>Ga0209262_10000725_pt1 | contig 14091 bp, 13 predicted proteins | sample Lowcelwee11metaG_FD_187171 | JGI IMG/M metagenome (GOLD analysis project Ga0209262, IMG submission 187171) | Freshwater pond sediment microbial communities from the University of Edinburgh, under environmental carbon perturbations - Low... | ecosystem: Environmental > Aquatic > Freshwater >...
TGCGCGTCACTCTGGAAGAACACCGGGCGGTGGCCTGGTGGGGGCAGGCCGGCGCGGGGCAGCTGGTCAACCACCTGGGTGAGATTTTTGATGCCAGTCCGGACGACGGCGACGGTCTGCCCGAGCTGGCCGGACCACCCGCGCGGGTGGCCGAAGTCTGGGCCCTGTACCAGTTGCTCGATGCCGAGCTCAAGCGGCTGGAGCTCGGCATCGAGCGGCTGGAACTCAGCGAACGCGGCAGCTGGCGCGCGACGCTGGACAACGGCGCGAGCATGGAGCTGGGGCGCGGCACATCCGAGGAACTGCTGGCGCGCGCGCGCCGCTTCACCGCCACCGTGAGCCAGCTCGCCGAACGCTACCCCGGTGCGGTGCAGTCCGTCGATCTGCGCTACCCCAACGGTTACGCCCTGCGCATGCGCGGCGTCACCACCGTCAACGAAGAAGACGCGAAACCCGCGAACAACACCCGGTAATCAAGAAATCATCATGGCCAAGGAATACAAAGATCTGGTGGTTGGACTCGACATCGGCACCGCCAAAATCATGGTGGTGGTGGCCGAGGTCCAGTCCAACGGCGAACTCAAGCTCGCGGGCCTGGGGGTGTCGGCCAGCCATGGCCTGAAGCGCGGCGTGGTGGTCAACATCGACGCTACGGTGCAGAGCATCCAAGCCGCGCTCAAAGAAGCGGAACTGATGGCCGACTGCCGCATCGCCCGCGTCTACACCGGCATCACTGGCAGCCACATCCGCGGCATCAACTCCAGCGGCATGGTGGCGATCAAGGACCGCGAAGTCACGCCGGCCGACGTGGCGCGCGTGATCGAGACCGCCAAGGCGATCAACATCTCCACCGACCAGCGCCTGCTGCTGGTCGAGCCGCAGGAATTCGTGATCGACGGTCAGGAAGTGAAAGAGCCGATCGGCATGAGCGGCATCCGGCTTGAAGCCAAGGTGCACATCGTGACCGGTGCGCAGAGCGCGGCCGAAAACATCATCAAGTGCGTGCGCCGCTGCGGCCTGGAAGTGGACCAGCTCATGCTCAACCCGCTGGCCTCCAGCCAGGCGGTGCTGACCGACGACGAGAAGGAGCTCGGCGTGGCGCTGGTCGACATCGGCGCTGGCACCACCGACGTGGCCATCTTTGCGGGTGGCGCGATCCGCCACACCGCGGTGATCCCGATCGCGGGCGATCTGATCACCAGCGACATCGCCATGGCGCTGCGCACGCCCACCAAGGACGCCGAAGACATCAAGGTCGAATACGGTTGCGCCAAGCAGTTGCTGGCCGACCCCGACACCCAGGTCGAAGTGCCCGGGCTGGGCGACCGGGGTCCGCGTCTGCTCGGTCGCCAGGCGCTGGCCGGGGTGATCGAGCCGCGGGTGGAAGAGATTTTTGCGCTGGTGCAGCAGGTGGTGCGCGACTCCGGGTTCGAAGAGGTCTTGTCCTCGGGCATCGTGCTCACGGGCGGCAGCGCCGTCATGCACGGCATGGTCGAGCTGGGCGAAGACATCTTCCTGAAGCCGGTGCGCCGCGGCATCCCGCACTATGCGTCGGCCTTGTCGGACATGGTGGCCCAACCGCGCGCGGCCACGGTGATGGGTCTGCTGGAAGAAGCGCGTCTGGCGCGCGTGCGCGGCCACAAGGTCGCGCAGAAGGCGGGCTCCATGCAGGGCGCGCTGGAACGCATGAAAAACTGGTTTGTGGGGACCTTCTGATCATGAATCACACACACACGATGAGCGGTTTGTTCGGGTCCCCTGTTGCCCCCGCGCGCCATGGCGTTGCGGGCCACTACCCGGTGCACCGATGTATGGAATGCACCGGGCCGCCTGGGTGATGCCGGGGCCGCACAGCGGCCACTCCTCTGATCAGCACAACGATTTTTTATTGAAACAACGCCCGGTACCGCAGGTTCAAGGGCAACAACAGGAGAGAAAAATGAGCATCGAAATGATTGAAGTGGAAGAGTTCAACCTGGGCACCCAGATCAAGGTCATCGGCGTGGGCGGTGGCGGCGGCAACGCCGTGGAGCACATGATCACCCGTGGCGTGCAAGGGGTGGAGTTCATCTGCGCCAACACCGACGCGCAGGCCCTGGCGCGCAGCGCCACCAGCCGCACCATCCAGCTCGGCACCAGCGGCCTGGGCGCCGGCAGCAAGCCGGAAAAGGGTCGTGACGCGGCAGAACTGGCGATCGACGAAATCCGTGCCGCCATCGACGGCGCCCACATGCTGTTCATCACCGCCGGCATGGGCGGCGGCACTGGCACCGGCGCTGCACCCGTGATCGCCCGCGTGGCCAAGGAGATGGGCATCCTCACCGTGGGCGTGGTCACCAAGCCGTTCGACTGGGAAGGTGGCCGCCGCATGACCAACGCCGACAGCGGCCTGGCCGAGCTCGAAGCCAACGTGGACTCGCTGATCGTGATATTGAACGAGAAGCTGCTCGAAGTGCTGGGTGACGACGTGACGCAGGACGAAGCCTTTGCCCACGCCAACGACGTGCTGAAGAACGCCGTCGGCGGCATCGCCGAGATCATCAACGAGTACGGCAACGTGAACGTCGACTTCGAAGACGTGCGCACCGTGATGGGTGAACCCGGCAAGGCCATGATGGGCACGGCGGTCGCTGCCGGCCCGGACCGTGCGCGCATCGCCGCCGAAGAGGCCGTGGCCTGCCCTCTGCTCGAAGGCATCGACCTGTCGGGCGCCAAGGGTGTGCTGGTGCTGGTCACGGCGGCCAAGGGTTCACTCAAGCTGTCGGAGTCGAAGCTGGCGATGAACACCATCCGCGCCTACGCTTCGCCCGATGCACACGTTATCTACGGTGCGGCCTACGACGACAGCCTGGGCGACGAGATGCGTGTCACGGTCGTGGCCACGGGTCTGTCCCGCCAGGGCGCCCGCCGCACCGCGCCGCCGCTGCAGGTGCTGCGCACCGGCACCGACAACGTGGCGTTCAACATCCCGACGGTCAACTCCGCCGTGGGTGGCCCGGGTGCCGCCCAGCCGGACTACAACTCCATGGCGGTGCCCAGCGTCTGGCGCACCAACCGCACGCAGGCTGCGGCCAAGGTGGATGCGCTGGCTTCCGGCGGCATGGACGATTTCGAGATTCCGGCTTTCCTGCGCAAACAAGCTGACTGACGTTTGTCAGGTTTTTTGCTTGGCGTGTTTCGTGCCTGCGCCTCGCGGGCTCGCGGGCGTCGGGCGCTCTGCTCCGCGGGTGTCCCCCGACGGCTGGTGCCGTCTCCTCCTTTACCCCGCTGCGCAGAACGCCCAACGCCCGCGAGGCATGGAAGTGCTTGCGCTGCCCTTGGTTCTTGCAACTCGTAGGTCAGCGGTGATCGGGATGTCCGGCGCAGCGGGGTAAAGGAGGAGGGGCGGCGAAGCCGACCCGGGGGACACCCGCGGAGCCGGGCATCCCGGTCGCCGCTGACCGGTGCAGCCGGAGAAAAGAAGAGAAGCCCGCCTATCGCGGTCATCACGATTCCTCAAAGCGCACTGGCGCCGCAAAACTTAAAATCACCGGATGCTTGCTCAACGAACCCTGAAATCTCTCACCAAAGCCGTGGGCGTTGGCCTGCACAGTGGTCAGCGCGTGGAGCTGACCCTGCGCCCGGCTGCGCCCGACACCGGCATCGTGTTCCGCCGCGTAGACCTGCCCGAGCCGGTGGAGATTGCGGTGAATCCCGGCGCCGTGTCCGACACGCGCATGGCCTCGACCATCTCCAACGGCGGGGTGAAGGTGCAGACCATCGAGCACATCATGAGCGCGGCCGCCGGCCTGGGGCTGGACAACCTGTACGTGGACATCACGGCCGAAGAGGTGCCGATCCTGGACGGTTCTTCGGCCTCGTTTGTCTACCTGCTGCAGAGCGCAGGCATCGTGACGCAGAAGGCCCCCAAGCGCTTCATCCGCGTCAAGAAACCGGTGGAAGTGCGCGAAGGTGAGGGCAGCAACCTCAAGTGGGCGCGTCTGGACCCGTTTCATGGCTACAAGCTGAGCTTCGAGATCGAGTTCAACCACCCGGCGGTGAATTCCAGCGGGCAGCGCGTCGAGTTCGACATGGGCAGTGGCCGCTATGCGAGGGAGATCGCCCGGGCCCGCACCTTTGGTTTCACGCGCGATGTGGAGATGATGCGTTCACACGGTCTGGCGCTGGGCGGTGGACTGGACAACGCCATCGTCATGGACGACGTGAAGGTGCTCAACGCCGACGGACTGCGCTACCAGGACGAGTTCGTCAAGCACAAGATCCTCGACGCGATCGGCGATCTCTACATCATCGGCAAGCCGCTGCTGGCCGCCTACAGTGCCTTCCGCAGCGGCCACGCGATGAACAACCAGCTGCTGCGCGCGTTGCTGGCCCGACCCGATGCTTATGAGGTCGTGAGCTTTGAGCAGGAGCGTGAAGCGCCCACGGGCTTCGCACAACTCGCTCCCGCCTGGTAAGCGCCAGCTGGCGCCCGGGCCGCGATCAAAAAAGACAGGCCATGCTGCTGTTTCGCTGGACCATCTTCATGCTTTTGCTGGCGGCCGGCGTGTCGTTCGCCTTCTACATTGGCACGGGGCAGGCGCGGTTTCGCCAGTACGGAATCGTGATCCTGAAGTGGACGGTCATCGCGGCCCTGGGCTTTTTTGGGGTACTGGTGCTGGAGCGCATCGTCTGAAAACGCAAAAAGGCCATCCCGAAGGATGGCCCCTGGCCGGCAGCGGCGTGCGTTGTCTGAATCAGTGGGCACCGAGTGAATCAGTGGGCACCGAGGAAGCGGGTGCCTTCAAACGAACGGGACTCGCCGTTGGTGCGGTACTGTGCCCAGGCAACCATCAACATCAGCGCAGCAAAACCACCGGCGATCAGCACCGGATAGGCGGCGAGGATGTTGGTCAGAGGGTACTTCCAGTTCAGCGGACGACCAACGCCCAGCAGCGCGGCGTAGAACCACGACACCGCCGACACCGAACCTGCGAACACGGCAAAGCTGCGCTGCGAGAACGACATGTTCAGCAAGGTGCCGGCCTTCTTCATCAGCGGCAGCACGCGGTGGTGCAGCAAGAAGCCGTTGAGCGTCAGCAGGGCCACGACGGTGATCTTGGCTTGCAGCTTCGGATTGGCGAAGTACTCCCAGCCTTTGACCGATGTGTCCAGCGCGATGATGCCCGCACCAGTGGCCCAGAGCGCGACCAGAGCCAACGCCACCGTGTTCTGCAGGTCGTGCAGGTGCTTCGGGTCCATGCGTTCGTGGGGATCGCCTGAGATGAGCTGTTTGACCATGGCAATGTCGCTCATGAGGATCAGCCCGATGGCCGCGCAGCAGGCGATCAGGTGGGCATAGACAAGGGCCATTCGTGAAAATTCAAGTTCCATGGGTGGTATCCGGTTGAGGGTCGAGGGCTGTCCCGACAAAAACGGGCTCCGGGGCCCGACAGATGGTTGCATCGAAGCCTTGGCGCTAATGTGCCGGCTTAAGGAACTCTTAACTGTGCGCAGTTGCAACGGTTCGTCCCGTCCACATTGACATTTATCAATTTGTACAACGTGGTCTTTACGAGGGGAAAACCCCAATGAGGCTGTTGTTTTCATCCCTCAAATGGGGGATGCCTTGAGCGGTACAGATACTGTTGTTACGTCCATGTACTGTCTGTAACAAGAAGCCGATATCGGCCCGCTGAAGGTTCGTCAACTGTTTTTAGTAATTCCTGCCACCCTTGTAAGCCGCATGGGTACGCGCCTGCAGCGGCGACACTTTGTTGATGGCCTGCATCGTGCGGCTGACCTGTGCATGGGTGATGGCCAGACCCAGTGCATCGGCCGCGTCCTTGCCGGGAAGGCCAGGCAACTGCAGCAGGCGTTTGACCATTTCCTGCATCTGCGCCTTGTCGGCGCGACCGTAGCCGACCACCGCCTTCTTCAACTGCAGGGCGGTGTATTCGGCCACGGGCAGGCCGTTGGCCACCAGCGCCGTGAGGCAGCAGCCGCGGGCCTGGCCCAGGAGCAAAGTAGCCTGCGGGTTGACGTTGACGAACACAATCTCGCAGGCCGAGGTCTCGGGCTGGTAGCGCTTCACCACCTCGCTGATGCCGTCAAACAGGATCTTCAGCCGCTCGGGCAGCAGGGCGCCGTCTTTCGGGCTGGTCTGGATGGTGCCGCTGGCCACGTAGTGCAGCGCGGCGCCCTCGGTGTCGATGACGCCAAAGCCGGTGCACTGCAGGCCGGGGTCGATGCCGAGGATGCGCATGGAAAGGTTGCCGTTTCAGCGTTCAGAGGTTGAAGGTCCAGCGCACGGAGTGGAAAAACACCGGAGCGGCAAAACACAGGGCGTCCACACGGTCGAGCAGGCCGCTGGCCCCGGTCACCGAGCGGCCGGCCGAACCCCAGTGGGTCACGCCGCGGTCGCGTTTGATGGCTTTCATGACCAGGTGTCCGAACGAACCGGCCACGCACGCCACCAGCGCCATGGCCAGCGCTGGCAACGGTTTGAAGGGTGTGAAACCGGCCAGGGCGGCGCCCAGCAGGCCACCGGCGACCAGGCCCGCCATCCAGCTGCGCCAGTGAAAACTGGCGCTGATGGCCGGAGCCACAGGGTCGCGCAGCCGCCGGGCCACCAGGTGCTGGACCAGCATGCAGGTCTGCACCACCAGCACCAGGAACACCACCAGGAAAGCGGTCTTGCCGGCAAAGCGCGGGAAGTTGAGCAACAGCAGCGCCGGCACATGGCTCATGCCGTAGACGCAGACCATGATGCCCCACTGCAGCTTCGCGTTGCGTTCCAGAAAGCGTTGTGGGTCGTTACCCAGCGCACTCACCACGGGAATGGCGAGGAACACGTAAACCGGGATGAACACCGTGAAGAGATTGAAGTGCTGGTTCCAGACCAGGGCGTATTGAAGCGGCAGCACGACAAAGAAGGCCAGCACGAGGCTGCGGTGATCGCCGCGCCGGGTGGGCGAGAGGCTGATGAACTCGCGCAGGATGAAGAACGAGACCAGGCCGAACAGCACGATGGCCACGCTTTCGCCCGCCGCCCAGCCGACCCAGAACACCAGCGCCATCAGCCACGAGTTGCGCAGCAGGGCCTGGTAGTCGTGCAGTCGCTGGGCGCGATCGCCGGTGGGGTCGTCGGCCTGCTGGCGTTCGCGCAAGGAGAGCAGCACGCCCGCGCCGCTGGCGATCAGCAGCAGGCCGAACAGCAGCACAAACATCAGGCTGACCTGCTGTTCGGCGGAAAGGCTGCGCAGGAAGGACCCCATCAGACGTCCCGCAAAGCCATGACGGCGCCGCGTGCGCGCTGCAGGAAATCGGCTCGCGCTTCATCAGTGCCCAGGGCCACGGGCGCACCAAACGTGACCGAACACAGCACCGGCACCGGAATCACCTCGCCCTTGGGCATCACCCGTTGCACGTTGTGGATCCACGCGGGCACCAGCACCACGTGTGGAAACCGCCGCGCCAGGTTGTAGATGCCGGACTTGAAGGCCTGGGGCTCTTCCGCATGACCGCGGGTGCCTTCGGGAAAGAGAATCAGCGAATCACCGCTCTCCAGTGCGTCGATGAGGGGCTGCAACGGATCTTCGTCGCCCTTCTTTTCGCGTTCGACATAGACCGCGTTGAACACCTCGGTGGTGATCCAGCGCTTGAAATTCGAGGCGGTCCAGTAGTCGCGTGCGGCGATCGGCCGGGTGATGCTGCGCAGTTCCTGGGGCAGGGCCGCCCAGATCAGCACCAGGTCGGCGTGGCTCTGGTGGTTGGCGAAATAGATGCGCTGCTCCGCTTTTGGCGGGCAACCGTGCCAGCGCGCCTGGGCGCCAGTGAGCAGGCGCACCAGGCCGAGCAGGAACATGCTCATGGCCTGGGCGCGCCAGTTCATGAGCGTGTCCTCACGGCGCCTGCACTGCGCCCATGCGCGCCACGATGGTGCCTGTGCGGCGGGCGAGGTAGGCCGAGCCCTGCCGGGTTTCGAAGAACTTGGGGCTGGGCAACATCACGGCCAGGCGTGCCGCCTCGTAGGCGCTCAATTTGGCGGCGGGCTTCTTGAAATAGCGCTGGGCCGCGGCTTCGGCGCCGAAGACACCTTCACCCCATTCCACGCTGTTGAGGTAGATCTCCAGAATGCGCTCTTTGCTGAGCAGCGCGTCCAGCGTGAGCGCGAGCATCAGCTCCTGGCCCTTGCGCAGCAGGTTGCGTTCCCCCGAGAGCAGCAGGTTCTTGGCCAGTTGCTGGGTGATGGTGGAGCCGCCGATGACCTTGGGCGGCTTGATCGCCTTGATGGCGGCTTCGGCCGCCTCGGGTTTCTTGGCGAGCTTGCGTTCCAGCTGCTCGGTCCGTTTCTCGACCAGTTCCTGGCGTTTTTCGTTCTTGACCCAGGCCGCTTCGATCGCGCTCCAGTCCACGCCGTCGTGTTCCGCAAAACCCGCGTCCTCGGACGCCATCACGGCGCGTTTGAGGTAGGGGCTCATCTGCTCATAGTCCACCCATTGGGCAGACCAGCGCCAGTCCTTGTCGGACGTGATGCTCTGCCCAGCGACCCGCCAGGCCTCGGAGCGCATGAAGGCGGTGCTTTGCGGGTCGATCACCACCATCAGTGCGACACGCAAGACAAAAAACAGCTGCAGCGCCAGGCCGGCCAGCACCACCCACAACAGCCATCGGCCGATAGATTTCATCACTGACTGGACATTTGTGTTTGCAACGTGGCGTCGCGGGTGAAGCGGAAACGCGACACCACCACGATCTGGTCGGCCCGCTGGCGCATGGCTTCGTTGAAGCGGCCAAAGCCAAGGCCGCGCACGATCGCCTGGGCACGCCGGTCCAGGGTGGTGTTGCCCGAGGTCTGCACCACCTCGGTGGCCAGCACAGTCCCGGTGTGGTTCACCGTGATGACCATGGTGAGCTCGCCATAGAGCTTGCGACCGGCGGCTTCGGGGAAGTTGGTGGTTCCGCGGTCTTCGATCTTGCGGCGCAGTTCGTCGTAGTAGATCGCGTAGACCTCTTCGCGCGTGGCCGGGCTGATGTAGCGCTTGCGCGGTCGGGCGTTCTCTTCGTTGATGCGCTTTTCGATCTCGGCCAGGATTTTCACCAGTGCCCGGCGCTTGCGCTCGCGTTCAACGGCCTCCTGACTGGGGTTGACGGCCTGCAGGTCCGGCGGGGGCATGTTGGCCAGTTGCTTGCGCACCTGGGCCAGGATCTGCTTTTGCTGTTCCTTGAGCGCTTCGATCATGCGCTCGTCTTCTTCGGGGGTGTCACCGACGCGGGCCATGGCGTTGGGCGGCAAGGGCGAGGTGGCGCGTCCTTTTTCCCGGTCACCGCCACCGGCGAGCGAGGCTTGCGCAATGGCCATGGCCTTTTCGGGCCGCTCGTCGCTCTTGGCGTTGACCAGAATGACTTCCAGCGGCGTGTCCTGAAAAACACGGTTGAAATTTTCGGGATCGACGAAGCGAACTGTCAGCAGCGCGGCGTGCACGGCGACCGACACCCCCAGCGCCAGCTGCAGGGTGCTCAGTTGTTTGAGAAAGACCAGGACCGATTTCACGCGAGCATTATCCGTGCTGGCCGCTCAGGCACCGGGCGCCTCGGCAGGCGTCTCGGCAGCGGTTTCCGGGCCATCGACCTGCGCCTCGTCGACGTCGATGGCCAGCGCGAGCGGCGCGGCCAGCTCGTCGTCTTCGCCGTCCTCGGATTCGGTGCCGTCATCCACGCTGTCGACCGGCAGGTCGAGCCGCTCGACCACTGTGCCGTGCACGTCGAGCGTGATGTCGTCGATGTCGCCCAGCCGCACGCGCACATGCGCGCCACGCGGCAGGCCATCAGCGCCCATGACAGGCAAGACCAGCGGCAGGCTGTCGGCTCGCACCAGGTTGTCCTTGAACAGCGTGGCGGTGAGTTCGGTGATGCCGGCCTGCTGCAGGTGCTTGAGCGTCCAGTAACGTTCCATGCCGTTCTGGAAACCGTTGTAGGCGGTGTAGGCCGCATCGAAGCCGCTGATGATGGCGAACAGGTTGGCGTCTTTGGGCTTGAATGGCGCAGCGAGTGCGGCGGTTTTGCCGTGGCGCGCGCAGGCAATGATCTGCCACTGGTTGACCATGTCCACATAGCGGCGCAGGGGCGAGGTGCTCCAGGCGTACGCCTTGACGCCAATGCCCGCGTGCGGCTGCGCCTTGGTGCCCATGCGCACCTTCACGCCGGGCGCCAGGCTGGCCTGGCTGCGGTAGATGCCGGGCACGCCGCATTCGGCCAGCCACTGGCCCCAACTGCTGTTGGCCAGAATCATGGCCTCGGCCACCATCAGATCGAGCGGCGCGCCGCGCTGGCGCGTGCCGATCACCACGGTTTCATCGCCCGCGGGTTCGCTGCCCGCCACGCCTTCGAGGCGGAAGGTGTAGTCGGGCCGGTTGAAGTTCTCCGGTTTGCCGCGCACCACCTCGCGCTGAGCCTTCAGGTGGCGCGCCAGGCGGAAGATGAAGGCCAGCGTGGGCTGCAATGCTTCAAGATGCGCCTCGGCGATCGCGGCACCCGCCGGTGCCTGGCCGGTCAGCCAGTCTTCGGTGATCACGGTGTCGAGCTGGTCGTGGCGCAGGTTGTGCGTGATCGGCACGCGCTCCAGTGCGGTGCGGCTGTCCTTCACCTCCAGCGTGGTCTCGTCGAAGCTGACGTAGAGCGACACGGCGGGGCAGTCGCGCCCGGCCATCAGCGTGTAGGCCTGCACCACCTCGTCGGGCAACATGGTGATCTTGTGGCCCGGCATGTAGACCGTGGACAGGCGGTTGCGCGCCACCTGGTCGATGGCGCTGTCGGGCAGCACCGCGAGGCCGGGCGCGGCGATGTGCACGCCCAGCGTGACGGTGCCACTGCCCAGGCCCTGCAGCGAGAGCGCGTCGTCGATTTCGGTGGTGTGCGAATCGTCGATGGAGAAGGCCTGCACAGCGGCCAACGGCAGTTCGTCGGCGATGGCGGGGGCCTGGAGCGCCGGGAAACCGGTGCCCTTGGGGAACTGGTCAAACAGGAAACGCTGCCAGTGGAACTGGTAGGCGCTGGCGATGGCGCCGGCGTTTTGCAGCAGTGCCAACGGGTTCAGGTGTGTGCTGCGCGCGGCCTCGACCACGGCCTTGTATTCGGGCGCGTTCTTGTCCGGCTTGAACAGGATCTTGTAGAGCTGCTGGCGCACCGGCTCGGGGCACTGACCGCTGGCCAGCTCGGCGGCCCAGGCCTCGATCTGGGCTTGAATCTGTTTCTTCTTCTCGATGCCGGCCAAGGCCTGCGCCAGGATCTCGGGTGGTGCCTTCTTGTAGCGGCCCTTGCCGGCGCGCCGGAAGTAATGCGGGGCGCCCTGCAGGCAGAGCAGGGCGGCGACCTGCTCGGACGTGCCGGCGCTGGCACTGAAATACTCCTGTGCCAGTTCGGCAAACCCGAACTCGCCTTCGGGGGCGAACTCGTAGGCCAGTTCCAGTTCCATGGTCTCGGCCAGGGTGGTGGCCGCGGGCATCAGCTGGGCGGGGGTGGGCTTCTCAAAGCGCAGCAGCGCGTTGGCGGACTTGACCTTGACGCGTTTGCCCGAATCCAGCTCCACCTGCAGGGAACTTTCGGCTTCGGACAGGAGGCGGCCGGTCATCAGTTTGCCGGCTTCATCAAACAGAATGTGCATGGGCCGGATTGTCCCATGCGGGCGGTTTTGGCCCGCCGGGCTCAGCCCTGAAGGTCGAGAAACTCGAACACCGCGTCGATGTGGTCGTCAAAGTCGCTGATGGCGTGGTCGCTGCCCGGCAGCAGGCGCAGCGCACCGCCGACGCAAAAGGCCATCATTTCCCGCCAGTCCAGCACCTCGTCGCCCTGCGCCACGATGGCGAACTGCCGCTGCGGCGTGGCCGGGTGCTGCGGCGCCAGGCGCTGGATGTCGGTCTCCAGCGTCCGAAGCTCGTCCACGAAGTCGGGTTGGAAAAAGAAGCGCTCCTGCGGATCGTGCCAGGCGGTCTGTTCACCGATGTACTTCGCCAGATCGCGCGACGGGTGCACGGCGGGGTTGAGCAGCACCGCGCGGCAGCCGGTCTGGAGGGCCAGCCAGCGGGCGTAGAAGCCGCCGAGTGACGAGCCCACCACCGTCATCTGCCCGCGCGGCCAGGCGGCGGTGCCTTCCAGGATCAGGGCTGCGGCGGCTGCGGGCGACGGGGGCAGCTGTGGGCACCACCAGGTGGCGTGCGGGTGTTGCGCGTGCATCCGCGAGGCCACCTTTTGCGCTTTCACCGATTGGGGCGACGAGCGGAAACCGTGCAGGTAGAGCAGGTGGGTGGTCTCTGTGGGCTGGGGCGTGACGGGTTTCATCGCCGAAGGATAATCGGTGCCCATGGCCGTCGTCTTTGACAAACCCACTCTGTTGCAGCGCATCGCCCCGATCTTTCAGGGCTTTGATGGTCCGCTGGTCTTTGCCATCCTGTTGCTGGCGTGCGCGGGGCTCATGACCATGTTTTCGGTGGGCTTCGATCACGGCTCGCGCTTCACCAGCCACGGCCGCAACATGATGCTCGCGGCCGGTGTGCTCTTTGTCGTGTCGCAGGTGCCGCCGCAGCGCTTGATGGCGCTGGCGGTCCCGATGTATGTGGTCGGGGTGGCGTTGCTGATGGCGGTTTTTCTGTTTGGCATCCAGAAAAAGGGGGCCCAGCGCTGGCTCAACGTGGGTGTGGTGATTCAGCCCAGTGAGCTCATGAAGGTGGCCATGCCCCTGATGCTGGCCTGGTGGTTCCAGCGCCGCGAGGGCCAGCTCAAGCCGCTGGATTTTGCGGTGGCGGCCTTGCTGCTGGCGATACCCGCAGCGCTCATCCTCAAACAGCCCGACCTGGGCACCACGCTGCTGGTGGTGGCTTCTGGCCTGGCGGTGATCTTCTTTGCCGGCCTGAGCTGGAAGCTGATCATTCCGCCGGTGCTGCTGGGGCTGGTGGGGGTGGTCACGCTGATCGCGATGGAGCCCGAGTGGTGTGCGCCCGATGTGGACTGGCGCATCCTGCACGAATACCAACGCCAGCGCGTGTGCACGCTGCTCGATCCGTTCAAGGACCCCCTGGGCAAGGGGTTCCACATCATCCAGGGCATGATCGCTATCGGCTCCGGCGGCGTCTGGGGCAAAGGCTTCATGCAGGGCACGCAGACCCATCTGGAATTCATCCCCGAGCGCACCACCGATTTCATCTTCGCGGCGTTTTCCGAGGAGTTTGGCCTGGTGGGCACGCTGGGTCTGATGGCGGCGTTCCTCTTCCTGCTGATCCGCGGGCTCATCATCGCGATGGAAGCGCCGACCCTGTTTTCGCGTTTGCTGGCCGCCGCCATGACCGCCAATTTTTTCGTCTACGCCTTCGTCAACATGGGCATGGTGAGCGGCATCCTGCCGGTGGTGGGCGTGCCCTTGCCGTTCATCAGCTACGGGGGCACGGCGATGGTGACGCTGGGCGTCTGCCTGGGCATTCTGATGTCGGTGGCCAAGTCCAAACGCCTGATGCAGTCATGAGCCTCGTCCATTCCGAAGGGACTCGCTCCACACGTCCAGCGGATGAAGGCTCGTCCACGCACCCTCCAGTTTGCCGGGTGGCGATGGTGGGCGCCGGGAACATGGGCGGCGCCATGGCGGCACGCCTGTGCGAGCTGGACTGGCCCTTGGTAGTGTGTGACATCGATCCGGTGCGCCAACAGCAAGCGCTGGAAGCGGGCGCCTGCCTCGCCGATTCCCCCGAGACGGCAGCGCGCTCACTGGTCACCGGGGGTGTACTGATCGTCTGCGTGGTGGATGCGGCGCAATCGCGTGAGGTGCTGTTGGGCGCGCACGGCGCCTTGGCGGGCTTGCGATCCGGGCAAGCCGTCATGTTGTGCCCGACCATCGCACCACAAGACACCGAAGCGCTGGCCGAGGCGCTGCGGGCGCAAGGGCTGGATTGCATCGATGCCCCCATGTCCGGTGGCCCGGCACGGGCGCGCGACGGCAGCATGAGTCTGATGGTGGCTGCGCCCGACGGGGTTCTGGAACGCCATGCGGCGTTGCTAACCGCTCTGTCGTCCAAGGTGTTTCGCATCAGCGGGCGCGTGGGCGATGGCGCTCGCACCAAGCTG
>Ga0209262_10000726_pt1 | contig 14087 bp, 10 predicted proteins | sample Lowcelwee11metaG_FD_187171 | JGI IMG/M metagenome (GOLD analysis project Ga0209262, IMG submission 187171) | Freshwater pond sediment microbial communities from the University of Edinburgh, under environmental carbon perturbations - Low... | ecosystem: Environmental > Aquatic > Freshwater >...
GTCCGTATAAAAGTTCGTCATTTCGATTGCTCCTTGTAATACTTGATCATTTTAGGAATAACTGAATGGAGATCTCCTATGATAGCGACATCGGCTATTGAATTAATTGGAGCATCAGGGTCGATGTTGACCGAAATTATCTGGGCTGAACCGTCCATTCCGGCTCTGTGCTGTATCGCGCCTGATATCCCGCAGGCTATATAAAGTTTGGGTCTGACCGTTACTCCAGTCTGACCGACCTGTCTCGAGTGCTCCGCGAATCCCGCGTCCACCGCTGCTCTCGATGCTCCCACCTCTCCTCCTACGACTTTTGCAAGTTCATGCAGGAGATCGAAACCTTCTTTTGATCCTACGCCGAATCCCCCTGCGACAATGATCTGTGATGCGGACAGATTGATCTTTCTCGATTCAATGTGTCTTTCAATTATTTTTACCGCAAAATCAACTTTATCCAGTATCTCTGCCGGATTAATCGTATTTATTTTGCTCTTATGATTTTTGTTAATAGCTCTTTTTTCATTACGCCTTCTCTGACAGTAGCCATCTGCGGCTTGGTCTCGGGATTGACGATCGTAGCTATAATGTTACCTCCGAATGCCGGTCTGATCTGATAAAGCAGATTTTTATATTCTTTACCGGATTTCGGATCGGAATAGTCGCCGATCACAAGGTCGGTGCAGTCTGCCGTAAGACCGCATTTTAAAGACGAGGCGATCCTCGGAGCCAGATCCCTTCCGACCGAAGTCGCGCCTACGATAACGATCTGGGGTTTTTCATGTTTCAAAATATGTTCAAATATCGCGCTGTGAGGTAAAGTGGTATAAGGGTACAGCCTTTTGTCATCGGCGATATGAATAACATGAACGCCGTAAGGACTGATCTGCTCCTCAATGCCTTTTAGACCGGAACCTATCACGACGGCTTCCACTTCGCATTTAAGCTCGGAGGCAAGTTTATGGGCTTTTGAAATTAATTCCAGGCTTACATCCGAAACTTTTCCTTCATCTATCTCGCAATAAACGCATATATTGTTCACTTTCTACCCCAGAGTATGATTATTAATTAATTCGGCCATAAGATGCCTGATCTCCGCATCTTTATCTTTTATAACTTTAGAATCTTTGCCCTGAAGGACAACATTATCAATTTTCTTAACCTTTGTAGGAGATCCCGCCAGACCGATCTTTTCAGATTCACAGTTCAGGTCATCGAGACTCAGCTCCTCGATATTCAGATAAGCTTTGTTGCGTAAAGACTGGTTTGTATAATCGTCGTCGGTCATCTGAAGTTCAGTAGGCGTTTTAGCGTGCTTATATTTCATATAGAGTTTTGCGTTCATCGGCCTGCACGAAGCTGCGGATCCGTGAACCGTAACCAGTGCGGGAAGTGTGCTTTCAACGATCTCGATGCCTCTTTCAAGTCTTCTTTTAATTCTGATCTTGCCTTTTTCTATTGAAACAATTTCTTCCGCGTAAGTTATCTGGGGAATATTCAGCTTTTCAGCGGTCTGAGGACCGACCTGTGCGGTATCGCCGTCTATAGCCTGTCTTCCTGAAATTATAAGGTCATATCTGCCGATTTTTTCAACAGCTTTTGATATAACATAAGAAGTTGCAAGAGTATCCGCGCCGGCGAATCTTTTATCGGTGATCAGATATCCTTTATCGGCATCGCGGTACATGCTCTCTCTTATAATATCTGCGGCTCTAGGCGGACCCATGGTCAGAATAATTATTTCGGTATTTTTATGCAGGTCTTTTATTAAAAGCGCCTGCTCCAGAGCGTTTAGATCCTCGGGGTTATAAATAGCGGGTAAAGCCGCTCTGTTAACCGTACCGTCGGATTTCATGGCGTCCTCGCCGACATTTCTGGTATCGGGTACCTGTTTGGCCAGTACTATGATCCTAAAACCCATTATTCCTCCATCGCTATTTTCTTTTTCCAACTCTTTCATGTACCTTAATTTTAAATTTCACAGAATATATAAAAACAAGTGGTGTTTCGCAAATTAAAATTACTAGGAAAAAATATTATGGTTTGACAATCCGTTCCGCTTTTTATATCTTGCCATATGAATTATGTTAATTTAAGAGGCAAAAATGTCTAAATTGATGGTGAGCGTTGCCGGTATCAGAGGGGTTGTAGGGGAATCGCTAGTCCCCGATGTGATAGTGAGATACATAAGCTCATTTTCACGGCTTCTCGGTAAGGGAACAGTCGTAGTCGGAAGAGATTCCCGTCCTTCGGGAAAAGCCATTTCGAATCTTGTCTGTTCGATATTGAATCTGTGCGGAAGGGATGTTGTTGACATTGATATCGCGACAACTCCTACTGTCGCAATGGCTATAGAACTGTATAAAGCCGCGGGCGGAATAGCGATCACCGCGAGCCATAATCCTTCGGAATGGAACGCGCTTAAATTTATGGACAATAAAACTCTTTTTCTGAATGAAAAACAGGGCGAGCAGCTTCATTATCTTCTAACCGAGAACAGATTCATATATGAAAAATTCGACAAACTAGGTTCTACAAAGCTCGAAATTGACGAAGCAAAAAAATATCACATAAAAAAAATACTGGATATTCCGTACATCAATAAAAGCTCGATAAGAAAAAGAAAACTGAAAGTTGTCATTGACTGCGTGAACGGCGCGGGCGGAGTGATATTACCCGAACTGCTTCGCGATCTCGGGTGCTCGGTAACAAAACTCAACTGCGAGCCTACGGGGATATTTCCTCACGGCGCAGAACCTCTTCCGGAGAACCTTACTCAGATCTGTTCAGTGATCAAAAAAGGCAATTATGATATAGGAATGGTAGTGGATCCGGATTCAGACAGGCTTGCTCTGATCAGCGAGAACGGCGATCCTTTAGGAGAAGAATACACTCTTGCAATGGCAGTTGATCTTATTCTGTCAAAAAAGAAATCCGATATCGCCGTAAATGTTTCAACATCAAGAGCTACCGAAGATACGGCAAAAAAATACGGATGCAAAACATTCAGGGCTAAAGTCGGGGAGATAAATGTGTCTTCAGTCATGATAGAGAAAAATCTGATAATCGGCGGCGAAGGCAACGGCGGGATAATTCTGCCTGAAGTCCATCCCGGAAGAGACGCTCTGGTCGGAGCGGCGATCATACTGCAGTATCTCACCGAGAAGAATAAATTCGTGTCGGAAATATTTGCCGATCTTCCGTCTTACCATATAGTCAAAGACAAAATTTCGGTTGAGGGTATAAATTTTGACGAAAGAGCAAAGATCATACTCGAGAAAACCCCGAAAGAAAATGTTGACCTTACCGATGGGATAAAGATAAACGGAAAAGAGGACTGGGTGCAATTAAGAAAATCCAATACCGAGCCTATCGTGAGGATCTTTGCAGAAGCCAAAACAAAGACGGCTGCCCAAGATCTAGTTAAAAAATACAAGGATATGATACTTGAATAAATTAAACGCTTTCATAGTTGCCTCTCTGCTGATCTTCACTTTTAACGCCCGAGCATATGAAGGCAACGCTAATGTTTTTAATGAGACGGCTGTAAAAGGAATGCCGGTTTTCAGGTACAACATTTTCAGGTCGCTTACAGAGAACGGAGATAATTTCATTTTAAATATTCACGCCGACATCGCGAACGAAAGGCTTCAGTTCCAGAAAAAGGATTCGGTTTATTTTGCCTCATATTCATTTTCCGCAGCCGTATTTTCGGGGAATGATACCGATGAAATACCCCTGTATCAGGAAGCGGTAATAAATAATATTACGACTCAGGAATACAAGGATACTCAGATAAACCGTTCAAAGGACAGCCACAGTTTTAAGTTTAATATCAGGAACGGGACTTATACGGTAACGCTCGTTATGAAAGATCTGAATACCCAGAAAAAACATACAGTTATAAAAAAATACGAGTTTAATGATACTCCGGATCTGATCATTTCGGATCTTAGAATGGTTTACTGGACAGACGACGAGAAATTTGAAACCACCTATGAACCGCTGATAAACAATGTGGTTGATAAAAAGAGCAGTTATACAGGCGCTTTATTTGAAATATTTTCTGCAGGAAAAGTCCCGGCGGAATACGATCTGCGCTACAGGATAATCGACAATCACGGTTCGTCGGTCTTTGACGATAAATTTAAAGGCGAAACTAAGGATAAATTAAAACTTCAGGTTCTGAAAATTCCTTTGGAGAATCTTAGTGCCGGCAATTATAAGATAGATATGGAGATCAATATATCCGGCAGGAAATTTCAGAGAAGCACGGTTTTTTACTTAAGATGGAAAGACCTGTCGCTGAATGTAACCGATATTAATACTTCGCTGGAACAGATGCTTTATATAATCGAGTATGATTCGATCGGCCATGTTTTTAAAATGAATGACGAAGAAAAAATGGCGTGGTTCAAATCGTATTGGAATGACCTTGAAAGATCGATGGAATTAAAGTCAAATTCTCTTATGGAAGAATATTTTAGAAGAGTCGCTTATGCCGACATGCATTTTTCCGAACCCAAAAAAGCGGGCTGGAAAACCGATATGGGAAAAGTTTTGTGCATGATGGGTGATCCCGACGAGGTGCAGAGCTATCCGTTCGCGAAGAACCAGAAGCCTTATGAAGCATGGATATATTATGATCTCGGCGTTCAGTATATTTTCGATTACATCGGCGGAGAGTATAGGTTAAGGAAGTGAGATTTTATGAAAATTGCTGTACTTTCCAGCGGGAGCGAAGGTAATTCATCTCTTATAGAATCATCCGAAGGAAGTATTCTTATTGATGCCGGTCTGAGCGGTAGAAGACTGCTTGAAAGGCTCAATTCGATTACTGCTGATATCAGATCAATAATGGGCATAATAATTTCTCATGATCATGCGGATCATATTAACGGAGCCGGTATCATCGCCAGAAAATTAAAAATTCCCGTCTATATTCATAAAGAGAATTATCTTGCCGGCGAAGAAAAGTTCGACAAATGCGAAGTAAAATTTATCGAAAGCGAAATTAATATAGGCGGATTTATAATAAAACCTTTCCCGATATCCCACGACGGCACCGCGAATTTCGCGTTCAATATTTTCCGTGGAAATAAAAAAATAAGCCATGTGACCGATATAGGCGTGGTTACCGCTCTTGTAAAAGAGAGGATAAAAAACAGCGATCTGCTCGTTCTTGAATCGAATCACGATCTTGAAATGCTCAAGAACGGACCTTACCCTTGGTATTTAAAGCAGAGGATAGCGGGAAACAGGGGACATCTTTCAAATTTATCCGCAGGAAAGCTGATGGAGGAACTTGGGGATTTCGGATTAAAAAACCTGATACTTGCCCATCTGAGCAAAGAGAATAATGATCCTTCTCTCGCTTTCGACAGCATGATGGAAACGAAAGAAAAAAACAGTCTGCAGTTCAGAATTCATCTGGCATATCAGGACAGAGCCATAGATTATATAGAGGTATGATGGACAAAGAGCTGATATATATTACAGCCGGAGAGGAATCGGGCGATCTTCTCGGAAGCGAGGTGATCAGTCATATCCGCCGGATCAGGCCTGAAATTGTCATAAAAGGCATAGGCGGAAAGAAAATGGTGGAGAACGGTCTTCTTCCCGTTTTCAGAACGGAAAAACTCGGATTCATGGGTTTTCTTGAACTTATTAAGCACTTTTTTGTGATAAAGAGAGCATTCAAAACTATTTTGAAAAATATAATAAACGACAAACCTTCCGTAGTTCTGATGATAGATTTTTCGGAATTTCATATTAAGCTTGCAAAAAAAATAAAACAGGCGCTGCCCGACACAAAAATAATAAAATATGTCAGTCCGCAGATCTGGGCTTCAAGGGAAAAAAGGATAGAAGAGATAGTTAAATATTATGATTGTCTCTGCTGTATCCTGCCGTTCGAACCGGAAATATACTCGGCGTATCCCATAGACTGCAGGTTTGTCGGTCATCCGCTTCTGGATAAATATAAGATCGGACTGATGTACGATGAGTTTATTGAAAAATTTTCAATTTCCGAAGATAAAACAATCATATCCATATTTCCCGGGAGCAGGAAGCAGGAAATTAAAAAGCACATGGGGGTTATTTCTCAATACCTTAACTCGATGTCCAAACGCGGAGATATAGAATTTATTATCTGCAGAAGCGGAAATCTGCCTAAACATGTATTCGACCGATATGATCTTCCTCCGTCTGTAAAAATTATACCGTCGGAATATCAATGGGAGATAATGAGCTATTCCGGTATTGTATTATGCAAAAGCGGAACATCAACGCTACAGACAGCGATAACGGAAACACCTTCAATTGTGTTTTACAAAGTAAATCCGATCTCATTTATGATCGCGAAAATGATCGTAAAAATAAAATATATTTCACTTCCCAACATAATCGCAGGCAAACAGATAAATCCAGAGCTTATTCAAGACGATTTTACGGCGAAAAACCTCATTCACGAAACCGAAAAACTTCTCGACAACGAAGATATTTATAATCTCAGGAAAAGCGAGCTGAAAGAAGTTAATAAACTTTTAGGCAATCAGGGCGCCGGCAAACGGGTCGCGCAGGCAGTGCTGGAGTATATTAGTTGAATTGTCCCGCAATATATATTCCACTTCAAAAAATAAAAAAAACGCTGAAAAATAATTATAAAGATTTTGCTTCTATTTTATTACAGCTTATATTAACATTCATATAGTTGAAAACCAAAATTCGAGGAGTCCGGCATGGGGAATAATTCTTATAATCCTTACACAATAGCGCAGGAGCAGTTTGACAAAGCGGCTGAAATTCTGAATTTAGATAAAGCCGCGCGGGATCTTTTAAGAACTCCCATGAAAGAATTCCATTTCAGCATACCTGTCAGAATGGATGACGGAAGTAGAAAGATCTTCAAGGGATTCAGGATAATGCATAATGACGCGAGAGGTCCGGCTAAAGGCGGAATCAGATTTCATCCCGACGAAACGGTTGATACCGTGAGAGCTCTTTCACTGCAGATGAGCTGGAAGACAGCCGTAGCGGATGTTCCCTTGGGCGGAGGCAAGGGCGGCGTGATATGCGACCCCCACGATCTGTCCGCGAACGAGCAGGAGCAGATCTGCAGAGGCTGGGTAAGGCAGAATTTCAAGAACATCGGTGCGAATATTGATGTCCCCGCTCCTGAACTGATGACCAATTCGCAGCACATGCTGTGGATGCTTGACGAATATGAAACAATTACCGGACAGAGACAGCCGGGATTTATCACGGGAAAACCGGTCGGAATGGGCGGATCGCTCGGAAGAAAAGAAGCGACTGGCTACGGAGTAATGCTCTGCGTAAGGGAAGCGCTTAAAGAACTTAATATAAAGCCCGCAAATACAACAGCAAGCTTTCAGGGCTTCGGAAATGTAGCCCAGAACGCTATAGAACTTTATCAGAAGATGGGCGGGAAGGTATTATGCGTGTCATGCTGGGATCAGAAAGAAATGTCGGAATATACTTTCTGTAAAGCTGAGGGCATCAATTTAAAAGAGCTTCAGAAAATAGCCGATCCTTTCGGAGGAATAAACCGGAAAAAGGCTAAGGAGCTGGGATATGAAGTAATACAAGGAGGCGACTGGATCAAAAAGGAAGTTGATATTCTTGTACCCTGCGCCGTAGAAAATCAGATCAATGAGGAAAATGCGGGACTTATATCAGACAGCGTAAAGATAATCGCTGAAGGAGCCAACAGCCCAACCAACCCCAAGGTTGAATCAAAGATAAATGACAGGAAGATCATTGTAATTCCTGACCTTCTCGCTAATTCAGGAGGCGTGATATGTTCATATTTCGAACAGGTTCAGAGCAATTCAAACTACTATTGGGATAAAAACGAAGTATTCGGCAAGCTTGACCAGAAAATAACCGCGGCTTTTATTTCCATAAGCGAGTTCTCAAAGAAAAACAAGATGAACATGCGGGATGCTGCATATATAATTTCTGTTGACCGCGTCGCGACGGCCTGCAGAGAAAGAGGATGGGTATAATTATGGCAGATTTTGATTTTTTAGGATCAATGGACGATGAAAAGAATAAAGGACGGGCTCAGATAGATTTTATCGGCTCCGGCGAAGTCGGAGGCAAGGCTCACAGCCTGATCACGGCTGACGGGATAGTCAGCGAACTTAATTCAAAAGGTAAATACTCCTCTTTTGTAATTGATATCCCTAAGTTCACAGTATTAAGAACGGGAGTGTTTGACGACTTCATGCAGATGAACGATCTTTACAAAGTTGCATTGAGCGATGCAGACGACAGCAGGATCGGGCATGAATTTCAGAAAGCGGACCTGCCTTTCGATGTACTTAAAGACCTGAGAGCGCTGATATCAAAAGCGAATAAACCGCTTGCGGTCAGATCGTCCAGCCTTCTCGAAGACGCTAAGTTTGAACCTTTCGCAGGGATCTATAACACAAAAATGCTTCCCAACAATCAGATGGATATAGATATCAGATGCAGGAAGCTGTACGAAGCCGTAAAGCTTGTCTATGCTTCAACTTTTTTCAAAGCTCCGAAAGATTATATGAAAGCTACCAAACATGATATAAAAGAAGAAAAAATGGCCGTGATCATCCAGGAAGTTATCGGACAGAAACATGACGACAGATTTTATCCCGACATATCGGGAGTTGCTAGGTCTTATAATTTCTATCCTATGGGGAGATCAAAACCGGAGGAAGGGGTAGTTGATTTGGCTGTCGGGTTGGGAAAAACTATTGTTGACGGCGGAATGGCATGGACATATTCACCCGAAGATCCTGAGCAGTCACCGCCTTACGGCTCCGTTAATGAAATGCTGAAGAATACGCAGAATGAATTCTGGCATATCAGAATGAGCGAACCCGAGGAATATGATCCTATAAACGAAACCGAGTTCATGCTTTTAAGCAATATTACCGAAGCGGAAAAAGATTCAGCCATTTCGTTCAGCGCATCAACCGTTAGCGATTCAGGAAGGATCACTCCCGGCATAGGTTCCGACGGTCCGAGAATAATAAACTTCGCGCCTGTGCTTAAGCTTGAACTTCTTCCGCTGAATGATATAATTAAAGATCTGCTTAAAATTTCGGCGGAGAAGTTTGAGACTCCGGTCGAAATTGAATTTGCAGTCACGACTTCAGGCGAAGGCTATGAAGCATCAGGAAGATTTGGATTTTTACAGGTTAGGCCTATGGTCGTTTCAAATGAAAATGTCGAAATCACGGATAATGAATTTGAAGATGAGAAGAATATTATTGCTTCCGAATTTGTTTTGGGTAACGGAAGCTCCGAGATAATAAAAGACATAGTTTTTGTAAAACCCGACACTTTTGACGCAAAGAATACGAAGAAAATAGCAGCTGAACTTGAAAAATTCAATTCAAAGCTGACCGGTCAGAATAAAAAATATCTTCTCATCGGCTTCGGAAGGTGGGGCAGTTCGGATCACTGGCTCGGAATTCCGGTGAACTGGGGTCAGATATCAGGCGTTCACACCATTGTCGAAGCGGGACTTCCCAACATGAATGTCGAGCTGAGCCAGGGATCTCATTTCTTTCATAACATGACAAGCTTCGGAGTGAATTATTTCTCAGTTCCGGCTTATTATGAGCATGAGATCAAATGGGAATACATAAAAAAAATGAAAATAATTTCACAGAGCGAAAATGTCATACATGCGGAATTTAAAAAACCGGTAACGATTAAAGTTGACGGCAGGACAGGAAGAGGGATAATAAAACCTTAAAAACAAGGTTCAGATATGGAAAATAAAGAATCATTAGGGCAGCTGATCAGAGACTTAAGGGAAAGAGCCAAAGAGATAAAATGTCTTTATCAGATTCAGGAACTTCTCAACGATCAGACTCTTTCATCGGAAAAATTGTGTGCCGAGATAGTCAAAGTAATACCTCCCGGATTTCAGTATCCGGATGTCTGCAAAGCAATGATATTTTATAACGGAGGAAATATTTCAGAACCCGGTTTCAAAGAGACGAAATGGTGTCTTTCCTCGAATCTGGTAATAAGAAATAAAATTGTCGGTCACATCAAGGTATTTTATACCGAAGAAAGACCAAATGAGGATGAAGGTCCGTTTTTGAAAGAGGAACGAAAATTACTGGATTCAATTGCCGATCAGTTCGCGATGCAGATACTTCACAAACAGCTCAAATCGGTTTTCGAGGAAGGTCAGCATAAGTTCAAAGAAAAAAAGAGCGAGTGGTGGATAATTCTTGATCTTTTAAAAAGAACTGATCCCCGGTTGCTGGTGAGTATAGCGCAGAAAATGCTTAATTATCTTTGTCTGAGCGGCATTACCGAAGCGGAAAAATTTCTAGATGAGTTCAATCCATCTTTCAAAAAGAAAACGGAACTCTTTAAAGACAGTAATTTTCCGATGTCGGTTGTTGAGACTTACGATATTATAAATAAAAGTTCTTATGTTTTTGATATAGCTTCCAGACATATAAGCGAAGAGGATATACTTGACAGCATCCAGAAATGGATCAAAGAAGACAGATCGGGCTTTATGGTCAACATTCTTGAAAATATGAACTCTTCCCTTTCGGACATCGCGAATGCTATAGAAAGATACCATCACCTTTCAAGTCAGGGTCTTGAACTTTCTAAACCGAGAGAGAAAAGTTTCAGAGTAGCGCTGACCAGAAGGATTCTGACCGATCAGCCGTGTTTTATAGAGATCGCGAAAGAGCATGTCAGGGTGGATGATTTCAATAATCTTATGAAAACAATAATCCATCCTCCAGACAGCCATGGAAAGATAGGCGGAAAGAGCAGCGGGATGTTTCTTGCTAAACATATATTAAAAAATTCGGCGGAAAATAAAGAAATAGCCTCAAAAGTCAAATTTCCTAAATCATGGTATATCACATCCGACGGCATTCTGGAGTTCATGAAATATAACAGCCTTGAAGATATTGTAGAACAGAAATATAAGGATATAAGTCAGGTCAGGCAGGAATACCCTTATGTAATACATGTATTCAAAAATTCAACATTTCCTCCAGATATAATAAAAGGGCTTACGCTCGCTCTTGAAGATCTGGGAGAAGACCCTCTTATAGTAAGAAGCTCAAGTCTGCTTGAAGACAGGCTGGGTACAAGTTTCGCGGGCAAATATAAAAGTCTTTTCATAGCCAATCAGGGAACGAAAGAGGAGAGGCTGAATCAGCTGACCGACGCCATCACCGAAGTTTATGCATCGACTTTCGGACCTGATCCGATCGAATACAGGGACGAACATTCTCTTCTGGACTATCTTGAAGAAATGGGTATAATCATTCAGCAGGTCGTGGGCAACAGGATCGGAAATTATTTCATGCCTTCTTTTGCGGGTGTCGCATTCAGCTCAAATGAATTCAGGTGGTCCCCAAGACTGGAGAATGACGACGGATTACTTAGAATCGTTCCGGGGCTGGGAACTCGAGCGGTTGACAGGATATCTGACGATTATCCGGCGATGATCTCTCCCGGAAAACCCGAACTGAGAGTGAATTCCACGATAGAAGAAAAAATTAAATATTCTCCGAAAAGACTTGATGTGATAAATTTGAAGACCGGAAAATTCGAAACGATAGATCTGAGCGATCTGCTTGAAGAATCCGGCAGCGAATATCCTTTCATTAATTATATAGTATCCGAAGTGGATGATAAACATTTAAGAACTCCGCGCATGATAGGTCATGATTTTAAGGAAAATCTTCACATAGCCACATTCGACGGGCTCATTTCAAAAACTTCTGTGGTCAATGACATTAAAATCCTTTTAGATATTTATAAAGAGAAATATAACGGCCCGGTGGATATAGAGTTCGCGCATGACGGAAAGGATATTTATATTCTTCAGTGCAGATCCCAGAGTTTCAGCGACGATATTAAGCCTGTGGAGATCCCTGATCATATTTTAAAGAAGAACCTGCTTTTTACTGCTGAAAAACATGTTTCCAACGGGCTTGTTACAGATATTACCCACATCGTGTATGTTGATCCGGCGGGATATTCCGAGATAAAATCCCACGATGATCTTCAGAGCGTGGGCAGGATAGTCGGCAAACTCAACAAGATACTGCCGAAAAGGCAGTTCATACTGATGGGTCCGGGAAGATGGGGCAGCAGAGGAGATGTTAAACTGGGAGTGAGCGTAACTTATTCTGATATAAATAATACGGCAATGCTTATTGAGATCGCTAAAAAGAAAGATCAGTATGTGCCCGAACTTTCATTCGGAACGCATTTCTTCCAGGATCTCGTCGAAGCCAATATAAAATATCTTCCGCTCTATCCCGATGATCCTAAAGCAGTATTCAATGAAAAATTTATTTCGGGATCAAAAAATCATCTTGCGGAAATATTACCTGACTACGCTTATCTTGCCGATGTGGTAAAAGTGATAGATGTTGCCGAAGCTTCGGACGGGAACAATGTTCATGTTTATATGAACTCAAATCTGTCAAAAGCTGTCGCCGTATTCAGCGAGCCTACAGGCAGTATTTCCCTGAAGAAAAAGAGATCAAACACTGAGTACAGACGGGTTCAGACTGATCTGCACTGGAAGTGGCGTCTGAATTACGCTCAGGAAATAGCAATGGCGCTTGATCCTGAAAGGTTCGGGGTGAAGGGATTCTATATATTCGGGAGCGTTAAGAATGCCACTGCAGGTCCGATGAGCGATATTGATATCCTTATCCATTTTTCCGGATCCGCTGACCAAAAAAGAGATCTCGGCAACTGGCTTGAAGGCTGGGATAAATGTCTATCAAGGGCAAATTATTTTAATACCGGACATAAAATGGAAAAAATTCTTGATGTTCATTTTATTACCGACGGCGACATTACGAAAAAAACTTCTTACGCATTAAAGATAGGCGCGATTACGGATGCGGCCAGACCGCTTCAATTGAGAACGGCTACAAAAGAATCCTGACGGCGGAAGAAGGTTCGCTGATATCGAACTTTATTACAGACAATTCTTTTCCGTCATGGGCGGCGGAAAATAAATATGTACTATCTATTCTATCCTGCCACGATCCTGTCAGTTTCGGAGATTCATGTATATGCCCGTGCAGAGTGATGTAGGGCTGTTTCTCCTCGATTAAATTTCTTATGGCGATGCTTCCCACGAAAACATCAAGAGGTACCGAGTCGTAAAATTTTCCGTCCAGACCGGCTCGGTCCAGATTGGTTTTGTATGGCGGCGAGTGGAACAGAATAATTGCGTTGGAAAGATCTTCATCATCAATAAGTTCTTCCAGATCTTTTTTTATTGTGGAGTATTTTACAATGTTAGGTTCGACGAAAACGGTTCTTTTTCCTTCTTCGGGAGAAACGCATCCCGGTTCGGTATATCTCGAAACATCGTATTTTTCCCAGTCCTTGATTAAAAATGGCGTCGGCGGTATATAAGAATAGCCGAAAATTTTCTTATCCAGAAAATCTGTCTTTTTATTATGAATGTATTTCCAGATGCCCTTTTTTTCCGCGGAAATTACGGTTTTTTCGTCATATTTACCGTCGTCGTTACCCAGAATTAAAAAAACCTGAGGGTAATTAGCTTTCATCTCGGTTCTCAATTCGGAAAACCCTTTGATGATAACCTCTTTAAGATAATTTTTTACTTCAGCTATAATTACATTAAATCCCGAAGGAAGAATGTCTCCGCCGATAAAGACAGCTTCGGGAGTCTCGGTTTTTATCAGATCAAACAGTTTATTGTAACTTCTTGTATTGCCGTGAATATCTGAAACAAAGAAACATAGTGCCATATATCAGTTATTCGAAACAGTAATGTTTAAGGGATCAATGGTAACGAATCTGTCGTTCCCGAGATGAAACAAGGTATGTTCCGTAAATGTTTTTTCCCTGTTGAGGTGATCTTTGATCATTTTATCAATATCATCCATTTGAGTCAGAAATCTGGCGTATCTTTCGCCGTCGAGTTTTTGAGTGGCGATCATTCGTTTACTCATCGGATTGTTCCATTTTCCTTTTGCATCCTTTATACTGAAATGAAGATGAGGTCCGGTGCTTCTGCCCGTATTGCCCAAAAGAGC
>Ga0209262_10000727_pt1 | contig 14076 bp, 9 predicted proteins | sample Lowcelwee11metaG_FD_187171 | JGI IMG/M metagenome (GOLD analysis project Ga0209262, IMG submission 187171) | Freshwater pond sediment microbial communities from the University of Edinburgh, under environmental carbon perturbations - Low... | ecosystem: Environmental > Aquatic > Freshwater > Pond...
TATTATGGCGGATGCAGGGCTTTTTTTTGACCTTTATACTTTATTTCGTATCATTAAGCCATGGATTCAGAAAATATCTATTACAGGCAGTTACAGGAACATCTTGATAAGCTGCCCATTGGGTATCCTAAAACAAATTCAGGGGTAGAAATAAGGATTCTGCAATTGCTTTTTACTCCCATCGAGGTAAAAGTGGCTCTTTGCCTGAGTCTGGGAAATGCTTCCGTGGAAACGGTAAGGAAAAGACTTGAAAAAAAATTCAGGATTTCGTATGAGACCGAAAAGGTAGCAGGAATACTTCATGATATGTTTATGAAAGGGGCTATTAACAGGTCTCATATGGAACCATTCAAATATAGTAATGCAATGCTTGCCATCGGGATGTTTGAACATCAGGTAGGTGACTTAAGCAAAGAAATGGTTGAGATGGTTCACCAGTACTTTGATGAGGGTTTTGATGATGAATTTTTTAAGTCTTCATTGCCGCAGTTACGCACAAGTCCCCATATGAAGGCTATTGTCCCGGAATTTAATATCGCCACATACGATAATATGCGGAAGATTGTGGAGAAGACAGATAAGTCCATACAGGTGGCAAATTGCATATGCAAGGAAGGGGAGGCAATTCTTGGCAAGCCATGCAAACAAACTAAAGATGTCGAAGTATGTTTGATGTTTGATGCGAAAAGTTATTTAGACAGGGGGAAGGCCAGAACTATAACTAAAGACGAGTGCATGGAAATCATTAACCGGGCCGAAAGGGAAGGATTGGTCCTGCAACCCGGGAATTCACTTCAACCATTTTGTATCTGCCTTTGTTGCGGGTGTTGCTGTGGCGTTCTGACCTCCGCAAAAAAATACAAGAAGCCTGCTGAATTAATTGCGCATAATTTTTATGCAAAAGTGGAGGAAGAATTGTGTAATGGATGCACGCTTTGTGTTAAGAGATGTCAGATGGATGCTATTCAAATTGAAAATAAGAAAGCAATTATTGACCTTGATCGATGTATTGGATGTGGCCTGTGTGTTACTACTTGCAAAAAAGAAGCGCTGAGTCTGCTTGAAAAAACTAAAAAAACGATCCCTCCCAGGAATGCGGCGATGTTGTATCTGGGCATATTGAGCGACAAAGTAAGCAAACGAAAGATGATGGGGAATATGTTAAAACTGCTTACGGGCAGGCAACTTTAGAAAAGAAGGGAGCCAGGGTAAATCTTTGAAGTCTTCAATTCATTTTGCCATCAGGAATATGAATAATACAACCCCTTTAAGGATCATGAGCGTAGTGTAAAAGCCGGTGACCTTAACCACTCTCCTCCGGAATTTATTGACCATTCCCTGCCGATTGTAATTATCTGTTCTCATGTGGCTTATATTTTTGAACTTCAGGCCGGCCGGAAGTGGTCAAGGCTTTCGGCTTTTGCATTCTTTTGAACAAATCACTTGTTTATCTTTTCTCAATTACCCCGAAATCAGTCAGTACCTGCACGATATCGACGATCTCCGGGACATGGGTGTTTTCTATCCCTGCCAGTTTTATTATATCGGATATGCATATTGGTTCTGCAGTCGGGAACGGGAGGTAAAAGAGAAATCTGCCCTGAGGTATTGAGAGGTTAATCTTTCTTTCAGTTCTGTTTCGCCCCTCACCCATCCAAATAACAACATTGCTTATGTAATCGTTGCTTCGTGAAGTTGTAAACCTTGCCCTTGCGTTTTTCATCTCACGTATTTTCATCTTCAACCCTGAGTCTGAGATCTCTTCTTTCAGGTTTAGTGTTGTGAGATCAATCATCATGGAAATCTTACTTGCCTTTAGTTTGTATCTGAAATAAGGTCTCTTTCCTTCATAAACCTCTTCCCTGTCAATTATCTCAAGGCTGCACAGGTCTTCAAGGAAATCCTGGGTAGTCTTAATATGAATATTCAGGCGCGACGCTGCCTCAGATGCGGAGATACTTTCGTAGTTCACCAGTAGTCTGAACATATCCTCAGCATAATCCTTCGACAAACAGGAGCCAAGTTTTGATGCCTCTTTAAAATCCACTTCTGTTTCTTTATTAATATGTTAGACCCAATCCAAGTTCATTTAATTTGTACAATATCCTCTCCGCTTCTCCTTTACGATAATATTTCATGAATTCAATAAATAATTTACCAAGGTTATCACAAATCTGATCGAATGACAGTTCTTCCTTATATCCGATATAGTCTCTTTTTGAGACATTTACGGTTACATTTCCCTGGAAATCGAATGCAATCCAGCTTCTGCTCTCTTTAAACTTCGCAGGATTAAAGATATAACCGAATTCTTCCTCCATTTTAACCGGAACAAACACGATCCGATTTACTTCGTAGTATGGCATAGCTACCAGGTTCTTCTTAAGGAACTCCGCAAAACCCGTCAATTCTGATCTGGTGTAATCCGTTTTACCTGCGGGATGAGGACGTTCGGTAAATCCGTCAGGCTGAGGTTCAAGAGATATAGATGCGAGCTCAAACACCTCCCTTCCTTTCCATTTTGCCCTTCGAGTAAAAACAAGATAAAAGAGCCATACAGTTGAAGAAAGGAATAGAAATAGCAATAAACCTGAAATTTTCGGGTCAACCCCTTTAATAACCGGGTAACTAGAACCGGTGGCAATATAGATTCCAAACAAAAATTGCCAGGCCGAAGCAGCGAGGTAGCTCTGGTTACGTGTACGTAAATAGATCCAGAATGAGAACCATGAATAAAGTATAAAGAAAATTGACACAGATAAATAACCCTCTCTCCGGCCTATAAATAGCCAGATGAGGGCACATAACGAAAGACAGATTATTGCAGGTATGAAACCCGTAATTCTGAAATCGCTCCTTAGCTTACGTTGATAATACATAACCTATTATTTTTTAAGTTCTTCAATCATTTTTTTCCCATATTCATAATCGGGCATCAACTCCACCGATTTCTTAAAAAACTTTAAGGCTGCCTTTTTCTCTCCCATTTTAAGATACGTTTCTGCAAGAGCATCATTTGTTATGAATGAATCAGGGTATTCCTTATAATTCAGAAGATAAACCTTGAGTGCATCATCAATCTTATTCTCCCTGAATAGATTGCCCCCGATCTGATGAAGCATATGTACTGAAAACACATAACCACTGTTTTTCGACCCTTTCAATTCAGTGTACTTATCTATCATCGCATCAGTACCAGATTCCTTCAGAACTTTTTCCAGCACGTTGGTAACCGGCTCTCCTCTAATAAATTCTGTTTTGGTAGTCAAGAGTAATGCTGTTATCTCATTCTCAATATTAGTAACAAAGCTGATCTCATAGTTGCCCCTTTTATCGATCCAGGCATCTCCTGTTTTTGTGTAGCTGATTCTTTCTTTTGACTTTCCCAAAGGCTCTTGCGTGGTCATCTCGTTTTTATCAAACATCACATCAACTGATAGTTTTACCGGGGCGAATTGATAATTTCCGTAAAATTTCCTGTATTCTTCAGGGAGATCTGTATTTCCTGAATCGGGCGCAGACATCTTTTTCAGCCTGTAGTGCTGATACATTACTATTTTATCAGTCTTGCCATCAGGGCTGATAATCGGAAGCAGACCAATTTCAGATGTTAATATTGGATACCATATGCCTTTATCATCTGGGGGGTTTAAATCCAGAACAAACCGTCCTGGTATTTTTATGGCAAAAACATCATCCTTTTTAATAATACTGAACATCCTGTACTGCTCTAAATTTATATAATTCCCTAATAGTCCGGCATAAGAATCTAACAGGGAATTTTTATTCTCTTTCGTGATCAGCGTGTAATCCAACAGTTCCATTTTAACAGGACGGAAATTTGCATTTTCTCCCAGTCGGATATGGCTTGCATCAATATAACTGGTCTCCCCAAAAGTTGCATCGACCGGTATCCATCCTGCATCTCCCATATACACTTCAGTCCACGCATGCTGGCCAAAGCTTCCTGTATAATTAAGTGTATATACGCAACCAATAGATAACCTTGCAGGAATTCCCAAAGCTCTGCAGAATGCCGCCAGAAGTCTTGAATGCCCCCCACATTCAGCCTCCTGCGTTTTAAGTGTATTAATGGCAGAAATCCCACCCGGAACTGCCCCTGCTATATTTTCAGAAACCCACTTGCTTAATCGCACGGCAGCCTCCCACGAATCTTTCGAACCCTTTGTAATTCTGCCCGCTTCAGAAATAATAAGCGGATCGTCCGATTCTATTGTCAACTCAGATTCCAGGTACTTCTTCAACATAGTGTTATGGCTATAATCCGGGGGGAATGGTGGTGCGTTTAACCCATTGTATCTGACAGGTTGAACCTCAAATTCACCATCAATTAAATTATTTACTACGGTACCTGTGAATTTCTGCCCAGGATAATTCAGTGATTCAGAGGTAATATTTTCACCATAAGAATTTATCTGAGCTTTAACCTTAACATAGGTAAGGTTCATCATTTCGGGAATGGTCTTATTTACTTTTACGAAAAGGAGATCATCCAGGTTTGCCTGTATAATCCTGCTGCTCACTGATTTATCGCCAAGGTAAATATGCTGCCTCCCTGCAATATTTGCTCTGACGTTATAACCATCGCTTTTACGTAACCACAATGTGGTTTTCACGCCTGTCGTCAGGTCAGCCTCATCAAGAACTGTAGTCTTATAAACTGTATCTCTTAAAGAGATATTCTCATCAGGCTTCCTGGTATAAAGCTTCTCTGTTATTTCACCTTTCATTGGATCGAAGACTTTATACTTCTTTTCATTGGCGCCACCTTTTATAAAATCTTCTAAAAGGTATGGATATCTTGTAGGGGAAGAGATCATTACATCATCTCCTGCAAGAAGGACTTTTTCAGTTCCGGTGTTTGAACTCCTGAAATGAATTGTATCACCATCAATTCTCGTATTAATTATGACATAAGATTGATTGTTGATCACACTTATATCAATCATAACCGCCCTCTCTGTTTTCGGGTCAATTAAATACAGAGTTTTAAAACCTCCATCCACATCGGACCCGAGCAGCGACATTTTAAGAACAACATCAGAATACTCATACAAGACTTTTTTGTCATTCCACATTCCTGTGCAGTAAGTTTCAACAGAATATCCGCAAAGGATATTTTTCATCTCAATACCGAAATAATTTGTCTTTCCTCCTGTTTTGCAGGGATTAGCTTCCTGGGGAAATGCATTTCCTGTTGTAATGAAGGTGTAAAATACCAGGAGTAACATAAGAGTCTTTTCCATTCTTTTCATAGCTCTCCTTTATTATTTAAACCTTGATTAGCATTAATTACCGGGCAGATTTCAACTCTGATAAAATCCTTGATTCGTGCCCGTTTTTATAATATTCCAGGAATCTTGTAAAGACCCCTGCCATCGATACACAAAGCCGGTCGAAGCTGAGACTTTGCCTGTAGTCGCGGTAGTCTTTTTCCGAAATTTTCACACTGATATTTCCGCGGCTGTCCATGGTTACATGACTTACTTCAGAGGGATCTTCTACAACCATAAGGCTTTTATTCATCGAGAAAGCCAGGCTTATGGAATCCTCCACATAGAACGGCCTGACAATAAAATTTGCATGCAGGTACCTTGACAGGCCAAGCAGTTCATCCTTTGTCGCTTCTATTGAGCCAGCAGAGTATGGTCTTTCGGTAAAACCGTCGGAGGTTTCAATTATCCTCTCTGCAGCGAGTCTGAAAAGCCTCCGTGAATTAATTTCAAATCTCTCGTGATGGTAAAGTGAGCTCCAGTTAATTATTATAAGAAGAATGATAAGGATAAAACATATAAAATAGGTTATTCCAATTATTCCGGCATTGTCATAATCAGGAAAAATGAATGACGCCTGGGCTGAGGTTATACCCATCAGAAATCCAAGTACAGGGTAGATCCAGTTTCTGTAGCGGAACCATTGTACAATGCCAAGGATTATAAACACCAGGGAGACAAGTATTATTGTGATGTATGGTATTCCCCACGAATCATATCCACCCTGACGCAAGACACGCCTAAGTTCATATTCAAGAAGCAATAATATATAGGATGAAAATATACCTATAGGGTAAATCCATCCTATCGACATTCTGATTTTTGATCTATACCTCATGATGTACAGTGTTTTATATACTTCTATATTTTTAAACTATACAAAGTTATAACTATTAAATTAGAAAAGTCAAGTTTTTTAAAATATTTTTTAAAAAAATCAGGAGTGAGCTAAAAATGAAGTGATTATGAATTACAAGACCTACAATTCTTTATTATTTACAATCTCCTTAAGGTTTAATATTTTCCCCATATCATTGATTAAGCTTTGGTTTGATATTTCAAACCTCTTGTCGACAAAGAAAAAACCTTAGTGCGAAGCACCGGGGATTTTTTGTTGACAGCCCGTCGACAGCTTGCTCTTGAGAGGGATGGAAACAAAAAAAAGCCCGTAGCTCCCGCTTCGGCGGGAGCAAGGCTTTTTCCTTAACAAGCTCTCTTCACAGGATCATGAAATAATCCTCCCTCCACAAAATTCAATCATTATAAAAGCCTGAGCCTACATAGTCAGGATTCCAGTGGTGGACGAAAAGAGGAATGATTTAAAAAAGTTATTTTGAATCTTTATCGATTAAGGCATTCAAAATAGGCGTAACCCATTGTCCCTTATCAATGTTATAAACAATGAAATCGCTGTCGAACTGCCAGTATGCCCAGCTAAAACCCAGTTTTTCTGCCGTTCGTGCTACATACCTGGTATAACGGGCACGTGAATCCATGTCTGCTCTGTCATATGAGCCGAATTCGCCTAAAAAGATGGGACGGTTATTCGCTTTTGCCCAGTCAGCAGCTACCTTTAGTTTTGTGTCAACTTCGTCTTTTTCCTCTTTGGTACCACTCCAGGTAATACCGCTTAAGTTTGCATTTTCCTCAGACCAGGGGGCACCCTGATGGGTAAATTTCATGGGGTGATAAAAATGTACCGTTACAATTATGTTTTTATCCTCTTCCGGTAATACAAGGGTATGTAAAGATTCAATTCCATTCCAGTTACCGGGACCGATGATTAGTGTACGGTCAGGATTGGTGGTGCGGATAATCTTCACTGCCTCAACCAGAAATGTGTTCCATAGCTCCGGAGTGAGCTTACCATTGGGTTCATTCAGGACTTCGAAAATCAGATTTTGGGGATAGTCTTTATATCTGGGGGCCAATTGTTTCCATACGGAAAGGAACATTTCTTTTTTTGCAACCGGGTCATCTGCCATGGCATTGAATTCGTGCATATCGAGTATAACCATAAGACCGGCATCCAGACTTTTTTCTATCGCCCAATCCAGTGTTTCCAGCCATCCTGAACTGATTTTATAGCTGCCGTCCATAGACGAAAACGGATGCATATTAATACGAACATTCGAAAAACCTGCTTCCCTGATCATTTTAAAATAGCCATCTTTGAAACGGCCCCTGGTATGATCTTTCCATAACTCTTTGTCATAGCCGATTATATTTACTCCTCTGCCAAGTTTTTTATTTTGCTCAATGGCTGAGATTCCTTGTCCGGACAACTTACAGCTTATTGAAAGAAGAAAGAGAAACACTGCTCCTAAAACGATTATCTTACTCATAATTAGTCTGTTAATTTAATATACTGTTCTTATTATTCTTTTTGAAAGTTAATAAAATCATAATTCATCTGTCCGATTTCCCTTGTATGTATTGTGAAAGTTTGCAATCCTTTCCTAAGATGAATCTTCGCAATATTGTCGATATAGTTCCAATGGTGCCATTGCCTCCATCCCACAGAATCAGATGCCACGTACGTTGAAGGGACTGATAACGGTCCGGTTATATCAACATCATTGACCGAGAATGAAATTTTTCCGTTCTGATTAGAGGTGTACATCAACCCGAGTCTGTAACTTCCGCCTGCTTCAACATTGATGGTGTATTTGATCCACTCACCCTGGCTGGTCCAACCTACGTAGAGTTGGTCTTTCTCAGGTTCAACAAAATTATATGGATTGTTATCGATGGTCGGTTCCCTGAATTTCGTATAGGAAATATCAACCGCTTCCAGGATTCGGAATTCATTCAGATAAGTGCCATCAGCAGGATTAAGGTTGCCGCTCCCTGAATTGATGGAATCATTGTCGTGATAAGAGATTCCTTCACCGCCTAAATCAAAATATTCACACTGAAGCTTACCTGGAATAATTTGGGCTCCTCCCTTGTAAACAGAATCTGCAAAAGGAGTTCCCCGATAATTGCCGATATTATTTTTGTAGTTGCACCGGCTGAATAAAAGTACGCTCAATATGACGATTACAAATGATAAAGAGAGTCTTTTAAATATTATATTCATTGTAGTATTTCTATAGTTTAATTCATGTCATTTCAAAAGTAATGTTTTAAATGCATAAGGCGAATTGCTTTATTTTGAAAAACCTCTGCCAGCTTTATGATTCGTATCATATCTGCAATTAAGCTATGGTCAGATATTTCAAACCTCATGTCTTCAAGTCAAAAGCCCTGGCGCAGATGCGCCAGGGCTTTTTTGTTTTCAGACCGACACCCGCTTGCGAGGCGGAGGAACGTAAACGAAAAAAACGGAAGGCCTGCGCCAGCAGGACTGGCTTTTTCTTCGGGATGCAACTCAAAGAGGATCGCGAGCGAAGCGAGTAATCCTCTTATCCAACGAACTCACCACCCAGCTTATATCCACCTCTCCCTTTTCATCCCTTCCTCCGGGAGGGAGAGGATTATTCTGACTATGATTAAAATTCATTGGTGTAACGCGTGACGTAACCATTGACCTGGGCTGCAACTTTAAGAGGAAAGAGCCGACCGGAGGGAGGCTTAATCCAATGATTATATTCTTGACTCAACCTTCTGATTCTCCCTTTATGAAATAAAAAAAATACAATGAATTGCTCCTTTATCACTTACTATGGAAATGACTCCAAATGACCTGATTATTTTTTAGGCAGATTAATCTTTTTCAGAAATTCATCCCAGCGGGGATCATCATGAAGAGGTTCAAAGACAGGGAGTACTGCAGCCCATGCCGCATTGCCTGAATGTGGTTCATAATTAAGCCATTTGAAAGCTTCATCTTTTCTACCCAATGCTGCATAAATCTTAGAGCGCTGATATGCACCCATAGGTGTAGGTTCCTTTTGTTCTATCTTGGCCAGTATCTCTTCTGCCTTATCACGATGACCTGTGCCAATATATGTCAGACAAAGGGCAATCAGGTTGTCAGGACTGACTTCTGCCATTTTCAGATGTGCTTTAATAGCTTCCTCATCTCTGCCCATACCCAGATACGCATTACCAAGCACCTGATAGCCGAGAGGATAGTCCTTTTGAATTTCAAGAGACTTGAGGGCTTCCTTAATTGCTTCTTCATACCTGTTTGCGTAAACATATAAACCTCCCAGCCAGGCAGTATGCAAGGGATTATATGGATCGTATTTCTGAGCCAGCTTATGCTCCGAGATTGCTTCTTCCATCCGACCCCAAAGGAATAGTCCCCAAGCATAATGATAATGAGCCATATCGAGGTTAGGATTCAATTTCAGAGCCAGTTTAAAATGTTTTTCTGCCGCCGCAAAGTTCCATGATTTATAAAGGTATGCAATAGCAAGAGCAGCATGAACTTCAGCGATTGTAGAGTCAAGCAATATGGCTTTAAAAGCATATTCTTCCCCTTTGGCCAGAGCATCTCCCGGATCAAGTGGACTATGGGCAATAGTCAGATAGCCTAGCGCAAGTCCAGCATTTGCAAATGCATCCTCAGGAGCAATCCTTACTGCTTCATGAAGATATTCCAGTCCTTTTTTGTTTCCTTCTTTTGTGGTTTTTTCTATTTCAGACATCCCCCTGGAATATGCTTCGTACGATTGCGGATTAACCCGTTGTGGCTGAGAAATTTTCAAAAGGTCCTGTGGTAATAGATCCAGACCGATTTTTTCGGCTATCTGCTCTGCAATGTTTTTATGTACTATATGAATGTTTGTGCGATTGATGGAATAATTGTTTGTCAGTATTGGTCTCTCTTCGGGTAGTATCTGAATCAGCCTGATCATAATTTCCTCCAAATCTCCCGAGCCCAATACAGATCCTTCTATCAGGTAATCCACTTTTGCTTCCCTGGCTATTTCAGATAATGACAACCGGTCCCTTTCTATTGCTAAAGTTGTACGTAAACCAACTATCCTTAATGGTTTTACCTGGCTTATTTTTCCTAACTCCTGGTATGAAGCCTCCCGGTGCATATCAGTCAGAAAATCATTTGAAACATCACCTGTAAGATTTTTAAAAGGCATTAAAGCAACTGACTTTTCAACAACAGTTATTACTGGTTCTTTGAATAATTTCGGATAAACAAATATTCCAGCTATTATCATTATTGCAGCAATAGCTAAAGATGTCAGATATTTCCATTTATCTGATCTGGCACGTTTCGCATGTATTTTTATTCTATGCTCTTTTCTGATCTCCTCTGATGACACACCATGCAGAATCTTTTCTCTATCCGGTTCGGCTGGTTCAGCTAATAATCCTGAAATAATTTCCCGTATAGCATTCCCAACTTTATTTATCTGGTTTCGGTACTTTGTCTTATTCAGGTTAATTTTTTCATCATCCTCAGGTTTGAGTGGTCTATTAACTCCGGGTTCCACATAAACAAACTCAACACCACGCAGTACTCCACCAAGTACATTTTCGCAAAGCTTAATATCTTCATTATTCAGGTCGTAAATACGAATTGGCAGTACCCGGTTTGATACATTCCCATTTGGAAGTTTCACCTTCAATCCAAACTGATCTTTTGAGGCCAGTTCCACAAATGGCTTGAACTCATTTTCCCATGCAAATGATTTAGGATCGCAATAGGTTCTTGAGATAACAGGGATAAACACGAGACACTTTAGTTTCTCTTTCAGGGAAGCATCTACATCGTGTGTTTCCAGGAGTCCATCATGAGGATTGAAGTCAAAATAAACGCTTATCTCTTCCTTGAAAGTGGATTCAAGTTCGGTCTTAAGTGCTTCAACAAACTCACTCACCCACCTGTCGCCTTTGTTGTCTTTCTGGCGGTAACTGATAAAGATGTCATAATTATACCCTTCAATGATGCTTGACATCAGGTTTTGATATGATTCACTATCAAAGTTAAACAATGATCAGACTAAATGCAAAAATATGATGCATAAGGGGATAAGACTGTCCATTCAGTTAACCGCATATTTTTTCAGTATTCTCTCAAACTCGGGATACTGCTTTAAAGGTGCCCATCTTGGATCAAGTCTCAGAATTGCGTATGAAAGCGGGCCGGGTATAGACAATAAATATTCCAATTGCTTTATTGCCTCATGATATTTCCCTAGCAAAACATATGTATAGGCCTGGTCTTCAACCAGGTAAACACCTTTCCATGCCTCTTTCTCCACAGGCAGCATTCTGACGGCTTTTTCACTCGTAATGATGGCTTTCTCATCAAAACCTAATCCCGCATATGCTATGCCAAGGGTACTGTACAGCCTTTGATCCTCCGGAGAATCTTTTATCTTCTTCTCAATTAATATCCGGGTTGTATCATAATAAGCATGCTCTAACTTTGGCTTATCCATTAAACCATAAATACGCGCATAATACAGGTGTTTTGGACGGTAATACCATTGTGCCTCAAATATATCGAACCTTGACCGGGAAAGATTTTTCAATGCTTCCTCATAATCACCATCAATAATATTAACTAAAACGAGTACCTCCAATGTCAGAGAATCCCGGTAATAGATCGCATTCTTCCGTGTTTCATCATACAAGAATTCCTTTGCCCTGATCGTATTGCCATCCATTTTCAAGTATAGGTAGGACAGATCCTTATAAGGATATGTCCAGTCCGGATTTATAGAAAGGGCTGAATTATAGTATTGGAGAGCTTCCGGATAATTCCTGGTCAAATCAAATGTCTCCCCCGCATTAAATGCGATTTGGGCTGATTTGGGATCAAGTTCACTGGCTTTCACTAAAAATGATTTCGATAAATCCCAGTTCCCGGCACGACGATAAACGCAACCCGTATAGTAAAGAGCTTCAGAATTTCCCGGTTGCTCCTTTAATGTCATTTGTAACTGTTCCAAAGCTCTTGTGTAATCAAGATAGCCCATGTAGTAATATACCCCGAAGGCAAGATGTGCCTCAGGTAATTGAGGATCTATTGCGAATGCCTGGTCAATTACCTCTCTGCACTTCTGCAATACCTCTTCATTGCGATAATGATAGAACCAGTACTGGCTTAAATAACTCATCGCGAGTCTGGCATATGCCAGAGCAAATCCGGGATCAAGTTCAATTACCCTTTCGTACAAGTGGATTGCTTGATCGTAGTCCTGCGAATCATAGCTCTTCCCGCCATAGAAGTTGCCCTGGAGATAGAAATTATAGGCTTCAAGATTTTCAGTTGGCCTTTTCTCAATCTTTTCAATTTCACCCGGCGTGAGCACCGCTTTCATTTCTGCAGCTATGGATTTGGCTATTTCACTCTGAAGCGAAAATATCTGCTCAATGGTCATCTCTCTCGTATAATCATTCGACCATAAGTGCTTATCGGCTTTTGTATCAATCAGCTGTACCCATATTTTTAAATTATTGCCTTCGAGTCCCACACTGCCTTCAACCAGATAATTTACGTTTAGCTCATTCCCAATAGTAGTTACAGATTTTTTCGTGTCCCTGTACTGGTCGGCAGATGTCCTGGATCTTACCGTAAAACTTTGAATTTTTTGAAGATTATTTAAAATTTCTTCGGTAAATCCGTCACAAAAATATAATTGGGTGGAATCGTTGCTCAGATTCCGGAAAGGCAACACGGCTATCGATTTTTCAACCTGCTCTGATGATTTAAACATTTTCGGAATAAGGAAAAAGCCAACTAAAGCCAATACCAGGGCTAATATGGAGACAACAATGAATCTTGTATTACGATTTGGTTGCTTAACAGACGCCGGATTAAAAACTTCCTTTTTTATTTCTACTTTCTCTCTGCTGTATTGAGATATCGATGTAATGATTTCTCTTATTGCCAGGGCAACTTTATTAATCTGATTTCGGTAACTGGTTTTATTCAGGTTTTTCTCCTCGTTATCCTTGGTTGTCAGAGGTCTGTCAACCCCGGGTTCTTTATAAATAAATTCCACACCACGAAGAACCCCTCCAAGAACTGTTTCACAACCTTTAATATCAGTGTCATCCAGGTCATGGATTTGCACCGGGAGAACCCGACTGGCCACATTCCCGTTAGGCAGTATTACTTTTAATCCAAATTGATCCCGTAAAGCCAATTCAACAAATGCCCTGAACTCATGTTCCCAGGCAAAGGATTTAGGATCACAATAAGTCCTTGAAATTATTGGAATAAAGATCAGACACTTCAGTTTGTCCTTAAGGGAAGCATCCACATCATGTGTTTCAAGCAGGCCGTCATGAGGATTGATGTCAAAATAGACACTGATCTCTTCTTTGAAAGTGGACTCGAGTTCAGTCTTCAATGCTTCGACAAACTCACTAACCCACCTGTCGCCTTTGTTGTCTTTCTGGCGGTAACTGATAAAGATGTCGTAATTATATCCTTCAATAATGCTTGACATCTGATATTATATGGTTCATTATCAAAGTTAAACCATTATCAGGCTAAATGCAAAATTTTCTGCAAATGGTAGAGAGTCACTATAAAACCTCTGCCAGTTCAGCTAAACCCACCATATTTTTGATTATGCTAAGGTTAGATATTTCAAACCTCTTGTCTACAAAGAAAAATTCATAAATGGACTGATATGAAATAATCCAATAATGTAAACGGTGATGGACAGAAAAGGCAATCGAAACAAAAAAAGAAAATGACAAAGTATAACTGATGTTTTATTGCTTACTTTGACATATATGAATGAATTGAAAATTAAAATCTTTAACGTCATCGATCAAACAAATCTGACAGAAATAACGGTCGATCAGATTCCTGTTGCCGGAGATCCTCTTGAGATTGACAGGGAGATGT
>Ga0209262_10000728_pt1 | contig 14073 bp, 20 predicted proteins | sample Lowcelwee11metaG_FD_187171 | JGI IMG/M metagenome (GOLD analysis project Ga0209262, IMG submission 187171) | Freshwater pond sediment microbial communities from the University of Edinburgh, under environmental carbon perturbations - Low... | ecosystem: Environmental > Aquatic > Freshwater >...
CATCTGCATTATTATCTTGACATTCTGTTTTTGCAATAATACTTAATCTGGTAGCTGATACATTAGGCTTATACTTATTAACAAAATTATTTACTATTACATCAATATCGTTTTTGGCTATTTTATATCTATTATTCGCTATAATAAGTTGTTTATTATCAACTAAATCATCAAGTATGGCTTGAACTACTTGTGGATATTCAAAGTTTAAAGAGGCTAAAGCTTTTTTAAAAGTAAATTCTGTATTACTGAATTTTTTAGTAAGATGGTTCAAAACATTTCTACGGTTTATTGCATTTATTTTATTCATATCACTATACATAGTTCTTGGAAAACCATAAAAATGTAATAGTACTTTTTCAATAGGCATTTTACCTCTACCACGCAACCATTTTGTTTTCTCTAAGTTTCTTTTAGGGTCTTTTTTTAACTGTAATTCATCCCTATCTTCAATATTTTTAAAAGGTTTATATGCTTCTTTTTCTCCAACTTCATCCAAATAAAAATCTTCAAATTCAGAAATTACTTCCAATGCTTCACTTACTGTTTTAGGCTTGTAACCTGTCATTTGTTTCCAGATAGTCATAATATAACCATAATTATTCTCCTGACCATTTTCTTTAGCTTGTTTTTTTGCTTCTTCCCATTGTTCTTCCAATGTTTTAATACTTTTATTCAATTGTTTTGATGCTCTTTTTATAACATTAGACGGCATTGGATTTCTCCTTTATGCGATTGCAATTTAAAATTTTATTTACTCAATCCTTTGCAAGTACCCATTGAGTTTTTTGCAAGTACCGAAGTATTTTTTGTAAGATTCAATCCTGTAAAACTACTTCCACCAGATAACCCTCTTGCAATACCTAAACTTTTACTTACACTATCTTGAACATATTGAATTAGAAATATTTTATAATCATCATCAAAAACAAATTTAATACCTAATGACATAGCTCTAAATATATCATCATCCAAATCCCCTGATTTTTCTACTCTACGACCACTATCTTGAACAGTTACCATTTGAAGTAATAAATGTGATATTGGTCTATTGATAAAAAAATCTTCGTATTCTTCTAAACCCCTTAGTATTCTATCCCATTTTTTTATTTCAGGTTTAGGTAATAATACTTGTTCCCCTAATATCTTTTTACGGACAAACTCAAAATCCGAATATTTTAAAGAATACTGAATTGCTTCTACTTTACCATCAAAATCATCTTCTATTCTGGATTGTAAATCCAAGGATTGCCATCTATCAAAAAACACAGCAATGACATTCAATCTGTTTATAATCTTTTTTATTACTGTTTTATAAACATGATTAAAATTTACAGGTTTACCTTTCATCGGTTTTATTTCAATAGAACCTTCTACTATTGCTTGTCCATTATTGTTATAAGATAAAGCTACTATTGCAAAAGAATTATTGGAATGACCACAATCAATTGCAAGAAGTATAGGTTTTCCCGGATGATCTATATTATTTAAAATTGCAGATACATACTGTTTATTTGTTTTTTTATTACTTATGGTGTATAGCTTATAATGAAATATATTCTTTTTACTTTGTCTTACATTTTTTAATAATGTAGTTATATCGCTTATGAAAGGGCATTCAGTTAAAGGTGGAAAAGCACCAAAGTCACGTCTTGCTGTCAATTCATTCTTTTCAAATTCTTCTTCAAAATCTTCTCTTGTAAAAGTAGGGTTCATTTCCCATGTAGGATAATGAAAAGCATATATACTTTTTATTTTTCTACTGGAATAAAGTAACCGCATAATACCATCCCTTGCACTATGCGGAGAAGATATGTTACAGGAATATCCAGTAGGTATATGATAAAAATTTTTCCTTTCTCTTAATCTTTTACTTGCGCCTCTTATTGTTTTTAATGAGTTACTTAATGCTTTATATACTTCATCTGGATTTATTTTAATAGCATCTTTAGAACCTGTAAACCACCCTAATTCATCGATTGCTTGAAATATTCTTGTTCTACCACGTAAAGTACGTTTATCCGGTCCTAATGGCGCACATTGTAAATTCTTATGTCTATATAAAATGGATGTTTCATCAAATTTTAATACTGAATCTATGCCTAATTGTTTACTTCTATCTTCCAAAAATTTATGGTATTCTTTATACCACCATCCATTTCTAAGGTATTCCGAAAATGGATTCCATAAAGTATCTTTTGCTTGTGTGTAGGTTAAAGCAACAAAAGTCATATGTAAACGAGTGGCGGAAGATAACCCAAAATATTTTGCAATACTACTACTGGATATCTTAGTGTACCATTCCCAAACATAAGAAGCTATCATTGCTACTAATTCAGATTTACCACTTCTTTGCCCTGCTACGCCACATAATTCATCAAACCAATAGTATTCTGGATATTTATTTATTATGTCATTTCTAGTTTGTTTGCACCGGGGACATTTTCCCCATTCAAGAAAAACAACATTATCGAGAATGTTCCCTAATTTTTCATCATATAAATTTCTATATTTTGGATTAGTACACTTAGGGCAGATATCAATGAAAAAATTTGATGCTTCCTGAATTTGTTTAGGATATGGTTCCATCCCTATACGGTCAAGACAATGGGTTATAAAATTAGGGGAAAGTTTAAAATCAGAATCATCGAAAGAATTTAATGGTAATGAATTAGTATCATTAATATTAGTAAGATTTTTTATTAAGTTGATATATTCTGATTTGGTGGTAGGATTCCATTTCCTGCAATACTTTATTAAATTTGCTTTACTACAAGATATTTCATGCTCACAATTTTCACAAGAAGGGGTTATAGGTAAATAATTTTCACATTTATTAATGCATTTTTTACATGTACCCGTACTAAAAAAAGCACAATCCTTAACAATATAAGGATCGTTTTTTAAGGCATACTTAGAGTCTTTGACTACTACTATCATTTTATAGTATAAGCCTCCATTGGAATATATTTGTCTACATATTTAATCATTTCCTTTATTTTAAATTCATCAATAGGTTTAATATCTGTTTCCCCTATTACTAAACTATTTGTCGAAAACTCCTTTAAAATAGAAGAAAGAACTGGTTTTGTATTAACAGGATACAAATGACTTAATAAATTTCTAATTACATTTTGATCACCTGAATTATCAATGCTATTTATTATAGTAGTGCCACACCACCCACAAACAGGCATATTTAAAAATAACCTACCATTGCATTCCGGGCAACAAAAGAAATTAGGGGTTTTACCTATTGCTTTTTTAAAAGCCGCAGGAATGCAATATCTAATATCTTTATGGGGTGTATGAATAAAAATTTTTCTAACAGGATCTTTTAATGGATTACAATTTAAAAATCTTCTACTTTCCCATCTAAGCATATTTCTTACTAGTAAGGACTGATCAAAATAAAATGCTTTTATAGATTTATTTTTTATATAAGCATCCTGATCCGGTTCTATTTTAGATAGAATCGGGTAAACATTCCTTACAATCCACCCTGCTTTAATTTTTTTATTCACTATAATCTCCTAATACTGATTTAAAACTTTCTTTAAATCCTTTATCTCTTGGTCAAATTTCCTAAAATCTGAATTCATATATTCTACTTGTATAGCTTTTAATTGTTCATCTGTTATATTGAATTTAAATATGAATTTAGAATGTCTGTCATTGCTTTCCTTAAATGGCATACCTTCATACGGTGTATTTTTTACTACCCTTATAAAAGCCGCAATTCCGATATCGTTTACCGTAATCATAGTTCTCTCCTATTTGTTTAATAACGTATTTAAATTAATCGTATATAAACTTCTACGTTTACCTATGTTCAATATGTCATTGGCAAGCCTTGGTATTTTTTCGTCTATGATTTTTAATTTACGTTTAAGAATAATAGCTTTTACTTCATTAGGACCATCCAATAAAGAATCAATTATTACATTTTGTTCTTTTACTACTACCATTAATTTTGCAATCATTTGATCTTTTTTAGGTATCATTCTTCATCCTCTAATTTTATTATTGTTTCCCCTACTAATATATCAGGGTCAACATATAAACTATAATTGACATATTTTATTATTGGTACATCCTTTGACCTTAATAAAAATGTATATACATCGAATGATAAATCTGTACGATAAAGTTTAGCGGCATCCCATGAATATTCAAAATTTCTTGAAAATTCCATTCCTCTAGCTGATGGAGATATAGTGCAAGGTAATTCCAATTCCCTACCGGATACTTCTACTTTAATTGGTATTTGAGTAAATGCCCCACTTTCCAAAGCCCATATTAAATTTATTTCAGCACTATCTAGCATTTCACTATCATGGAATAATACAGTAATATTGTAGTTAACAGTAACCGGCATTACATGTAATTTTGTACCTAATCCTAAATCCCTGTTTAAATCAATCATCATACCCATTCTTGCCGCTTGAGTACGTGTTCTTTCCTTGTTTAACGTTAATGTATTTTTAATAATACTCATTGCCGGTAAAAATTCTTTAAAGCCTAAGTCTCTTGTACCACTTTCCGAAGGTTCTCGTTCTATAAAGAAGTACTTTCCTGCTTGTCGTTCATCTATGTTTTCCCCACCTTCTCTACCACTTTTATATTGCTTACCATCTTTAGTAGTATAACCTTTTTCTTTTAATCTACCCAATAAATGATCACCACTACATATAACAACCCGTTTTAAACCTATGTCTAAAACTCTACCTAATTTGGTTGCTAATGTGTAAGTAGTATGCGTAATCATAATTGTTGGTATATGGACCTGTATAAAGTTACAAAATTAGCAGGGGTTAAAGCCGCACCACCTACTAATTTTATTTCCAATATACCCTTATCAATCATATTTAGAATAGTAGCATACTCAATAGTACTGAAAGGTTGTAAATCAAAATCTTCAACCACTAATTTATTACAAGTATTTTCAGAACCTATCAAAGCATTGTTTCTATCTTTTAAACGTACAGGTAAAACTACTCTAGCTTTTATTTCATCAGCATTTTCCAAAGGACCACCTGCACCGAAAGCGGCGGATGGTATGCAAATTTCATATTGAGCCATTATCTTTATTCTCCTTTTTTATATTTAAGACAGCAACAGAAATATCCTCTAACCAATCTATGTCTTCTTCCGATAATACTGGAATTTCTGTATCCAAGGAGGCATCCTTTAAAGGTAATTCATTACACATATTACTACCCCTACTTCTTTTTAGTCTTTTTAAATTTTCCCTTTACAAAACCATCCATTTTTTTACGCATTTCCTTACCTGTTTTACTTGTTGTACTTTTTTTCTTTGCCATGACAGACTCCTTTATAAGTATTTTTTTACAAATTGTTCTTTTGTGTATATTGGAATACCTTTATCCCTTGCCCTTTTAATCTTACTACTTTCACTATCTACATCTTTTGCTAATAGAATAGTTACATTATTAGTAAATGAATTTTCTATTACTCCACCATTTGCTTCTATTTCATCGGATAAATTTGAATCTCTAAATCCTGTAAATAATACATATTCATTAGCTAACTTTTTTCCTTTAGTAATTATTTGCTTTTCCTTGATTTCGGGCATCTTTTCAAGAAACTTCTTAAATTTAAATATACCTTTTGCAAAAAGTTCCGCCATTTTATCGCTGAAACCTTGTACTCTAATTACCATATTATAAATTTCATCTTCGTCATAATCTTTGTTTAGTATATCAGGGTATTTTTTAAATACTAATTTTGCTCTTTTTGTTCCTAATAACCTGCCCATAGTTCCAGAAGCCGCCATTAAAGTAGCCATATCAATTCCACTTAAAGCATTCTTTACTCCATCTACTATTTTTGAAGCAATCTTGTCTTGTATCCCCGGAATACCCAATAAATCGTTTTTGGTTATTTTAGCAATTTTAGGAATAGATGTATAACCATTATCGTAAAGTTTAGATATGATACCTACGGATACATCTTTTATTTTTAATGTCTTGAAAAAGAAATCTGCTTTTTGAATGAATACTTCCTTTTCACTTGTAATTTCTTTTTCTTTTAAATAGATGTTTACTTTATTTTCATCCCAATCAAATTTCTGTTTAGGTAGATCCGCTTCTTTTGCAGGTTTAATAACTTCCAATACATGCGGTATAACATCCCCACTACGTACTATTTTTAAAATAGCCCCTTTACCAATAGGTTTTTTTGTACTTTCTTTATCCTTATCTTTATAACGATATCCATGTATTATGAAAAAAGCATTATGTCCGGTTACTCTACTTATTGTTACACCACTTAAACGAATTGGGTTTACTAAAATTACAGGTGTCAATTGACCATGTTTTGACACTTGCCATTCTACTTTTAATACTTCTACTTCCGCTGTTGAACCACTTTGAGTAGCTTTAAAAGCAATAGAGTATTTTGGATTTTGTTCACTTGGTCTTGGAAATATTTCATCCGGTATTATTACTAATCCGTCTATTGCATACTTACTATTTTTTCGTCTTTCAATCAGATATTCCAATAAAGAATTGAAATCCAGATGTTCTACTATTTTATATTTTGGTATTTTAAAACCTAATGCTTTTAATTTGGCAAGTTGTTTACTTGGATTCATGGGTGGTTGTATTATTTCATAAGCTACAATATCCACTTCTTTTATAATACTTGGATCAACCTTTTTCAACCCTATCAAACCACTTGCTGTATTTCTGGCATTAGGAGCATCAGGGAATAATTTTTTAAATTTACTTTCATCCAATATAAATTCAGTACGAATTTGCATATTTTGTGGTATATTAGGTAAATGTAAGTAGGGTAAAAGATGGGATATATCTTGCCCGAATTTCCCATCCCCTCTTGTGAATATGAAATCATTACCGCTCATGCCTAAAGAATTACCATCAAGTTTGTCAGTAATTACAAAAGGCCCATCGAATTTACTACTCCATTTTTCCAATTCTTCTTGTGTCTTTACTTTATTTAAGGACGGCATAAAAAAGGGTAATTCTACTTTACCCATTTTCTTTACAGGCGCACCTATTTTTTTCAATCTTGGGTTTTTAGGATCACGTTTTCTTAATTCTTCTTCAACCATATCATAAACAGTATCGGATATGGAATATTGCTCATTATTGTTGTAGTAAGTTTCAGATGCTTTATCCAAAATTTCTACTAATTGTTTTTCACTTAAAAGAGCTATGTAATTTACAGTATCCCGTCTAAGTTTATCCCAATCAATTTTCTTTATTTCTTTTTCTTTCTTCTTTTTTGTTTGAGTTTCCCAATCGAATTTCATTTCTTCCAATTTCTCCTTTAACGTATCAAGTAACGTATCATTTAATTTTTTATCGATTTCCCCTTTCCAATTGACAAAATTACCATTATCAAAATAATACTTTAAACTTTCAATACTTCCATTAGGATTTAATGCCCATACTTTAGCATTGTTATCTAACTGAAATTTTTTATTCTTATACGTAAACTTATAGTGTCTACGTACTTTTTCAGCTATTACTTTATTCAACACGCTTAAAATAATATGATTTTTTATTTGCATAGTTGAACTCTCGAAAACCATCCTCTTGCATATTTTTCTTGTATAGGGGACTTACGCATATATTCAAAATAATGATTACCTTGTAATACATTTATCATTGTTAGAAGTATTTGTATATCCTTTTTTGGCAATAGAGATAAAGCATTTAAAGTAATGTTTCCCAATTCCCCATCTTCTACTAAATCAGGAAACATACTTTGATTTCTATTTAAAGCATTTAAAGACTTTTGTAAGAAAGTAATAGCTCTTATATGATTCATATTAACACTTGTATCGAACAATTCATTTGCTACTTCTTGAATAGGTATGCTATCCCCTAAGAATATATCCCAAAAATTAGCTTTATAAAAGTTCTGTACTTCATTTTCAAGTAATGAATCTTCAATATTCAATGGAAAATTAGGCTTCTTTTTATACGCATCTATTTTACCCCATCCATTCCAACTAGGATGGTAGTTACGGGCAATACCTCTGTATGTTTCTCCCCCTGCATCGGTAGGATCATTATCATACTTTCCTTCATTGCCCATTGTTTTATCGTATGCTTTTAAAAAGTCAGCCATTGTTTTTATCCTACATTGATTGATAAATTTTGTCCTTTACTTCATTCCCATATTTTTTGCCTATTTCCATAAGCATGTTATTTGTCATTTCTTTCCTAAATACAAGTAAACTATGCGGCATATTATTTAGTACTTTTTGAATATCTTTTATTTTAGTAAATATAGTTGTAAAAATTTTGGATTTAATAAATTTAGCAACTTCTAATCTTGCTTCATTATGGTCATTTGTATCTGTCATTTCCTGAACTTTAGTAATTAAATCATCCAAATTTTCTTTACTAAATATTTCTGCTTTTACTTTTGACCGACGTTTCAAAATGAGTTGTTTTTCTTGTGCTGTAATCTTCATTTGTTTTTCTCCTTTTTAAATAGCTACTTTTTTAAATGGTATGAGGCTTTTGAATTTTTTCAGTAAAGCAAAATCCTTGAACTTACCTTTTTTGGAAAGTTTATGATACGTAGTATAAACCAAAGCGACAATAAGGTTATACATACTCGCTCCTAACCACGGAAACGATAATCCTAAAAATGATCCAGTAGCAAATAAAGCAATCATCATTAATCCGCTTGGACTTGCAAACAAATCAGCTATTGAAAAATTGCCATGTAATGCCGCTACTAAATCAGTAAAATTAAAATCGTAATCCAAATCACCTATGAAAGTCATATTCAACCATATATAAAGTAGAATACCTGCAATTGCTAAACCACCTAATTTTTTAAGTATTGGATATTTGTTTAATACTTCATCAATTTTAACAGCACCACTTCTAATTTTTTGGAATATATCTGATTTACCTATTTGTTCAAATACTTTAAATATACCACCACGTACTAAACCAGTAGCAGTAGTAAGGGCTTTCATAAGTGTTTTCAGATTAAAACCTACTGCTTTAATAATGGCAAAAAGATTCTTATCTTTAAAAGCCATTACTAAATCCTTTAAGGATACTCCAAAATCACTTACTATCTTACCAAATATTTCTTTTAAATTTTTGAAAAATTTTACCAATACCCCTGTTACTTTCAAATCTTTTATTTTATCAAATAACCCCGCTGTTACTTTATTTTTTTCGATAGCATCAAGACCATTGCAATACATGGCATAAGTAACATTAGGGGAATCCTTGATATACTGTTCTACTTTAGATAAAACAATATTTTCCCCTGTTACCATCCTACTAGCTAAAATGTAATTTTGTTCTTGTGCTGTAATTTTAAACATGTTTTACCTCCAATGAATTATTAAGTTGTTTAAGAGAAGAATTCATATTTTTGAAAGAAGAAATAAGTTTTTTAACAAAATTCTTAACCTTGTCCCATGCTTTTTTCAAGGTATCCTTAATACTACCCTCTGCTTTTTCTTCAATGGTAATGTACTGTTTAAAAGTAATATGGGCTTTACCAATTTCATCCATGGTTTGTTGCATGGATTTATTAACCTTGTTATATAATTCATCCCATGCTTGTTTCCATGCAGGATTTCCTTTTGTCCATCGTAACATCCTGACTGTTTTTTCTTCAATGCTTACTAATAATTCTTCGCTTTCATTAAAATACTTTTCAAGGTTTTCCAAGAAGTACCCTTCAAATTCTTTCGATTGATCTCCAATATCTTTTAATTCAGCATTAAGTTTTTTCATTCGTTTACGTAAATCTAAAAATTCTTTCATCTTTTTTACAGAAGACGGACTAGGTTTTATTTCTTTCGGTTCTGTCTTTGGCTTTTTAGCCGCTAATACTTTCCTACGTTTTAGGATTAAGTCTTTTTCTTTTGCTGTAATCTTGAACATAGTTTTAATCCTTTTTAAGTAATGTTAAAACTGCTTTAATCTTGTTTTCAGGTAAATCAAAGTTTACATTATATTTATCTATCTTAGAAATATTTAGCTTGTCATATTTTTCTATATTTATACCTGTTCTTGTTTTGGAATCATATATATGTATGACAGAACTATTGAAATTTAAAAACCCCTTTACAGTAAAAGTACCTATGCCTGATGTAGTATTACTGCTACCACCTAATTCCACATATTTATTTTTATTAAGTTTGCACCATTCCCCTAAAGTTTTTGGGTCATCATCTGCTACTACTTGTCTACGTTTTAGAATCAATGCTTTTTCTTTAACTGTAATCTTCATTTCAATTCTCCTTTATTTTGGAAAACCATATAATTTTTTCTTTACTTTTCCTACTCCTTTTAACATCCGCTCATATTCACCATTACCCAACCATGTTATTTCCCCTTTTTCTTCAAGTACTCTTTTTACTTTTTCAGGATCATCAATATAAGATATACCATTGCTTTCCAATATTTCAGCTATTCTATGGGAGGCTTCTCCATACCACCCTTTAGCTTTAAACAGCATTAATATTTTTCTAACTAATTCACGTTTAACATCACTTTGACCATTACTACCCATCAAAGCTAATTTGTTACCAAATTTTGTTTCTTTATAAATGATAAAAGCATCCGGGTCTGGATCACTATCAACATTTATCAACCATGCTACTTTATACTTTTCAAACATCTTATCTATATTTGCTACTGACAAACCAAGTTTCTTATATGTTTTTTCATACATATCCCATAAATGATCCCGTTGATATTGGTCTAATTTTACTAAATCAGTATCCACCCATTGCTTTTTAGGCAATGCCATACTCAATGCTTTTCTACGGAGTAGAATATACTGTTTTTCTTCTTTAGTAATTTTCATAAATTTATCTTTTTAAAATGGGATTGAAATGCCACAACCAAAATCCTTGTTAGCTTTGTTATCAATACCAATAGTAGGTCCAATAAATATGTTATCCACTAATGGTAAGTAATTGCCTATATTGTATTCAACAGGGGATAAACTGAAAAAAGCATAATCCTTATTGCCACCTAAATTTAATTTTAAAAAAGTCCAATCCATATCTCTTTTTGTTCTACCATAGGAAAAGAAACTTAACCCTAAACCAATATACATATCAGTACCAATACTTGCTGTTTCAGAAATGCGAGTATTATACATGAATTTTTTATCTTTTAAAGGTTGCCTAATCCAATTAACATTTTCAATTTTTACAGGGAATTTTTTACCTTTATAATCTTGTATATCATCATTCTGCATCCATGCAGTAACATAAGCATCACTACCATCCTTGTTTTCACCTAAAGCAATGGAAGTAGAAAATTTCAAATTATAAGTTCGAGTGGTCCATTTATCTCCATCATAAAAAGGGTTATAAAATACTTGTGCTACTGGTAACTCACCACCATCAGCATCTTGAAAATAAACTAAAGTATCATCCATTGTTCTTGAAGGCATACCATTATCTACAATGATATGAGAAGGTAGTTCTTTAATATATGTTTTTAAACTGGTTATTACAATCCCTATTTCCTTTACATCTTGATTACGTTTTTCGATTAAAGCTAAAATTCTTTGATCCAGTTCCAGTATTTTATCTTTTAATTCTTTTTTATCGGTATCTATTGGAACGCTTTTTATATTTTCAGCCAGTTCTACTACTCTATTACTCAATTCATGTTCTACTTTTATGTAACTCTTAAATTCTTTATAAATGGAATATACACCATACGTAAAAATTATTGCTACTACTAATAGTAACAATGATTTAAATGCGTAATATACATTTTGCATGGTGTATTCACCCATCTGCTATATATCTCCTATGCGTGGTGCAACATCTTCTGTACTTTGCAATGTTTCTATTGCTTGTTTCTGTTCTTCCACAACATTTTTTACTTCTGCTTGAATACCGGATTGAATTTCTTTTCCATGATAAGCATTGTCTTGATCGTTTTCTGATGTACCATTACCTATCAATTTATCTATAACCATTCTACCCAAAGCAAATGTTACAAAACCTCCACCTAAAAAAGCAAGCCCTATTGATGCAGGAATAACCGCTTGCCAATCCCCCGTTTCTTTACCCCAATGACCTACAAACATTCCAAAAGCATCAAGTGTAAATAAGAATAACATCCATTGATATTTAGCGGAAGCTATATTTCTAAGTAATTTTTGAAACCATAATCTCCAAAATAACTTCCAGTCCATTATTACCCCACTAAATCTTTTTTCTTTTTAAGTATTTTATCTTTTAATTTTTCGGGTACTTCTTTTTCATCTATTTTAAAAAATAATGGGTTTGCATGTTGTATACTTTTTAAAGCGGCTTTACCTCTACTTGTAGGATCATCATCTATAATAATTGCTTTTAAAGGATGCGTCATTAACCCATAATAATTATAAGTTGAAAGTTTTTGCATTATCCAATCGCCTATTGCTAAACTTTTATTGGATAATACTTTCCTACAATTTAGTATAAACTGTTTTTCATTTGCTGTAATTCTGAAATTGGAAGTAGCCATAATTTCAAAATTCTTTATTACTGCTTTACGTATTCGCATTTCAGTATTTTTTTCATCAGGATTACCAACTATAATATCATCGTCTGTAAATTCCAATGTTAAAAATACTTCTTCATCCGCTAACCCTGAATAGTAGTCTTTTACAAAGTCTTTAGTAGTTGAAATAAAAATGCCTTTTGCGGGCATTGTTATTACATTACCTTTTTTCAATTTAAATTTTATATTTTTATCCATAACGGATATAGCATACCCGTTTTTGTAAGCCATTGTCTTATAGCCAATATATTTCATTTACTTAACTTTCTTAATCTTTTTGTATAGTACTTTATATCATCTGATAATCTTTTACTTTGATCTCTTTTATTATCTATTTTAGCCTTACCATATTCTATTTTTTTGTTTAAAAGTATTTTCTGTATTTCTTTCAATTTTTTTCTGTTAACTACTTTTCTGTCTTTTTCCTTTTGCATTTTTTCACGTAGAATATCAATAGCTACTCGATACTTTTTTGTATCTTCTGATAGTACTATCCTACGTTTTAGGATTAAGTCTTTTTCTTGTGCTGTAATCTTAAAAGTCATGCCGCACCTAAAAAACCGCCTGTAATTAAACTACCTCTAAAATCATTAAGTAGAATTGGATCAATTACTTTAGATGCTTCACTAAAAAGAGAATCGGCTAAAGTTTTATTTTGATTTACATAGTCCAATACTGCAAATATAGAATTATTTTCTTCTTTTAATCTGCTTAATTCTTCATCTTTTTTTATTAGTAATGTTATATCATTAATAACACACCTTGAACCTATTATATTACCATCTTTGATTATAGGGGATGATTGAATTATACAATCAAGAATTTCCCCGTTCTTTTTTACCATTTTACATCGCATGGAAGAATTACATTTACCTTTTTTTAGATTTTCCAAACGATGTATATGTAAAGCATGATACTCCTTTGGTAGTAAATCCAAACAGGATTTACCTAATACTTCATTTTCAGTATATCCAAAAATACGTAACCCGGTTTCATTTACATACATAAAACAATGCTTTTCATCCAGTTCACAATAAACAGCGGGCATCATTCGTGTTGCATTTTCAAATCTCTCTTGACTATCTCTTAATTCCATATACAACTTTTTTATTTCTAATGCGGATTGTTTCAACTTTTGGGATAACTCATTAGCATCAATTACTTCTTCTGTAGTATTAAAAATTCTTTTCATTACTATTCTCCATTACGGTTTTATTTGTATTATCTTCTTATCCAATTCATAGTATTTATCGGAGTATTTTTTATCCATATCGTTCAATTCTTTAACAAGAAACTCTTTGTTGACGGTAACTTTTTCATTAACTTCTACCACTTTTACATAAGCACAAGTAGATACGGATATAAGAACGGTTATTAATACAATAATAATGGAAATAAATGTATTTACTTTGGTTTTAAGTTCTACAAATTGAGTACACCTTTCCCCATTACAGGAAGAATTATTTTTACTGAATTTTTCTAAAGATTCGATAAAATCATCGAATATGATGGAAGCTTTATCATTCAT
>Ga0209262_10000729_pt1 | contig 14055 bp, 8 predicted proteins | sample Lowcelwee11metaG_FD_187171 | JGI IMG/M metagenome (GOLD analysis project Ga0209262, IMG submission 187171) | Freshwater pond sediment microbial communities from the University of Edinburgh, under environmental carbon perturbations - Low... | ecosystem: Environmental > Aquatic > Freshwater > Pond...
TGAACGTCTGATCCGGCGGGCAAACCCAACGCTCAGCCGTTCACCACGCCAGGACCCGACAAGGCCGCCCGACGACCCCGTTCCATGTTCACCGGCAGCAGCAAAGCCAGCCCCAGCAAAAACAGCAGCGCCGTGAACCCGATGGCCAGGCGCTGGTTGCCCCCGGTGGCCCAAGTGATGGCCCCATAGCTCAAGGGCCCGATGATGCTCGCCAGCCGGGTTGCAAAGGTCCACAGCCCGTAGAACTCGGCCAGTTGCCTGGGCGGCGCGAGCATGCCCGCCATGGCGCGTCCGGACGACTGGCTGGAGCCCATGCACAGGCCCGCGATCGCGGCCGCATACCAGAAGCCACCCTTGGTGGTGGTGAGCGCGGCGATGACGCAGGTCGCGATCCAGCCGACCAAGGTGATGCCCAGCGCGAGCTTGTGGCCCAGCCGGTCCTGCCAATAACCGAAGACAAACGCGCCCAATGCGGCCGCAATGTTGAGCACAAAAATCAGCACCATGGTTTCCTGCTGCACAAAGCCGATCACCTGCTCCGCGTAGATGGCCGCCAGCGTGATGGTCACGGTCACGCCGCCCTGGTACGCCGTCGCACAGGCCAGCAACCACAGGAAGTCGCGGTAACGCAGGGCATCGTGGTAAGTGGCATGCAGGCGCCTCAAAGAAGCCTTCAACCCGCCTTCGGAAGAAACCGTCTGAGGTTCGGCCCGCTCTTTCAGCAGCCTGAACGTGACCATCGCCGCGAGTGCAAAGATACTGGCGGTGATCCACATGGTCACGGGCACGAACTGGGCGGCGGTCTGTCCCTGGCTCTGAGCCCGGATCACGTACACCAGGCTCAGACCCAGCGCCAGCATGCCGCCGAAGTAACCAAAGCTCCACCCCCAGCCGCTGACCCGGCCCATGGCCGCCGGCCTGGCGAGTTCCGGCAGGAACGCGGCAATCAGGGATTCGCCCCAGGCGAAGCACACATTGGAAACAATGATCAACAGCACCGCAAGCGCCACCATTCCGGGCCCGACAAAAGCCAGTGCCGCCGTGGCCAACACACAGCCCATGGTTGTGAACAACAGCAGCCGTTTTTTGGCACCAAAGCGGTCCGCCCAGGCGCCCATGGCCGGCATGGTCACCATCACGATGGCGTGCGACACGCTGAGCGCCAACGTCCAGGCGAACGTGGCCCAGGCAGCACCGCCAGCAACGGCGCCCACAAAATAGGCCGCAAACACCGCCGTCAGCACCACGGTGGTGTAGCCCGAGTTGGCGAAGTCGTACATGGCCCAGCCGAACACCTCGCGCCTGCGCACGCCAGGGTTCAGGGCTTCGGTGGAAAACAGCGCCATCAGGGCTTCACGCCGCGCCAACGAACTCAAAGCCTGGGCTATGGCCTGGGCCTGCGCATACTGCAGACCGCAGATCCATTGGCCAGGTCAGTGCAGATGGCGTGGCTTGCGCCCACCACCGTGACCCGAAGAACCGCCACCATGCCCACGGGGTGGACGCCCCAGCTGCATGGAATTGACGAGGGCATCGAAGCGCTGCGAGAACAGCTTGTCGATCGAGCCGACCACATCGCCCAGTTCGGCGGCGTCAAAGTGCCGCTCCATGATGTGGACCACGTCCTGCACCAGCAGATCGCGCTGCACCTGCATGATGGCCGCGGGTGTGGGGCCGACAAAACACATCATGAAGTCGTCGCGCGCCTCTTCTTCCGAGGACTCGTCTTCTTCATCGAACTCGGTGTCGTAGAAAGACACTTCGAGCGGTGCGCCCGCCGAAGCGATGTCGTTCAAGCCCATGCAGGCCTCTTCGATCACCTGGCGAAAATCCTCATCACCCGGCACCGTCCAGCACATCTGCAACACGTGCGCTTCCGCGTCAAACCGGATGCCCGGCTCGTCCTCGTAGCTGCTCTCGGCCGCCGCCGCCAGTGAGCGGCCACCGGCGTATTGCCAGAGTGGCTTGAGCGCATCCTGAATCTGGCTGTAAGCCACATCCTCGCGCAATGGCACATCGCCATGCACATGGATTTCAAAGGGTGCGTTGTATCGGGTCATGGAAACTCACTGTACCGGTGAAACCGGAAAAAGCCTAGGGGAAGTGGTGCCTCGAACCGGGGTCGAACCGGTACGCCCCCTCACGGGAAAGCGGCGGATTTTAAGTCCGCTGTGTCTACCAATTTCACCATCGAGGCAAGCCCGTCATTGTCGCAGGTTCACCAGAAGCGCCGCACCAGGGTGCAAACACCGTTCGACCCGCCTTGACCATCAGCCCCAACACGGAAACGAAAAAAGGGGAAGCAAAGCTTCCCCTTTTTTCATTGATGTTGGAGCGGGAAACGAGACTCGAACTCGCGACCTCAACCTTGGCAAGGTTGCGCTCTACCAACTGAGCTATTCCCGCAATGCCTGATACCGACCAGTGACTGGAGGCGCGACCCGGAGTCGAACCGGGCTAGACGGATTTGCAATCCGTTGCATAACCGATTTGCTATCGCGCCCTATGCGATGAATCGGAAAACCCATTCATCCCAATCGACAAAAAAGGGAAGCTCGGCTTCCCTTTTTCAATACTGGAGCGGGAAACGAGACTCGAACTCGCGACCTCAACCTTGGCAAGGTTGCGCTCTACCAACTGAGCTATTCCCGCATGTTTCTGATGTTTGTCAGAAGCTGGAATTCTAGCGCAAAAAATGGCCAGTTTTCAAGCCCCGACAATTTTTTGGATCAGTGCTTCACCGCATCCGGAGCTGGCGCGGTCGCCGTCACCGTGGCTGCAGCCACCTGTGCGGCCACCTCTTCGTCGGTCAGTGGCACAGGCTGTCGCTCCAGCGCAATCGCCAACACCTTGTCGATCCATTTGACCGGCACGATCTCCAGACCCTGCTTCACGTTGTCGGGAATCTCCGCCAGGTCCTTCACGTTCTCTTCCGGAATGATCACGGTCTTGATGCCACCGCGCAAAGCCGCCAGCAGTTTCTCTTTCAGGCCACCGATCGCCGTGACTTCTCCGCGCAAGGTGATCTCACCGGTCATCGCCACGTCAGCCCGCACCGGGATGCCGGTGAACGATGACACAAGGGCCGTGGTCATGGCGGCGCCAGCGCTAGGGCCGTCCTTCGGCGTGGCGCCATCGGGCACGTGGATGTGGATATCGCGCTTGTCGAACTGCTCGTTCTTGATGCCCAGCGTGCGAGCCCGGCTGCGCACCACGGTCCGAGCAGCTTCCACCGACTCCTTCATCACGTCGCCCAGCGAACCGGTGCGGGTGATGACTCCCTTGCCCGGCATGATGGCCACCTCGATCGTCAGCAAATCGCCACCAACTTCCGTCCAGGCCAGACCGACCACCTGGCCGACCTGGTTCTGTGCTTCAGCGCGACCGTAGCTGTATTTGCGCACCCCGAGGAAGTCGTTCAGGTTGTCCGAGTTCACCACCACGGTGGGCGTGTACTTCTTGAGCAGCAGACCCTTGACCACCTTGCGGCAGATCTTGCCGAGTTCACGCTCCAGCGAACGCACACCGGCTTCGCGGGTGTAGTAACGCACGATGTCACGCACCGCTTCGTCCTTCACCTCCATCTCGCCTTCGCGGATGCCGTTGTTCTTCAACTGTTTCGGCAACAGATAGCGGATCGCGATATTGGTCTTTTCCTCTTCGGTATACCCGGAGAGGCGGATCACTTCCATCCGGTCCAGCAGGGCTGGCGGGATGTTCATCGAGTTCGACGTGGCGACAAACATCACATCGGACAGGTCGAAATCGACTTCGACGTAATGGTCGCCAAACGTGTGGTTCTGCTCCGGATCCAGCACCTCCAGCAAGGCACTCGACGGATCACCGCGGAAGTCGGTTCCCAGTTTGTCGATTTCATCAAGCAGGAACAACGGGTTGCGCGTCCCGATCTTGGACAGGCTTTGCAGCACCTTGCCCGGCATGGCGCCGATGTAGGTACGACGGTGGCCACGGATCTCGGCCTCGTCGCGCATGCCACCCAGAGCCATGCGCACGTATTTGCGTCCGGTGGCCTTGGCCACCGACTGACCCAGCGAGGTCTTGCCCACGCCAGGTGGGCCAACCAGGCACAGGATGGGTGCCTTGACTTTGTCAACCCGCTGCTGCACCGCGAGGTATTCAAGGATGCGGTCCTTGACCTTGTCCAGACCGTAGTGGTCTTCGTTGAGCACCGCTTCGGCGTGCGCCAGATCGTGCTTGATCTTGGTCTTCTTGCTCCAGGGCAGACCGACCAGCGCGTCGATGTAGTTGCGCACCACGGTGGCTTCGGCCGACATGGGCGACATCAGCTTGAGTTTCTTGAACTCGGCATCGGCCTTCTTGCGTGCCTCGGCGGGCATCTTGGCGGCCTTGATCTTCTTCTCGATCTCTTCGATGTCGGCGCCCTCTTCGCCTTCGCCCAGTTCCTTCTGGATTGCCTTGACCTGTTCGTTGAGATAGAAGTCGCGCTGGTTCTTCTCCATCTGGCGCTTCACGCGACCACGGATCTTCTTGTCCACATTGAGGATGTCCACCTCGCGTTCGAGTTGCTCGAACAGGTTTTCCAGCCGCTTGTTGACCGGGTCCAGATCGAGCACAACCTGCTTGGATTCCAGCTTGAGCGGCAGGTGGGCCGCAATGGTGTCGGCCAGACGACCCGGATCGTCGATGCTGGAGATCGAGGTCAAAATCTCCGACGGGATCTTCTTGTTCAGTTTGACGTACTGGTCAAACTGCTGCATCACGGCACGGCGCAGCGCTTCGAGTTCGGTTGACAACATGTCGGCACGCTCAACCGCCGGGTCCACCGGGTTCACGCTGGCAACGAAGTGGGTCTCACCATCGGTGATCGACAGCACCTTGGCACGCTGAACCCCCTCCACCAGCACCTTCACGGTGCCGTCGGGCAGTTTCAGCATCTGCAAGATGGTGGCGACGCAACCCATCTCGAACATGTCCTCCGTGGAGGGCTCGTCCTTGGCCGCGGCTTTCTGGGCCACCAGCATGATGCGGCGCTCCGCTTCCATGGCGGATTCCAGCGCCTTGATGCTTTTCGGGCGACCCACAAACAACGGGATCACCATGTGCGGGAACACCACCACGTCGCGCAAGGGCAGCAGTGGCAGGTCAACCGGCGTGCTGGGCAAAGGGGTTTGTCCGGACATTTCTCAACCTCAACAAAATGGTCTTGGGCAGATGCGGGCGGTCAACACCGGGCGCATCATCAACTTGGCATGCACGCGTTCATTCGTGCATGCCCGCTACCGTTCAGGCCTGTTTGGCCGCTTCGCGGTAGACCAGCAGGGGAGGCTTGTTCTCTTCGATGGTGGACTCGTCCACCACGACTTTCTCCACGTTGCTCATGCCTGGCAGATCGAACATGGTGTCGATCAGCGCGTTTTCCAGTATCGAGCGCAGGCCGCGCGCGCCGGTCTTGCGCGCCAGCGCTTTGCGGGCGATGGCTTTGAGGGCCGCAGGGCGGACTTCCAGCTCAGCGCCCTCCATGGACAGCAAGCGCGCGAACTGCTTGACCACGGCGTTCTTGGGTTCGGTCAGGATTTCGACCAACGCATCTTCACTGAGCTCCGACAGCGCCGCAATCACCGGCACGCGACCCACGAGCTCGGGAATCAGGCCAAACTTGATCAGATCTTCAGGCTCGATTTCCTTGAAGGATTCGGTCAGGCTGCGCTGCTGCTTGCTCTTGACGATGGCACTGAACCCCATGCCGGAGGCTTCGGTGCGGTTTTCAATGATCTTTTCCAGCCCGGCAAATGCGCCACCGCAGATGAACAGGATGTTGGTCGTGTCGACTTGCAGGAAATCCTGATTCGGATGCTTGCGACCACCTTGGGGCGGCACCGAGGCCATGGTGCCTTCGATCAGTTTGAGCAGGGCCTGCTGCACGCCCTCGCCCGACACGTCTCGCGTGATGGACGGGTTGTCGGACTTGCGGGTGATCTTGTCGATTTCGTCGATGTAGACGATGCCCTGCTGAGCACGTTCGACGTCGTAGTTGCAGCTTTGAAGCAGCTTGGCCACGATGTTTTCAACGTCTTCACCCACATAACCGGCTTCGGTCAGTGTGGTGGCGTCGGCCATGACAAACGGCACATTGAGCATGCGCGCCATGGTCTGGGCCAGCAGCGTCTTGCCCGACCCAGTAGGGCCGATCAGCAGGATATTGCTCTTGGCCAGCTCCACCTCGTCCTTGCGGGCGGTCTGTTTGTGGCGCAGGCGTTTGTAATGGTTGTAAACGGCCACCGCCAACGCCCGTTTGGCCCCTTCCTGCCCGATCACGTAACTGTCCAGATTGCCCTTCAGGTCGGCGGGCGTGGGCACGTCATCGCCCGAGGCCTTGACCGACTCCAGTCCTGGCAGTTCGTCGCGGATGATGTCGTTGCACAGCTCGATGCACTCATCGCAGATGAACACCGAGGGCCCGGCGATCAGCTTCTTGACCTCGTGCTGGCTCTTGCCACAAAACGAGCAGTAGAGCGCTTTTTCACCAGAGGCGGCTTTTTTGTCGGCCATGAGATTGGAGGTTCAGAAAGACAGGGAGGGATGCAACGGGAACAATGATAGTTCAAGCCTGCGATGTGCCAAATGCCGAAAAAGCGCCTCTTTTGGCACGAATCAGGTGGTTTGGAGGGGATTTTTGACCGATGGGCACCCGAGAAGGCCCCATCGGTCCAGCGGCATCAGGCTGCGACAGCCCCACGCTTTTCGATCACCTTGTCGATCAGGCCGTATTCGGCCGATTCGGCGGCCGACATGTAGTAGTCGCGTTCCGTGTCGCGCGCAATGCGGTCCAGAGGCTGGCCGGTGCGCTCGGCCAGGATCTTGTTGAGCTGCTCGCGGGTCTTGAGAATCTCGCGGGCCTGGATCTCGATCTCGGTCGCCTGACCGCGGCTGCCACCCGAAGGCTGGTGAATCATGATCTTGGAGTTGGGCAGCGAGAAGCGTTTGCCCTTGGTACCCGCGGCCAGAAGGAATGCACCCATGCTGGCAGCGAAGCCACAGCACAGTGTGGAGACGTCGGGCTTGATGAAGTTCATCGTGTCGAAGATCGCCATGCCGGCGCTCACCGAGCCGCCGGGCGAGTTGATGTAGAAGGAAATGTCCTTGTCGGGATTTTCACTTTCCAGGAACAGCAGCTGAGCGACCACCAGGTTGGCCGAATGGTCATTGACTTCGCCCACCAGGAAGATCACCCGCTCCCGGAGCAGGCGCGAATAGATATCGTAGGCGCGCTCACCGCGGCCCGAGGTTTCGATCACCATGGGCACCATGCCCAAGCCCTGAATGTCCATTGCGCTCATGCGTTTCTCCATGTGTTGTTGCATAACATGCCACTACTGTAACCAACCTGCCAAAGCCGCCACAGGGTTGCGGCTTTCGCCGAAGCATGCATATGGCGTGCCTGTTGAAAAAGGCAAGCGCCGGGGGAACAAAAAAGGGCGGATTGCTCCGCCCTTCCGAATCCCACGCGACCGCGGGCCCCGACCGATGCCGCAAGCGACCCGATGACCAGGCCGCTGTGAGCGGAAGATCAGGCTTGACCCATCAGCTCTTCGAAGCTGATCGACTTTTCATTGATCTTGGCTTTGGACAGCACGAACTCGGTCACGTTGTTCTCGATCACGATGGCTTCCACTTCGGCCATGCGGCGGTTGTCGCTGGTGTACCAACGCACCACGTCGGCCGGCTTTTCATAAGAAGCGGCCAGTTCGTCGATGTGGGCCTTGATCTGCTCGGATGTGGCGTGCAGCTCGTTGGCACGCACCAGCTCGGCCACCACCAGGCCCAGGCGCACCCGGCGCTCAGCTTGGGGACGGAACAGGTCGTCGGGGATCGGCGCCTTGTCGGCGTCTTTCACACCGCGCTGCTTGAGGTCGGCGCGCGCACCTTCGACCAGGCGGTCCAGTTCGGATTGCACCACCGACTTCGGAAGATCCAGTTCGGCCTTGGCGGCCAGAGCATCCATCGCGGCCTGCTTGTTGCGGGCCTGCAGGCGGTGCTTGACTTCGCGCTCCAGGTTTTTCTTGATGTCGGCGCGCAGGCCTTCGACCGTGCCTTCGGCGATGCCGAGGGACTTGGCCAGTTCTTCATTCACTTCGGGCAGGTGGGCGGCTTCGATCTTGTTGACCGTCACCAGGAAGTCGGCGGTCTTGCCGGCCACGTCCTTGCCGTGGTATTCGGCCGGGAAGGCCAGCGGGAAGGTCTTGGACTCGCCCGACTTCATGCCACGCACGGCGTCTTCGAACTCCTTGAGCATCTGGCCATCGCCAACGATGAACTGGAAAGCTTCGGCCTTGCCGCCTTCAAAAGCTTCGCCGTCGATCTTGCCGGCGAAGTCGATGGTGACGCGGTCACCGTCGGCAGCGGCCTGGTCCTGGGCGCGTTGCGCGAAGGTGCGGCGCTGCTTGCGCAAGATGTCCAGCGTGCGGTCGATGGCGGCGTCGTCGACTTCGGCCGAGATTTTTTCGACTTCGGCGGTGGACAGGTCTTCGATCTTGACTTCGGGGTACACCTCGAAGACGGCGTCAAAAGCCAGCTGGCCTTCGGGCGATTCTTCCTTTTCGGTGATCTTGGGCTGACCGGCAACACGCAGCTTGGCTTCGTTGGCGGCCGTGGCAAACGCCTCGCCCACCTTGTCGTTCATGACTTCGTAGTGCACCGAATAGCCGTAGCGCTGGGCCACCACATTCATCGGCACTTTGCCGGGACGGAAGCCGTCCATCTTGACGTCGCGCGCCAGGCGCTTGAGGCGGCTGGCCACCTCGTTCTGGATCACAGTGGCCGGCAGCGTGAGCGTGATCTTGCGCTCGAGCTTTTCCAGGGTTTCAACAGTCACGGTCATGGCATTCTCCAAGGGGGTGTCGGTCAACCAGCCTGCCTGGCCGACCCGGGGGATTCGTTTGTCTGTGGTGTGGTGCGCGGGGGGGGACTCGAACCCCCACACCATTGCTGGCGTCAGGACCTAAACCTGGTGCGTCTACCAATTTCGCCACCCGCGCGCCTTCAGTGAGGTCCTGTGCAGAGGGCAAATACAGCTCTGTGCTCAGGGTTCTCCGCTTCACGGCAACCTTAGATTGTAGCCGCTGTGGTGCAGCGAACCGGTCAAACGGCCTGCGGTTCCCGTTTCACCCGGAACCAGGCCGCGTACATGGCGGGCAGCGCTAGCAGCGTGAGCACGGTGGCCACGATCAGACCGCCCATGATGGCCACCGCCATCGGCCCCCAGAACACGCTGCGCGAAAGCGGGATCATGGCCAGCACCGCCGCCGCAGCCGTCAGCACGATGGGCCGCATGCGGCGCACCGCGGCTTCGACGATGGCGTCCCAGGCCGGCACGCCGCGCGCGCGGTCCTGCTCGATCTGGTCGATCAAAATCACCGAGTTGCGCTGGATCATGCCCATGAGCGCGATCACACCCAGCAGCGCCACAAAACCGAAGGGCCGGTTCAGCAGCAGCAGGGCACCGGCGACACCGGCCATGCCCAGCGGGCCGGTCAGAAACACCAGCAGCGAGCGGCTGAAGCTCTGCAGCTGCAACATCAGCAGCGTGAAGGTGATGAACAGCATGATGGGGATGCCAGCGGCGATCGACGACGAGCCCTTGCTGCTCTCCTCCACCGCACCGGCCACCTGCACCTGGTAGCCCGCGAGTCCTCGCCCGGCCCAGCTGTCGCTGATCTGCTTCAGGGCCGGCTGCAGTTCGGCAGTGACGGTGGCGCCCTGCAGGCCCTCGACCACATCGCTCTGAACGGTGATCGCGTAGTCGCGGTTCTCGCGCCAGATCACACCCGGCTCCCAGCCCGGTACCGGCCGGGCGATCTGCAACAGCGGGATGCTCTTGCCGCCGGCGGTGGGCAGGTAGCCGTTGCCCAGGCTGGAGAGGGTGTTGCGCTCGTCCAGCGGCTGGCGCAACACGATGTCGATCAGCTTGTCGCCATCGCGGTACTGCCCCACCGTGCTGCCCGTGAGGTTGGTGCGCGAGGCCTGCGCGATGGACTGGCTGCTCACGCCGAGCGCACGCGCCTTGGCCTGGTCCACCTCTAGGCGCAGCACCTTGATCGACTCGTTCCAGTTGTCGTTCACGCCGCGCGTGTTCGGGCTCTGGCGCATCGCGGTCTTGACCTCATCGGCCAGCCCGCGCAGCACCGCGGGATCGGGTCCGACGACGCGGAACTGCACCGGGTACGGCACCGGTGGCCCGTTGGCCAGCAGCTTCACGCGCCCGCGCACCTCGGGGAATTCGGTCGCCAGCAGGGCCGGCAACTGCTTGCGCAGCGTCTCGCGGGTCGCCAGATCCTGGGGCAACACGATCAGCTGAGACACGTTGGATTGCGGAAAAATCTGGTCGATCGGCAGGTAGAAACGCGGCACACCCGAGCCCACCCAGCTGGTCACGCTGGTCACGCCGGTCTCGCGCGCCAGGCGCGTTTCCAGCCGCCGGCTCACCTCGTCCATGGCCTGGATGCTGCTGCCCTCGGGCAGCCACACATCCACCAATATCTCAGGCCGGCTCGAATCGGGGAAGAACTGCTGTTGCACCTTGCCCATGCCCACCATGCCCAGCACAAAGGTGGCGATGGTCAGACCGATGGTGATCCAGCGGTGTTGCACACACCAGTTCACCAGCGCGCGAAAACGCACATAGAACGGGCCGTCAAACACCTCGTGCGCCGGGCCCACATGGGGCTTGATCTTGAGCAGCTTCACGCCCAGATAGGGCACGAACATCACGGCCACGATCCACGACAGCACCAGCGCAATCACCGTGACCGCGAAGATGGCAAAGGTGTACTCACCCACCGTGGAATTCGCCATGCCGATGGGCAGGAAACCGGCCGCCGTGATCAGCGTGCCGGTGAGCATGGGCATGGCGGTGGCGTCCCAGGTGAAGGTGGCCGCCTTCACCATGGTGTAGCCCTCTTCGAGCTTGCGCACCATCATTTCCACCGCGATGATCGCGTCGTCCACCAGCAGGCCCAGCGCGATGATCAGCGAACCGAGCGAAATCTTGTGCAGGCCGATGCCCCAGTACTGCATCGCCAGAAAGGTGATCGCCAGCACCAGCGGAATGGTGATGAACACCACCAGGCCAGGCCGCACATCCAGCATATAGCGCCGCAGCCCGCGACCGCCCGGGCGCTTGTGCAGACCGAGCGCCAGGAAGCTGACCGCGAGCACGATCAACACCGCCTCGATCAGCACCTTGACGAATTCGCTCACCGAGCGCGCCACCGCGGTCGGCTGGTCCTGCACCTGCACCAGGGCCATGCCAGCGGGCAGGCGCGCCTTGATGTCGACCACCGCCCCCGCAAGTGCCTCGCCCATCGCGATGATGTCGCCGCCCTTGGCCATGGAAATGCCCAGCGCGATGCTGTCCGCCCCGTTGTGGCGCACCGTCACCTGCACCGGGTCCACATACCCGAGCCGGATGTCGGCGATATCGCCCAGCCGCAGTTGTGTGCCGTTGGCGGCGCGGATCGGCATGGCGCGCAACTGCTCCGCAGAATTGAACGCGCCCCCCACCCGCACCTGCACCGCGTCGGCCGGCGCCTGCACCGCGCCCGCCGACTCGATCGCATTCTGCTGACCCAGCGCGGCCAGCACCTGCGGCATGTCCAGCCCCAGCACCGCGAGGCGCTTCTGGGAGATCTCGACATAGAGCTTCTGATCCTGCACGCCAAAGAGCTCGACCTTGTTCACGTCCTTCACGCGCAGCAGGCGCTGGCGCACGTCGTCGGCCACCTGCTTCAGATCGGCGGGCGAAAAACCCTCGCCCTGCAGCGCGTAGATGACGCCGAAGACATCGCCGAATTCGTCGTTGAAGAACGGCCCGACCACGCCCTGCGGCAGCGTGCTGCGCATGTCGCCGATCTTCTTGCGCGTCGTGTACCAGATCTGGGGCACCTCATCCGGCGGCGACGAGTCCTTGACCTGGAACAGCACGACCGACTCACCGGGCTTGGAATAGCTGCGGATCTTGTCGGCGTAAGGCACTTCCTGCAGCGTCTTTTCGATCCGGTCGGACACCTGTTCGGCCATCTGCTGCGCCGTCGCACCGGGCCAGTAGGCGCGCACCACCATGGCGCGGAAGGTGAACGGCGGGTCTTCGTCCTGGCCGAGCTGGAAGTAGGCCGCCACGCCCAGCAACATCAGCACGATCATCAGGTAGCGGGTGAAGGCCTGGTGGTCCAGCGCCCACTGCGAGAGGTTGAATCGCGAGACCCAGGAGCGGGCCCCGTCAGCGGTGTTCGGATGGTGTTCGCTCATGCCGTCCTCACTGCGCAGCGGGTGCTGCAAAACGCGTCACCTTCTGCCCCGGCGAGAGCACATGCGTGCCCGCAGCCACCACCTCCTCACCCGGCTTCAAGCCCTCGGCGATCACGATCAGGTTGCCATGGGCCCCCGCCACCACCACCGGGCGCGACTGCACCGTCTGGCTCGCCGCGTCAAACACCCAGACCGCGCTGCCGTTCGGCTCGCCCGAGGCGGAAGCCATCAGCGCGCTGGTGGGCAGCTGGATCAGCGCAGGCGCGGCGCCTTCGTTAGCGGGCAGCGTCACATAGGCGGTCGCGCCCAAGGGCACCACGGCCCCGTCCGGCAACGACAGCTTGACCTGGTAGGTGCGCGTGGCCGCATCGGCGCTCGCCGCCACCTCACGCACCACGCCCCCGAGCGTGCCGTCGCTGCCTGGCACACCCGTGGCCATCGCCCACAGGCGCACCTGCGCAGCCTGGCCCACGCGCAACTGCGCCAGCCGGTCTTCCGGCACGGCAAACACCACGTCGCGCGCGCCGTCGCGCGCCAGACGCACCACCGGCGTGCCGGCGGCCACCACCTGGCCCACCTCGGCCTCCACGGCCAGCACCACGCCGGCCGCGTCGGCCAGCAAGCGGGTGTAAGCGGCCTGGTTCCCCTGCACCGCGCCCTGGGCCTGGGCCTGGCGCAGGCTGGCTTCGGCGGCCTGCAGCGTGGCCTGGCGGCGCTCGATTTCAGCCCCGCTGACAAAGCCCTGGGCCTTCAGGTCGGTGAAACGCTTCAAGTCGGCCGCGGCCAGGTTGCGCTGCGTCTGCGCCGCGCTCACCTGGGCTTGCGCGGCCTGGCTGGCCAGGGCCAGGTCGTTCGCATCCAGTTGCGCCAGCAACTGCCCCGGTTTCACGCGTTGCCCCACCTCGGCCGGGCGCTGCAGCAGCTTGCCCCCGACCCGGAAGCCCAGCCGCGACTCGACGCGGGCGCGCACTTCGCCGGCGTATTCGCTCTGCGCGCCCACGCCCGTGGCCGCCACGGTGATCAGCTTGACCGAGCGGATCGGCTCCTGGGGGGCTTCCGGCCGAGAGCAGGCCGTCAGGGCCAGCACGGCGGTCATGGCAAAGACAAAATGCGGTGTTTTCATGACAGTGCAAAGTTCCGTTGAAATCAGGCTTCGAAATGCGAAAAAAACGGGGCATCGAATCCGGTGGCCCGACGCGCCCAAGTTAATGACTGACTGGTTAGTAACCAAAATTGTAGTTCAATCGAGGGACGTTGGAGCGTCCGGAGCAGCCGACACTCTGCACAATGCAGCCCTTTGGTGTCCACAGACACTGGCAAGCCTGACACCCCGCCCTGAAACGCCAACCGGCCGAGCGCCCATGACCCATCCGCCCCAGTCCGCCGAAACCACCGCGGCGCCCCACCCGGGCGCTGCGCCGCTGTCTGCCGGCGTCGGGCACTATGAAAATTTCCCGGTTGCCTCGCTGCTGTGCCCTCCCGCCCTGCGCCCGGCCGTGATGGCCATCTACCACTTCGCCCGCACGGCCGACGACATCGCCGACGAGGGCGACGCCGATGCAACGCAACGACTCGCTGAGCTTGCCGCCTACCGGCAGGCGCTGCAAGCGAGCGTCACGACCGGTGAGCCCATGGCCAGCCGCTGGAACGGTGTTTTCGCGCCGCTGCGCGAGGCAACGCAGCAGCACAACCTGCCCGCTGCGCTGCTGCACGACCTGATCAGCGCCTTTGAACAGGACGTGCGCCACACCGCCGCCGGGCACCACTACG
>Ga0209262_10000730_pt1 | contig 14054 bp, 12 predicted proteins | sample Lowcelwee11metaG_FD_187171 | JGI IMG/M metagenome (GOLD analysis project Ga0209262, IMG submission 187171) | Freshwater pond sediment microbial communities from the University of Edinburgh, under environmental carbon perturbations - Low... | ecosystem: Environmental > Aquatic > Freshwater >...
TGCTTAATATAGGTGTTTACGGAAGAAATCTTGCGCTTCTCTATCGTGATCCTAGCAACGACATCAGGATTGATCCTGAAGCCGCCTATGGTACAGGCACCGCTGCAGTTGGTATTGAACAGTACACTCTGCCTCCGGTACGCACAACAGGGTTCAAGTTGAGAGTTGACTTTTAATTAAAAACCCTAAAAAGAATTAGAAATGAAAAAGATAAAATTACTTGGAATTTTCTTCATCTCTCTCCTTATCCTTGGCAGTTGTACCGATGGATGGGAGGATATGAACACTGATCCCAACAGCGCGTCTGACGCTCCTGCAGAAAACATTCTGATAAACGTTCAGCGCGGTATAGCTAACACTTTTGGAGATGTCTGGTGGACTGGCAATAACACAAGCTCATATGCAGGACATATTGCAAAGATCCAGTATATCGATGAGAACAGGTACCAGGAGCGTGACGTTATTATCGCCCGCTGGGGTACAATCATGGGTTACATGGTTGACCTTAACAAGGTCATCGAGAAGGCTCAGGCTTCTGAAAACGCTGCTATGGAAGGCGTGGCTCTTACAATTCAGGCAATGCTTTGGCAGATAATGACCGATACCTACGGTGCAGTTCCTTTCACGGAAGGCGCCAAGGGTGAAGATGGGGTTCTTCAGCCGGCATACGACAGCCAGCAGACCGTATACACAGGCCTTCTTGCCATGCTTGAGGAAGCCAATACCTTGTTTATTGAAGGCGGCACAATCAAGAATGACATCTGGAACGGCAACAGCGTTGCACTGTGGCGTAAGTTTGCCAACTCTCTTCATCTGAGAGTTGCAATCCGCATGTCGAATGTCAACCCTACAGTTGCCAAGACCGAATTGCAGAAGATACTTGTCACAAGCCCTGCAACTTATCCTGTCCTTGCATCTAATGCTGACGAGATAACCCTCAACTGGTTTGGTACAAGCCCATACTGGGAGCCCTTCTATGGCGATCAGAGGAGCCGTGATGACCACGGCATGTGCAAAACCTTCATTGATGCTCTTCTGGCCACCAGTGACCCGAGGATAGGTGAGTTTGCATATCCTGCAACATCTGATGCCACTTACAGGGGTGTCCCTGCAGGTATGACAAACGCTCAGCAGCAGCAGAATCCGATTGCCACAATCAGCAGGATCGGCTTCCGTTACCGCAAGTCTCCGACAGGAGCCACCTATTTCATGCGCTATGCCGAGGTTAAGTTCATCGAGGCTGAAGCGTATGAGCGTGCAGACCTCCTGAACAATGCCACAGCAGCACAGGCTGCTTACGTTGCCGGTGTTACAGCATCATGTGCAGAACACGGTGTTTCAGCGGCCAACATTACTACCTACCTTGCAAATACCAATGTAGGATGGGGCCTGGCAGGCAGCTGGAATTATACCAACCGTCAGAAGATATACTACCAGAAATGGGTGTCTCTCTTCAAGCAGGGTCATGAGGCATGGGCTGAAACCCGCCGTACTGACATACCTGTGATGGGCGTTGCTCCGGGAGCTGTTCCGGCTTCTCTCCTGACAGCTCACAACAGGCCTCCTTTCCGCTGGCCTTACCCGACCAGCGAGTATACACTCAATAAGGCAGTTGTAGAAGCAAATGACGATGCCATCGTTGACCGCTTCTGGGGTGCCAAAATGTGGTGGGATACAAGGACTGGTGTTAACTAGTATTCTGTTCAACAACATAAAAGAGACGCAGCAATTGCGTCTCTTTTTGTTTTATTAATTCTCGTACCTTTATTGGAGCGATTTTTGCAGTGACTGAGTTGGTGAAATGACCGGTCTCAACTTATAAAAATCTATGTGATGAAAAAAGTACTGATATTTTTAGCTGTGGTGTGTCTGACGATTCTCACAACCGGGGTTTACGCGCAAGAAACCTGTAAAGTGCTCCTTCCACAAATTTCAGACTCTTATACAGGCTCCTGTAAAAACGGACTTGCGGACGGAAAAGGAGAGGCTTTCGGAACGGACCAGTACAAAGGGGAATTCAAAAAAGGACTTCCTGAAGGACAGGGTGTCTATATCTGGCAGAGTGGCGAGAAATATGAAGGATCTTGGAAGAAAGGGGTCAGAGACGGCAATGGCAGGTACACTTTTAAATCTGCCGGGAAAGACACGGTGATGGCAGGCATCTGGAAGGAGGACAAATATATAGGAGAGAAGGCGGTAGCCCCCTATGTCATCCTCTACAAGAACAGTATTACCAGGGTTTCATGCGTGAAATCAGGCGATTTGCCCAATTATGTCGTTTACAAGTTTTCACGTGCAGGCGGATCAGCTGACGACATAAATGAACTCTTGTTGACAGGGAGCACAGGTGATGAAAGTATATCCAGCAATTTCATCGGTTTTGAGCAGGTGACATTTCCGTTCGAGGGAAAAATAAAGTTCATTGCCCCCAATGCACTTCGTACCGCAACGATGTCATGCGAACTGCGGTACCAGATTAATGAACCGGGAGCCTGGACCGTAACAATCTTTTACTGATCTAAACCCCTTTGCCCCTGATTATTGTTCCGAGGGTGTAGAAAAGTATCTTCAGGTCGAGGTATAGCGAGATATTTTCAAGGTAGAGAAGATCATAGTCAAGTCTCTCGAGCATCCTGGAAACATCGGATGCGTATCCCAGTTTCACCTGTCCCCAGCATGTAATGCCTGGCTTGACTGCCAGAACCCTGTTATAGTAGGGCGCTTTTTGCATTATCTGTTCAATATAATGGCGTCGTTCGGGTCTGGGGCCGACGAGTGACATCTCCCCCCTCAGTACGTTGATGAAGTTTGGTATCTCGTCAAACCTGTGCTTCCGCATGAATCTTCCGAGCGGTGTGATCCTGTTGTCTCCCTTAACTGCAAGCATTGGCCCGTCAGGCTCCGCACCGTCATCCATCGATCTGAACTTGTAGATCATAAAAGGCTTGCCGTAACGGCCGATACGTTCCTGCCTGAAAATAACCGGTCCGCTGCCTGAGAGCCTTATCAGGAGGGCAAGCACTGCCATCAGGGGAGAGAGAATGATGAGCGCGGTGAGCGCACCGGCATAGTCCATGACAAGTTTCACCATCACCTGCCAGTACGGCATCTTCCTGTATGATATTCTCAGGAGGGGAGTGGCATAGATCGGTCCTGCCTCAAAATGTCCGGAAATAATGTTCCTCATCGCCGGCAGGGCCTTCACTGCCACATCAAGGTGGCATATGCTGTTGACAAGATCATCCACGACCGGATATTCATCCTCTTCAAGGGCCAGGATGACCTCCTCTATCTCCTCCCGGCCGATAAGTCTTTCAAGATCATTACTGTTCCCCAGCCACGGTACATCAGCTGCAAGAGGCTCTGCTCCGGCACCATCTACGCTGATGTAGCCTGTGATAAGGTTGCCGGCAGGTACCTTCTCACTCCTGATGTCATTCAACAGGTTGAGAGCCCTGCCGTTGCTTCCCACAATGATGGTCCTGAAACCCGTTTCGCGCCTGTGGATTCTTCCTGATACAACTGATGTGATGATAAACCTTGGCACCCATGTAAGCAAGAACTGTAAAACGAAGAGCACGCTGAATGAGCTGTAATATGTCGAATAATGGCCTACGGCATCATCGAGGATGAGGATAAAAAAAAGCAAAACAACGGCAGAGAGTGTGACGGCAAGAGACTTGCCGAATTCGTGAAGGCGTGACCTGCGCAGCGGGTCTGAGTAAAATCCTGCAAGGGTATAGACCATCATGAAAAACAGAGGGATGAGCATTATCCCGAGCCAGAACTTGTTGCCAAGCTCCATTTTGAAGTATTCGCCATAGAGGCTGGTCTCAATGAAATACTTCCGGTACAGGTAGAAAAGTCCCCAGGCTACAGACGAGCCAATAAAATCAGCCACTATATATGACAGAGCAATTCTTCGGGCAGTTTTTTTCATCAGTCTGGAGGAGGGTAATGCAAAGATATCTGTTATTTTTAGACCAAAATCACCAGTGGATGATTGAAGAGTCATTTGAAGCGAGGGGAAAGAGGAAGAAGCTTATTGACGAGCTGAGGGCCAAGGGTATAAGTGACGAGAGGGTGCTTGAAGCTATGAACAGGGTGCCGCGTCACCTCTTCATGGATGATGCGTTCCTCAGGCATGCCTACCAGGATAAGGCCTTTCCCATTTCAGCCGGACAGACGATATCGCAGCCATATACCGTTGCCGTGCAGACCATTTTACTGAATGTGGGGAAACGGGATAAGGTGCTTGAGATAGGCACCGGCTCAGGTTACCAGGCCGCGGTCCTTGCCGAGCTGGGGGTGAAGGTATTTACCATAGAGCGCCATAGAGAGCTATACGGTAAGGCACAGGCATTGCTTAACTCAATGGGCTACCGCATACACTTTTTCCTGGGTGACGGTTATGAGGGACAGCCTCAGTACGGGCCCTATGACGCGATAATCATTACTGCTGCCACTGCCGAGGTACCTGACAAGCTCCTTCAGCAACTTCGCACAGGAGGGAGGCTGGTGGTGCCGAAGGGGGAACGTGACTCACAGGTCATGACACTCTACACCCGCCGCGGGGAGGATGACTATGAGATCACTACCCATGGTTACTTTGTATTTGTGCCCATGCTTAAGGGCATCGTCAATGACAGGGATAATGAGCGATAAGATGCATATACACAGACATATATTCTCACCCATTGAGGTAAACACATATGTGATCTCAGGAGAAGAGGGATCATGCATAATTATTGATTGCGGATGCTACGGCCCGGAAGAAGAGAAGAGACTCGGGGAATTTCTATCCTCACATGGCCTGACGCCGGTCATGCTGCTAAACACACACTGCCATCTTGATCATATCTTCGGCAATGATTTTGTCCTGAGAAAATACGGTTTACGGTCTATGTTTCACCCCGGTGAGAGATATAACCATTCCAGCTCACCGAAGCATGCCCTTATGTTCGGTCTGACGATGGAGGAGCCTCCGGAGCCTGAGAGGGAGCTCACTGACGGTGAGACGATCACAGCTGCGGGCCTCACAATCGAGGTCATCGCCGTACCGGGTCATTCACCGGGCGGCGTCGCATTTTATGTCAGGGACCACGGTGCCCTGTTCACAGGCGACGCCCTCTTCGCAGGGAGCATAGGCCGGTCCGATCTTCCGGGAGGAGATCATGAGCAGTTGCTTGAGAACATTAGCAGCAGGCTGTTCGTCCTTCCGCCCGATACTGCTGTCTACCCGGGTCACGGTCCGGCAACTACCATCGGAGAGGAGATAAGATCCAATCCATTTTTCTCATGACATTGTCAAAATCCATTTTTTTCCTGACATGATTATGCTATTTTCGTCCCGCCCCTTACCACTTAAAAAATAATTAAATAACCATAATATGGCATCAGATAAGTTTGTTAACCGTCACATCGGTCCGCGTGAGAGTGAAACGGCTGAGATGTGCAGAACCATTGGCGTTTCCTCGCTTGACCAGCTGATCAGCGAGACCGTCCCCGCCTCAATCAGGCTTGAGAGACCTCTCAACCTGCCGCCGGCAATGAGTGAGGTGACCTATTTAAGCCACCTGAGAGCCATTGGAGAGCGCAACAGGCAGTACCGCTCCTTCATCGGGCAGGGCTATTACGGTGTCGCCGTACCGCCTGTCATAATCAGGAATGTGCTTGAGAACCCGGCGTGGTACACCTCATACACCCCCTACCAGGCTGAGATTTCACAGGGGAGGCTGGAGGCACTGCTGAACTTCCAGACGATGATCACCGGTCTCACAGCCATGGAGATAGCCAATGCGTCGCTTCTTGACGAAGCCACTGCTGCCGGTGAGGCGATGATAATGATGTTCAACGCCCGTTCAAGGGAGAAGGTGAAGTCAGGGGCGAGAAAGTTCCTTGTTGACAACTCGGTCTTTCTGCAGACGCGTGATGTGCTTGTGACGCGTGCAGCACCACTTGATATTGACATTCAGTTCATTGACTATACACAGATAGAGGCTGACCCTTCACTCTTCGGAGTGCTGGTACAGTATCCCTCAGCCATGGGTGAGATCCGCGACTACAGGACTCTTGTAGAAAAGGCCCATGCGGCGGGGGCACTTGTCGGGGTCGGTGCTGACCTCATGAGCCTTGCGCTGATGACCCCTCCTGGTGAGTGGGGAGCAGACATCGTGTTCGGATCGAATCAGCGCTTCGGGTTGCCCATGAGCTACGGAGGGCCGCATGCAGGATTCTTTGCAACGAAGGATGAGCTTAAGCGCAGCATGCCGGGACGAATAATAGGTGTCTCGGTTGACTCGAACGGCAAACAGGCACTCCGCATGGCACTGCAGACACGTGAACAGCATATCAAGCGTGAGAGAGCCACATCAAATATCTGCACTGCCCAGGCCCTCCTCGCAACCATGTCAGGGATGTACGCCCAGTATCACGGTCCGGAAGGGATAAAGCGTATCGCAATGCATATCTATTCTTCGGCATGCACTCTCTCAAAAGCGCTGAAGGAATTGGGTTATACAATAAAGTACGACCAGTTCTTTGACACGATAAGGGTCCAGGCAGTCACTGGAGTGACAGCCGACGATATCAAAAAGATAGCTCTCGGAAAAGGGATCAACCTGTGGTATCCGTGCGCCAACTGCGCAACGGTAAGCACTGATGAGCTGACGACAACAGATGAGCTGAATACGCTGGTATCGATCTTTGCCGAGGCAGCGGGGAAAAAGGCTCCGCCGATAACCACGCTGTGCACAGATCTCTGCTTTGACAGGAAGTTCCACCGCACAACACCTTTCCTTCAGGAACGTACCTTCAACAGCTACCACAGCGAGACTGACATGATGAGGTATATCAAGATGCTTGAGCGCAAGGACTTCTCACTTGCCAACGGCATGATACCCCTCGGCTCATGTACAATGAAACTCAACCCGGCGGCATCGATGTTCGCGATGAGCTGGCCGGCGTTCGGCAATATTCATCCCTTTGTCCCTGCTGATCAGGCGCAGGGGTACTATCAGCTTATGGATGAGCTGGGTGAGGCCCTGAAGGAGATAACCGGCTTTGATGCCGTCTCCTTCCAGCCCAACTCCGGCGCAGCCGGCGAGTATGCGGGACTGATGGTCATCAGACAGTATCACATCAGCCGCAACGAAGGTCATCGCGATGTTGCCCTCATCCCTTCGTCAGCCCACGGGACCAACCCTGCGAGTGCGGCCATGGCAGGCATGAAGGTGGTGGTTGTGGAGTGCGACGAGCAGGGAAACATTAATATTGATGACCTGAGGAAGAAAGCAGAGGAGCATAAGGCAAGCCTTAGCTCTGCCATGATAACCTACCCCTCGACCCACGGTGTGTTTGAGGAGGGGATCATAGGGATGGCAAAGATTGTGCATGACAACGGAGGCCTCGTTTATATGGACGGCGCCAACATGAATGCCCAGGTGGGGCTCACCAGCCCCGGCAGGATAGGTGCCGACGTATGTCACCTCAACCTCCATAAGACCTTCGCCATACCGCACGGCGGCGGTGGCCCCGGCATGGGACCCATCCTCTGCAACAGCAAGCTGGCGGAGTTTCTGCCGTCGCATCCGGTGGTGAAGACAGGCGGAAGCCACGGCATCACCGCTGTCGCATCAGCACCCTTCGGCAGCGCCCACGTGCTTACCATCAGCCATGCCTATGTCATGATGCTTGGCAGTGAAGGGCTCACCAGGTCAACGGAGTATGCTATTCTTAATGCCAACTATATAGCTGCCTCGCTGGGTAAGATGTACAAGGTGCTCTACACCGGCGACAAGGGGCGCTGTGCTCATGAGATGATACTCGACTGCAGGGGATTCAGGGAGGCAGGCATTGACGAGTCAGACATAGCAAAGAGGCTGATGGACTACGGGTTCCACGCACCCACGCTGTCATTCCCGGTGCACGGCACGCTGATGGTTGAACCGACAGAGTCAGAGCCCAGGGCTGAGCTCGACAGGTTCATCGATGCGATGCGGAGCATATGGAAGGAGATACAGGAGATAACCGAGGGCAAAGCAGACAGGGAGGATAATGTCCTTAAGAATGCCCCGCACACCGCTGCTGCTGTGATATCTGACAAATGGAGTCACGGCTATGCACGGGAGAAGGCGGCATACCCGCTGCCATGGGTGGTTGAGAACAAGTTCTGGCCATCGGTGGGAAGGGTTGACAACGGTTACGGAGACCGTAACCTGGTCTGTTCATGTGCACCGATAGATTCTTACCGGTTTGATACGTTCAAATTCGAGTAGCGACGCCCAAATTGGGCGTCGTTACCCATACAAGTTCGATATGTTCAAGTTTGAGTAGCGACGCCCAAGTTGGGCGTCGCTACCCAAAATCAAAACAAATCGTCGATTACCATAGAATACAGGTCGGCAAGGGAGATCCCGAACACCGCCGCCTGTCTTGGTATTATGCTCTCCCCCGTCATCCCGGGGACGGTATTGATCTCAAGGAACTGCGGTCCGTCAGCGGTGACGATGAAATCAACCCTCACTATCCCCTTGCATCCCAGTATATCATATATATCTGATGCCAGCTCCTGTATCCTTGCCGTGAAATCATCAGGCAGGCGGGCTGGTGTTATCTCGTCTGACAGTCCGCCGGCATATTTGGCTTCGAAGTCAAAGAACTCCTTACGGGGTACGATCTCGGTTACCGGCATGACAATCTTTCGCTGCTTCGTTCTCACAACACCGCATGCTACCTCGGTGCCTTTCATAAATGATTCCACCAGCACCTCATGACCCTCTGCGAAAGCCTTATCCATGGCTTCGTTAAACTCCTCCTCCTGCTTGACCTTGGTAACGCCGAAGCTTGATCCGCTGGCATTGGGCTTGACAAAGCAGGGGAGGCCTATCTGTTTCAGTATCTTGCCCTGATCATAATGGTCCCCTTTCCTGATAAGCAATCCGCCTGACATAGGGATGCCGTATTCATTGAGGTACAGCTTGCAGGCCTGCTTATGAAATGTCAGTGCTGAGACAAAAGCATCACAGCTGGTATAGGGTATGCCGGTCATGTCAAGGTATCCCTGCAGCAGGCCGTTCTCACCAGGGGTTCCGTGTATCGCTATGAACACTGCATCAAACATGACTCTCTCGTCATCGATTACAAGGGTGAAGTCATTCCTGTCGACGCTGTAAAGCCTGCCCTTCGCATCTTCCCAATACCAGTCGTTACCTTTGATATTGATAATGTAAAGGTTATATCTTCCGTTCAGCGCTTCCGCAACACCCCGCGCACTCTGTACCGAGATGCCGTATTCTGAAGAATTGCCGCCCGCAGCAATGGCTATTGTTCTCATTTTATCCGGATTTATATCCAAAATTAATATTAAATTGGCGTAGAGTCGTTGCTTACAACGACTCTACACGGTTTTTTTAATAAATTTGGGGTAAAATCAAACAGAGGTAATATGAAAAAAGGATGCATCATTGGAATTGCAATAGCTGCTTTTCTGGCACTCATAGTTTTTATCCTCATCTCATGGGGGGTCAGGATCTATAACCAGATCGTGCCCATGAATGAGCAGGTTGCCACTCAGTGGAGTAATGTCGAGACTCAGTATCAGAGGAGGGCTGACCTTATACCCAACTTTGTAAATACCGTTAAGGGTGCCGCAGCCTTTGAGCAGGAGACTCTTACCCAGGTCATTGAGGCAAGGGCAAAGGCCACTCAGGTGACCGTCGATCCTTCGAACATTACCCCTGCCCAGCTTGAGCAGTTTCAGGCAGCACAGGGAGAGGTGAGCTCGGCACTTGCACGTCTTATGGTGGTTGTGGAGAGATACCCAGAGCTTAAGGCTACACAGAATTTCCGCGATCTGCAGGTAGAGCTGGAAGGGACCGAAAACCGTATCTCTGTTGCAAGGAACAACTTCAATGATGCCGCCAGGGTGTATAATACGTTTATCAGACAGTTCCCGAACAATATAATCGCCTCCTTCACGAAGTTCACCGCAAGACCCTATTTCGAAGCGGAGGAAGGAAGCGAGAGAGCACCGCAGGTACAGTTCTGACACCATGACAATGAAAGCGTCTTCATTCTTCTCCCCCACACAGCAGGAGGTTATATCGAGAGCCATTGCGGAAGCTGAGCATTCCACCTCCGGTGAGATACGTGTTCATGTCGAGACTTCATGCAAAGGAGATGTACTTGACGAGGCAGCATGGCTCTTCAGGAGACTGGGGATGCACAAGACAGCAGACCGTAACGGTGTGCTGATTTACCTGGCCATTAAGGAGCGCAAATTCGCCATCATCGGTGACACAGGCATCAACAGCGTGGTGCCGCTGGGTTTCTGGGATGAGATACGCGACCACATGAAGCTGCGCTTCAGCGAGAACCTCTTTGCAGAAGGACTTGCCGAAGGGATAATCATGACAGGAGTGCAGATGAAGGAACACTTCCCCTTTTCTAAGGATGACATTAATGAACTGACGGATACTATTTCGTTCGACATTAACAAGACAACAGAGTGATGATTAACAGGAAGATCAATTCCATTGCTTGTGCTGTCGCTCTGCTGTTTGTCACCCTCACTGCAGGGGCACAGATGCTGCTTCAGCGACCTGAGCCGCCGAGGCTGGTGAATGATTTTGCAGGGTTGCTTCAGCCATCTGAGGCGGAGTCGCTTGAGAACAAGCTTGTGGCCTTCAGCGACTCGACCTCAAATCAGATAGCTGTGGTCATTGTAAACGATCTTCAGGGGAATGACAGGTCAAGCTTTGCCTACCGTGTGGGAAAGGAATGGGGTGTTGGCCAGTCCGATTTCAATAACGGCCTGGTGGTGCTGGTGAAGACCAAGTCAGCCTCCTCAGACGGACAGGTATTTATTGCCACAGGCTACGGTCTTGAAGGTGCCATACCAGACCTGGCATGTGCAGATATAATTGACAGGGAGATGCTGCCGCGATTCCGTGACGGCGATTACATCGGTGGGCTCAATGCCGCCACCGATGTCCTGATGGCACTGGCATCGGGCGAATACAGCTATGAGTCCTACGGACGGAGTTCGGGTGACGAGTCATTCGGGTTTGTTCCCGGGATAGTCTTTTTAATCATCATCATCGTTCTGATTGCAGTCGCTTCATCAGGCAACTCCAACAACAAACATATCAGGAAGACAGGCGCTGACAACCTTCCCTTCTGGCTGCTCATGAGCATGCTTGGTGGCGGCAGGTCTCACGGTGGCAGCTGGGGTGGCTTCTCAGGAAGGGGAGGAGGAGGATTTGGTGGCGGCAGCCGAGGCGGTTTCGGAGGCTTTGGCGGTGGAGGCTTCGGCGGCGGCGGCGCAGGAGGCTCGTGGTAGAATTTGCGATTTGCGATTTGCGATTGTCGAATTAACTATAGTAAACCCAGTTTCTGCTTAGATGTTTTTTTTGCTGCTACAATAATTGATAATATTTCTGTCATCTCTGACCGAAGACCTGAAATCGATTGAAAGTGTTTACTATCAAGCTCTTCAAGCATCTCAAGCCAGAAGATACTTTCATCAGCTTCTTCTTCGACAATATTGAGTTTATTGATAAAATCTGCCGGTGATTTGGCTCTGCCAATAGTTCTGTAGTTAGCTCCCACAGAGCATGAAGCTCTGATCAGCTGCCTGCTGATAATTTGATTCTCATTTGTCTTTGGAAGTTTGCTGCATTGTCTGATTATGCCTAATGCCAGCCGCTTAGTGCGCTCCTGCATTTGCTCTTTCATTCCCATAATTATTCCACTTAATTACTACAATGAAAGTTAAAGCAATCCCGGTTAAATCGCAAATCTAAAATCCCAATTAATTCGCAAATCGCAAATCGCAAATCGCAAATCCTCAGTCTCTGCCAGCGATATAGTTCCGCCACTTTTCAATCACCCTGGCCATGTCAGCGGGCAGGTCTGACTCAAAAGAGAGGCGCTGGCCGGTGACAGGGTGGTCAAAGGAGAGCGACTGTGCATGAAGCGCCTGGCGGGGTATCATCTCGAAACAGTTGCGGATAAACTGCTGATACTTTGTGAATGTGGTGCCCTTCAGTATCCGGTTGCCGCCATACTCCTCATCATTGAAGAGGGGGTGGCCGGCATAGGCCATGTGAACCCGTATCTGATGGGTGCGGCCCGTCTCAAGACGGCATTCAATGAGTGAGACATAGCTCATCTTCTCCAGCACCCTGTAATGCGTCACGGCATGCTTCCCCTGGCTCCCGTCAGGGAAGACCTGCATTATCTTGCGGTCCCTGATGTTGCGGCCTACATTTCCGGTGATCGTCCCCTCTTCAGGATCGGGGGTGCCCCACACCAATGCCATGTATCTCCGTCCTGTGGTGCGGTTGAAGAACTGACGCGAGAGCCTGTTGAGGGCATACTCATTCTTTGCTACGACCAGAAGTCCCGAGGTGTTCTTGTCAATGCGATGCACCAGTCCGGGGCGCAGCTCACCGGTGCTGAACAGAGGCAGATCCCTGAAATGATACATGAGGGCATTCATGAGTGTCCCCGAGTAGTTGCCGTATGCCGGGTGGACGACCATGCCTGCCTCCTTGTTGACAACGATCAGGTCGTCATCCTCGAAGACCACGTTCACAGGGAGATTCTGCGGGATAAGCTCTATGTCACGCGGCGGGTTGGGGAGCAGTATCTGGATTACGTCAAGCGGCTTGACCCGGTAGTTTGGCTTGACCGGCGCATCGTTTACCATGATGTTTCCTGCCTGTGCTGCTGTCTGTACCCTCGTGCGCGAAACCCCCTCGATACGTGCAGTGAGGTATTTGTCAATACGAAGCATGGACTGACCCGGGTCAACCACATAACGGTAGTGTTCAAAGAGCTCCTGCTCCTGTATCTCTGCTAATTCCTCTTCAGCCATGGTGTATGTCAGTTAACTTTTATCAGGCGCAGCAGCGAGAGCGGTTTGCCACTGGTGGTTTTAATGACCAGAAAATATGTTCCGCCGGCCAGTGAGCTGAAATCAGGATGATCATTCCGCGGCATTGACATAACCTGTTTCCCGGTTGATGAGATGACCTCAATGATGAAATCGTCAGGAGCATCATCTGAGGCAATAAGTGTCGCGGGCCCGTCAGTGGGATTCGGAAAGATCATGAACATGTTGTTTGACAGAGGATTGTCATCAGAGGAGGTGGTTGTGCCTGAGCCCTTCATCACAGGGCGCATCATCACCGTTCCTGGTGCCTGGCTCTGTTCCCAGTTGCCTGAGAGAAAGAAATAATGTTTGCCGGTATTGAGCGTATTCATGTCCAGTCCTGCATTCAGAAAAGTTTCAGAGTACTGTTTCCATCCTATCCAGAAGATGCCGTTGACGCTGACAGGCTTGTCAAAGGGGTATGTCAAAAATCCGTTCACAGCGTCGGCCGGGCTTGCCACCGGTCCTTCCGTTTTTCCGAGCAGGGCGCCCGGCTTGCCGTTGTCGTCAGCCCACACCATGATGTCAAAGGCTCTCCGGTTGGCATTGTCATAGGCATCATTGAAGCAGATGCGGATGGCGGTGACGGAGTCAGCGATATATGACCTGTACTTCAGGGCAACCATTGCGCTGCGTGATCCCTGGCCGTTGACACCATACCCCGCCTCGGCGGTGCCGTCGTCAAGGGCAAAGTAATCGCTGAAGCGTTGAGTGAACCTGATGGTGTCATTGCCTTTAGGGTCGAAGTCATCGGTGATAAGGGAAACAGTCACAAGGAAGAGGGCAGTATCTGTTGCAGAAGAGTTGAAGGTGTAAAGGAGGGGTGCATCGTACGAGATGTCTGTGAGGGGAGGTACGTTGGTGGCTCCGGCTGAAAATTCACGCACAACGACATTAGTTGCAAGATCCGTGATGGATACCTGTCTGGTGACATTACGCACAATCGTGTCATTGTTACGGTAATTGATGGCTACGGTTAGGCTCATCATGGAGAGAAATGACTGCCTGAAGTGACGCCAAGGCATTGCATAATATTCTTTTACAAGTGACCTGAGAGGGTCTGTGAGGGCAACATCATGGATGACAGTGTCACTGATTGAGCGCCCACTGCCGAGCA
>Ga0209262_10000732_pt1 | contig 14045 bp, 13 predicted proteins | sample Lowcelwee11metaG_FD_187171 | JGI IMG/M metagenome (GOLD analysis project Ga0209262, IMG submission 187171) | Freshwater pond sediment microbial communities from the University of Edinburgh, under environmental carbon perturbations - Low... | ecosystem: Environmental > Aquatic > Freshwater >...
AGGATCCGAATTACGCGCCTGACGCCGGCATCACGCACGGCGAGCGTATCGTTACCGGCGAGGCCACGCTGCAGGCGATTCACACGCCGGGCCACGCGTCGAACCACGTCTGTTTCCTGCTCGAGCAAACAGGCCTGATCTTCACGGGAGATCACCTGATGAGCGGCGCGACGGTGATTATCATTCCGCCGGACGGCTCGATGCGGGCCTATCTCGACTCGCTGCGCCAGTTGCGCGAACTGCCGTTGACCGCGCTGGCGCCGGGCCACGGCGCGTTGATGCCGGACGCGCTGCAGGAAATCGACCGGGTGATCGCGCATCGGCTCGCCCGCGAAGCGAAGCTCTTGCTTGCGCTCGAACGGCGCGGCACCGCGACGCTCGAGGAGGTGCTGTCCGAGGTCTACGACGATGTGCCCGCATTCCTTCACGGCTACGCACGCTATTCGTTGCTCGCGCACGCAATCAAGCTGGTGGAAGAGGGCCGCGCCGGCTGCGAGGGCGAGGTCTACCGCTGGCTCGGCGCGTCACCCGCCGCGTCGTAGGTCAGCTCTGCATCCAGCGGCGTGATCGTCACGTAACCCGCCGCGAGCCAGTAGTTGTCCGAATCGCGATCGTCGATCGCCTCGACCTGTCGCGCGCGGGTCGTGTACTCGCCTGCGGCGGTCTGCTCGAACGCGATTCGCAGGTCGGAAGCCGATCCCTGCCGGGTCATCCGCGTGCCCTTCAGTTGCGACACCGGCAGCCCCGGGTAATTCACGTTCAGCACCGTGCCCGCACGGACGACGCGACCGCCGTCGCAGAACCAGTTCCGGTGCGCGGCGATCAGGCTCGTCGCGTCTCGCGCGACGGCGTCGAGTTGCGCGCGATTCGCCACCGAGTCGATCGGCTCGCCAGCAACGACCCGTGCTGCATTCAATGCGATGCCGGGGATCGGCGGGTCGAGGAGCACGGCGCCCGCGAGTGCCGCGCCCACGGTGCCGGAGAGCGCCAGGAGCGCGCCCGCATTCGGGCCGTGGTTGATGCCGGAGATGACGAGGTCGGGACGTCGTCCAGCCGGATAGAGCGCGGTCGCGCCGAGCACGACAGCCGTGGCCGGCGTGCCGCCGACCGCCACGACATTGGTGTCGGACGCGTCACGAGTCACGCGAACGGCGCCCCAGGTGAAGCTCATTGCACTGCCGCTCGCGTTGCGATCGGGCGCAACCAGCATCACCCGGTGGCCCGCCTCGAGAAGTGCCGCGTGCAGTGCACGAATGCCCGCGGCGCCGACGCCGTCGTCATTGGTGAGCAGGATCTCGAGTGGTCCGGCGTCGCAGAGCGCTCGCTGCTCGGCCGGCGGTCCGGTCGCGGTGTCCGCGGCACTGACGTTCGCGGCCGAGAGCGCCGCTGCGAATGCCGTGACCGCGAGGTGCTTCAGAGCTCGATTTCCGCCTGGTACACGATCGTGGCGTCGCCGGCGACGCAGACGCTGGTGGCCCGCTTGCCCGACGCCGTGACCTCGACCTCGACCGTGCCCGGCCGATCGACGAAGCGGCCCTGGTGACCGGTGAAGCTCACCTTGCCATCGGTTGCGGTCAGCAAGCCGTTGCTCAGCATGTAAACACCGAGCATGCCGTGCGCGTTGCCGCTGACCGGGTCCTCGGGCACGCCAATGACCGGGCAGAACATCCGCGATTCGGTCGTGACCGGGTCGCTGCCCGGCTTCACCGCGAAAACGAAGAAGCCGTCGGCGCCGACGTGCGGCGTCAGGTGAATCAGCGCGTCCATGTCCGGCTGCAGCGACTCGAGCGTGTCGGGCGAGCGCAGGCCGATCAGCAGCCGCGAGTTCGCCTTGCTCATGACCTGCATCGGACAATTCGGGTGCAGGCTGGAGGAGCTGATGCCCAGCGCGTCGAGCACCGGCGCCCGGCGCTCCGCGGGCACCACCGGGCCGAACGTCGCCGGGCTCTGGTGGACCGCGACCCGCAGCGCAGGCTTGCGGCCCGTGACTTCGACTTCGACGATGCCCCCGGCCCACTTCTGTCGCACCTTGCCCTTCGGCACGCCGTTGGCAAACGCACGCACGTAGTGCGCGGCCACCGTCGCGTGGCCGACGAAGGCGACTTCCCGCCGGGGCGAGAAGAAGCGGATCTCGACGTCGTGCTCTGGGGTCTCCGAGGCCATCACGAACGCGACCTCGGTGCCGGGGATCTCGCGCGCGATGCGGCGCATCTCGTCTTCGGTGAGCTGTTCGGCATCGAGGATCACCGCGGCCGGATTGCCGCAGAAGCGTTCGCGGGTGAACGCATCGACGAGGAACAGGCGGCACTTGCGCTTAGCCATTGCTGGGCAGATCCACGAACTGGGGACGCGCATTAGTCCCCAGCCCGCGATCGCCGTCAACCGTCGCCGTTTCGGGGTTTGGGTTTGACGACTATACTGGACGACACCTTGGGGTGGCCTGACTGGGCCTGAGATGCCGAGCGCCGCGCGAGCCGCTCATCGGCGAACCCGTTGAACCTGATCCGGTTAGCACCGGCGTAGGGAGCAGGTAACGTGGCTTCATCTCTAGTCATTTTTCAATATTTATCAATAGATTATAGAAATAATCTAAGGCAATTTATTGTCTGCACGCTGCTGACTTGCGGTGTCGTTCCGGCCACGGAGGCTCAGGCCGACCCGTCGCCCGTGCTGGAGGAGATCGTCGTCACGGCCTCGTTGCGGCCCGCGCCCGCCAGCGAGGTTCCGGCCAGCGTCACGGTGCTCGACGCCGCACTGCTCCGGTCGGCCGGCCTGCAGCATTTCGCAGACGTGGTGGGGCTGGTCCCGAACCTGAACTGGTCGGGCGGCACGTCCCGGCCGCGTTACTTCCAGCTGCGCGGCATCGGTGAACTCGAGCAGTACCAGGGCGCACCCAACCCGTCCGTCGGCTTCCTGATCGACGACATCGACTTCAGCGGCGTCGGTATGCCGGCGACGTCGTTCGACGTGGAACAGATCGAGGTGCTGCGCGGCCCGCAGGGCACGCGCTACGGCGCCAACGCGCTCGCGGGCCTGATCAACGTCCGGACCACCGATCCGCGTCCCGAACGCGAGTTGCGAACCGAGTTGACCGCGGGCGAGGACGGCATGTCGGGCGTCGCGCTCGTCGCCGGCGGTGCGACCGATCTTGCGGGTGACGAGTCCGGCGCCTGGCGATTCGCAGCCCAACAGGCGCGCAGCGACGGGTTTCGCCGCAACCGTTACCTCGGCCGCGACGACACCAATGCCCGCGACGAGCTGACGTTGCGCGGCAAGCTGCGAGTGCAGCCGCGCGCCGGCTGGCAGGTCGACCTCGCGGTGCTGTACGCGGACCTCGACAACGGTTTCGACGCGTTTGCGCCCGACAACTCGTTCGACACCTTGTCGGATCGCCCGGGCCGCGACGCGCAACGTGCAAGCGGGGCCTCGGCCAAAGTGGCGGTGGATCTCGATGCCGCGAGCCTGCTCAGCACCACGGCGTTCGCCGCCTCGGACAGCGTCTACAGCTTCGACGGCGACTGGGGCAATGACGAGTACTGGGGCGAGTTCGCGCCCTACGACTACTTTTCGCACTACACGCGGGACCGCGGAACGCTGAGCCAGGATCTGCGCATGACGAGCGACGCGACGGCGCGCGACGATGGCTTCGGTTGGATCGCGGGCCTGTACGCGTTGCGGCTCGACGAGGAGAACCTGCAGCGCGACGAATTCGCCGGGGAGTTGCTGCGACCGTTGCTCGAGAGCACCTATGACGCGCTGAACCTTGCGGCCTACGGTGAGGCGGAGTGGCGGTTGGCGGGCGACCTCGTGCTCGCGGCGGGGCTGCGTGTCGAGCGGTGGTCTGCGGACTATGGCGACAGCGACGGCGCCGAGTTCTCGCCCAGCGACACGATGCTCGGCGGGCACGTGTCGTTGTTGGGTGATTTCGGCGCGCGGTCGGGCTGGTACACGACCGCAAGCCGCGGTTACAAGGCGGGCGGCTTCAACATCGGACAACTCGTGCCCGACGAGCGGCGGGAGTTCGAGCCCGAGTACCTCTGGAATCTCGAGGCCGGCGTCCGTCATGCGAGCGAGGACGGCGCGGTGTCGGCGGAGGTGGCCGTGTTCCACATGTGGCGCGAGTCGCAGCAGGTGGCGACTTCGTTCCAGGTCGATCCGGGTGATCCGTTGTCGTATGTCTTCTACACCGACAACGCCGCCCGCGGCCGCAATGCCGGGCTCGAGGGTTCGATTGCATGGCGGATCAGACCGTCGCTGACGCTGGGCGGCACGCTCGGGCTGCTGCACTCCGAGTACGTCGGTTACCGCTATGGCGATCGCGATCTCGACGGTCGCGAGCAGGCCCATGCCCCCGGCTATCAGTATTCGTTGTTTGCGGAGTGGAACGGCAGTCGCGGCTGGATGGCGCGGGTCGACCTGAATGGCAGTGACGCGTTCTACTTCGACGCCAGCCATGACCAGCGCTCCGGGTCGTACGCGCTCGTGAACCTGCGGGCCGGCTATGCCGGCGAGCGCTGGTCTGTGCACGCCTGGGGACGCAACGTGTTCGACGAGCGCTACGCGGTTCGCGGGTTCTACTTCGGGCTCGAGCCGCCGGACTTCGCGAATGAGCTTTACGTGCAGCGGGGAGATCCGCGGCAGTTTGGGGTGACGGTCCAATGGTGGCTTCGGTGAGCACCGTCTCATTGTGCGGTGGCTTGTCGACCGCCGGCGGCGTAACGAGCGGATGTTCGGACGCCGCGGGCCGGTACGCCGTCAACCCATCCGTGGGGGCTCGCGCGCCGCGTCCGTGCGGCGCGACGCCCGGCCCGCAGCGCCCGAACATCCACTCGCGACGCCGCCAGCTGCTGCGGCGCTAACTTACGCATTGATCGGAGGTTCCACATGCGCATTGCAGTCGATATCAGCCTTTATCCACTCGAAGTGGACTATGTGCCGCCGATCAAGGACTTCATCGAGCGGTTGAATCGGCATCTGGAGTTGCGGGTCGAGACGAACGCGATGAGTACACAGGTGTCCGGCGAGCATGACCGGGTGTTCGCAATCCTCGGTGCGGAAACGAAGCAGACGTTCGCGAGCGGCTCGCGGGCGGTGTTCGTGATGAAGTTGCTGGGCGGCGAGCCGTCACCGGCGGAGCAATGACGGTCGTGCGACCCGCATGACGGGTCTGCTGCAGTCGCTTGCGGCGATTCCGCCGGCCGAATGGGCGGCGGTGGCGCTGGCGCTCGGTTACCTGTTGCTCGCAGTTCGGCAGAACGCGTGGTGCTGGGTTTGCGCGATCGCCAGCTCAGCCATTTACCTGGTGCTGTTCGCGCGTGGCGGACTGCAGATGCAGGCCGTGCTGCAGGTCTTCTACGTCGGAATGGCGGTCTACGGCTGGCGTGCGTGGCGCGGGGGCCTCGTCGCGAGTGGGGAGGCTTTGCCCGTCAGACGCTGGAGCGTCGCCCGTCACGCGATCGGCATCGGGCTCGTGCTTGCGGTCGGCCTGTTGAATGGCTGGGTCATCGCGCGCTCGCAGGGCGGGTTCGTGCCCTACGTGGACGCGCTCGTGGCCTGGGCCAGCGTGCTGGCCACCTGGCTCGTCGCACGCAAGGTGCTCGAGAACTGGCTGTACTGGATCGTGATCGACGCCGTCGCCGCGGCGCTGTACTGGAGCCAGGGCTTTTACGCCACTGCGGTGCTGTTCATCGTCTACGTTGTCATCGCCGTGCGTGGTTACCTCACATGGCGGGCCGACCTCGCGCAGCTCGAAATGGGCCCGGCGGCACGCGCAGATGTCTGAAGCGATCGGCGCGACGGGAACGATCGATCCGGAGCAGGCGCGGCTGCGCGAGTTGCTGCGCGGTCGTGCCGCGACGCAGGTACTCGCCGACGGTGCGATGACGCGGCTCACGGGTGGCCTCAGCAACCAGGCGTGGCGCGTCGAGCAGGGCGGGCGGATCTGGTACGCGCGGCTGGGATATGCGGACGCCGAGCGCCTCGGTGTGAACCGCCACAGTGAATGCGCGTTGCTGGCCGCGGTGGCTGCGGCGGGGTTTGCGCCCGACGTGCTGGCCTGTGATCCGCGGACCGGGCTGCTGGTCACCCAGTACATCGACGGTCGCACCTGGCAGGCGTCCGATGCTGCCGGGGCCCGTAATCTCGCGCGCATTGGCAGCCTGCTCGCGCGATTGCACGCCACGCCGCTGGCGCCTGGAATCGCAGCTGTGAGCTACGCGGAGCAGGCGCGGCGCTTCGCAAGCACGATCCCGGCCACGGACGCGACGGCTGCAGCTTTGCGCCATCGCGCGGACCAGGCGTTCGAGCGCATCGAGCGCCGCAAGCCACGGCGCGCGCTCTGCCACCACGATCTGCATCACCTCAATGTCGTGGACACCGGCTCGCGCCTGTGGCTCGTGGACTGGGAATACGGCGGTGTCGGCGACCCGCTGTTCGACGTGGCCGGGTTCCTGGCGCTCCACGAGTTGGGGGCCGCTGAAACCGATCTGCTGCTGGACGCGTATGGGGCGGGAACGCCCTCCGATCGTGAAGCCCTGCAGGAGGCGCGGTGGGCGTTCGACTACGTGCAGTGGCTCTGGTACCGGACTTGTCTGGGCTCCCGACCGGACCCGGGGGGCGTCCTGGCCAACCGTGAGGCAAGGCTCGCCTCGCGGCTCTTGCGCTGCAATAATCGACAAGTTGACTCTGGCAAAGGCAGCGGGTGACGAATGGCCAAGATGGTGGTGACCGATCGGGATTCGCAGGTGCACGAGGTGGAGGGCCAGCTCGGTCTCAAGTTCATGGAGACGCTTCGGGAGTTCGACTACGGCGTCACCGCGATCTGCGGCGGCCTTTGCTCCTGCGCCACCTGCCACATCTTCGTAGACCCTGAATGGATGCCCCGCTTGCCCCCGCCGCAGGGCGACGAGAAGGAGCTGCTGGTCGAGCTGCAGCACTACGATCCGGCCCGGTCGCGCCTGAGCTGCCAAGTGGACTTCATCGAGGCGCTGGACGGCATCCGCCTCGAGGTGGCTCCCGACGAGTGATGAACCGCCATGCGAGCCGGTTTCAGGCGCCTTTGACTTTTTTCGGCGTGAATAACATGCTGCAAAATTCGCGCTAGAACCTGGGTCCAGGATGTCCGCACACGGCCCGACTCCCACCTGCCAAACTGCCGACCGGCCACAGGGATGGCAGGCTCGCAAGAGCGCTTCAACGCGCCTGCAGATCATCGAGGCTGCACTGCGCTGCTTCATTGATCTCGGCTATTTCCGCACCACGACGGCCGTCGTCGCCAGCAGTGCGGGCCTGTCGCGTGGCGCGATGCTGCATCACTTTCCGACTCGGGCCGACGTCGTCAGGGCGGCGGTCGAGCACCTTCACGCCAAGCGCCTGAGGGCGTTTCGCACCGCGGTCGAGAACCTGCCGTCCGGCGGCAACCGCTTGCACGGCGCGCTCGAGGCGTATTGGGAGCAGGCCAATCACCCGATGTACGCCGTGTTCCTGGAGTTGTCGGTCGCGGCTCGTACCGACCCGGAATTGGCCGCAATCCTCGAGCCTGCCGAGGCGGCGTTCGAGCGCGAACTGCGCCGCACGTCGATGGAGCTCTTTCCCGAGTGGCGCGATCTCGGCGAGAACTTCGACCTCGGGTTCGACCTGCTGATCAGCGTCATGGACGGCTGCGCCGTCAGTTTCCTGAAGCACCGTGACCGGGCGCCGAAGCGGCGGGTCCTGCGCTACCTCGAAGCGCGCCTCGACGAGCTCGCCCGGTCGCCCGATCACCGCGCCCAGACCTAGAACCGGAGATACGATGGAAAAGACTGTGCTGGTCCAGGTGCGCGAAGGTGTCGCCACCGTCACGCTGAACCGTGCCGACGGCGCCAACGCGCTCGATCTCGCGATGGGGCGCGACCTGCTCGAGGCCGCCCTGAGCGTCGAAGCCGACCCGGCTGCGCGCGCGGTCGTGGTCACTGGGGCGGGCAAGCATTTCTGCTTCGGCGGCGACCTGCGCGGCATGGCGCAGAAGGGCGAGCAGGTGGGCGGTTACCTGAACGAGCTCACCACGAACATCCACGCGGCGATCAGCGCCTTCACGCGCATGAAGGCGCCGGTGATTGCAGCAGTCAACGGCACGGCGGCGGGTGGCGGGGTGGGTCTCGTCTGCATGACCGATCTCGCCATCGCCGGGCGCAGCAGCCGGTTCTCGCTTGCGTATACCGGCGTGGGCCTGGCCCCCGACTGCAGCACGTCATTCCTGCTGCCGCGCATCGTGGGAAGACGCCGGGCCCTCGAACTGTTCCTGACCAACCGGACGTTGAGCGCCGACGAAGCGCTGGACTGGGGACTCGTCAACCAGGTGGTCGACGACGCGGAGGTGCTGCCGCAGGCGCTCGCGCTCGCAGCGAAATTCGCGGCGGGTCCGACCGAGTCCTATGCCGCGGTCAAGCGGCTGATGGACGCCGCGGATCCCGGCCTCGAGTCGCAGATGGCGCTCGAGGGCCGCACGATCGCCGCGCAGGCGCTGCACCCGCACGGCCAGGAAGGCGTCGCCGCCTTCCTCGGCAAGCGCAAGCCGAATTTCGCCTGACGACCAGTAGTTTCGAATCGCAACCTCTTGCGGGGACACCGACATGACCGACGCTTTCATCCTCGACGCCGTGCGCACGCCGCGCGGCCGCGGCCGTGCGGACGGCTCGCTGCACACGATTACGCCGGTGCAACTCGCGGCGCAGGTCCTGGCCGCCCTTCGTGACCGCAACGGGCTCGACACCGCCCAGGTCGACGACGTGGTGCTCGGTTGCGTCACGCCGGTGGGCGAGCAGGGTGCCGACATCGCGCGCGTCGCGACGCTGGTGGCGGGCTACGACGAGAGCGTGCCGGGCAAGCAGCTGAACCGTTTCTGCGCATCCGCACTCGAGTCTGTCAACACGGCCGCTGCGCAGATCATGTCAGGCCAGGACGAGATCGTGATCGGCGGCGGCGTCGAGTCGATGTCGCGCGTGCCCATGGGATCGGACGGCGGCGCCTGGGCGATCGACCCGCAGGTCGCCTGGCACCAGTACTTCGTGCCACAGGGAGTCAGCGCGGACCTGATCGCGACGCTCGAGGGTTTCACGCGCGAGCATCTCGACGCTTACGCGGTCGAAAGCCAGCGGCGCGCAGCCTTCGCCCAGCAGGCGGGTTACTTCGACCGCGCGATCGTGCCGGTCAAGGACGTGATCGGCGAGGTGGTGCTCGCGAAGGACGAGTACCTGCGCCCGGGCACCTCGCTGGCGGACCTCGCCAAGCTGAAGCCCGCTTTCACGCAAATGGGCGAGGAGGGCGGCTTCGATGCGGTCGCGATCCAGCGCTATCCGCAGGTCGAAACGATCCATCACGTGCACACGGCCGGCAACTCGAGTGGCATCGTCGACGGTGCCGCGGCGGTGCTGCTCGGCAGCAAGCGCGCGGCCCGGAAAGCCGGCATCAAGCCGCGCGCGCGGATTCGTGCGTTCGCATCGATCGGCAGCGAGCCCACGATCATGCTGACGGGCCCGGCGGGCGCGAGCCGCAAGGCGCTGAAGCGCGCCCGCATGAAGCCCGCGGACATCGACCTGTGGGAGATCAACGAGGCGTTTGCGTCCGTCGTGCTGCGCTACTTGCGCGACATGGATCTGTCGGCCGACAAGGTCAACGTCAACGGCGGCGCGATCGCGCTCGGGCATCCGCTCGGCGCGACCGGTGCCGTGATCCTCAGCATGGTGCTCGACGAGCTCGAGCGTCGCGACCTCTCCACCGCGCTCGTGACCCTGTGCATCGGCGCAGGCATGGGCACCGCGACGATCATCGAGCGCGTCTGACGCGCGGCATACACCGGACTTGGGGATTCAAATGACACAGAACATCCGTTTTTCCGTCGATGGCGACGGCATCGCACTTCTGCTGATCGACGTGGCCGGTCGGCCGATGAACGTGCTGACGCCCGGCTTCCAGTCGGACCTTGCCGAGTGCATCCAGCGCATCGCCACCGATGCCGCCGTCCGCGGCGTCGTGATCGGTTCGGCGAAGTCCAGCTTCATGGCCGGTGCGGACATCAAGGACATGGTCGGCGCCTATGACCGCGGTATCACCGCTGCCGAAGCCTCCAAGTTCAGCTACCAGCTATCGAGCCTGCTGCGCCGCCTGGAGACCTGTGGCAAGCCGGTAGCCGCTGCGATCAACGGTGTCGCGCTCGGTGGTGGCTTCGAGGTCGCGCTCGCCTGCCACTACCGGGTGATCGCCGACGAGCCGAAGGCCGGCGTCGGCCTGCCCGAGGTCAAGATCGGCCTGCTGCCGGGCGGCGGCGGTACGCAGCGCGTGCCGCGGCTCGTCGGCGTCACCGAGGCGCTGAAGCTGATCACCGAGGGGCGGCAGCTGGGCCCGGCCGACGCGCTGAAGAAGGGGCTCGTCCACGAAGTGGCGCCGCGCGACGAGATCGTCGAGCGGGCGCGGCAGTGGATCCTCAAGGGCGGCGAGGGCGTGCAGCCCTGGGACAAGAAGGGCTTCCGCGTGCCGGGCGGCGTCGGCCAGACCTCGCCGGCCGCTGCGCAGACGTTCATGGCCGGTACGGCGCTCACCGCAAAGACGACGCAGCGCAATTACCCTGCGCCGCTCGCGATCCTCTCGTGCGTCTACGAGGGCACGCAGGTGCCGATCGACCAGGGGCTGCGGATCGAATCTAAGTACTTCGGCCAGCTGCTCGCGGGACCCGTGGCCCGCAACCTGATGCGGACGATGTTCGTCAACAAGGGCCTGGCGGACAAGCTGGCGCGGCGGCCGGCGGGCCCGCCGAAGACGCAGGTGCGCCGGCTCGGCATCCTGGGCGCCGGCATGATGGGCGCGGGCGTGGCCTATGTGTCCGCGCTTGCGGGCATGGAGGTCGTGCTCATCGACAGCACGCTCGAGCTCGCGGAGAAGGGCAAGGCGTATTCGCGCGCGCTGCTCGCCAAGGACGTCGAGCGCGGCAAGCGCACCCAGGCGGACGCCGACGCGATCCTCGCCCGGATCAAGCCGACGGTAAGCTACGACGATCTCGCCGGCAGCGACCTCGTGATCGAGGCGGTATTCGAAAGCCGCGAGATCAAGGCCGATGTGACGCATAAGACGGAAGCCGTGATCCCGAAAAATGCGGTGTTTGCGAGCAACACTTCGACGCTGCCGATCACCGGCCTGGCGCAGGCGTCGAAGCGCCCGACGCAGTTCATCGGCATCCACTTCTTCTCGCCGGTGGACAAGATGCCGCTGGTCGAGATCATCCTCGGCAAGAAGACCTCCGAGGACACGCTCGCCCGCGCGCTCGACTACGTTGGCCAGTTGCGCAAGACGCCGATCGTCGTCAACGACAGCCGCGGGTTCTACACGAGCCGCTGCTTCGGAACCTACGTCTACGAAGGCATGGCGATGCTGCAGGAGGGCGTCAACCCGGCGTTGATCGAGAATGCGGCGAAGATGGCCGGCATGCCGGTCGGGCCGCTCGCCGTCGCCGATGAGGTGACCATCGACCTGCAGTGGAAGGTCATCAAGCAGACGGAGCAGGACCTCGGACGGAAGTTCGTCAAGCCCGTCGCCTACGACGTGGTGCAGAAGTTCGTCGAGGAGCTGAAGCGGCCGGGACGGCGCTTCGGCGCGGGCTTCTACGATTATCCGAAGGATGCCAAGAAGCACCTGTGGCCGGGTCTGAGAGATACCTATCCACTCGCGTTCAAGCAGCTCGAGACTGAAGAAGTCGTAAAGCGGCTCATGTATATCCAGGCGCTCGAGACGACGCGCTGCATGGAGGAGGGCGTGGTCACGACGGCGGCTGAGGCCGACCTCGGCTCGATCCTCGGCTGGGGTTTCCCGGCCTGGACCGGCGGCACGCTCTCGTACATCGACACGATCGGCATTCGCGCGTTCGTCGCCGAGTGCGAGCGCATGTCGAGGCGCTACGGCAAGCGATTCAAGCCGTCGAAGTGGCTCAAGCAGCGGGCGGAACGTAATGAGTCGTTCCATCCGGCGGAAAGCGGCGAGACCCGCGCTGCGTGAGTGCAAGCCTGCGCTACGCGACGGTTCGCACCGGGTTCACGCGCGGCGACGCCGTGAACCCGTCCATGGGGGCTCCGGGCGCGGCGTCCATGCCGCGCACGGCCCCGCGCATGAACCCGACGCGAACCGCCGCGACGCGTTGGCTGCGCATTCGCGCGTCGCGTTCGCCTAACTTTGCCAATCTGGAGTGACTTATGCCGATTCCGGCCTCGTTTGTTGACCGACTGAGCCTGCCGGTGATCGGCGCGCCGATGTTCATCGCCTCGACACCCGATCTCGTGATCGAGCAGTGCAAGGCAGGGATCGTCGGCTCGTTTCCGGCGCTGAACGCGCGACCGGCCTCGCAGCTGGACGAGTGGCTCGCGCGCATCAAGGAGGAACTCGACGCCTACGCGAAGGCGAACCCGACGGCCAAGGTTGCACCGTTCGCGGTCAACCAGATCGCGCACGCGAGCAATGACCGCCTGCAGCACGACGTCGAGGCCTGCGTCCGGCACAAGGTGCCGCTGATCATTACGAGCCTGCGGCCGCCGCGAGAAATCGTCGAGGCGGCGCATTCCTACGGGGGACTCGTGTTCCACGACGTCATCAGCCTGCGTCACGCACGCAAGGCGGCGGAGCAGGGCGTGGACGGCATCATCGCGGTGTGCGCCGGCGCAGGCGGCCACGCCGGCATGGCGAGCCCCTTTGCACTGGTCCGGGAGATCCGGCAGTTCTTCGACGGCACGATCGCGCTTTCCGGGGCCATGAGCAGCGGCGCCGATGTGTTCGCCGCCCAGGCGCTCGGCGCCGACATGGCGTACATCGGCACGCGCTTCCTCGCGACCCGCGAAGCGAACGTCGTCGACGGCTACAAGCAGATGATCGTCGAGTCGTCCTCGGACGAGATCGTCTACACGTCGCTGTTCACGGGCGTCAAGGGCAACTACCTGAAGCGCAGCGTCGCGGCGCTCGGCTTCGACGCCGACAATCTGCCCGAGGCGGACAAGTCGAAGATGAACTTCGGGTCCGGCGGCAACACCGAGAAAAAGGCCTGGCGCGACATCTGGAGCGCGGGACAGGGCGCGGGCAACATCCACGACGTGCTGCCGACCGCCGAGCTCGTGGCCCGCATGGTCCGCGAATACGAAGACACGCGACGCCGACTCTGCGGCGCCGTCTGAGGAGGCACCATGACCGGGATGTTCGATCTGACGGGACGCGTGGCGGTGGTGACGGGCGCGAGCCGCGGCATCGGCGAAGCGATCGCCACGGCCTATGCGCAACAGGGCGCCAAAGTGGTCGTCTCGAGCCGCAAGCTCGAAGGCTGCGCTGCGGTGGCCGAGGAGATCAACGCGGCAGGCGGCGAGGCCGTTGCGATCGCCTGCCACATCGGCGACATGGACGCGCTCAACGGACTGTTCGCCCAGGTCGAGCAGCGCTTCGGCCGGCTCGACGTGCTGGTCAACAACGCCGCCACGAACCCGTATTACGGCCACATCCTCGATACGGACCTCGGCGCGTTCCAGAAAACCGTGGACGTGAACATCCGCGGCTACTTCTTCGCCTCGGTGCTGGCCGGCCGAATGATGCGGGCGGGCGGTCGCGGCTCGATCATCAACGTCGCGTCGGTCAATGCGGTGCGCCCGGGGCCGATGCAGGGAATCTATTCGATCACGAAGGGCGCCGTGCTCAACATGACCAAGTCGTTCGCGCGCGAGTGCGGACCCGAGGGGATCCGCTGCAATGCGATCCTGCCCGGACTGATCCGTACGAAGTTCGCGGGCGCACTGCTCGCGGACGAGAAGCAACTCCAGCATTACGTTGGCGACAACCCGCTGCGCCGCGTCGGCGAGCCGCAGGACCTGGCCGGAGCCGCGGTGTTCCTCGCGTCGGACGCGTCGTCGTACGTCACGGGTGAATTCCTCGTCGTCGACGGCGGGTTCCTGATTTAGCAACCGTCCAGAGGCAATGTCAGGCGGGCAGCGCGACCAGCCGTTCGATCAACCAGAACGACGCGACCGCACCGATCGCGTAGGGCGGCA
>Ga0209262_10000733_pt1 | contig 14032 bp, 13 predicted proteins | sample Lowcelwee11metaG_FD_187171 | JGI IMG/M metagenome (GOLD analysis project Ga0209262, IMG submission 187171) | Freshwater pond sediment microbial communities from the University of Edinburgh, under environmental carbon perturbations - Low... | ecosystem: Environmental > Aquatic > Freshwater >...
GCGACCAGCACGATCGCGACCGTGCCGGCGCCGAAGCCGCGCATGGCACCACCGCCGCCCGCGCCGCCGGCATCGCCGCCGCCGGCACCGCCGCCGCCAAACAGTCCCGAGAGTCTACGTTGCAGGTTGCGCAGGGCCTCGTCGAGGTCAGCCGCCCCGCGATCGGGTCGGTTGCCCCAGGGACTGCGGTTCCTGCCCGGGTCGTTCCAGGCCATGGGATGGTTTGCTCCCGAGTGTGTGCGTGAATTGCTTGCTGGGAATCCGATACGCGATGCGCAGCGCCCGATCAAACCGGGGCGCCCGCGGCCACGCGGACCGGGGATTGTAGAAACGGGTCCGGACCGGCACAAGGCGCGGATTCCACGGGAAGTTCGAGCCCCGCCTCGCGGCAGATTCGCTCGAGCTCATGCCGCCGCAGGCTGACCTCGAGCTCGATGCCGCCGTCGTCGAGCGAACGCTGCCGCAGCACGGCTCCGGCCGCGAACAGCCGGGCCCGGGCCCGGCCCTCGCCAGGCGGCAGGCGCAGCAGGCAGTGGTACAGGTCCGTGCCGAGCTGCCGGTGTAACGCATCGAGCAGCAGGTCGATGCCCTGCCCCGAGTGCGCCGACAGCCAGATCCGGTCGACGCGACCCGCGGAATCCGTTTCGACGCGCGGCGCCTCGCCCGTCCGGTCGATCTTGTTGTAGACGGCGATCTGCGGCAACGACTGCGCTCCGATCGACTCGAGCACCTCGTTCACCTGGGTGATGCGCTCGCTGCGCTCTGGATCGGCTGCGTCGATGACGTGCAGCAGCAGCTCGGACTCGCGCGCCTCCTGCAGCGTCGAACGGAACGCCGCGACGAGCTCGTGCGGCAAGTCACGGACGAACCCCACGGTGTCGGCGAGCGCCACCTCGAGGCCCGGCGCCAGGTGCAGCCGACGCACCGTGGGGTCGAGCGTCGCGAACAGCTGGTCCGCCGCGTAGGCGTTTGCGGCCGTGAGCCGGTTGAACAGCGTCGACTTTCCGGCATTGGTGTAGCCCACCAGCGCCACGGTCGGGACGGCGCCGCGCTTGCGCTCGCGCCGAGTCGTCTCCCGCTGCACCAGCACCTTGTCGAGCCGGTCGTTCAGCGTCTTGATCCGCCGCGCGACCAGGCGACGGTCGGTCTCGAGCTGGGTCTCGCCGGGACCGCGCAGGCCGATGCCGCCCTTCTGCCGCTCGAGGTGGGTCCAGCCGCGCACGAGGCGCGTCGCCACGTGCTCGAGCTGCGCGAGCTCCACCTGGAGCTTGCCTTCGAAGGTGCGCGCGCGCTGCGCGAAGATGTCGAGGATCAGGCCGCTGCGATCGAGCACGCGGCAGGCCAGCTCTTTTTCGAGGTTGCGCTCCTGGCCCGGGGACAGTGCGTGATCGACGACCACGAGGTCGGCGCCGAGCTCGGCGATGCGCTGGCGCACTTCCTCGACCTTGCCGGTCCCCAGGAAGAAGCGCGGCTCGGCCACCTTGCGCGTGACCGTCATGATCTCCAGCACCTGCGCGCCCGCCGAGCGCGCCAACGCGGCAAATTCTTCGACGCGGTCGGGCTCCGGCGCATGGCCGAGCCCGACGCAGACGAGGATCGCGCGTTCTCCGCTACCGGGCCGTTCGAACAATTCGCCCTGTCTCCGCGCGACGACCGTACGGCTCAGGCCGCCGGCACGTCCTCGACAGGCAGTTCGTCATCGCCCATCGGCAGGCGCACGTTGCGCGCGGGCACGACGGTGGAAATGGCGTGCTTGTAGACCATCTGGCTGACGCTGTTGCGCAGCAGCACGACGAACTGGTCGAAGGAATCGATTTGTCCCTGCAGTTTGATGCCGTTGACCAGGTAGATGGACACCGGAATCCGCTCTTTTCGCAGGGCGTTCAGGAAGGGGTCTTGCAGTGACTGGCCCTTGGCCATGATCGCGTCTCCTTGTTTTTTCGCACGCAACTCCGTTCCTGCCGCGGACTCTTCCCTGAAGCGGCCGTGACGCCCGTCGCCTCGACGAACAAGAACAGGTCAGATGCTACCACACGGCCGGGCTCACCCCCGGCCCATCACAGCGGTGATTGCCCTCTTGATGGGTGCAAGTTCCTGATCTTCAAGGGCCCGGATCCGCGCAAAATCGGTTTCGGACCGAATCCAGGTCAGCTGCCGCTTGGCGAGATTGCGCGTGGCGCGTTGCCCGGCGGCGACCGCGGCCTCGAGTCCCGTCTCACCGGCCAGATGCGACCAAAGCTGGCGATAGCCGACGGAGCGCAGGCTCGGCAGATCCGCGTGCAGGTCGCCGCGGGCGCGCAGCAGGCGGACCTCGTCGAGAAATCCCTGCCCCATCATCAGCACGAAACGAGCGTCGATGCGCGCATACAGCTCCGGACGATCCTCCGGCATCAGGGTGAACGAGGCGAAGGCGAACGGCGCGGGCTCGAGCTGCTGCTGCAGCATCGACAGGGGCTGCCCCGTGAGCTCCAGGACCTCGAGCGCGCGCTGGATCCGCTGGCCGTCGGCAGGCCGGATCCGGGCGGCCGCCGCGGGATCGCAGCGCGCGAGTTCGGCGTGCAACGCCGGCCAGCCGAGCTGCCGGGCGCGAAGGTCGATCTGGCTGCGAAGCGCAGGGTCGGCCTCCGGCAGCGGTGCGATGCCACGGGTCAGTGCGCGGAAGTAGAGCATCGTGCCACCGACCAGCAATGGCACGCGCCCGCGAGCGTGAATTGCGGCGATCGCTGCGGCCGCATCCCGACGGAACCGCCCGGCCGAGTAGGCTTCGGCCGGATCGCAGAGATCGATCAGGTGGTGCGGCACGGCATCGAGCACGGCCCGCGATGGCTTGGACGTGCCAATGTCCATGCCGCGGTAGACCTGCGCCGAGTCGACGCTGACGATTTCGAGCGGATAGCGCTCCGCGAGCCGCAGGGCCAGCGCCGTCTTGCCGGTGCAGGTCGGGCCCGCGAGGATCACCGCATCGGGGCGCGCAACGCGAGCCTGAGTCATCGCCCGCGCAGGAACAACCGATCGAGGTCGTCCATGCTGACGAACGACCAGGTCGGGCGACCGTGCACGCACTGGTCGGCGCGCAGCGTGGTTTCCATCTCGCGCAGCAGCGCATTCATCTCGGGGATCGAGAGCCGGCGATTGGCCCGAACGGCCTGGTGGCAAGCCATCGTGCCCAGTGCGCGCTCGAGCGCCTGGCGCGCGCCGCCGCTGCCCTGCTCGCGCAGATCGGCGAGCATGTCGCGCACCAGGGCCGCGGGGTCGGCGGCACCAAGCAACGCCGGCAGCGCGCGCACCAGCAGCTGGGTCGGGCCGCTGCGCGAGACGTCGAGACCGATTTCTTCGAACAGTCGCCCGTGGGCCTCGGCTTCGTCAGCCTCCGCCACCGACACGGCGAGCGGCACGGGCACGAGCAGCGGCTGGCTTGCAATCCGTTGCGAGCCGATCGAAGCCTTGAGCCGTTCGTAGGTGGTTCGCTCGTGCGCCGCATGCATGTCGACGAGCACCAGGCCGCCCTGCGCCTGCGCGAGGATGTAGATGCCGTGCAGTTGCGCGATCGCAAAGCCGAGCGGATGTTCCACGCCGGCCGATTCCACGGCGGGCTCGTGCGCGAACTGCGACACGCCATGCGTCGGCGCCGAGCCGGGCTGGAATTCGCGGACGCCGCCGCCGAGCGCGCCGTACAGATCGAGCGCGGACGTCTGCGGTCCGGCCTGCACCTGCCAGCCGGGCAAGCTGAACCGCGCCGCAGGGATCTCGGTCGCGGCCGACTGCGTCGGGCGCGACTCGGCCAGCGCACGTTCCACCGTGCGGAAGATGAAATCGTGCACCAGGCCCGGCTCGCGGAACCGCACCTCGAGTTTCTGCGGATGCGCGTTCACGTCCACGCGAACCGGATCCATTTCGAGGAACAGCACGTAGGCGGGATGCCGCCCGTGGTACAGCACGTCGCGGTAAGCGAGCCGCACGGCGCTGGCGATCAGCTTGTCCCGCAGCGGTCGTCCATTGAGGAAAAAATGCTGCTGGTCGGCCTGGCTGCGGGCATAGGTCGGCAGGCAAAACCAGCCGTGGAGGCGCAGGCCCGCGCCGTCGTGATCGAGCTTGAGCGCGTGGCGGATGAACTCATCGCCGAGCACGGCGGCCACCCGCGCATCTCGCCCCGTTTCGTCCCGCGCCGGCGGATGGTCGGCGAGGGTCCGTCGCGCGGACGTCAGCCGGAACCCGACGTCGAAGCGGCTGAGCGCGAGGCGCTCGACGAGTCGTTCGATCTGCGTCGACTCCGTGCGCTCGGCCCGCAGGAACCTGCGGCGAGCCGGCACGTTGAAGAACAGCTCGCGGACTTCGACGGTCGTGCCGGGCGGGTGCGCCTGGGGCGCGGGCCCGGTCACGACCCCGTCGGCAGCCGTCACCACGCTCGCAACGGGAGCGTCGGCGGTCCGCGAGGTCATTTTCACGCGCGACACCGAGGCGATGCTCGGCAACGCCTCGCCGCGGAATCCCAGCGTCCGCACGGCCTCGAGATCCTCGATGCGGCCAATCTTGCTCGTCGCGTGGCGCGCGAGCGCGAGCACCAGCTGGTCGGCCGGAATGCCCGCGCCATCGTCGCGGACCCGGCACAGCGTGGCACCGCCGCCCTCGATCTCGATCTCGATCGAGCGCGCGCCGGCGTCGAGGCTGTTCTCGACGAGTTCCTTGACCACCGATGCCGGGCGCTCGACGACCTCGCCGGCGGCGATCTGGTGGATCAATTGTTCGGGAAGGACCCGGATGGTCATGTCGGCAGGACGGCCACGCGCGGACGGTGCGCGAGGATAACAAACCGCGGTCAGCGTTCCGCGAGCGTCTGCGTCCCCGTGCCACCGCCGCGGCGGGCGGCGGCGAGCGCTGCGATCTTCGTGCCGGGCGGCGGTTTCTCGTAGAAATAATCGCGCACGCCCGCGTGGATGGCCCGGGCGATCCGTTGCTGATGGGCGGAGTCACGCAGGCGGCGCTCGTCGGTGACGTTCGAAATGAACGCGGTCTCGACCAGCATCGACGGAATGTCGGGCGACTTGAGCACCATGAATCCTGCGTGCTTGACCCTCGGGCCGTGCACGCTGCCGACGCGCCGCAGCGACGCCAGCACGCTGTCCGCCGCCTCGACGCTGTTGCTGACGGCTTCCTTCTGCGTGACGTCGAGCAGCACCGACGCGAGCACGTCGTTCTTGTCGTCGAGCGACACGCCGCCCATCAGGTCCGCCGCATTCTCGCGCTCCGCGAGCCAGCGCGAAGCCTCGTCCGATGCGCCGCGCAACGAAAGCACGTAAACCGACGACCCGCTCACGCTGCGATTCGGCACCGAGTCGGCGTGGACCGAGATGAACATGTCGGCACCCAGCTCGCGCGCCTTGCGGGCGCGGCCGCGCAACGAGATGAAGTAATCACCGTCGCGGATCAGCTTGGCCCGCATGCCATCCTCGGCGTCGATGGCCGCGGCCAGCTTGCGGGCGATTGCCAGCGTGACGTCCTTTTCGCGCGTGCCGGCACGGCCGATGGCGCCCGGATCCTGGCCGCCGTGCCCAGCGTCGATGGCGATCACCAGGTCGCGTTGCTTGCCTGGCGCGACCGACAGCGTCTTCACGGGATCGTCGCTCGGCTCCGCCTCACTGGCGATTGCAGCCGACGACGCGGCAAGGACTTGCTTCGCGGTCGGCGCCGGGCCCGCAGCAGCAGCACCTGGCAACTCGACGACGAGTCGGTGTCCGGCGCTGCCATCCGGACCCACCGCGAAAGACTTGACCGCCTGCGGGGCCGAAAGGTCGAGGACGATGCGCAGTCCGCCGCCAGCCTGCGGTCCCGAGCGGACGCTTTTCACCGGGCCCTGGCCCACCGGCAGGTCCTTGCGCATCGCGAGTTGCGTGTTCGCCAGGTCGACGACGACGCGGTCGGGATTCTCGATCGTGAAAACCTCGTGGCGAGGCAACGCGCTCAGATCGAGCACGAGACGCGTGCCCTCGGGACCCGACCAGAGCCGCGCGTCGGTCAGCTGGACCGGGGTCGCTGCGCTCGCAGCAACGCCCGCCAACACGCCGAGCAGCGCGAAGAGCGAGGTCCACAGCTTGGCCGGGCGCGCAAACATGCGCGGTAATCTACCGCGAGACAGGCCGATAATCCAATGAAATTATGCAGATACGAGCTAATCGTCAGGCTGGATCGAGACACAGCGCGGCGAGCACCTGCCGGCCGGCCTCACTCGCCGAGTCGATCTCGATCGCGCGACCCGGCGGCGCGTACTCGATTTGCAGCAGTAGGTCTGGTTTGCCGAGCCGGTCGCCGGCGCGCTCGGGCCATTCGACGAGCAGCACGCTGCGTTCCACGGCGAGATCGCGCAGGCCCAGGTCATCGAGCTCAGCCGGATCCCTGAGGCGATACAGGTCGCAATGGTAGAGATCGCGCCCGGCGAGCCGATAGGGCTCGATCAGCGTGTACGTTGGGCTGCGCACCGGGCCTGCGTGCCCCAGGCCCGCAAGCAGGCCCGCGACCAGAGTGGTCTTGCCCGCGCCGAGTTCCCCCGACAAGCCGATCACCAGCGCCGGCTCGGCCCCGGTCGCGCAGATCGCCGCACCGAGACGAGCACCCAGCGCGCGCATCTGCTCCGGGTCTGCCGCGGCCAGCCTCAGCACGGGTTGACGCAACTGCGCAACTGGTCGAGCAGGTCGCTGGCCAGCAACCCGCGCTCGCCCCGGCGCGCTGCGAGGTCGCCAGCCTGCGCGTGCACGAAAACGCCGGCGCGCGCGGCGCGCGCGAGATCGCCGCATTGCGCCGCGATGCCGGCGATCACGCCGGTGAGCACGTCGCCCATGCCGCCAGCCGCCATGCCCGGATTGCCCCGATCGCAGATTCGCGGCACGTCGCCGGGCGACTGCACGATCGAGCCCGCGCCTTTCAGCACGACGTGGCCTCCATACCGCGCCTGCAGCTGCCGCGCGGCCGCAAGTCGATCGGCCTGGACCGCCCTGCCCGTCGAGCCCAGCAGCCGCGCAGCCTCGCCGGGATGCGGCGTCAGTACCCAGTGATCGCTCGCGCGCGGTCGCTCGGCGATCAAGTTGAGCGCGTCCGCATCGACGATCAACGGCAGGCCAGAGCCGAGTGCGGCCTCGAGCTGGCCGCGGCCCCAGACGTCGGTCCCGAGTCCCGGGCCGATCGCAACCACCGTGGCTCGTGCAAGGACCGTGGCGAGATCGCGGGCCGAGCGCGCGGCCGTGCACATCAATTCGGGACGTTCGGCGACGATGCCGACGTTGTCGGGATGCACGGCCACGGTGACGAGGCCCGCACCCGCCCGCAGCGCCGCCTCACCGGCGAGGCGCGCCGCGCCCGGCATGCCCGGGCCGCCACCGATCACCAGCACGTGCCCGTGCGAGCCCTTGTGGACCGAGCGACCGCGCCTCGGCAGCGCGGCCGCGACGTCGGATTCCCCGAGCAGGCTCGCGCTGGCCGTCACGATCGAATAGGTCTGCGGCGGAACGCCGAGATCGTCGCAGACGAGCCTGCCCACGTGCTCCGGACCTTCACCGAGGTAAAAGCCCAGCTTGCGGCCGATGAACGTCACGGTCAGCGCCGCGCGTGCGGCCACGCCGAGCACGGCACCCGAATCCGCGTGCAGTCCCGAGGGTATGTCCACGGCGACGATGGGCCGCTGCGCGGCATTGGCGGCGTGCAGCAATTCGGCGGCGTCGCCAGAGATCTCGCGCGTCAGGCCAGTGCCGAACAAAGCGTCGACGATCACGTCGACGTCGAGCGGCTCACTGCGCCAGGGCCGACAGTGTCCGCCGGCTGCGACGAAATCCACGTGCGCCTGCCGCGCGTCCCCGCGCAGTTGCCGCGGATCATCGAGGCAGAAGACCTCGGTGCGCAGGCCCTGTGCGCGCGCCACCCGCGCGACCACGTAACCGTCACCGCCGTTGTTGCCCGGTCCGCACAGCACCGCAATCGACTTGGTGGCCGGCCACAAGGCGCGCAGCGCGTCGAGCGTCGCGTGGCCGGCGCGGGTCATCAGCTGGTAGCCGGGGATGCCGAACTCGTCGATGGCGCGGCGATCGAGGTCGCGCACCTGCTCGGCAGTGTAAAGGGCGCCGGAATGCGCTGGCATGCCGGGCATTATACTGACCACGGGGCCTTCCCCCTCACCATGAACGGCTACGCAGCATGGATCTCGCAGCGCTCGCAGCGCAGGTCAAGGACTGGGGCCGCGAACTCGGCTTCCAGAAGGTCGGCATCGCCGCAGCCGACCTGCCTGATGACGAGCGACGCCTGACGGACTGGCTCGAGGCTGGCCGGCACGGCGAGATGAGGTACATGGCGCGCCACGGCGCGAAACGTGCGCGCCCGGCTGAACTGGTGCCCGGCACGCTGCGCGTGATTTCAGCGCGCATGGATTACTGGCCGGCGGCCGCGGATCCCGCCGCGGTGCTCGCTGACCCGACGCTGGGCTATGTGTCCCGCTACGCGCTCGGGCGCGACTACCACAAGCTGGTTCGTCCGCGGCTCGCCCGGTTGGCCGACCGCCTCGCGGCAGCGGTCGGCGCGGACGGCTATCGCGCGTTCACCGACAGCGCGCCGGTGCTCGAGAAGGCGCTGGCACGCGATGCCGGCCTGGGCTGGATCGGCAAGCACACCAACCTGCTCGATCGCCACGACGGATCGTGGTTCTTTCTCGGCGAAGTCTTCACCGACCTGCCGTTGCCAGTGGACGCTCCATTGGCGGCTCACTGCGGCAGTTGCACGGCCTGCCTCGAGGCCTGCCCGACCCGCGCCATCGTCGCGCCCTACGAACTCGACGCACGCCGCTGCATCTCGTACCTGACCATCGAGCTCGACGGCCCGATCCCCGAGGAATTCCGCGCCGCGATCGGCAACCGCATCTACGGCTGCGACGACTGCCAGCTGGTCTGCCCGTGGAATCGCTACGCGAAGCTCGCCGTGGAACCCGACTTCCAGTCGCGACACGGCCTCGACGGCGCGCAGCTCACTGTCCTGTTCGGTTGGTCCGAAGCTGAATTCCTCGAGCGCACCGCCGGCAGCGCGATCCGCCGCATCGGCTACGTGCGCTGGCTGCGCAACGTCGCGATCGCGCTCGGCAATGCGCCCGCCAGCGTCGAGCGTGAGGCCGCGCTGCAGGCCAGGCGGGAACATCCGAGCGAGGTGGTCCGTGAGGCGGTTGGTTGGGCGCTGGGTAGGAAGCGGATAGCGGATAGCGGATAGTCAGACCGGACGGCGTGCCACCTGTTCCCGGCTCTTCACTATCCGCTATCCGCTATCCGCTATCCGCTTTGCCCCACCTCGCCTGCCGCCCGGCACTGCACGTTATCGATCAACCGCGCGCGACCCAGCCGCGCCGCCGTCAGCACGACGACGTCGACGTTCTGGCCGTGCGGCTTGGCGAGCGTGCCGGCCATCCGCACTTCGAAATAATCGGGCCGGAAACCCGCCTTGACCAGCGCGGCGAGACCCTCACGTTCGATGCCCGCCACGTCGCTGTCGCCGGACTCGAGCCGCCGGCGGGCCCGGTCGAGCGCGCGGTACACCTCGGGTGCGATGGCGCGCTCCTGCGGATTCAAGTAACGGTTGCGGGAACTGAGTGCAAGGCCGTCGTCGGCGCGCACGGTCGGGGCGCCGACGATCCGCACGGGCAGGCAAAGGTCCTCGATCGAGCGGCGGATGATCGTGAGCTGCTGGTAGTCCTTCTCGCCGAAGATGCCGACGTCCGGCTGCACCAGGTTGAGCAATTTCACGACCACGGTGGCCACGCCCTGGAAGTGGCCGGGACGCACCGCGCCGCACAGGATCCCCGAGAGCTCCGGCACGTCCACGATCGTGCTGCCGGCCACGCCCTGCGGGTACATCTCGTCCACCGTCGGCAGGAACAGCACGTCGACGCCCTGCGCTTCGAGCAGTGCGGCATCCTCGTCGGGAGTGCGCGGATACGCTGCGTAGTCCTCGTTCGGACCGAACTGCAGCGGATTGACGAACACGCTCGCGACGACACGGCGGCCATGCAGGTGCGCGGCGCCGATCAGGCTCGCGTGACCGGCGTGCAGGTTGCCCATGGTCGGCACGAAAGCGATGCCCTCGCGGGCAAACCGCCAGTCGCGCACGAGTGCGCGCATGTCGGCGATGCGCGTGATCGTCTGCATCGGGGCCCGAGGCTAGAAGCAGTGCTCCGGCGCCGGGTAGGCGCGGGACTTCACGGCCTCGACGTAACTCTTGAGCGCCGCGAGCGGGCTGTCGTGGCCCGCCATGTAGTTGTGCACGAAGCGCGGCTTGCGGCCCGGCGTGATGTCGAGCACGTCGTAGAGCACGAGGATCTGGCCGTCTGTGTCCGGGCCCGCGCCGATGCCGATCACCGGCACGTGCAGCTCGGCGGTGATCTCCGCGCCGAGCTGGGACGGAATGCACTCGAGCAGCACGACGTCGGCGCCGGCATCCTGCAGCGCCTTCGCGTCGCGCTTCATCTGCTCGGCCGCGGTTTCCTCGCGCCCCTGCACGCGGAATCCGCCGGTCTTGTGCACCGACTGTGGCTTGAGGCCCAGGTGAGCGCAGACGGCAATGTCGTGGCTGGCGAGAAACTCGACGATCTCGACCTGCCCGGCGCCACCCTCGAGCTTGACCATCTTGGCGCCGCCTTCCTGCATGAGCCGCACGGCGTTCTGCAGCGCCTGCTCGCGGGAGGTGTAGGTCATGAACGGCATGTCGGCCATCAGGAACGGCCGACGCAAGCCCCGCGCCACCGCCTTGCAGTGGTAGATGACGTCGTTGAGCGTGACCGGCACCGTCGTGTCGTGGCCCTGGATCACCATGCCGAGCGAGTCACCGACCAGCACGACGTCGGTGCCCGATTCGTCGACGACCGCCGCAAAGCTGGCGTCGTAGCAGGTGAGGCTCGCGATCTTCTCGCCCTGGGCCTTCATGCGGCCGAGCGTCGCGACGTTGACAGGCGGGCGGTCCGAGTCCCGCAGTTGAAGCTGTGTGTACATGGGGCCGCCTCGAATCAGGCCGCAAGGATGACGGAGCGGCCCCGAAACATCAACGCCGGGAACTACAGCAGGCTCTTCAGCGGATTGAAGTAGTGTCGCCCCTTGCGGGCCCGCGTAACCTCCGCCAGCAGGCCGGCGTAATCGCCGTCGCTGCCGACGAGGTCGATCTCGGCGGCATTGACGATCAGCACCGGCGCGGCGTCGAACTCGAGGAAGAATCGCGAATAGGACTCGACCAGGCGCTCGAGATAGCGGCGCTCGATCGCCTGCTCGTACTGGATGCCGCGGCGTGCGATGCGCTCGAGCAGCACGTCGACCGGCGCCTGCAGGTACACGATCAAGTCGGGCACCGGGGCGTCGATCGCCAACCTCGCATACACCTGTTCGTAGAGCGCGAACTCCTCGTCGTCGAGCGTCAGGCGCGCAAACAGGCGATCCTTGTCGAGCAGGTAGTCGGACACGCGGACGCGTTCGAAGAGGTCCGCCTGGCGGAGCTCCTGCATCTGCCGCGCCCGCTGGAACAGGAAGTACAGCTGCGTCTGGAAGGCCGCCGCGCGCGGATTGCGGTAGAACCGCTCGAGGAACGGATTCTCGTCGCCCTGCTCGAGCACGAGCTCGCTGCCGAAGCTCTTCGCGAGCCGGCGCGCGAGGCTCGTCTTGCCCACGCCGATCGGGCCCTCGACCACGACGAAGCGGTGCGGGGTCTCGACCGGCTCGTCCTGCCGTGCCGGCGCATTCATGGCGTAATCCGCTCGACGCCGGAACTGTCCACGCGTGCCAGCAACGCGCGGACCCGGCCGAGCGCCGGCACCATCAGGTCGGGAGCGAACTCGGCGAGCGGCACGAGCACGAACGCGCGCTCCGCGATGCCCGGGTGCGGCAGCGTCAGCCCCGGCTCGTCGCGCCGGTTGGTACCGTGCACCAGCAGGTCGAGGTCGATCCGCCGCGGGCCCCAGCGCACGGCCGGACGCTCCCGCCCAAGGCGAATCTCGAGCGACTGCAGCTCCGCGAGCAACTCGACCGGCGAGAGCGCCGTCAGCAGGCCGGCCGTCGCGTTGACGAAGTCCGGCTGCTCGACCGGGCCGAACGGGCGCGTGCGATACAGCGACGAGCGCAGCACCAGCCGGGAGTCGCGGATGCCCGCAAGCGCGTCGAGCGCGCGCTTGACCTGCGTGCGCGGGTCGTCGAGGTTGCTACCCAACGCAACGTAGGCGGGATTCAGCCAGCCGGCGTCCATTCGCGACTCCGAGGACCGTCAGGTTGCGGCAGGACGGCGGCGCCGGCGCCGCGACCTGGAGCGTCCGGGCGGTGCGGCATCGGCCGCCTCGCGGGGCCGGCTCTCGACCTCGGCGATGCGCTGTTCTTCGGGCATTTCCTGCAGGCGCGTCCACCAGTCGGCGACTTCGGGATCGATCTCGCCCGCCGCCGCGCGCAGCAGCAGCAAGTCATAGGCGGCTCGGAACTTCGGATGATCGAGCATCCGCAGCGCACGGCGGCCGGAACGCCGTTCGAAGCGCGGCTGCATCAGCAGCAGGTCGCGCATCGGCAACCCGAACCGCTTCGGCACGGCGATCCGCCGCAGTTGCTGCGACATGACCGCGTCGCAGGCGCTCGACAGCAGCTGCGGATCCTCCGGCAGCGGACCGTTCGGCGCGCCGGTGGCGCGCAGGATCGCGGGCCACAGCAGCACGGCGAACAGGAACGTCGGGGTCACCGACTTGTCGGCGCGCACCCGTTGATCCGTGTTCTCGAGGCCGAGGCGCAGCAGCCGCGCGCCCGGCGAGTCCGGCGCCTCGGCGAGCGCGGCCGCGACATCCGGCATCAGGTGCGGCAGCAGGCCCAGGCTCACCAGCATGTCGAACGAGGAGACCGCGCTACCCGCGAGCAGCAGTTTCATCGTTTCGTCGAACAGTCGCGCGGGCGGCACGCTGTCGAGCATGTAGGCGAGCCGGTGCAGCGGTGCCTCGGTGTCGGGGTGCAGCGTGAAGCCGAGCTTCCCGGCGAATCGCGCTGCGCGCAGCATGCGCACCGGGTCCTCGCGGTAGCGGGTCTCCGCATCGCCGATCAGCCGCAGCACTCGCGCCTCGGCGTCCGGCACGCCGCCGACGTAATCCCAGATCGAGTAGTCCTCGATGTTGTAGTACAGCGCGTTGGCCGTGAAGTCGCGCCGCCAGACGTCCTCTTCGATCGTGCCGTAGAGGTTGTCGCGCAGGATGCGGCCGTGCTCGTCGAGCACCCGATGGCCGACCTCGTCGACGCTGTGGTCCTCATCCATCTCGGTGTGAGCCGCACGGAACGTGGCGACCTCGATGATCTCCGTGCCGAAGCGCACGTGCGCGAGGTGGAAGCGGCGACCGATCAGGCGGCAGTTCCTGAAGAGCTTGCGGACCTCCTCGGGATGCGCGTCCGTTGCGATGTCGAAATCCTTGGGATGCAGGCCGAGCAGCAGGTCGCGCACCGCCCCACCCACCAGGAAGGCCTGGTAGCCCGCATCCTTGAGCCGGTAGAGGACCTTGAGAGCGTACGGGGAGATGTTGGCGCGCGAGATCGGGTGCCCGGCGCGCGGGACGACCACGGGCTGCGGATGGGCGGGCAGGTTTTCGACTTGTGGGGAATGCAAAGAATCGGCTTCCGCTGGACCGGGACAAAGGGCTGCGTATAATACGCGCCCTCACGCGGACTCGTTAGTCCGCCGGTCCACGGCACGCTCCCATCGTCTAGAGGCCCAGGACACAGCCCTCTCAAGGCTGGTACGAGGGTTCGAATCCCTCTGGGAGCGCCACTTCCTGCGACGAGGTCCAATCGAGCAGGCGTCGGCCCGGACACACCCTGCGATCGTCCGCTCGTCGCCACCATGATTCGTTGCCGCGACGTTCTGCCTTACGCCGATCGCACACGGGCCATCCGCCGACTTCACCCGACCCTGTGGTCGTCGCCTGGGTCCTTGACGACTCTTGACCATGCCCCATGGTGACGACTTCTTATTCGTTGTATTGACGCGAGCCGACGGAACCTACTGCTCCCGA
>Ga0209262_10000734_pt1 | contig 14024 bp, 11 predicted proteins | sample Lowcelwee11metaG_FD_187171 | JGI IMG/M metagenome (GOLD analysis project Ga0209262, IMG submission 187171) | Freshwater pond sediment microbial communities from the University of Edinburgh, under environmental carbon perturbations - Low... | ecosystem: Environmental > Aquatic > Freshwater >...
TCTTGGCGGTCATCTTCTAATCTCCACACATTTGGCTTAGGACAAGACCGGGCAGGGAGGGGAAGTCTCCCAACACCGGCATGGAACTAATTTATGCCAGGGCCAAGCTTTGGTGAAATGGATAGTTGCGATGAGTGCGATCGACCTTACCGATGATTACCCTGCCACGGGTCAACCCAGGTCCTCGGCGCGCCATGCAGGGCGCCGGGACCCCGGGGAAGCCGATCAGACGAAGGCCGCTTGGCAGTAGGTCAGCAGGACCGCCGGGAAGAGGCCCAAGAGGAGAATGGCCAAGCCATTGATGGAAAGGGCCAGGCGGGCGCCGGTGCCGAAGACCAGGGGCTCGGCGGTTTCGGGCTTGTCGAAGTACATGATCTTGATGACACGCAGATAGTAGAAGGCGCCGATGATGGAGAAAAAGACGGCGACTAGGGCGAGCCACCAGAGGCCCACGCTGATGACGGCCTCCAAAACCAGCAGTTTGGCCATGAAGCCGACTGTCGGGGGTACCCCGGCCATGGAGAACATGACCAACGCCATCATGGCGGCCTGCCAGGAGTCTCGCTCGTTCAGGCCCTTGAGATCCTCCAGGCGCTCTACCTCGTAACCCTCGCGACTCATCATCACCAAGAGACCAAAGCCACCGGCGGCCATCAGGGCATAGACGATGGCGTAAAACATGGCGGCGGAATAGGCCTCGCCATTGCCACCGATCAGGCCCAGGAAGATGAATCCAACATGGGAGATGGTTGAGTAGGCCAGCATCCGCTTGATGTTGGTCTGGGCGATGGCCACGATGTTACCGACCGCCATGGAGATGATGGCCAGGATGATGAGCATCCCCTGCCATTCCTCATGCAGTGCGCCCAATCCATCGACAAGGAGGCGGAAGGCCAGGGCAAAGGCGGCGATCTTGGGGGCGCTACCGAGAAAAAGGACCACGGGGTTGGGCGCACCCTGATAGGTGTCGGGCACCCACATGTGGAAGGGCACGGCGCCGAACTTGAAGCCAATTCCGATGACAACTAGGACCAGACCGAAGACCAGAACCTGGTTAGTGGCACCCTGCAAGGCCACCGCCCCGGCGACGGCCCCCAGTTCCAGGGAACCGGTGGCACCATAAAGCATGGACAGTCCGTAAAGTAGGAGTCCGGAGCCTAGGGCGCCGAGGACAAAGTACTTCATGGCCGCCTCGGCTCCGTTCGGGCTATCCCGGTCGAAGGCGACCAGGGTATAGAGGGATAGGGCCAGCAGTTCCAGCCCCAGGTAGAGGGTCAGGAAACTGTTGGCGGAGACCATGACCATCATGCCCAACACCGCGAACAGGGTCAGGACATAGAACTCGCCCACCATCATCTGGCGGTCGCGCAAATAGTCCCGGGAATAGACGAAGGTCAGCAGACTGATCAGCAGGATAGCGATCTTCAGCAGGTCGCTCATGGGATCGCGGACGTAGGTACCTCCGAGAACGATCTCCCGATCCCCGCCGCCGACCAGACCCGTGAGGCCGATGGCGATCAGGAGACCCAGGACGGCGATCACATGGTTGAGCCCCTTTTCCCGGTCCTTAAGCCAGAGATCCACCAGCAGCAGGATGCTGGCCAGGACCAGAACCGCGATCTCCGGAACGACGGGAATCAAATGGGCGTAATCGAAGGTCATGCTGATCTTCCGCAATCAAGGGACCCGGCCGAGGCGCGGGCCGCCGGGCTAAACAGGGTTTAGGGCAGTGCCGCGACAGCCGCAGGGGCCGCAGCCAGCTTGGAAACCGCAAGGTGCTGAACCAGGTTCTGGATACTGGCGTCCATCACCTCCACTAAGGGCGCTGGCCAAAGGCCCAGGACCAGCACGGCTACGGCCAGGGTCCCCAGCACCAGCAACTCCCGGCCATTGGCATCCTGCAAACCCGCCACCTTATCACTGGTCACTGGGCCATAAACGACCCGCTTGACCATCCAGAGGGTGTAGGCCGCGCCCAGAATCAGGGTGGTTGCTGCCAGGAAGGCATACCAGAAATCTGCCTGGAAGCTGGCTAGGATGACCATGAACTCGCCCACGAATCCCGATGTGCCCGGGAGGCCAGCATTGGCCATGGCGAAGAAGACCATCAGGGCGCCAAACACAGGCATGGTATGAATCACGCCCCCATAAGTCGAGATCTCGCGGGAGTGGAGACGGTCGTAGAGAACCCCGACGCAGAGGAACATGGCCGCCGATACGAAGCCATGGGAGACCATCTGCACCATGCCACCCTCCATTCCCATCACCACGCCACCCGTGGCGCCAGCCCGCGCGAAGATGCTGAAGGCGATGAAGAAGCCCAGGGTGACAAAGCCCATGTGAGCGATGGAGGAGTAGGCGATCAGCTTCTTCATATCCTGCTGGACCAGGGCAACGAAGCCAATATAGACCACGGCGATCAAGGACATGGCGATCACCAGCCAATCCAGGGTTGCACTTGCGTCCGGGGTGATGGGCAGGCTGAAGCGCAGGAATCCGTAGCCGCCGATCTTGAGCATGATGGCCGCCAGGATCACGGACCCACCCGTCGGGGCCTCCACATGAGCGTCCGGTAACCAGGTATGTACCGGCCACATGGGCACCTTGACGGCAAAGGCGGCCAGGAAGGCCAAAAAGATCCATATCTGCTCGGTGAGGCTCAGGGGCAAGGCCTGGAAGCCGAGGATGCTGTAGGAGCCCGACTTGAAGTACATGTAGATCAAGGCGACCAACATGAAGACCGAGCCGAAGAAGGTGTAAAGAAAGAATTTAATAGTGGCGTAAACCCGCTTGGGCCCACCCCAGACCCCGATGATGATAAACATCGGGATCAGCATGGCCTCCCAGAAGACATAGAAGAGGATGGCGTCCAGGGCGGAGAAGACACCGACCATGACACCTTCCATGATGAGGAAGGCGGCCATGTATTGAGACGGCTTGTAGCTGATGACTTCCCAGCCGGAGATGAGGACCAGGATGGTGATAAAGGTGGTCAGGATGATGAGCGGCATGGAGATACCGTCCACCCCCAGGTGGTACCAGGCGTTGAAGGTGGGAATCCAGGGGGCACGCTCGACAAACTGCATCTGGGCCGTGCCGGCGTCGAAGTCCGTCCACAGCAGCAGGCTGACCAGGAAGGTTAGCACGGAAAAGCTCAAGGCCATCCAGCGCGAGATGTTGGGGGCCTTATCGCCGCTGGTGAGTACCGCCAGGCCACCGATGATGGGCAGCCAGATGGCCAGCGACAGAACTGGAATTGCGGATTGCATGCTCGTCCGTCTCCCTCGGGATCAGAAGGTCACGAAGATGGTCATCAAGGCCACCAGACCCAGAATCATGGCGATGGCGTAGTGGTACAGATACCCGGTCTGGATACCGCGCAGGCGTTGCGCGATACGGCCCACGCCTTGGGCGGAGCCATTGATGAGGATGCCATCGATGATCCCCTGATCGCCGGTTACCCAGAACAACTTGCCCAAGGCCCGGCTCCCGCCAGCGAAAACGGCCATATTGAACTGATCGAAGCCATACTTGCCATCCAGAATGCGATAGGTTCGGCTGAAGCGCACCATGGCGTAATCGGCAATGACCGGCTTCATCATATAGATGTACCAGGCCAGGGCCAGTCCACCCATCGCCAACCAGAAGGGCGGCGCCATCATGCCGTGCAGGACAAAACCCGCCTGGCCATGGAAATGGGCGCCTATCTGGGCCAGGACGTCGTGCTGGGGCGCGACATGGATGACGCCCTTAAACCAGTCGCCGAATAGCACCGCCTCCATAGTCATCCAGCCAATGAAGACGGACGGGATCGCAAGGAGGACCAGAGGCACCCAAACCACGGCGGGCGTCTCATGCAGGTGATGCCGGGTGTGCTCATCCATCCGCTCCTTGCCATGGAACACGATGAAATAGAGCCGGAAACTATAGAGGGCGGTGACGAAGACACCCAGGGTCAGCAGCACGCTGGCGTAACCCGAGCCGCCAAGCTGGGACAAATGCACAGCCTCGATGATGGCATCCTTGGAGAAAAAGCCCGAGAAGCCTGGAAAGCCGATGAGCGCCAGGGAGCCGAGGAGAAAGGTGATCCAGGTGATGGGCATGTACTTGCGCAGACCGCCCATGTTGCGTATGTCCTGGTCATGGTGCATGGCGATGATGACCGAGCCGGCCGCCAGGAAGAGCAGGGCCTTGAAGAAGGCATGGGTCATCAGATGGAAAATGCCGGCGGCGTAGGCGGAGGCGCCCAGGGCCGCGACCATGTAGCCCAGTTGGGACAGGGTCGAATAGGCCACCACCCGCTTGATATCATTCTGCACCAAGCCGACGAGCCCCATGAAAAAGGCCGTGGTGGCGCCGATTACCATGACGAAACTCAGGGCGGTCTCCGAGAGCTCGTAGAGCGGCGACATGCGCGCCACCATAAAGATACCCGCGGTGACCATGGTGGCGGCGTGGATCAGGGCCGAGATCGGCGTGGGGCCTTCCATGGAGTCCGGCAACCAGATATGGAGCGGGACCTGGGCCGACTTGCCCATGGCACCTATGAAGAGCAGGACACAGATGACCGTCATCAGGGACCAGGAGGAATCCCCCCAGATCTGGACCTGAGTGTGGGCCAGAGCGGGCGCAGCGCCAAAAACCTCCTGGTAGTCCATGGAGTTGAAATACATGGCGATGGCGCCGATGCCCAGGATGAATCCGAAGTCACCGACCCGGTTGACCAGAAAGGCCTTGAGATTGGCGAAGATGGCCGACTCGCGCACGGTCCAGAAGCCAATCAGGAGGTAGGAAACCAGTCCCACCGCCTCCCAGCCGAAGAACAACTGCAGGAAGTTGTTCGACATCACCAGCATCAACATGGAGAAGGTAAAGAGAGAGATATAGCTGAAGAAGCGCTGATAGGCGTTGCGTCCAGCTAGTGATTCCTTGGGCCAGTTGTGCTCGTCATCCGCCATATAGCCAATGGTGTAGATGTGCACCATGAGGGAGACGAAGGTCACCACGGCCATCATCAGGGCCGTGAGTTTGTCAACCAGGAAGCCAATCTCAAAGCTGATACCGCCGCTGATCATCCAGGTGTAGACGGGGCCATCAAATGCCGGCAGGGTACCCTCCACGAACCCCTTGAGCACATAAAGGGACAAGCCCAGGGAAAGACCGACGCCCAGAATGGTCACCGAGTGGGCACCCACCCGCCCGATCCGGCTCCCCAGGAAGCCGGCGATAATCGAGCCCACCAGGGGGGCGAGGACGATGGTCAGGTAGAGGTTTTCCATCTGCTTGTCTGCTCTTTTTGCTCTGTTCCGCTGACGCCGCGATTAAGTGACGGGATTATCGGGATTCAATCGCATCCCAGCCCTGCCATCCCCAGCCTAACACTGATCGAACAAGCCCCCTTGTTCCTGTCTTGCCTTCCGACCCATCCGCCCAGGGCTTATCCCTTGAGGGCATCCAGGTCCTCGACATCGATGGTGCGCCGGTTTCGGAACAGCACCACGAGAATGGCGAGGCCGATAGCCGCCTCGGCGGCGGCGACGGTCAGGATAAAGAAAACAAAGACCTGACCCGACATATCGCCCAGGAAATAGGAGAAGGCGACGAAGTTCATATTGACCGCCAAAAGCATCAATTCGATGCACATCAGCAGGACTATGAGGTTCTTCCGATTAATGAAGATACCCGCGACGCTGATGGAAAAGAGGATGCCACCCAGCATCAAATAATCGGAAAGCTCGATCACGATGCGTCCTCCTCGCCCTGGGCGGAGACAGTCTGAGGGGTGGTGGGCGGCACGCGCCGCGGCTCGGGCGGCATCCGCACGATTTGCACCCGATCCGGACCCTTACGGACACTGACCTGCCGTGCGGGATCGATGTACTTAGTATCCGGGCGGTGGCGCAGGGTCAAGCGGATGGCGGCGACGATGGCCACCAGCAGGATGACGGCGGCTATCTCGAAGGGATAGATATAGACGCTGTAGAGCAGGAGGCCGAGCTCGCGGGTATTGCTGTAATCGGCGCCATGGTGGGCCGGAGTCGGAAAAGACTCGCCGCCGAAGTTGCCCGGGCCAACCACCATGAAGATCTCGATCAACATGATCACCCCGACCACCAAGGCCAGCGGGAGGTGGCGGATGAATTGGGCCTTCAGGGTGGCGATATCCACGTCCAGCATCATGATGACAAACAGGAAGAGGACCAGGACGGCACCGACGTAAACCAAAACCAGGCTGATGGCGAGGAACTCCGCGTCCATCAGGATCCAGAGCATGGCGCTCGCCACGAAGGCCACCACGAGAAAGAGTACCGCGTGCACCGGATTGCGACGCGTAACCACCATGCCGGCCGCGGCGATCACCGTCGCCGCCAGGACATAGAAGAGAAACTTTTCGAAGCCCATGTCTTGGTCCAGTCCGGTTTAGGTAGGTCTGTCAGCCAATGGATCAGGTGTAAGGTGCCTTACGGCGCCTAACGGTAGGGTGAATCCGCCGCTCGCGCCGCGGCAATCTCGGCCTCGTACTGGTCGCCGATGGCCAGCAACCGCTCCTTGGTCATGATGCTCTCGCCACGATCCTCGAAGCAGTATTCGTAATGCGAGGTCTCGACGATGGAGTCCACGGGGCAGGACTCCTCGCAAAAGCCGCAATAGATGCACTTGAAGAGGTCGATGTCGTAGCGCGTGGTGCGGCGACTGCCGTCCGCGCGCGGCTCCGCTTCGATCGTGATAGCCAGGGCCGGGCAGGTCGCCTCACACAGCTTGCAGGCAATACACCGCTCCTCGCCGTTCTCGTAACGACGCAGGGCGTGCAGGCCCCGGAAACGCGGCGACAGGGGCGCCTTTTCCTCCGGATACTGGACCGTGATTTTCTTCTTGAAGAAGTAGCGGCCGGTAACGCCAAGCCCCTGGAACAGCTCGATGAGCAGCAGGCTCCGCAGATAATCGCGCATGGTGTGCAGCATTCTCTATCCCCTCTCCGTCAGGCCGACCACCAGGGAGGCAGCTTGTACAAGACCGCGAGCCCGACGACCAGGATCCAGACGATGGTGATCGGGATGAAGACCTTCCAACCCAGGCGCATAATCTGGTCGTAGCGATATCTGGGGAAGGTGGCACGGAACCACAGGAAGAGAAACATGAAGAAGAAGGTTTTGAGCAGCAACCAATGGAAGCCACTATCGAGCGGAAAAATGCCCTCAACCCAGGCCGCCGGCAGGGGGGAAAGCCAGCCGCCCAGGAACATGAGGGCGGACAGGGCCGAGATGAGGATCATGTTGGCGTATTCGCCGAGGAAGAAGACGGCGAAGGTCATGCCAGAGTATTCGACATGGAAGCCAGCGACGATCTCGGACTCACCCTCCGCCACATCGAAGGGCGCGCGGTTCGTCTCGGCCAGGCCAGAGATGAAATAGACACCGAAGAGGGGCAGAAGTGGCAGCCAGAACCAGGTCAGGATGTTGCCTTCCTGAGCCCGGACGATGTCGCCAAGATTAAGACTGCCGGCGGCCACCAGGACGCCCACCAGGGCGAAGCCCATGGCGATCTCGTAAGCCACGATCTGGGCCCCGGAGCGCAAGGCACCCAAAAGGGCATATTTGGAATTAGAGGCCCAGCCCGCGATGATGACCCCGTAAACCCCCAGGGAGGTCAAGGCCAGGATGTAGAGCAGACCGGCATCGACATCCGCCAGCACCAGGCCCTCGTCAAAGGGGAAGACGGCCCAGGCCGCTAGGGCCGGGCCCAGGGTCAGCAGCGGGGCGATGATAAAGAGGGTCTTATCCGCCCGGGTTGGCAGGATGATCTCTTTGAACATCAGCTTGAGGGCATCGGCAATGGGTTGCAGCAGGCCGCGGGGACCGACCCGGTTGGGGCCGATGCGGATCTGCATGTAGCCGATGATCTTGCGTTCCGCCAGGGTGTAGTAGGCCACTAGACCCATGAGGGGCCCGAGGATCACCACGATCTTCAGCAGGATCCGGATGACTTCCGGCAGGGAATTCCAGAGATCAATCATGGTTCAATCCGCTCTCATGCCTTGGTGACCACGACGGGGCCGATCTGAACGCCCAGGGTCTCGCTGCCAGCCACCGCCGCTGGAATGCGGGCGCAGCCCAAGGGGACGGCCTCGCTCAGTGCGACCTTGCTCCGGGCGCTGGCATCGCCCTGGCTGATGGTAACGGCATCGCCCTCCACCAGGCCCAGGGCGGTGGCCTGATCGGGATGGAGATGGACGGAGAAACACCCCGCGCCCGGGACGCTTTGCAGGGCCGGTGCCCGTCGCACCAGGGCATCAAGCCGGTAGAGGGGGACGTTGCCTAGGCGCCAGAGGGCCGCCTGCGCTGCGGGCTTGGCCTTGACATGCCCGCGCAAGGCATTGCTGGGGATGACACCCTCGCAAAGGGCGCGCACCTCGTCAGCCACCTGGAGTGAAGTGTCCTGGTCGAAACCCTCGAGATTCAGGAGATTACCCAAGACCCTCAGGACTTTCCAACCTGGCCGCGCCTCGCCCGGCGGGGAGACGACGCCACGAAATGCCTGCCAGGTCAGTTCGGCATTGACCAAGGTGCCCGAGGTCTCGGCAAAGGCGGCAATGGGCAGCATCAAATCGGCAATCGCTTCGACGGAGGCGCCACGATGGGACACGCAGGCCAGGACGAAATCCGCCTGGGACAGGGCCTTGGAGGCCAGGGCCGGATCGACCAGGTCATGACCAGGTTCGACATTCCACAGCAGATAGGCCTTGCGGGGCTCGGTCAGCAGGGCGGCAACCGCAGCGCCAGGAGTGGCAGCCGCCCTGGCGCCCGGTTCGACCTGAGGCAGGGCCCCCGCCAGAGCGGCACCCGTGGCATTGGCCGCCGCCGGGAGAAAGCCCAGATCAAACTTGGCCGCCTTGGCAACGACGCTCGCCAAGGCCTTTAAGAGGGCATAATCGGGATGGGCCGCCGCCAGCGCGCCCAACAGGACCACACCGGATTTGGCCTGCAGCAAGGCTTGGGCACTCGCCTGATGCCGATCACTCGGCGTCGCGTGGGCGATGAGGTCCTTGACACTGCCAGGCCCGCCCTTGGCACCCAGCGCCTTGGCGATAGCCGCCAGGTCCCCGAGATTCGCCGTAGGCGTACCGGTAAACTGCTCCGCCGGGAAGGTCAGGGCCAAGGCGTAGGGATTGATGGTTATGACCCGGGCCTGGCTGTCCATGGCCGCCTTGCGGATGCGATGGGCCAGCAAAGGGATTTCGGCGCGGATATCGGACCCAACCAACAGTATGGCCCCCTGCTTCTCGACATCGGCGATGGCAAGCCCCAGCCAGGGCAGCAAGGGATCCGTGGCGTCGCCGCGAAAGTCTTGCTGGCGTAGCCGGCTATCAATGTCAGCGGAGCCTAGGCCGCGCACCAGCCTCTGAGCCAGGAACATCTCTTCCAGGGTTGCGGCAGGCGAAATCAGGGCCCCAAGCTGGCTGCCGGCGGCCTTGAGTTGGGTGGCGGCCAGCTGCAGGGCCTCGGACCAGCCAATAGCCTGCCAGGCTCCATCCTTCTTGACCAGAGGCGACAGCAGCCGGTCCTCGGTATAGAGGCCCTCGTAGCTAAAGCGGTCCCGATCCGAGATCCAAGTCTCGTTGATGGCCTCGTTGTCGCGCGGGTGGACCCGCATCACCTGGTTGCGGCGCACATGCAGATGGAGGTTCGAACCCAGACCATCATGGGGGGCCAAGCCCTCGAACTGGGAAAGCTCCCAGGCACGGGCGTGGAAACGATAGGGCTTGGAGGTCAGGGCGCCAACCGGGCAGAGGTCGATGATATTGCCGGACAGCTCATGGGCCATGGCATGTTCGACGAAGGTACCAATGCGGACATGCTCGCCACGCCCCGTGGCACCGAGTTCACGCACACCGGCGATCTCGGCGCCGAACCGCACGCAGCGGGTGCAATGAATGCAGCGCGTCATATCGGTGGCGATGAGAGCGCCCAGATTCTCGTCCTGTACGACCCGCTTGCCCTCGATGTAGCGCGAGACATCACGGCCATAACCCATGGCGACATCCTGCAACTCGCACTCCCCGCCCTGATCGCAAATGGGGCAATCCAGGGGATGATTGATTAGCAGGAATTCCATGGTTCCCTTCTGGGCCTCCAGCGCCTTGGGGGAACGGGTCAGAACCTTGAGACCGGCGCAGACGGGGGTGGCGCAGGCGGGCACTGGCTTGGGAAAGGGACGCCCGTTCTGCTCCACCTCCACCAGGCACATGCGGCAGTTAGCGGCAATGGACAGCTTTTTGTGGTAGCAAAAGCGCGGGATAGGGATCCCCTCGCGATCGGCGACCGCGATGAGCATCTCTCCCGGGTGCGCCTCGCAGGCGCGACCGTCGATATCGATTGTGACCTTGTCCGTCATTGCGCTATCTCAGTGGGAGGCCGCCCTTTCATGCGACCTCGACCAGGCCCCTGCCATGTTCGATGTAATGGGCGAATTCATGCCGGTAGTGCTTGAGGAAGCTCTGCACCGGCATGGCCGCTGCATCCCCCAGGGCACAAATGGTGCGTCCGCCAATATGGCCCGCCACGGTATCGAGGAGTTCGAGATCCTCCGGCCGGCCCTGACCATGAAGGATGCGGTGCAGCACCCGCGCCAGCCAGCCCGTGCCCTCGCGGCAAGGAGTGCATTGCCCACATGATTCGGCGGCGTAGAAATGGGCCAGGTTAGCCAGAACCTTGACCATGTCGGTACCCTCGGCGAGGACGATGACCGCCCCCGAACCCAGCATGGACCCGATCTTGGCAATGGCGTCATAGTCCATGGTGACGCCCATCATGACCTCCCCCGGCACCACCGGGGTCGATGAACCGCCGGGGATCACCGCCTTGAGCTTGCGCCCGCCCTTGACGCCACCGGCCATGGCCAACAGGTCTTTGAAGGGGGTACCCAGGGGCACCTCGAAATTGTCCGGTTTCTCGACATGCCCCGTCACGGAAAAGAGCTTAAGACCGCCGTTATTGGGCAGACCCTGCTCCAGGAACCACTGACCGCCCCGCTCCAGAATCACGGGAACCGAGGCCAGGGATTCGGTGTTATTGATGGTGGTGGGCTGGCCATAGAGCCCCACCTGAGCCGGGAAGGGGGGCTTATAGCGGGGCTGGCCCTTCTTACCCTCCAGGGACTCCAGTAAAGCCGTCTCCTCGCCGCAGATATAGGCACCGGCGCCAAGATGAACATAAAGGTCGAAATCGATGCCACTACCGGCGATGTCACGGCCCAGCAGACCCGCCTGGTAAGCCTCTTTCAAGGCACCCTCGAAGCGGGCGGTCGGCTCGTAAAACTCGCCCCGGATATAGTTGTAGCCCACCGTGGCGCCAATGCAGTAACCCGCAATGGCCATTCCCTCGATAAGCTGGTGCGGGTTGTAGCGCAGTATGTCCCGGTCCTTGCAGGTGCCCGGCTCACCCTCGTCCGAGTTACAGACCAGGTACTTTTGGCCAGGCTCCTTGCGCGGCATAAAGCTCCACTTGAGCCCCGTCGGGAAGCCGGCACCACCCCGCCCGCGTAGATTGGAGAGCTTCAACTCATTAATGATGTCGCTGGGATCCGGCCGCTTCCGAAGAATTTTCTCCCACTGGGAATAGCCGCCGACGCTGCGGTAGGCGGCCAGCGTCCAAGGCTGATCCAGATGCAGGGTGCGGAAGCAGACCGTGTTCTGACGTTCGTCCATTAACCCAACCCCTCGATCAGCTTGTCAAGGGCCTCGGGGGTCAGTCCCTCGTGATAGGTCTGACCTACCAGTACCGCCGGCGCATGCCGACAGGCGCCCAAGCACTCCGCTTCTTTAAAGGTGAAGCGGCCATCGGCGCTTGTCTGGCCGGGTTTGAGGCCATATTTACTTGCGACATGTGCGATGAGCTCTTCCGACCCATTCAACATGCAAGAGATGCTGTTACACACGCAGACCTTATTCTTGGCCGTTGGCTCAAGGTCGTACATGTTGTAGAAGGTCGCCACCTCGTAGACGGCGATAGCCGGCATATCCAAATAGCGGGCGACGTCGTCCATCAGTTCCCGCGACAGCCAGCCGCCGTTCCAGTCCTGCACCAGGGTCAGGGCCGGCATGACCGCCGACTGCTTCCACTCGTCAGGATATCGGGCGATATGGGCGTCAATGGCGGCACGAATCGTGGCGTCAAAGAGACCTGCCTTGACCTCGCTCGGGACCGGGACGGTCAGGGGTGCGCTTCTGAAGCTCATCAGCGGTCAATCTCCCCAAATACGATGTCCATGGTGCCAATGATGGCCACCACGTCCGCCAGCATGTGCCCACGCGCCATCTCATCCATGGCCGAAAGGTGGGCAAAGCCCGGGGCGCGAATCTTGACCCGGTAGGGCTTATTGGCCCCGTCCGAGATCAGATAGACACCAAACTCCCCCTTGGGGGCCTCCACCGAGGCATAGACCTCGCCCGCGGGGGGGCAATAGCCTTCGGTGAAGAGCTTAAAGTGATGAATGAGGGCTTCCATGTCGCCCTTCATCTCGGCGCGAGGCGGTGGGGCTATCTTATGGTCGTCGATCATGACGGGTCCCGGGTTGGCCCGCAGCCATTCGACGCACTGTTTCATGATACGGTTGGATTGGCGCATCTCCTCGACCCGCACCAGGTAACGATCATAGCTGTCACCGTTCTGCCCCACCGGGATATCGAAATCCACCAAGTCGTAGGCGGCGTAGGGCTGTTTCTTACGCAAGTCCCAGGCAAAGCCAGAGCCCCTGATCATGGGGCCCGTAAATCCGAGTTGGAGGGCACGCTCCGGCGAGACGACGCCAATACCCACGGTACGCTGCTTCCAGATGCGATTATCCGTGAGCAGGGTCTCGTACTCATCGACGTAACCGGGGAACCGCAGGGTAAAGTCTTCGATGAAGTCCAGCAGCGATCCCTGGCGCGACTCGTTGCGCCGGGCAAAATCCGCGGCACTATGCCACTTGCTGGGCTCTTCGCGATAACGGGGCATCTGCTCCGGCAGATCCCGATAGACGCCGCCGGGCCGATAATAGCCCGCATGCATCCGCGCACCGGAGACCGCCTCGTAGCAGTCCATGAGATCTTCGCGCTCACGGAAGCAATAGATGAACATGGTCATGGCGCCCACGTCCAGACCATGGGTCCCCAGCCACAGCAGATGGTTGAGGAGACGGGTGATCTCGTCGAACAGGGTACGAATATATTGAGCGCGAATCGGCGCCTCGATACCCAGCAAACGCTCGATGGCCATGACATAGCCATGCTCATTACACAGCATGGACATATAGTCCAGGCGATCCATGTAGCCAATGCTCTGGTTATAGGGCTTGGTCTCCGCCAGCTTCTCGGTACCCCGATGGAGCAGCCCGACATGGGGATCAGCCCGGACGATCACCTCGCCATCCATCTCCAACACCAGGCGCAAGACACCATGGGCGGCAGGGTGCTGGGGTCCAAAGTTCAGGGTGTAATTGCGAATCTCAGGCATGGGGGCGGTCCAGCGAGGCGTCGCCAAAGCGGCTATCGGAGCGAATTACGCGCGCCACCAGGACGCGGGGCTCAATACTGACCGGTTCATACACCACGCGGGCAAGATCCGGGTCATAGCGCATCTCCACATGGCCCGAGATCGGGAAGTCCTTGCGGAAGGGGTGACCGACAAAACCGTAGTCGGTGAGGATGCGGCGGAGATCCGGATGACCCCGATAGAGGATACCAAACAGGTCGAAGGCCTCGCGCTCGAACCAATTGGCCACACTCCAGATATCCACCACCGAATCCACCATGGGCTGCGAGCCTTCAAGCTGGACCCGAATCCGCAGCCGGCGGTTATGGCGTATCGACAGCAGATGATAGACCGAGGCGAATCGTTTGGAATCATCGGCCGCAAACGCCTCGCTCCTCTCGGCACCACGTCCGAAGCCGGTACTGGAGGCCGCCTCCGTCTCCCACTCGGACTGGCCGTAGGCGGCAAAATCCACGCCACAGACATCCGTAAGTTGCTGGAACAGGAAATCCG
>Ga0209262_10000735_pt1 | contig 14018 bp, 8 predicted proteins | sample Lowcelwee11metaG_FD_187171 | JGI IMG/M metagenome (GOLD analysis project Ga0209262, IMG submission 187171) | Freshwater pond sediment microbial communities from the University of Edinburgh, under environmental carbon perturbations - Low... | ecosystem: Environmental > Aquatic > Freshwater > Pond...
ACCATCTGCCCTTCCACCAGGGCCCGGCCTGCCATCTTGGCGACTTTCGACCGCATTTTCAGCACGCGCGCCTCCAGGATCAGCTGATCGCCGGGCACGACGGGCCGGCGGAACCGCACGTGGTCCATCCCCATGAAGTAGATGATCTCGCCCTGTTTGTCCGGGCCCCGGATCTCGGAGGCGAGGACCCCGCCCGCCTGGGCCAGGGCCTCCATGATCAGCACGCCCGGCATCACCGGCTGGGCGGGGAAATGCCCCTGAAAAAACGGCTCGTTCATGGTCACGTTTTTCAGGGCGACGATTTCCTCGCCGGGGACGATCTTGATGATCCGGTCGATCAGCAGAAACGGGTAGCGGTGCGGCAGCCGCCGCATGATGGCCATGATGTCCAACGGGGTTTCCATCGCTTGCCTCCTCGGCCGGCACGCCGCACGTCCTCGCACCGCAGCCGCGGTCCTGACGGCTCGGCGGGCCGGCGGTTCGGTGGGTTATTTGCCGGCCTTCTTGGCAGGCTTGGCGTTCAGTTCCTGGATCAGACGGTTGGTGATGTCCGCGGCCGGCTGGTGGTAGAGCACTCCGATGTTGCTGATGACCAGCAGGTACCCCTCCTTCTTGCCGATCTCGTCCACCAGAGCGCTGATGTCCTTCTGAAGCTCGCCCATGAGTTTGCGTTCGAGCTCCTGGAGATCGCTGCGGTATTTCTTCTGCAACGCCTGGAAGTCGCTGGCCTTGATCCGGAACTCGCGCTCTTTTTCCTCACGCGCTTCCTTGCTCATGACCTGGGCCTCGCGCTGCAGGCGCTTCTCGGTTTCCTGAAGATCGCTGCCTTTCTGCTTCAGATCCCCTTCCAGCTTGTCGCGCTGGGCTTTGAGCTGGCCCTGGGCCGCTTTGCCGGCGACCGAGGTCTCGAGCACCGTCTGCAGGTTGACAACAGCGATTTTAGGCGCATCGGCGGCCAGCACCGGGCGGCCCCCTGCGATGCAAAGCATGGCAAACGCCACCCCCGTCAAGGCTGTGATGATTCGCATTTCAATCCCCTTTCCTGTCGTCAGCTGAAGCCCGCCCGATCGGCGGCGGGCATTGGTTTCCGGTTTAAAACGCAGAGGCCATCGAGAACTCGAAGCCCCCGTTGCTTTTATATTCCGGCTTGGGGTTCAGATACCATCCGTATGCCAGCCGGATCGGGCCGATGGGCGACATCCAGCGGATCTCCGGCCCTCCGGTCACGATCGCATTGCCGAGATCCATCTCATCGTCCTTCCGGTAAACGGCGCCGGCATCGATAAAAAGGATCCCGAAGACGCCGGCTTCCTCAACCAGCGGGAATTTGACTTCGAAGTTGCCCTGGAGGAACTTTTCCCCGCCGACCGGCTGCCCGTCCTGCTTGGGCGCCAGATCGTTGCGGTCGGCGCCGCGCACCGAGTTCATGCCGCCGAGATAGAACTTCTCGTAGTCCGGCAGGTCCCAGCCCGGCAGCTGGTTCACGTACCCGGCCCGGCCGTGGGGCACGAACACGAGTTTCCAGACGGGGAAATACCAGCCCGAGTCCACGGTGACCTTGTTGAACCCCACGTCCCCGCCGAAGCCGGCGAATTCGTATTCGATGCTGTGAACCGAACCCTCCTTGGCGTTGAAGGTTTGGTCACGCGAATCGTACCGGATCAGCGGGCTGATGCTGCTCTTGAGGTGTTCGCCCTCATCGTTCTTGATCGAGGGTGCGGCGTCGTCCTCCACGCTGCGGATGTCCGTTAAATCCAGCGTGTAAGTCAGATTTCCCCGCACAAACTCGTAGAGCGGGTAGCCGAATCTGAGCTTGCCGCCGATGCTGTCCTTGTTGTACTCGTCGAACTCATAGTCCCACTTGTAAAGCTCGATCCCGGCTGAAAGCGGCGTATCGAACAGCGCGGGCTCCGTAAAGCTCACGCTGTATCTCTGGGTCTTCGAGCCGACCATCCCCTGCACCCCCAGGCTCTGGCCGCGGCCGAACAAGTTGCGTTCGCGGATCGAGGCCGTGAAAAAAGCGTCTTCCGCAGTGCTGTAGCCCGCACCGAAGGTGAAGGCGCCCGTGTTCTTCTCCTTCACCTCCACGTCCATCCGCATCTTGTCGTCGGCGCTGCCCTTGGCGGTGTCGACTTTGACGTTCTCGAAATAATCCAGGCGGTTCAGGTTGCGGATGCCCCGCTTGAGACGCGTGCCGCTGTAAAGTTCCTCTTCGTAGACGCGCAGCTCGCGCCGGATCACCTTGTCGCGGGTTTTCGTGTTGCCGCTGATCTGGATGCTTTCGAAATAAACTTGCCTGCCCTTGTCGATCTGGAACGTGATGTTGGCCAGCAGCTTTTCGTTGTCCTGATCCACTTTGGGGGAGATGTCGGCGTAGGCGTACCCCTCGTCGCTGTAAAGATCGCTCAGCGCCAGCACGTCGGTCCGCAACGTTTCCCGGTTGTAGAAGACATCCTTGGTGATCTTGAGCTTCTTCATGAGCTCGTCCTTGGGCAGGATCAGATCGCCGCTGAAGTCTATCTTGCCCAGCTTGAAACGCGGGCCTTCGTTGATCTTGAAGGTGACGACGATGCCGTCCTCCTCGAAATCCACCTGCGGTTCTCCCACCCGGGCGCGGATGTAGCCGTTGTTGTGGTAAAAGGCCGTCAGCTTGGCCGAATCCTGGCCCAGGATGTCCTGGTTGAGGTCGCCCGCCGAAGTGATCCATGAAAGGAAGCTTTTCTCGGACGTGCTGAGCTCCCCCTTGAGCTGCTTTTCGGAAAAGGCGGAGTTGCCGGTGAAGAGGATTTTCTTGATCAGGATTTTGCTGCCCTCCTCGATGATGTACTCCACGTCGACCTGATTGTTCTTTTGAGGAAGGAGTTTGAAGTCGACCTTGATGTTGTGATAATTTTTCTCTTTGTACATGTCCTCGATCCGCCGCACGTCGTTGCGGACCGTGAAAATGTTCAGGATCGACCCCTTTTTCAAGGTCAGGCTCTTCTTCATCTCGTCGGTCTCAAACACGATGTTGCCCGTCAGCTGGATGGAACGCACGGTCGGTTTTTCAGTGACCTTGAAAACCAGCCGGATGCCTTCCGGCTCGCGTTCGGACTGGATCTGAACGTCCTCGAAATACCCCATGCCGTAAACGGCCTTGAGGTCTTCCGCCGCATTTTTGGCAATGAAGACATCACCGGGCTTCTGCTTGACCACCCGCCGGATCGCGTCGGTTTCGATGCGTTGATTGCCCTCGACCACGATGTCGGTGATCTTGTCTCGCCTGAAAAGAGCAAGCCCCATGTCGCGTGCCAGTCTCTTGACCGTGCCGGGCAGGTTCTCTACCCCCTTGCCCACCGCCGTGAACACCCGGGCCGGCCGCCCGCCCGTGGAAGGCAGCAGACGCATGTCCAGGCTGAAGTCCTGGCCGATCCAGGTGAGGCTTCCCGTGACGACATAGTCGGCCCCGGTCTGCAGGGCCATGCGGGCGAAATCGGCGTCGGTTCCGCCGGTCTTGCTCCACTCCGCTGCGGTTTCCGCATCCAGCACCCGGGCATTGGCGCCGTCCTCGGCGAACTGCTGCCGCATCGCCTCCGGTATTTCACCCCGGAGATAGGCCATGTCCGCCGGTGCATGGATCGAAATCGGCATCATGACGACCCCTACGGTGGGCTGCGCCAATGCACCGATAAGGGTCCCGAACACGATGGCCGGGAGCAACCCCATCCACCGGAACACGTGATCGCGCAAGCGGATTTGCATCGTCTGCCGCCGTCTGCCGTTTCTGAGATTGTGAGTCTTCAATGCCATCCGTTCGCTCACCCGCCGGCGCCTCAGGGCACCGCCGATAGACGGCCGTCCAGCAACGTCACCCGTCGCGACATGCAGGCGGCCAATTCCAGGTTGTGCGTCACCGCGACCAGCGTCATGCCGATCTCCGCATTGAGCTCCAGCAACAGCCGGTGAACCTGTTTGCTGTTGGCGCGGTCCAGGTTCCCGGTGGGCTCGTCGGCCAGCAGGATGGGGGGCCGGAGCACCAGCGCTCGTGCCAAGGCCACGCGCTGCTGTTCGCCGCCCGACAATTTTCCGACCCGGTAGCCCAGACGATTGCCCAGCCCCACCCGCTCCAGGATCGCCGTCGCCGTCTCGGCGGCCCGGGGCCGGGCCCATCCCTGGATCAGGGCCGGCATCATCGTGTTCTCCAGCGTGCTGAACTCGGGCAGCAGGTGATGAAACTGAAACACAAAGCCGATGGACTCGTTGCGAAACCTCGCCAGTCGGGCGTCCGGGTAATCAAGGATGCTTTCGCCGTTGACGCTCAGGCGGCCGCTGTCGGGCCGATCCAGCGTCCCCAGGATGTGCAGCAGCGTCGACTTGCCGATCCCGGAGGCGCCGACGATGGCAACGGTCTCCCCCGGTCCCAGATCGAAATCCAGGTCCTGAAGCACGTCCACCACGGCCCCGCCGTTCCGGAAGCGCTTGCACAGCCGACGCGCCGCCAGAAGCGGAACGGAATGGATCCGGGGCCGCTCGTTTCCCGTCGAATGCGATGGGTCTTCAGCCATATCGAATCGCCTCGACCGGGTTCAGCCGGGCCGCCTGGCGGGCGGGGTAAAGGGTCGCCAGAAAACAGATCACCAGCGCGGCGACCACAATGGCGACCACATCCGGCACCTCCATCTTGACCGGCAGCTGGGTGGTGAAATAGTAGATGTCGCCCGTGAGTTCGTGGATGTTGTAGCGCTTCAGCAGGCTGCACAAAATGACGGCGAGGATGAGCCCCAGGCTGGTTCCGACGACGCCGATCACCATGCCGTTGAACACGAAGATCTTGCGGATGCTGCGGTCGGTCGCCCCCATGGCCTTCAGGATGGCAATGTCCTTGGTCTTGCCCATCACGAGCATGATCAGCGAGCTGGCGATGTTGAACGCCGCCACCAGCACGATCAGGGTCAGGATGATGAACATGACCCGCCGCTCCAGCTTGAGCGCCTTGAACAGGTTGCGGTTCATCTGCATCCAGTCCCGGGCGTAATAACCGGGGCCGAGCCGCGCCACGACGGCATCGGCCACTTCCCGAGCCTTGTAAATGTCGTCCACGCGTATCTCGAGGCCGGTCACGGCATCCCCCATGCGCAACAGCCGCTGAGCGTCAAGGAGGTTGATGTAGGCGAACGTCTGGTCGAACTCGTACATGCCGGACTCGAAGTAACCGCTGACCCGGAACGGCTTCATGGCAGGCACGTGACCGGTGGGCGCGAGCATGCCGCGCGGGGATATCAGGTGGACCACGTCGCCCTGGACCACGCCCAGATTCTTGGCCAGTTCCCGGCCGAGGACGATGCCCGGCATCCCGCTCCCGGCCCCCTCCGGGCCGCCGGCCGGCCCTGCTTCCGGCACCTTCACGCTTTCCAGGGTTTTCATCACCCGACCGACGCTCTCCGGGTCGATGCCTCGCAGGACGGCGCCGGTGGTGGCGGAGGCCGTGCGCAGCATGACCTGGCTGTAGATGAAGGGGGTGGCGGCCGCCACTCCCGGGACCGTCTCGATTTGGCGCATGACGCCCCGGAAGTCCTCGAAGGGGCCGCTGTAGCGCATGAGGATGGCGTTGGCCTGCCCGCCGAGGATGCGGCTCTTGAGATCGGCCTCGAAGCCGGTCATCACCGCGATGACCACGATCAGGGCCATGACCCCCACCGCCACCCCGGCGATCGACAGGTAGGTGATGAGCGCAATGAAGGCCTGCTTCTGCTTGGCCCGCAGGTACCGCCCGCCGATGAATCGTTCAAAAGACATAAGAAATGGTGTTGGTTTAAAGTTTAAGGTTTAAGGTTCAAGGCGCGCAAATGTCGTGCGGCGAGCCGTAAACCCCTTACAGTGCCGACCGATGGCCGCGCCCAAAGCCCAAGTTCAAGGCGCGCGAAGCCCGCGACGCGAGGCGAACGGTTTCGCTTTCGTTCAGTTGTCCCGGCGACCGGTCCCGTATAGACGGCTTCGCCCCAAGCTCAAGTTCAAGGCGCGCAAATGTCGTGCGGCGAGGTGTAAACCCCTTACAGTGCCGACCGATGGCCGCGCCCAAAGCCCAAGTTCAAGGCGCGCGAAGCCCGCGACGCGAGGCGTACTTTTCGTACGCCGCAGCGCCCGCGGGCTGAAGCGCAACGCGGAAATTGGGCTTTCGGCGCGGCCATCACTCGCGGGGCTTCATGTGCGGGAACAGTATCACCTCCCGGATGGACGGCGCGTCGGTCAGCAGCATGGCCAGCCGGTCGATGCCGATACCCTCCCCCGCGGTCGGGGGCATGCCGTATTCGAGGGCCTCGATGTAGTCATCGTCCATCCAGTGGGCCTCCGCGTCGCCCGCTTCCCGCTCCTTCACCTGCTGCAGGAACCGATCGCGCTGATCGGCCGGGTCGTTCAGCTCGGAGAATCCGTTGGCGATCTCCCGTCCGCCGATGAACAGTTCAAAACGCTCCGTCAGGTCCGGGGTCTGGTCGCTGCGCCGGGACAGCGGCGACACCTCGGCCGGGTAGCCGGTGATGAACGTGGGCTGGGTGAGATGCGGCTGCACCAGCGCGTCGAAGAGCTTGGTGATGACTTTGCCCAACTTGCCGGTCTTGGTGATGGTCACTTTCCGCTGGGCGGCGAACTCGAGCAGCCGCCCGCGGTCCTGCAGGACGTCGCGATCCAGCCCGCCGATATCCACCAGAGCGTCGAAGAGGCTCAGCCGACGCCATGGCCCCGCCAACTCGATGGTCTGCCCCTGGCAGGTCACGGTCGCCGAACCGGTGATCGTCTCGGCCACACGGGCCAGAAGGTTCTCGGTGAGGTCCATCAGGTCCGTGTGGGTGGCATACGCCTGGTAGAACTCCAGCATGGTGAACTCGGGGTTGTGCTGGGTGGACACCCCCTCGTTGCGGAAATTGCGATTGATCTCGAACACGCGCTCGAACCCGCCCACCACCAGCCGTTTCAGATAAAGTTCGGGTGCAATGCGCAGGTAGAGGTCCATTCCCAGGGCGTTGTGGTGGGTTTTAAAAGGGGTCGCCTCCGCCCCGCCGGGGATCGGCTGCATCATCGGGGTTTCGACCTCCAGGAACTCGCGCTCCAGGAAAAAGGACCGGATCTCCTGAATCATGCGACTTCGCCGGATGAAGGTTTCGCGCACATCCGGATTCATGACGAGATCGAGATAACGCTGGCGGTAGCGCTTTTCCGGGTCCTTGAGCCCGTGGAATTTCTCCGGCAGCGGACGGACCGCCTTGGACAGCAGCCGCAGCGCATCCGCCAGCAGGGTCCATTCGCCGGTCCGTGTCTGAAAGAGCGTACCTTTCATCCCGACGAAATCGCCGATATCAAGCTGCTTGAACAGGGCAAACGCTTCCTCCCCGATGCGGTCCCTGCGGACATAGGCTTGCAGCTGACCCGAGCGGTCCCGCACCCGCACGAAAGCCGCCTTGCCGAAGTGATTGACGGCCATCAGCCGCCCGGCGATTTCGAAGAAGGGGCCTTGTTCGGTCAGGGTTTCAGGTGCCCGCTGAACGGTCTCCTGGATCTCCGCGATCATGTGGGAGACTTTGAAATCGTTGGGATAGAGGTTGAGCCCGGAACGCTTCAGGCTTTCGATTTTTTCATGCCGCTTTTGAATGACGTCGCTTACGGTTTCCATGGCATCCGGCGGTGCATTGCACGAGTTGAACCTGAACGGGGCGATTCATGCACCCCATATGGGCCCGAGCCGCTGGGCAAGCCGGGGCCTTCGCTAAACGAACCATCGCTCAGGATCGGTTGAGATTGACGGCTAGGGCGTTCGGGGCAAAGGACAAAGTGCAGACCCGGAGGCTTGCAGCCGCCCTTCGGTCTGAAACCGAGGCCGATCGAAAAACGGCATGAGCCCCCGCCCGCAACCCGAAAGCGGGGCTCCCCTCTCATCCGAAAGGCCGCACCGGCAGCCGCTTGGGTTCGAGATCGCCCGGCACCGGGTGACGGCGCCCCGCCCGGCTCTCCGCGTCAGCATGAACCGACGCACATCAACGGTACTCGATAGCTCATTTCGGCAAAGCCTGTCAAGGCTTAGTTGGCGGGCCGCGCAGGCTCCTCGATCTGGCGGAAATGCAGGCTGAAGGTCGTCCCCTGCCCGAGGACGCTTTCCACATCCAGGCGGCAATCGTAGGCTTCGAGAATACGGTGAACGATGGACAACCCCAGACCGGTGCCGGTGGCCTTGGTGGTGAAAAAGGGATCGAAAATCGATGCAACGATCTCCGGCGGCATGCCGACACCGGAATCGGCAATCTTCAAGCAGGCCAGCCGGTCTTTACCGGCTGAAAGCTCGAGGCGGATCTGGCCGCGGCCCTCGATGGCTTCGGCGGCGTTGATCAGCAGGTTCCACAGCACCTGTCGCAGGTGGGCGGGGTCCATGCCGACCCAGATGCCGGGCGGGGCTTTCAGGGTCGTTGAAACCCGGCCGTTGAGGGTCCCTTTCTTGCCGAACAGCTCGACGGTTTCCCTCACCGCGCGCTCGAGGTCGATGGGTTCGGGTTTGCCGACCGGCGGCCTGGCGTAGAGCAGAAAATTGCTCACCAGCGAACTCAAACGGTCGGCTTCGCGCAAAATGATCTGCATCAGGCGGTCGTGGTCCGGGTCGTACCGAATCTCCTCGCGCAGCAGTTGGATCGCGCCGGCCAGGCTGGCCAGCGGGTTCTTGATCTCATGCGCGAGCCCGGCGGCCATTTCACCGACGGCCGCCATTTTCTCAACGCGCTTGACGTGCGCTTCCATGACCCGCAGTTCGCGGCGGGTTCTCACGGCCTGATCCGCAAGGAAGCTGCTCAGAAACGCCACCACGATACAGGCCGCCATGATCGTGACGATCTTGGTGATGACCTGATCCCCGCCGGTGGCGTAGGCTGAAGGGTTTTCCAGCCCGTCGAACAAGCTGAGCAGGCCGTAATACTCGAAGTCGACCATCAGGCCGAACTGAACGCTGCACAGGGCGGCTACCAGCACCGTTCCGCGGCGGGGCAGCAACAGGCTGGAGGTGACGATCACTACGAGATAGAGGAATGAAAATGGGCTCGAAAAACCGCCGGTCACCACCAAAATAATCGTGACGATGGCGGTGTCGACGAGGGTTTGCAGGTAGGCGAATGCCAGATACCTCCGGAGGCGCATCAGCACGAGGGCATAGCCCGCGGAAAGAATGAAAATGCAGGCGATCAGGCCGTATAGAACCACCAGGGGGGACGCTTCCAACGACCCCGCCCGGTTGAACTGCAGGAAGAGGGTCGACCCCAGCAGCAGCGACGAAAAGAGGATCCGTGCGCCGATCAGCTTCCGCAGCTTGTTTTTCAGGTCGCCTTCGGGGCTCATGGTCATGCCTTTGAAAAAACCGGGCGATGGCCAGGACCGGGTGAATCCACCACCGGTGTGGACCATGCCCCGCTCTGGGCCGACGCAGGATGCTCCGGGTGTGGATGGCCGGAGCCCGCCCCCTCGATCAGGGCCGAAACAAACAGGCCGCCTGACCCCAGGCGGCCTGTGACGGGCACGGCTGAAAACATGGATGCCCAAGGACGCGGGAACCGCCGCCGCAGCGTCAGGCGATGGCGCCGGCCATCTTGAAAATCGGCAGATACATGGCCACCACCAGGCCGCCGATGGTAACTCCCAGGAACACCAGCATGAGCGGCTCGATCAGCGCGGTCATGTTCTCTACCGCCTGATCGACCTCCTCGTCGTAGAAGTCGGCGATCTTCTCCAGCATGGCGTCCAGGGCGCCGGTGGACTCGCCGACCGCAATCATCTGGCAGACCATGGGCGGGAAGACGCCGCTTTCCGTCAGGGGGTCTGCCATGGTGCGGCCCTCGGTAATCCCGGAGCGGACGTTGTAGATGGCCTTCTCGACGCTGCGGTTCCCCGCGGTCTTGGCCACGATGTCCAACGCCTCGAGGATGGCCACGCCGCTCGCGAGCATGGTGCCCATCGTGCGGGTGAACTTCGCTACCGCCACCTTGCGCAGCAGCATGCCGAACACCGGCAGCCTCAAGAGCAGGTCGTCCGCCGCGTCGCGCCCCTTCTCCGTGGCGTAGTATTTTTTGAAAGCGAAACCGCCCAGAATGAATGCGATGATGATGTAGACGATCTTGCTTTTGACCAGGTCGCTCATGGCGACCACCATCTGGGTGGGGACCGGCAGCTCGCTGCCGAAGTCGGCGAACATCTCCTCGAAAACCGGGATGACGAAAATCAGGATGACCGCCAGTACGACAACGGCGATGCCCAGGGTGACCAGCGGGTAGGTCATGGCGCCTTTGACTTTCGCCTTGAGCCGGGCGGCTTTTTCCATGTAGGCGGCCAGGCGCCTGAGGATCGCATCCAAAATTCCGCCGGCCTCGCCCGCGGCGATCATGTTGACGAACAGATCGTCGAATTGCTTGGGAAACTTCTTGAGCGCCTCGGCCAGGGTAGCGCCGCCTTCGACGGATTCCTTGACCTGCCTCAGCATTTTCTTGAAGGTGGTGTTGTTCTGCTGGCTGTGGAGGATCTCCAGGCACTGGATGATGGGCAGGCCGGCGTCGATCATGGTGGAAAACTGCCGGGCGAACAGGATGATGTCGTTTTCCTTTACCCGGGGCTGCAGGAACTTGATGTTCTGAAAAAGGTCCTTTGGTTTCGGTTTGATCCGGGTGGGGGTGATCTTCTGGCGCACGAGACTGGCACGGACGCCTTCCTCGCTCTGCGCCTCCATTTCCCCCTTCTGGACCTTGTTCAACCTGTTTTTCCCGACCCATTGATAGACTGGCATGCGGCATTCCTCCCTGATCAACCATGCGCACGAGACGCTTGCCTGGGCGACCCGCAGAATCCCTCGTGCGGACCCCTGCGCTGGTGGTTAAAAAATGACATTTTTCGACGCTGATGGTTCCGGCCAAGCACTGCCTCAATGCGGCACCGGCGGGCGTCAGCATAAATGGTTTCGGATTATCTATCGGCCGTGCGCGTTAAAACTTGAGACTTTTTCACCCGGGCTTTTACAAAAAAGATCGGGCCTTTCCTCGGGGGCCTTCCTCCATCGGTTTTGTTTGAAATCATTTCAGATTGGCTTTGATGGACGAATGTGATAATTTGTCCCATCTGTGCCCTGTCAGCCCAAAACTATCCGGATTTACACAAATTTTATGACGACCCTGCCACGACATGACGACGCTTCCGCGCTGACCGTCATCGCGACCCACATCAACGCGGATTTCGACGCCCTGGCGTCCATGCTGGCGGCCCAGAAACTCTATCCGGCGGCTCGTGTCGTTTTCCCGGGATCCCAGGAAAAGAACCTGAGAAACTTTTTTATCAGCTCGCTGGTCTACCTGTTCAACATGACGGACATCCAGTCGGTCGATCTCGGCCGGGTCAAGCAACTCGTGCTCGTGGACACCCGCCAGGCCGGCCGCATCGGCAAGCTCGCCGCCCTGGTCGGTCGGCGGGATGTGGAGATCCATATTTACGATCATCATCCGGCCGGGGTCGCCGATATCCGCGGAACCCTCGAGGTCTGCGAACCGACGGGTGCGACGGTCACCCTCCTGGTCGAGGCCATCCGCGAACGGTCCGTGGATCTCACGCCGGATGAAGCCACCATCATGTGCCTGGGACTCTACGAGGACACCGGCGCATTCACTTTCCCCTCCACCACCGAGCGGGACCTGATGGCCGCCGCTTTCCTGCTGTCCAAGGGCGCCAACCTCAACGTCGTTTCCGACCTCATCGCCCGGGAGCTCAACCACGAGCAGGTGGCCCTGCTCAACGACATGATCGAGGCCGCCCACCGCCTCAACATCAACGGCGTCGAGGTCGTGGTGACCAGCATCTCCCGCGAGGCGTACATCCCCGACTTCGCCTTTCTGGTTCAGAAAATGGCCAAGATGGAAAACATGGACGTCATCTTTGCCCTGGCGCTGATGGAGTCCAAGATCTATCTCGTGGCCCGCAGCCGCAGAGATGAGGTGGACGTCGGGGCCATTCTGGGGTCCTTCGGGGGCGGCGGCCACGCCTACGCAGCGGCGGCCACTGTCAAGGGCCAGACCCTCACCCAGACCGAAAACCAGTTGCTCGAACGCCTTCAGGAGAAAATCAAGACCCGGCGCCTGGCCCGGTCCCTGATGTCGTCGCCGGCGATTGTTGTCGATCCGGCGGTCTCCTGCGAGGACGCCAACCAGCTGTTGACCCGCTACAACATCAATGCCCTGCTGGTCACTGCCAAGAGCGACGGCCGAGAGGAGCTGCGGGGCTACATCACCCGGCAGGTCATCGAAAAGGCGCTTTTCCACAAGCTCGGCGGCGTGCCGGTGCGCGAGTACATGACCACCGATGCGGCCACCGTCGGACCCGAGGCCGACCTGCAGGAGATTCAGAAAAAGATCATCGAAAACAAGCAGCGCATTCTGCCGGTCATGCAGGAGGGCGGCATCGCCGGCGTCATCACGCGCACCGACCTTCTGAACGTTTTAGTCGGCCATGGACGCCCGGAGGCCGGGGCGTCGGTCGAGCCGCTGCGGGACTCCTTCCTGCCGCGCACCCGCAACGTGACCAAATTCATGCAGGAGCGGCTGTCTCGCCCGCTGATGGGAATCCTGAGACAGATCGGAGACGTGGCGAGCTCCCTCACCTGCGGCGCCTATGTGGTGGGCGGTTTCGTGCGCGACCTCTTTCTGTATCGCGGCGATGAGGACCTGGACATCGTCATCGAAGGCGACGGCATCGCCTTCGCCCGACAATTCGCCCACATCGCCGGCGCCCGCATCCACGCCCATGAGAAATTCGGCACGGCTGTGATCATCTACCCGGACGGGATGAAGATCGACGTGGCCTCCGCCCGCATGGAATATTACAAGTTCCCGGCCGCCCTGCCGGTGGTGGAGATGAGCTCGATCAAGCTCGACCTCTACCGCCGGGATTTCACCATCAACACGCTGACGATCCAGCTCAACCCGGACCGCTTCGGGATTCTGATCGACTTTTTCAACGCCCAGAAGGACATCAAGGAGAAATCCATCCGGGTCATGCACAACCTGAGCTTCGTCGAGGACCCCACGCGGGTGTTCCGGGCCATCCGCTTCGAGCAGCGGTTTGGGTTCAGCATCGGCCGCCTGACGGCCGGATTGATCCAGAACGCGGTGCGGATGGATTTCTTTCGTCAGCTTTCCGGCCGACGAGTGTTCAACGAGCTGCAGCTGATCCTGCAGGAGGAAAACCCGGCGGCGGCCGTTGCCCGGCTCAGGGATTTCAACCTGCTCAAGGAGGTTCACCCCGGCCTGGTGTGCGACAAAGCCATGCTCGGGCTCATGAACGCGGTCCACCAGGTCGTTGCCTGGTATGATTTGCTTTTTCTGGATGAATCCTATATGAAGTGGGCCGTTTATTTTCTGGCCCTGATCCATCCGTGTGAAAAGGTGCAGGTGCAGGAGATCTGCCGGCGCTTCGAGCTGACGCCCCGCATGCAGACCCTCTTCGTGGATTCCCGTGCCAAGGCTCAGGAGTGCCTGCACGCGTTGGCGCGCAGCCTGCCGGCCGACAACAGCACCGTGTATCATCGGCTGGCCGGGTTCCGGACCGAGCTCATCCTGTTCATGATGGCGGCCGCCGATCAGGAGAAGGTGAAAAAAGCCATTTCACTGTACTTCACCCACCTGCGCCGGACGGCCATCTCCCTGAAAGGGGAAGACCTGCAGCAGCTGGGGGTCCATCCCGGCCCGATCTACCGAGAGGTCTTCCAGGCGGTCTTCGACGCCAAGCTGAACGGCCGGGTCAAGACGCGCGAGGAGGAGCTCGAGTTCGCCAGAAAACGGCTCCGTGGATGACCTCCGGGGACGCCGCCTTTTTGCAACCCGGTGGGAGCGGCGTTCCCGCCGCGATTCAGCCGTCGCAGCCAAAACTGCTTTGGCGACGTCGGCGGATCGCGGCTGAACGCCTCTCCCGCAATCGATCGCCTTCATTCACCCGGATGGTGGCGAAGGAACGGCCCCGTGCTGTTTACGTGACCGCTA
>Ga0209262_10000736_pt1 | contig 14012 bp, 22 predicted proteins | sample Lowcelwee11metaG_FD_187171 | JGI IMG/M metagenome (GOLD analysis project Ga0209262, IMG submission 187171) | Freshwater pond sediment microbial communities from the University of Edinburgh, under environmental carbon perturbations - Low... | ecosystem: Environmental > Aquatic > Freshwater >...
TCCGCCCGCCGCACCCAAGCCGACAGGCACTCCGGCGGTTCCTCGACGTGGGGTAGACCGCAACGGGGACATGCTGCGTCGAGGACCCGCCAAGGCATCCCGTAGCAGAGCGTGCAATGCCTCACGGTCACGTGTCCCCGGTCCCAGCTTCCTCCAGCTACGGGCTTGCGCAAGGTGTCGCAGTCGATGCAGCGGGACTGGCGGTAATCGGTCGAGTGGCAGTTGTAGTGGTAGGCGGTCAGCGGCTTGTCTTTGCCGCAGGCCCGGCAGACCTTGTGGGCTCCGGAGGCTTGATCGATGCGGTCGCGGAGCTTTCGGGCTTGGGATTGGTGGGCCATCACACGCCTCCTTCTAGTCTCATCCACTCCCCTCGGTCCTTCCACGGCTCCCAGACGAACCACGCGTACTCCGACGCATCGGTCCGCCCGTCGCAGGTAAAGCTGGGGCGGCGGGGGAGCACGAGCACATCGGCCTTCGCGAGGCTCCACATGTCCCGTCTTCCACGTCCAGCCATGAAGCCGAGCCGGAGCAGCATGGCCACGGTCGAAGTCTCCTCCAGTGCTCGGCGGACGAAGGCTTCGGCGTGGCGGTAGGGCGGATTCGTCACGACCGCTCGGAATGCGTTGCCCTCGACCGTCCAGGGCCACGGATCAAGGAGAGCGTCGCCGCGATGCGCCCATCCGCCGTCGGGGTCGATGTCGAAGCCCGTGGCGTTGAGTCCATGGTTCGCGAGCGCTCGAATGATCGAACCGTCGCCGCAGCATGGATCCATGATCTGCTTGCCGTGGAGCCTGAGTCCCAATCGATTGACCAGCGCGTCCACGCACCACGGCGGGGTATAGTATTTATCGAGAGTGCGTCTCATGCCGCCCCCGCACAATGCACCGTGGCGAGGTCGGGCAGAGACCTAAACCCTGGAGTCCCCGTCGTGAAGAACGTCCGCGGGAAGTAGAGATCGCGGGAGACGCGGGTGCAAAGGTGCTCGCCGTCGGGGACCCGGAGGACCCGTGAGCCGACGGGGTAGCGGCCTAGGTGGCCGATGGCGGTGAGGAGGTCGGGGTGGATGCCCAATCTACTTTTCCCGGAGGGGGAGACTACGATCACGCGGTTCATTCTCCGATCCTCCTGGTCCTGAATGGCAGGGCCACAGCGTCTTCGATTGCCATCTTCCGCAACCACCTTTTCTCCCCGGCTTCCCAGTGGAAGCCCGCCGCTTTGGCCGCTTCCCTCTCCTCGTAAGAGACGAGGGCTTGGAAGACCGCGACGGGCCGGAGGCCCCGCGCCAGGATCGCCTCGACGTCGTGCCCAAGCTCCGCGCAGCGGGTCAGGAGCCGGGCGAGCAGGAGGCAGTCGGAGAGCGCGCGGTGCGGGTCGATGACGCCCAGCCCATGTTCCAGGGCGAGGGAGATGAGGGACGAGCCGGGCTTCGACTGCTTGGGCCAATCGCACCCGTGGCAGGTATCGATCCAGGGGAGCCCGGTTACTGTTCCCTCAGGGATCCATTGGCGATCGAAGTCGGCGTTGTGGGCCAGCGCGGCGTCACAGCCCATGAGCAAGAGATCGACGCCGTCCCAGACTTCGCCCTTCGGGGTCCCGTACTTGAGCAACGATGCGGGGATGTGGTTGATCGGTTCCGCTGGATTCTCCGACGGCCCCAGGATGATCCAGGACTGCGCGTCGAGCACCGAACGGCACCTGAGGGAGTAGCGAACGACCGCGACCTCCAGACATACCCCGTCGGCGGGGGTGAGCCCGGTGGTCTCGGTGTCGAGGATGGCGAGGAGGTCCATCTCACCACTTCTTCCCGGGGTCTGCCATGCCTTCGAGCCACGACTGTGCGGCCGCTTTCGTCATGGCGACCGCGATCGAGGGCTTGCCTCCGACGAACTTCGCCTTCGTGCTCTCTCGCTGGTTTCCTTGGTTGTCGAGCCATTCCTCGGAGTAGACTTCGATCCTCGTCTTCGCGCCGATCACCGCATCGAGAGGCTGGCCCTTCTCCCATCCGAGGCCGCGAAGCTGCTCCAACGAGATCCTGATATTCTCGGGCGAAACGAAGTAAAGCTGCACGTTGACACGGTCGCCGGCTTCGTTCTCAAGGACGAAGTCCATGAGCTTCTTCCCGTTGTCGTTCGTGCCGGCGGTGTACGAGATGACCTTCACATCGTGATATCCAAGCTTCATGCTGCCTGCTCCTTTGCCTTCCGCACCCTGTGACGGGTGATCGTTCGTGACTTCAGCCTTCCCGCTACGCGCAGCGCTTCGATCGCTGCATCCCACACGTCCGTTTTGCGCCCCCGCTCCGCTCCCTCCTTGACTGCTTTCTCCAATGCACCCTTCGGCACTGAGACGCTGATGCACTGAGCAAACCGATCGGCCGACACCCATTGCGCTACGGGCTCGTAGACGGCTTGGATCGTCGAGGCCTCGATTGACTCGCGGGTCTCATCGACACAGGCCAGCTCCTTCCCGTCGCCGAGGGCCAACGGGCCGTTCGTGTCGACGTACGCCTTGACCGCTGTAACGACGGAGTCGAGGAGCGATTGGGCCGCTTCCGCGCGATGCCAGAGGGATGCGGCGTGGTCGGGGCCCGTGATAGCCGGCGAGCTCGAGAGCACCAGCGCGGCACCATCGGGGAGCGCTTCCACTGTGCGAGGGCAAGTGGCGCGGATGGGGCAGTAGCGGCCGGTGCAGTACAGGCCTTCGACGGGCTTCGGGTCTTGCCCAGCTCGGCGGATGAGAGAATCCACTTCGTCCTTCACGTCCACGAGCCCGAACGCGTCGTACGTGTGCCTGTCCACCCACCCGTCCGCATACCTCAGTTGGACCTCGACCGTGTCGACCCCGTGGTGCTCGGAGACCATGAGGGCGAGGAGCGCGAGCTGGGCGTTCTCTTTCGCTGGGTCCGTCCGCTGGCCGCTCTTCCAGTCGACCACGATCGCGAGAGACTCCGAGGGCCAGAGCACGACGACGTCGGCGGTCCCCGGGATCTCCCCATCGGCGAGCTCCCCATACTCCCTGCCCACGTCGAAGCCGACGAATCGAGTCCCGTTCGGCCCGTAGACGTACGCGACCTCCGTTCGGATCTCCGCCCTTCCGATCTCCCCGGCCGGCTCGTCCAGCTCGGCGAGGAGGGTGTTTGCATCGTCGCGGGGCGTGAGTTCCGACGCATCGGACAAGCACTCCGGGGGCTCGGGGATCGGCGTCCCCTCGGGCAGCAGACCGAGCGCCGTGCCGATGATCCAGGCGCACACTGCGTGGTACCACGTGCCGATCTCGGCGGCGGGCGACGTGGTCTGCTCGGGCCACTGGACATCGTCTCTGGTCCAGTAGAGGCAGAGGCGGGCGAGGGCCATGCGGGATGCGGAGAGCTTCACTTGCCCATCTCCTTGAGGATCGCCGCAGCTTCCGCCCGAATCGACGGATCTGCCTTGATGGCCGCGGATCCGATCCTTGCAGCCTTTTGCTTGGTCTCCGCGCTCCGCATCGCTGCGCGCCAGTCAATCACTGGGGACGGAGACGGCGGGGCGACGGGGTCGAGGAGATCGGCTGCAGCCTTCGGGGGAGCGGGCGGAGCCGGGGGAACGACCGGGGGAGCCTCGGGAGGTGCTTGCCACTTCGCCACTTCGGCGAGCTCGGCGGGAACCTCAGCGGCTTCGCCGAGCAGCTCCTCTGGGGTGTAGAGCCCCAAGGTGACATCGGGGAAGACGTCGCGGGCCAAGAACGCCTTGGCGCGCGCCATGAGCATCCTGCGAGGGTAGGTGAGCCACGGGCTCTCCTTCTTGTTCAGGACTCCGGCGGCCCGCGCGTCGTCCATCGTGAACGTCGCAGTCCTTTCCTGCCGACCCTTGCGCCTTGTGCGCCACGTGCTGTGGGTGTCGTCGGTCGAGACCTCTTCGAAGTACTCGCACGCGCCGGAGTTCAAGCAGACGGCAACGAGGGTATCGGCGCTGGGGGCCGGGGAGCCGTTGACGATCTTGATCCCCCTGAGGGCTTGGCTCTGGGAGAGTCCGAGGTCCTTCCCCGTCATGAGGATGACGTAGGCTCCCGCCGCATTGCCCCCCAGCTTGTACAGCCCCGACGCTGCGACGATCTCCGCGAGCCTCCAAGCCTCGTCGTGAGTCGTCGGCTCGTAGGGGTTTGCGCGGGGCCGCTCGAGAAGCTGCTCGAGTTCCGTCTTCGGGGCTTGCGCCTGGAGCTCTGCGAGCGTCGGCACGGGTTCAAAAGCTCTGTTCATTGCCTCACCTCTCCCATTGTCGGAATCCCATCGGCCACGGTGTGCATCACTCGCCTGGGGGCGAACCACGCCTCGAACGCTTGCAGGGCCGCGTCGATCGCGGGCTCCAGCCTCTCCCCCACGCGGACCACGTCGTAGTCGCAGTCCCGGTCCGAGACGCGGACCACGTAGTGGGCACGCTCGCTGAGCCAGTGGATCGTCAGGACTGCCTGCAATCTCTTCAGCCTTGCATCGAGATCAACAATCGACATCGTTCCTCCTTACGGTTCAAGCGCCTTTGTTGAAGTCACCAGTTCCCACGTCCACGTAATATTCGATTTCATCCTGCCTCCACGCGAGCCTGCGAGTCACGCTGAGGGGGTGTGCGCGTCTCGCGTGCTCGCGTCGGGGCGGGATTCCAGCCACTTACGCATTTCCACCCACGCTCGGTCGGGGTCCCCAATCCCGAGCATCGCCTCGTCGGAGAGGCGGTAGACGTGCGCATCGACGTCCCCCTGCTCAGCGGCCCTCTCTGCCTCGACTTGGGCGAGGAGGCTGAGCGCGGCGAGTAGGACGGGGCGGGCGACCATGTTTAGCACTTGCAAACACTGCTACCACCCACGAGCCCAAGCCGTCAACTTAATTCTTACAGTTGACAAGTCGGCATCGCAAGTGTTAGGGGCTCGATCATGGCAGACGAATCTTTGGCCGATCGTCTCAGGTCGGCGAGGCAGGCGGCGGGGCTGACCCAGGAGCAGCTGGCGGAGCGGGCGGAACTCTCTGGGCCCTACATCAGCCAGATCGAGGGTGGACTGCGTGGTCCCCGGCTCTCCGCGGTCGCCGCGGCGAGGCTTGCGCAAGCGCTCGGCGTCGAAACCGATTGGCTCGTGAGCGGACGGGCCGCGTAGTGGACCTGCTCCAAGCGACCGCTCGGTGCCTCGCCGTGCTGCTAGAGCTATCACCCCGAGACCGCGCGCGGGTGCTCTCCGCGCTGCATGCGGTGCTTGACCTAACCACCCCAACCAACCAACCCAAGCAGGAACAAGACCAATGAGTGACAGCGATCTACTGGACGTGACCGAGGGGGCCCAAGATGTCGAGAGCGAGAGCCCGGAAGCATCGGAGGAGGCAACAGCTCAAACGGAGCGCCCGAGCCCGGATCTGCCAAGCCCTGCGCTCCCTGACTTCGTGCCTGATGCCGCTCTTCTCTCTCTCATGGGCGAAGCGGTCAAGACGCGCCACGAGCTCGAATCCGTGCGCGCGCAGAAAACGGCCAGTGCAAAGGCGTTCGGGGAGCGCGAAAAAGCCATCGACATGAGGCTGGGCGAGATTCTGGAGGAGGTCGATTCCAAGACTTGGCACGAGAGATTTTCAGAGGAAGAGGGGCTCTGCTACCGCACGAATAGGCTCACGGGCGAGACGGAGACGCGGCCCTACAGCCCGCCCCCTCAGCGGGAATTGCCCTTCGATGCGCTCGAGTCCCCGGAGCCGGATGAGCCGGAGCCGGAGCCGGAGTTCAGGGCTCTGGACTACGTCGGCCCCGTCAAGGACTACCTCACCATGGAGTGGCAGACCTGCGCCTCGATCTCCGATGCAATGAAGCTCGACACGAAGACCGTGGGCGCGGAGCTCAAGGCCCTCGTGGAGCAGGGACTGGTGGAGTCAGAGGGGAAGACGCGGGGCAAGACATACAGGCTGGTGGGGCAATGAACCCAGATTCCCCCCAGGTTGCGACGGAAAAGGTCCTGATCCTTACGGGATTGACCAGCGCCGTCGACCACGCCCACCCGTTGGATGAGAGCAACGTAACGGTGTTGCTCGCCGATGTGATCTTCCTGTTCCTGCACGTCGCGAGGCTGCAGGTGATGCTCGGAGCCAAGCTATGATCTCCCCATTCTGGCGCCTCGCCTTCGTGATCATCGTGGAGTGGTGGGAAGGGTGACCATCGGCTCCCTCTTCTCGGGCATCGGCGGGCTAGAGCTAGGCCTTGAACGGGCCGGGCTCGGCCCCGTCGTGTGGCAGGTGGAGATCGATCCGTTTTGCAGGCGAGTGTTGGCGCGTCATTGGCCCGAAGCTGACAGGAGCGTGACAGATGTGCGAGAGGCAGGGAACGCAACACTTGGGTACGTCGACATCATGTGCGGGGGATTCCCGTGCGTCGATCTCTCCCCGGCAGGTGGCAGAGCGGGCCTTGATGGCGATACGAGCGGTCCACTCTGGTTCGAATTCTTGCGCATCGTTCGCGAACTTCGACCGCGCTTCGTTGTCGTGGAGAACAGCGCAGGGCTCGCTGCTAGGGGGCTCGACGTTGTCATCGGAGGACTTTCCCAAAGCGGGTATGACGCGATCTGGTTCCCTCTCTCCGCTTCCGACGTTGGAGCGCCGCACGGGCGTGAAAGGACGTTTGTTGTGGCCCACACCGACGCGATCGGATGCAACAGCGAACCGCCGTCATGGGTACATGCTAAAGGGACATCCTGGGACGACGTTGACCGATGCTGTCGTTTTGTTCCTGGGCCTGCCAGAGAGGAATGGGCGGGAGCATCTGTCGAGTCCAGCTATCCCGAACCCGGACTTCGTCGAGGGCATGATGGGGCTTTCGCGGGGCTGGACAGACGTCGACTCATGGCCCTCGGCAACGCCGTAGTCCCGCAATGCGCGGAAGTCGTTGGATGGGTGATTCGAGGGCTCATGTAGATGGAAGCCCGCCCCTACCAGTCCCGCCTTCTCTCCGCCGTCCGGGCCTCCTACCGAAACGGCAAGCGAGCGATCTGTATCGTGCTCCCCACGGGCGGCGGGAAGACATTCGTCTCAACGCAGCTCGCCGAGCCGGTCCTGCGCAAAGGCCTCACGGTGGATTTCATCGTCCATCGCGAGGAGCTCGCCGACCAAGCTCGGGAGGCCTTCCGACGCATCGGCTTCCCCGAGGGGCGGAGGTTCAGGATCGTTTCGCTGCAGACGGCGGTGGCGAGATCTCTACAGCTTGATCCTGCGCTCGCGATCGTTGACGAGGCGCATCACGTAGCCGCCGATCAGTGGTCAATTCCGATCCGCTCCATGAGGGATCGGGGAGTCCCGCTGATCGGCCTGACTGCCACCCCCGATCGCGGGGACGGTCGAGGCCTTGGAGAGATCTTCGACGACCTCGTGATCGGTGCCCAGCCTCGAGAGCTGATCGAATCGGGTCACCTTGTCCCGTGCCGCGTGCTGTCTCCTCTCCGGGCCCGCGCGAGCCTCGCCGAGCATCCCGTCCGAGCATACCAGGAGCATGCGACGGGGCGCAGGGCCATCGTGTTTTGCGGCACCGTTGGGCATGCGCAGAGGCTCGCTGAGGAGTTCAACGAAGCCAAGATCCCATCCCGCTGCGTCGAGGGGAAGATGCGCGACGAGGACCGCGCGCAAGCGATCCGACTATACCGATCCGGCGAGCTGTCCGTTCTGACATCGGTCCAGGTTCTGACCGAAGGCTTCGACGTTCCCGAGACGTCGTGTGTCATCACTTGCACGGGCGCGAGTGCTCCCGCTCCCCTGATCCAAAAGGTGGGCCGGGGGATGCGACCGGCGCCGGGGAAGGTCGATTGCGTGCATCTCGACCTCCGAGGAGCCTGGAGAGACGTGGGCATGCTCCCCGACGACGATCGCCAGTTCTCCTTGGAAGGCCGTGCGATCAAAGCTGCGACAGAGGGCGAGTTGCTGTCGATCGTGCAGTGCCGCGGCTGCGGGCTGTGGTTCCGAGCGTCGGAGTTCAAAGACAGTTCTTGCCCGGAGTGCGGAATGGTTCGGAAGGGCAGGGAAGACCCGCAGGTCCGACGGGCGAGGCTGGCTGTGATCGCCGATCGGGAGATGACCACGGAGAAGGTGAGCTGGTTGGCTCGAAAGCTCGCCGAGGGAAGGTCGAAACGCAAGGCCGACGGCACTCCCTACAAAGCCATGGGCTGGGCACTCCAGCAGTACCGCGTGAAATATCGAACTTGGCCGAATGAGGGGCAGATCAATGCGGCGCGAAGAATTGCCAACGAAGCCTGAAGTCCGAAGCCGGTCGAGGGCCCAAGCCAACTTCGACCACGCGAACTTGATCCGCGAGATCAAGATTGCCATATCCATGGAGTTCAGAAGGGCCGCCTACGTCGACGACCTCACCCAATGGGAGGGGACCGCCCAGGAGGGCTATCGAGTCCGAGCTGGGATGGCCGCGGGGACCTTCGATGTCTTCGTCTGCTACCAGGGGAAGTGCATTTGGCTCGACGCAAAGACCGGGGGAGCAACGCTGACCAAAAGTCAAGAAGAATTCCAGCGATGGATCAGGGCGGCGGGCGGGACGGCGGAAGCGGTGGGGACGGCGGAAGAGGCGGTCGAAGTGGTGAGGAAAGCGGGCCAATGAACAACGCGATCCTGGTCGGACGAAGTCTCCAATCCCCGACGGCCGAGTCGATCCGCCGGCTGCTCCTCGTCTTCGACCTCCCCTCAAACGAGGTCGAAATTCAGGAAGCGCTCGAAGGCCTTCTCTACCTATCAACGAGGGAAGCGACGTGATGCCCGCCGAAGTCAAGCAATTCGCTGCGATGCTTCCCTACGCTCTCGCCTACGCCCGCCGGGGCTGGCCGGTCTTCCCCCTGCACACCCCGATCGAGGGGGGAGGTTGCAGCTGCGGGAAGTTGTGCGGCACGCCGGGGAAGCACCCGAGGACCCGGAGGGGATTCAAGGAAGCGACCACGGACGAAGAGACGATCCGCAACTGGTGGAGGCAATGGCCGCAGGCGAATATCGGTATCGCCACCGGAGAGACGAGCGGAATCCTCGCGGTCGATATCGATCCGAAGAACGGCGGGGCTGGGACATGGAGCCGAATCCAGATCGACAACGACATGGGGCCGCTGACCATCAGCGTCAATACCGGATCGGGCGGGTGGCACCACTACTACCAGCGGCCGACCGATCGGGGAGTGGTCAAGAGCAAGGCAAACGCGATCAAACCGGGGATCGATACGCGCTGCGACGGTGGGTACGTGGTAGCGCCCCCGTCGCTCCATGTCTCGGGCGCCCGCTACTCATTCCGCGAAGGCGCTGACCCCGCCGACGCAGAGCTGCAGCCCTGCCCCCCGTGGCTCCTCGCTCTCCTCTATCCCCAGCCCGGGCCCACCCCGCCGCCGAAGCCGCTCCCAGGAACAACGACTCCGACCGACGGGTGGCTGCTCACTGCCTTCCGCGCAGCCAATTGGATCAGGCGTGACCTGGGGCCGGATAGGGTCGCCGTGCGATGCCCGTGGGAGGAGACGCATTCTCACCCCGCCGGCGACAGCGACTCCAGCACGGTGGTGTTTCGGCCCACCGCTGGCAGATCAATGGGGCACTTCCATTGCTCACATGCGCATTGCTCCGACCGCACCCTCGACGAGGTCAGAGCCGCGCTTCCCCCGGAAGCGGTGGCCGCGGCGAACACAGCCTACCCTCCACGCGCAGAGGAACCAGTCAGCGACCCGGAGCTCGAGTCGGGCCGCGACCCGAACTGGCAAGCAAATCTCTCCCGGAAGCCGAACGGCGACCTCCACCCGATCGTGAGCAACGCGATCGCGATCCTGACGAACGATGAGCAATGGCGGGGAGTCCTCGCCCACGATGCCTTCGCCTCCCGCTCGATCTTCCGAGCCCCGCCCCCCTGGTATGCGGACGATGCGCCAGCCCTCCCGCACACGGACCTGGAGGACGACGATGACGTTCGCCTGGTCTCCTGGATGGAGCGCCGGTACTCCCTCCGAATTTCGAAGGAGACGGCCCACGCGGCGCTCGAGCTCGTGTGCCAGCGGCACGCCTTCCACCCGGTCAGGGACTACCTCCGGACGTGCAGGGACCTCTGGGATGGGAAGATGCGCCTCCCGACGTTCTCCCGCGACTACCTCGGAGCCACGGATTCCGATGCCCATTCCGCTGTCGCGCCCTTGCGGTGGTTCATTTGCGCGGTCCGCCGAATCCACGAGCCCGGATGTCAGGCCGATTCCATTCTCGTATTCGAAGGTGATCAGGGGCTGGGCAAATCCAAGGGGCTCCGGGCTCTATTCTCCGACCCGTGGTTTGCCGACGACCTCGGCGATCCCGCCAACAAAGACAGCGCCGACGCTCTGCGTGGGAAGTGGTGCGTGGAGATCGGTGAGCTCCGCTGGAGGAAATCCGACGAGGAGACGCGCAAGGCCTTCATCTCGCGCCGCGTCGACCATTACCGCCCGGCCTACGCCCGGCGCACCATCGACGTGCCCCGTCAATGCGTCCTGGCGGCGTCGACCAACGAGCATGACTGGCAGACCGACCCCACCGGAGCGCGTCGATACTGGGCGGTGCCCTGCGGCCGCATCGACGACGCAGCCATTGCCCGAGACCGCAACCAACTATGGGCGGAAGCGATGGTCCGATATGAAGCGGGGGAGCCGAGTTGGTTACAGGACGACGAGGTCCCAGCCCAGGTAGCCGCGCTCAACCAGCGGAGGGAGGTCGACCCCTGGGAGCCGAAAATCATGGACTGGATGGTCCTCAGGGTAGAGGTGACGATCGAGGAGCTGCTGACTCAGTGCCTCGGATTCCCAATCGAGAAGCAGAGCAATAACGAAGCGAGAAGGGCTGGACGGGTGCTCCGAGCGAACGGGTGGAGGCCGATGCGGCACCTCGGCCCGAGGGGCGCCAGGGTCAAGGTTTGGGGTCGCGCACCCGAGCCCTCAGGTGCCCAAAAGTGCACGCAGGGTGCACAAGAAAGCGAGCAAACGCTATGAAACAAGGGCTTTTCGCTCCGTGCACCCATGCACCCGGTGCAACCGATGTTCCCTTAGAGGTGTCAGGCGTGCTCCCCTGTACACCGTCGCACCCCAAATTCGTTTTGCACCCTACTCCTCTATAGAGAATACCAGGTGCACAGGTGCACAGAGTATAAGTACAGGAATGCAAAGGAGAATCGGTGCACCCGAGAACTTCTAAGACCAGGTGCACGTCGGATGCACAGGTGCACGGATACGACGTGGGCATCGTTCGGGCTCGCGCCAACGACCGCTCTCACCTGCTCCCGAAGCCTGTTCTGTGCCTGGAAAACAAGCTGGTTTGCACCGCTTGTGGAGCCCTCTTCCCCTACCAGCCGGGGGAGCTTGAGGGGATTTGGGAGTGGCTGGGGGAGCATAGGAGGCATGTCGATGAGACCTAAGACCATCGCCGAGCGCATCGCCACCATCGCGGCACGATGCCACCGTCGCAGGCTCACCAGACCGCCTACCCCCAGGCGTCCAGCCGATCCATGGGCCCGTCGCCTTCGGGTCGCCAGGTCTCGGCGCGAGCAGCTCGAGGCGGAACGCCAGGACTGGGAGAGATTGGTCAGGGAGACGGGCGGCCAGATCACCCAGATCGCCTACGCCATCGGCTGTGACCGGGCGAGCGCACGCAGGGCCATCTGGGACCTCGGGCTGTGGCCGATGCTCGTGCAGATCAGGGCAGGAGCGGATTACGTCACCGTCGGGGCATCAGCGCGGCTTCTGCCAGGGCCCCGGGGGGGGTACCACCCCATTTGAAAAAGTGAAATAGGGGCCGGTGCCCTTTGCTTCTACCGTGTGGCCAAACCCTCTTGGCACACGTCCAACCAGTCTAAAACACGCCTAAAAGTCACATACTGTGCCAAATGCTTGCCACTGTGCCTAGTTTGTGCCAGTAGTTGGGCCATGCGGTGTGCCATCTGCGATCGAAAGGACGTGGACGAGGTCAACGCGGCTCTGGCGCTGAGGTCGAACAGGGAAGTCGGGGCTGAATTTGGGCTAAACCGGGAGAGTTTGCGCCGACACAGGGCGCATATTCCAGTGGCACAACCTGGCGCAGAAGTGATCGTCATGGCTGGGCGTCGACCGACCCCGAGGGCTCCTAGATCGGTGGAGGGCGACCGCCGGCTGACGACCGGGAAGCTCCTGCAGGCGGTCGTCGAGCGTCTGGCCGCCGTCGAGGCCGCTGCGGCGCGGTGCGAGCGGAGGATCGAGGCGGGGCTCGGACTCCGGGAGGAACAGCTCGTGATCCGGACGCTCGTGATGCTCCGGCGGGAGGCTCGGGGGTACCTGGAGCTGATAGCTCGGACGGGGGGCCTCGATGCTCCGACGTCGGAGATGCCGGAGGCGCGCACGGTCGAGGATGTCGAGCGGATGCTCGGCGAGCTCCAGCGAGAGATCGAGGCGTCCAGGTGATGGCCCAGGTGGCTCCGGCGTTCGCCGTCGTCCGGTCGCTGACTCCGGCGGACGGGCCATCGATCGGGGCATGGATCGTCGAGACCTGGTTTCACCATCAGTCCCGGCGCCAGTACCCGCGGTCGCGGGACGTGATCCGGCATCTGCTCCAGCGCCCAAGTGTCCAGGTCCGGATAGCGGTTCCGGCGTGCGATCCGAGTCCTGACCCTGACGCCGCGCCGTTCGGCTGGGCTGCTGTAGAACCGTGGGCCGACGGGTCGACGACGGTTCACTTCGTGTACGTTCGGGGCCGGGTTCCGGAGCGCAACGGGGAGCCCCCGTCGCCCGGACTGAGAGGGTATGGGCTCGGGCACGCGCTCGTCGCGGGGCTGTCCGGGCCGGTCTGGTACACCACGACATGCCGGCTGGCGATCGTGCCTGCGGGCTGGAGGTATGACCCATGGCGATAGCTGTAGTAGAATTCGATTGTAACATCCGGATCGGTGGTCGACTGCGTGGGACGGTATCGGCTGACGATGCCGCGCTCGAGCTCGACGGTCAGTTCGTGCGCGTCACGTGGGCTCAGGGGACTGAGACGAAGGCTATCCCGATCGGGCACGTGAAGGCGCTCACCATGACGGTGAAGGGGAAGCCGGCGAAGTGACCGCGGAGCTCCCATTGACCCTGGTCCTCAGGCTGGCGAAGCTGCGCGCGGACCTCGGCGTGGTCGACCCGGTAATCTGGGCGATGCGCCGTGGGTGGGAGCCGGACGTGAATCAGCGGCGGATCCTGCGGTCGAAATCGAAGCGAGTGATTCTGCTGTGTACGAGGCAGTTCGGCAAATCGACGACGGCCGCGATGGTCGCGGCGCATCAGGCAGTGACGCGCCCGGGGTCGATGATCTTGCTTGTGTCGAGGTCGGAGCGGCAGAGCGGGGAGCTGTTTTCGAAGGTCAAGGCGTTCATCGGCGACGAGAGGAAAGCGAAGGACAGAGCGTTCGAATGGAAGCTGACGAACGGCTCGCGCGTGATCGCCGTGCCCAGCTCGGAGGAAACGATCCGCTCGTTCTCGGCCGTTGATCTGCTGATCGAAGACGAGGCCGCACGGGTGCCGGATGCGGTGTACAAATCGATCCGCCCGATGCTCGCGACGTCGCGCGGGAGGCTGTTCCTCCTGTCCACCCCGTTCGGCCAGCGGGGGCACTTCTACGACGCTTGGTCGCGGATGAAGGGCTGGGAACGGTACGAGGTTCCCGCGTCGGAGTGCCCTCGGATCTCTCAGGAGTTCCTCGATGAAGAGCGGGAGGAGCTCGGCGAGACGTGGTTCGCTCAGGAGTACGGGTGCCAGTTCGTGTCGACGGACTCGGCGCTGTTCTCCGAGGTCGAGATCGCTCGTGCGTTCTCGGAACACGTGCCGGCATTGGATGAGGTGAAGAGCGTTGTCCGGCCGTTGTTTGGGGGTGGGTGATGAGCGATTGGCTCGTCTCCGTCGACCTGGGGCAGACCCAGGACTACACCGCGATCTCTGTGGTCGAGGTCGTGCGACTCGCGACGGGCGAAACGCAGCGGTCCCGTAGGTCCGGGAAGATCGTCGAGCGGTATCGCTCCGAGTACCACGTGCGG
>Ga0209262_10000737_pt1 | contig 14012 bp, 10 predicted proteins | sample Lowcelwee11metaG_FD_187171 | JGI IMG/M metagenome (GOLD analysis project Ga0209262, IMG submission 187171) | Freshwater pond sediment microbial communities from the University of Edinburgh, under environmental carbon perturbations - Low... | ecosystem: Environmental > Aquatic > Freshwater >...
CGCGCCACGGATCTCGAGGTCGTGCATGGCAAGGTAGAAACCGCTGCCCAGTTCTTCCATCTGCTGGATCGCGTCGAGCCGCTGCGAGGCCTGCTTGGTCAGGCCCTCGATGTCCGGCACCATGAGGTAAGCGTAGGCTTGGTGGTGGCTGCGGCCGACGCGGCCGCGCAACTGGTGCAGCTGGGCCAGGCCGAATTTGTCGGCCCGGCTCATCACGATGGTGTTGGCGGTGGGCACATCGATGCCGGTCTCGATGATGGTCGAGCACAGCAGCAGGTTGTAGCGTTGCGCCACGAAGTCACGCATGACCCGCTCCAGATCGCGCTCGGGCATCTGGCCGTGCGCGATGGCGATGCGCGCCTCGGGCAGGATTTCTTCCAGCTTCTGTTTGCGGTTCTCGATCGTCTCGACCTCGTTGTGCAGGAAGTAGACCTGCCCGCCACGCTTCAACTCGCGCAACACGGCTTCGCGGATCACGCCGTTGCTCTCGCTGCGCACAAAGGTCTTGATGGCCAGGCGGCGCTGCGGCGCGGTGGCGATGACCGACAGGTCGCGCAGGCCTTCGAGCGCCATGCCCAGCGTGCGCGGGATCGGCGTGGCGGTCAGCGTGAGCACGTCCACCTCGGCGCGCAGCGCCTTCATCTGCTCCTTGTGGCGCACACCGAAGCGGTGTTCCTCGTCGATGATGAGCAGGCCGAGGTCTTTGAACTGCGTCTTCTCGCTCAGCAGCTTGTGGGTGCCGACGACAATGTCCACCGAGCCGTCGGCGATGCCTTTTTGTGCTGCGGTGATTTCCTTCTGCGAGCGGAAGCGGCTCATCTCCGCGATCTTCACCGGCCATTTGCCGAAGCGGTCCACCAGCGTCTGGTAGTGCTGCTCGGCCAGCAGCGTGGTCGGCGCGAGGAACGCCACCTGGCGCCCGCCGGTGACGGCCACGAAGGCCGCGCGCAGGGCGACCTCGGTTTTGCCGAAGCCGACGTCGCCGCACACCAGCCGGTCCATCGGGCGCGGGCTGATCATGTCCTGGATCACGGCATGGATTGCGCCTCGCTGGTCGGCGGTCTCGTCGAAGCCGAAGTCGTTGGCAAAGATCTCGTAGTCCTGCGCCGAGAAGCGGAACGCGTGGCCCTGGCGCGCGGCGCGGCGGGCGTAGATGTTCAGCAGCTCGGCGGCGGCGTCGCGCACCTGCTCGGCGGCCTTGCGTTTGGCTTTTTCCCACTGCCCGCTGCCCAAGCGGTGCAGCGGCGCCTCGTCGGCGCTCACGCCGGTGTAGCGGCCGATCAGCTGCAGCTGGCTCACCGGCACGTAGAGCACGGCCTTGTCGGCGTATTCGAGGTGCAGGAACTCCATCAGCGCGGGCGTGCCGTCCGGGTTCTTTTCGCCCATGTCCATGTGGATCAGGCCCCGGTAGCGGCCGATGCCGTGCGCGTTGTGCACCACTGGGTCGCCCACGTTGAGCTCACTCAGGTCCTTGATCAGCGCATCGACGTCGCTGACCTGTTCCTGCTTCTTGCGCCGGCGCGTGGTGGGGCCGGCGGCGAAGAGCTCGGTCTCGGTGACAAAGTCGATGCCGTCTTCCAGCGAGCTGAAACCGACCGTGAGCACCGAGGTGGCGATGCCGGTCTTTTCGTCGCTGGCCTGGAACTCGGCCAGCGAATCAAAGGCGGGTGGGTTCAGACCACTGTTCAGACCACTGGCGCGCAGGAAGTCGAGCAGGCTCTCGCGCCGCCCGTCGCTCTCGGCCAGGATCAGCACCCGGTGCGCCGTGTTGCGGATGTGGGCCTGCAGGCGGCTGAGTGGGTCTTCGGCGCCGCGCACCACCGACAGGTCGCCCAGCTTTTGCGCAAACGCGTTGTCGGCCGTGAATCCTGCGGCACTGATTGAAAGCACTGCGTAGATACCCTACCTCTGACGAACGGTAGAGCGGAAATGATGTTGCTTCTGGTCAAGCGGTGGGGCCGAGGGCGAACATTTCCGACAGCGAATCGTGCAACTGCGTCACTTTGTGAGCACCCAGATTCTGCTTTGCAGCTCACAGCGCTTTCACAAAGTGCAAAGTCAGTCCGACGGTTAAATATTTCACATCGTAAGAAGTGCCAGACTGACTTTATTGTTCCCAGACTGACTTTATTGTCCGTACTCAGTGCCGCGGGCGGGGGCGTCGATGCTGTAACCGCTTCGTAACGGGTTTCACGGATAATTGAAACCAAATTACAGAGCCACCCGTTTCAGCCATCCTCCAGGAGACAACCCCCATGCCGCAACGCGCCACCAAAATCGTCGCCACCCTCGGTCCCGCGTCCAGCTCGCCCGAGATGCTTGAAGCCATGATCCGCGCCGGCGTCAATGTCGTGCGGCTGAACTTCTCCCACGGCAAGGCGCAGGACCACATCGACCGCGCTGAAACCGTGCGCGCCGCCGCCAAACGCGCCGGCCGCGAGGTCGGCATCATGGCCGACCTGCAGGGCCCGAAGATCCGCGTCGGCAAGTTCGCCGAAGGCAAAGTGATGCTGGAGCCGGGTCAATCTTTCGTGCTGGATGCCTCGCGCACCGAGCCGGGCGACCTGAGCGGCGTGGGCCTGGATTACAAGGAGCTGCCGCGTGACGTGAAGGCTGGCGATGTGCTGCTGCTGAACGACGGCCTGATCGTCATGACCGTGGACCAGGTGCTCGGCGACGCGGTGCACACCACCGTCAAGCTCGGCGGCGAGCTGTCCAACAACAAGGGCATCAACAAGCAGGGCGGCGGCCTGACGGCGCCCGCGCTCACCGCCAAGGACATGGAGGACATCAAGACCGCCATGGCCTTGAAGGCCGACTACGTGGCCGTGAGCTTTCCCAAGAACGCGACCGACATGGAGCTGGCCCGCCAGCTCTGCAACATGGCCGCCGCCCAGTACAACCACAAGCCCGGCCTGATCGCCAAGATCGAGCGCGCCGAGGCCATTCCCGAGCTGGCCAACATCCTCAAGGTGTCCGACGGCATCATGGTCGCGCGCGGCGACCTGGCGGTGGAGGTGGGCAACGCCACCGTGCCCGGTCTGCAGAAGCACATGATCAAGCTGGCGCGCAAGATGGACAAGGTCGTCATCACCGCGACGCAGATGATGGAATCGATGATCGTCAACCCGGTGCCCACGCGCGCCGAGGTGAGCGACGTGGCCAACGCCGTGCTCGACGGCACCGACGCCGTGATGCTGAGCGCCGAAACCGCCGCCGGCAAGTACCCGCTGGAGACGGTCGAGCAGATGGCCGCCATCTGCGAAGCCGCCGAAAAAACCGACCACGATCCGCTGGACGACGACTTCGAAGGCGAGACCTTCACCCGCATCGACCAGGCCATCGCCATGGGCGCGCTGTTCACCGCGCACCACCTGAAGGCCAAGGCCATCGTGGCGCTGACCGAGTCGGGCTCGACCGCGTTGTGGATGAGTCGGCACAACGTGCGCATGCCCATCTTTGCCGTGACCTCCAAACTCAGCTCACAGCGCAAGATGACGCTCTACCGCAACGTGCGCCCGATCCTGGTTGACACCAGCGCCGACCGCGACACCGCGCTGGCCGAAGCCGAAGCCGACCTGAAAGCGCGCGGCGTGATCCACAGCGGCGACGTCTACGCCATCACCGTGGGCGAGCCCATGGGCACACCGGGCGGGACCAACACCTTGAAGATCATCCGCGCGAGCTAGAGAATCCCCCTGCGCCGCTGCGCGGCTTCCCCCAAGGGGGACGCCGCTGGCGGCCCGGCAAAGCCGGTTCCGCGGCGGCCTGGGCTGGAAGGCATCTCGCTCCGGAGGTTTGGTTGTCATCTGCGAGCAAGGGCGTCGGCGCTAAAATTCCCCGAGTTACAGACCGGTTACCAACTTTGTTTTAGGGGATTTTCATGGCTCTCGTTTCCATGCGCGAACTGCTTGACCACGCTGCGGCGAACGGTTACGGCATTCCGGCTTTCAACGTCAACAACCTCGAACAGGTGCAGGCCGTCATGGCCGCCGCCGACGAGGTCGGCGCTCCGGTCATCCTGCAGGCCAGCGCCGGCGCCCGCAAGTACGCGGGTGAGGCCTTCATCAAGCACCTGATCCAGGCCGCCGCCGAGATGTACCCACACATCCCGATGGTCATGCACCAGGACCACGGCACCAGCGTCAAGGTCTGCGAAGGCGCCATTGGCCTGGGCTTCGGCTCGGTCATGATGGACGGCTCGCTCAACGAAGACGGCAAGACGCCTTCCAGCTTTGACTACAACGTGGACGTGACGCGCAAGGTCGTCGAAATGGCACACAAGAGCGGCGTGACCGTGGAAGGCGAACTCGGCTGCCTGGGCAACCTGGAAACCGGTGATGCCGGCGAGGAAGACGGCATCGGCGCCGAAGGCAAGCTGGACCACAGCCAGATGCTGACCGACCCCGAAGAAGCCGCCACCTTCGTGAAGGCCACCCAGCTCGACGCCCTGGCGATCGCCATCGGTACCAGCCACGGCGCCTACAAGTTCAGCCGCCCGCCCACCGGCGACATCCTGGCGATCAGCCGCGTGAAGGAAATCCACGCCCGCATCCCCAACACCCACCTGGTCATGCACGGCTCCAGCAGCGTGCCGCAAGACCTGCTGGCCATCATCAACCAGTACGGCGGCCAGATGAAGCAGACCTGGGGCGTGCCGGTGGCCGAGATCCAGGAAGCCATCAAGCACGGCGTGCGCAAGATCAACATCGACACCGACATCCGCATGGCCATGACCGGCGCGGTGCGCAAGTTCATGGCCGAGAACCCCGAGAAGTTCGATGCCCGCGAATGGCTCAAGCCCGCCCGCGAAGCCGCCAAGGCGATCTGCAAGCAGCGCTACATCGAGTTCGGCTGCGAAGGCCAGGGCGCCAAGATCAAGGGCGACACGCTGAGCGTGATGGCCGCCAAGTACGCCCAGGGCGAGCTGGCGCAGAAGGTGGTCTGATTCCAGGGCTCCTCTGCACTGGAAAAGAGGCCACCGAGAGGTGGCCTCTTTGGTTTTGAGGGTGCCCTTTTTAGTCGGCTTTGGGTTTTGCCTTGCTCGATCGCGCCGCCTTGACGCTCTCAAACCAGTCCGTGTCTGCGGCCACCTGGGTTTTGACGCGCGAGGCTTCTTCTTCGTCAAGAAAGAGAGTCGTGGAAATCCGGGCCCGGACCCTGGGCAATGAAATGAGGCCTGACAGCAGGCCGGCGTGGATCCACCGCAGATCGTTGGGCTGGCTGCGCGCGTATTTCGAAATGGCCGTGTCATCGGGGTCGAGAAACCAGATGCGCAGGCCGTCTTGCTGGATTGAGCTCATGCGTTCTTCCCAACCATCGGGCAAGCTGGGGAGGCTGGGCGACACCGGATCAAGGAAGTAACCGTGGGCCTGGTGAAATGCAGAACTTTCACCCAGAGCGCTCCGGGCGTCGAGGATGCGGCCGGGGTCGGCCTTGGTGTAGCAATCGATGTCCACGGACATGGACATGTCGATGGGAAGTTCGTCTTCATCCTGGGTACCGAGAATGGCCAGGCTGCCGACCACCACGTAGTCGGCGTGCCCGGTCAGTTGTCGGGCTTGCTCAAACAGGGTGAACAGATGAGCTCGCTTCATGCGGGTATCCTTTGCCAGGGCGAGTTCTGGCGCAAGGCCACGCCCCAGTCCAGGTTCTCGGAACCCATGATTTGCGCGAGTTCCTTGACCGGCAATTTCAGCAGCGCGTCCCAGCGATCGCTGTAGTCGGCACTGCACAGGTGGTCCCGGCGCCACCGGGCCACCTCTTGGCAGGCACGTTCTATCAGCGCACGTTGTTCAGCGCGTGGCGCCAGCAACAAGTGAATCGCCAGGCGCTGGTGTTTGATGAGGCGGTCCTTTTCCACCAGCGCTTGCGCTGCCCTGGCTGCGCGTCGGTTCGCCAACAGGGCTTCCGGCCCCGCGCGCCGCTGGAACTCTTCGGGTGAGCAGACGATGGCCCTGACCTTCTTGTGCCGTTCAATGGCGACTGGTGCCTGCGCGGCGGCATCCAGGAGTTCCCCGAAGTTCTGCTTGGCCGCGCTGGACGTGATCTGTTTCATGGTTCGCAATGTACCAAATTTGTCTATTTTGGACAAAATATTCGCTTGGGCCGGTGTGCTCTCAGGGTTGCACCGGGTGTCCTGTCACTTGCGATGGGCACGGGTATGTATTGACGCATGTTGGCCGGGATTCCGCGGCATTGCTGACCATGCCGGTTTGTTACGACTTGAAACCAATGTCCCGTTACAAGTGGTCAAGAACGCGCCGGGCCCGCCGATGAAGAGGTTGTCACAAGGCGGTTCCTGTTGCCATCGGCGGCAGGGCAGGTCATTCAACCAGGGAAATACCATGAAACACATCCAGCATTCCAAATTCGTTTTGATCGCACTGGCTTTGACGGGTCTCGCGGCGTGTTCGACGACCGCACCTCAGCCGTCCCAGCCGGTGGTCAGTGCGCCTCAGGTCATGCGCATCACGCCGTTCAACCAGCCGGAGGTGGACGAAGCCGCTGGTGCCTATGTGGGCGCCTACGCCCGGACCGTGGCCAGCAGCCTGCAAGCGGGCAAGTACATCGAGTCGCTGGCTTTTCTGCACCTGAACGCCGAATCCTGCTTGAGCAGCCGGGCCAGCCGCTTGCTGGGCAAGGAGCTCTCGGTGGAGGACAAGAGCGCCTTGCTGGTTGCTGCCGTCTCCCCGGAGCAGATGCGGGCCTACGAAAAGCTGTCCTACGGCTACAAAACCCGCGCCAACGGGCTCGAAATGTTCTCCTGTGACCATGCCGGCCTGAAGGTGGCGTCGAGCGCGAAGTACTGAAGCCCCACAACCCGGAGCCACCGGCGGGCCAGTCGCCCGACCTGCGATAATCGCCCGGAATGGTTCGGAGCCCGTTGACTGTTCGGTCACCGGGCTTTTTTCTTGGCTGTCACTTGTCCCTGCGCCCGATCATGACCTCCGCCCTCCACACCTCCGCTCTCAACTCCCTGCCCCTGCTCGCGCGCGGCAAGGTGCGTGACAACTACGCCGTGGGCGACGACCGCATCCTGATGGTCGCTTCCGACCGCATCAGCGCCTTCGACGTGATCATGGGCGAGCCGATCCCCGGCAAGGGCGCGCTGCTCACCAAGCTCTCGCTGTTCTGGTTCGACCAGCTCGGCCCCAAGGGCCTGAACATCTGCCCGATCCACCTCACCGGCGACGCGCCCGAGAGCGTGGTCTCGGCCGAAGAAGTGCCCCAGGTCACCGGCCGCTCCATGCTGGTCCAGCGCCTCAAGCCCATCCCGGTCGAGGCCGTGGTGCGTGGGTACCTCGCTGGCAGCGGCTGGAAGGAATACCAGGAAAGCCGCTCGGTCTGCGGCGTGCCGCTGCCCGAGGGCCTGTTGAACGCGAGCAAGTTGCCCGAGCCGATCTACACGCCCGCCGCCAAGGCCGAGATGGGTGAGCACGACGAGAACATCACGTTTGAGCAGACGGTGGCCATGGTCGGCGCCGACATCGCCGCGCAGATCCGCGACAAGGCGATTGCGCTCTACAAGGCCGCGGCCGAGATCGCGCTCAAGAAGGGCATCATCATCGCGGACACCAAGTTCGAGTTCGGCCTGGACAAGGCCGGCACCGTGGTGCTGATGGACGAGGTGCTGACGCCCGACAGCTCGCGTTACTGGCCGCTGGAGAGCTACGTGGTGGGCCAGAACCCGCCGAGCTACGACAAGCAGTTCCTGCGCGACTGGCTGGAGACCGCGCAGGTCAGCGGCAAGGCCTGGGACAAGACGGCGCCCTCGCCGCGCCTGCCCAAAGAGGTGATCGAGAAGACCTCGGCCAAGTACCAGGAAGCGCTGACGCGGCTGATGGGCTAGGAAAGCGCACCCCCGCGCCGCGTTCTGCGTCACTCCCTCGAGGGGGCGGCATGGCGGAGCCGGCTCCTTGGTGCCCCTGGGCTTGGAGCATCACACACAAACCCTGCCTTCAGTGCGCCACGCAGGTGGTCCACAAATGCCGTCACCGCTCGCGGCACATGGGCCGAATACGGCCGAATGGCGTAGATCTGGTCGGCAAACGCACCCACCGGCTGCCAGTCTGGCAGCACCTGCACCAGCTTGCCCGCCAGCAGGCTGGTCTGGGCGGTGAAATCGGGCAGCAGGGCAATGCCCAGGCCGCTCAGGGCGGCATCGCGCAGCGCCTCGCTGTTGTTGGCCGCCAGCGAACCCGACACCTGCACCGTTTCCCGTTTCGTCGTTGACCCAGGCGCCACCGGCTCCAGCGTCCAGGCGGGCGTGTCTTGCGAGCGTGGGTAGTGCAGGCAGTTGTGGTGCGCCAGATCGCCCGGGGCCTCGGGCGTGCCGTGGCGGCGCAGGTAGGCGCGGCTGGCCACCAGCACCGAGCGCGTGGCGCACAGCGTCCAGGCCACGTGCGTGTCGGGCGGCGCGGCGGTGTGCCGGATGGCGAGATCAAAGCCTTCGGTGGCCAGAGAGCGCAGGCGATCGGACATGTCCAGCTCCAGCCGCACCTCGGGGTACTGGCGCAGGAACTCCGGCAGGCGCGGCACCAGCTGCTGGCGCGCAAAGGCCACCGGCGCCGTCACGCGCAGCAGGCCGCGCGGCGCGCCCGCCGCGTCGCGCACCTGGGCGAAACACTGGGCGATGTGCTCGAACGAAGCCCGCGTGTCGTCCACCAGCCGCTGGCCGGCTTCGGTCAGGCGCACGCTGCGCGTGGTGCGCTGCACCAGCGCCACGCCGGCCAGCCGCTCCAGCTCGGCCATGCGCTGGCTCACCGCTGCCTTGCTCACACCCAGGCGGGCGGCGGCGGCCGTGTAGCTGCCCTGCTGGGCCAGCACGTTGAGCCAGTGGAAGTGGCCCCAGAGTTCATGGATTTTCTGTTCGTTCATGGCCTATTGTTCATCAAACTGAACAATCAATTCAGCAATTCTGGCTTGTATCGGGCGGGCGCACTTTCTACACTGCACTCACCATTGATCCCAAGAGACACACCATGACCACCGCCATCACCCACTTCATCGCTGGCGCTCGCGCGGCCGGCACTTCCCCGCGCGCGCAGGACGTGTTCAACCCCGCCACCGGTGCCATCACCGGCCGCGTGGCGCTGGCCAATGCTGCCGATGTGGACACCGCTGTCGCCGCCGCGCAGGCCGCGTTCCCGGCCTGGTCCGACACGCCGCCGATCCGCCGTGCCCGTGTGATGTTCAAGTTCCTGGAGCTGGTGAACCTGCACAAGGACGAGCTGGCGCAGCTGATCACCGCCGAACACGGCAAGGTGTTCACGGACGCGCAGGGCGAGGTGGCGCGCGGCATCGACATCATCGAGTTCGCCTGCGGCATCCCGCAGCTCTTGAAGGGCGATTTCACCGACCAGGTCTCGACCGGCATGGACAACTGGACGATCCGCCAGGCGCTGGGCGTGGTGGCCGGCATCACGCCGTTCAACTTCCCGGTGATGGTGCCCATGTGGATGTTCCCGGTGGCGATTGCCGCGGGCAACACCTTCGTGTTGAAGCCCAGCCCCATCGACCCCAGCGCCAGCCTGTTCATGGCCGATCTGCTGAAGCAGGCCGGCCTGCCCGACGGCGTGTTCAACGTGGTGCAGGGCGACAAGGAAGCCGTGGACGCGCTGCTGGTGCACCCGGACGTGAAGGCGATCAGCTTCGTGGGCTCCACCCCGATCGCCAACTACATCTACGAGACCGGCGCCCACCACGGCAAGCGCGTGCAGGCCCTGGGCGGCGCGAAGAACCACATGGTCGTCATGCCCGACGCTGACCTCGACCAGGCGGTGGACGCGCTGATCGGCGCCGCCTACGGCTCGGCCGGCGAGCGTTGCATGGCCATCTCGGTGGCGGTGCTGGTGGGCGACGTGGCCGAAAGGATCATGCCCAAGCTGATCGAGCGCACGAAAGCGCTGAAGGTACTCAACGGCACCAACCTGGCCGCAGAAATGGGCCCGATCGTGACCGCTGCGGCACACCAGCGCATCACGGGTTACATCGAGGTGGGTGCGGCCGAAGGCGCCGAGCTGCTGGTGGACGGTCGCCGCTTCGACGCGAAGCAGACCGGTGAAGGTTGCGAGGGTGGTTTCTGGATGGGCGGCACGCTGTTCGACCACGTGACCACCGACATGAAGATCTACAAGGAAGAGATCTTTGGCCCGGTGCTGAGCTGCGTGCGCGTGCACGATTTTGCCGAGGCGGTGCAGATCATCAACGACCACGAGTTCGGCAACGGCACGAGCTGCTTCACGCGCGACGGCAACGTGGCGCGCGAGTTCGCCCGCCGCATCCAGGTGGGCATGGTCGGCATCAACGTGCCGATCCCCGTGCCCATGGCCTGGCAGGGTTTCGGTGGCTGGAAGAAGAGCCTGTTCGGCGACATGCACGCCTATGGAGAAGAGGGCGTGCGCTTTTACACGAAGCAGAAATCGATCATGCAGCGCTGGCCCGAGAGCATCGGCAAAGGCGCCGAGTTCGTGATGCCCACGGCAAAGTAAACACGCCCCCACGCTCCGCCGCTGCGCGGGTCGCTGCCCCCCGGGGGGGCTGTTTCGCCTTGGGGCGGCCCGGCGGCGAAATAAGCGCCCCCCTGCGCGCCTTCGGCGCTTCCCCCCAAGGGGACGCACGCTGGGGCCGGCGGAGCCGGGTCCTTGCGTGCCTTGGGTCGGAGCCCGCGCTCCGGCCACGGCGATTACCCCAATTCTTGATACGGTTTCATGGGTTTTTTGTTTGTTTGGACGGCGCTGCGATCGGGGTGTACAACCCAATCAGAGGTTGGCTTTTTGGGTGACAGGGAACAGCCAGAACGTAGCAGGGTCGGGTCACCGGACATATCGCCGATCAGGAAGGTTTGAGAGCTTGCATTGATTGCCACACCGCTGAGCGGAAGGAGGTCACCATGCGCAAGCGTATCTACTGGCTGCTGCCCAATGTGGCCAGCGCTCGCAGGACGATGGATGACATGCTGTTGGCTCGTATCGACGAGCGGCACATGCATTTTGTCGGCCGCGAAGACATCAATCTTTCCGGCCTGCACGCGGCCAACATCCTGCAGACATCCGATGTGGTGCGCGCCGCCCAGGTGGGTGCGCTCATCGGGGCGGTCCTGGGTTGCGCGGCGGGCATCGGGGTGGCGTGGTACCTGCCGGTGGCCGGCGAGCCACCGCAAGGGGGCCTGGTTGTCCTGCTTGCAATGGTGGGTGCGGCCTTCGGCACCTGGGTCTCCAGCATGATCGGCGTGTCCACCCCCAGCCAGCGGCTCAGGCGCTTCGAGCGGGCGATCCAGCAAGGGCAGATCCTGCTGATGCTGGACGCGCCGCAAGGGCGCGTCGAGGAAATCGAGTCGCGGCTGCAGGCTTTGCATCCCGAGGCCCACCTGGAAGGCGTCGAACCCAACATTCCGGCCTTCCCCTGAGGGCCTGGGTTGCGGCAACCCGTCGCTGGGTTGCCCACCACCGGAGGCAACCATGGACATGGGGTCACATCGATCACGGGGGGAACCGCGACGCGAGCCATTCGCTTGCGCTCGCGCGCCCTAGGCGCCATGGCCATCGCCATCGCACTGCTGCTGATCGTCGCCGCAACGGTGACCTTCCATCTGGTGACGCCGTGGTGGCTCACGCCGCTGGCCTCGAACTGGCAATCGATGGACGACACGCTGACGATCACCGTCGTGGTCACCGGGCTGTTTTTTGTCGTCATCAACCTGTTCGTCGTCTACACCCTGTGGCGCTTCCATCACCGCACAGGCGCTCGCGCGGCCTACGAGCCGAACAACCACCGCCTTGAGCGCTGGCTGGGCGGCATCACCACCGTCGGCATCGTGGCACTGCTGGCCCCGGGGCTGTGGGTGTACGCGCGCTACGTCGACCCTCCGGCTGATGCGATGCAGCTCGAAATACTCGGCCAGCAATGGCAATGGCGTTTTCGCATGCCGGGTGCGGACGGCCAGCTGGGCGGCACCGACCTGCGCTTCGTGTCAGCTGAAAACCCCTTCGGCCTGGACCCCGCCGACACCGACGCGCAGGACGATGTGCTGATCGATGCCAACGAGGTTCACCTGCCGACGAACCGGTCGGTGAAGGTGCTGACACGCTCGCACGATGTGTTGCACGACTTCTTCGTGCCGCAGTTCCGCGCACGCATGAACATCGTGCCGGGTCAGGTGAGCTGGTTCTGGTTCACGCCTACCCGGGCGGGCCGCTACGAGTCCCTGTGTGCGCAGCTCTGCGGTGTCGGGCACCCGGCCATGCGCGGCGTGGTCGTGGTGGAGGATGCCGCCGCCTGGCTGGCTTGGCTGCAACAGCAACCCACTTTCGCGGCGATGCGGGCCAAGGCCGACAGCGCCGCGGGAGGCGGTTTGCAAGACGCGGCGGCGCAGGGCCGCGCCCTCGCGCAGGCCAAGGGCTGCGTGGCCTGCCACACGGTGGACGGACAACCCGGCGTGGGCCCGACCTGGAAAGGCCTGTTCGGCAAGACCGAGACCTTCACCGACGGTTCCACCGCGCGGGTCGATGAAGACTACCTGCGCGGCTTCATCCGCAACCCGAAGGCGCGCAACGTGAAAGGTTTTGCGCCGGTGATGCCGCAGATCGAACTGACCGCCGACGAGCTCGACGCGCTGGTGGCCTACATCAAGACACAGGGCGTCGCGCCCGCCCGGCCTTGACCGCCACAGGGAGTCCGCCATGGCCCTCATCGACACCAGCCACCACGATGACGCTCCGCGCAGCTTCATCACGCGCTACGTCTGGAGCCAGGACCACAAGGTGATCGCGGTGCAGTACGCCTGCACCGCCATCGCGGTGGGCCTGGTGGGCCTGCTATTGTCCAACTTGATGCGGTTGCAGATCGGCTTCCCCGGTGTGTTCGAGTTCATCAACGCCGAACGTTACTACCAGTACGTGACCATGCACGGGATGATCATGGTCATCTACCTGCTCACGGCGCTGTTCCTCGGCGGCTTCGGCAACTACCTGATCCCGCTCATGATCGGTGCGCGCGACATGGTGTTCCCGTACATGAACATGCTGAGCTTCTGGACCTACCTGCTCAGCGTGATCGTGCTGATGGCCAGCTTCTTTGTGCCCGGTGGCCCCACCGGCGCGGGCTGGACGCTGTACCCGCCAGCCGCCATCCTGCCCGGCACGCCGGGGCACGACTGGGGCATCATCCTCATGCTGGTGTCGCTGCTGATCTTCATCGTCGCCACCACGATGGGCGGCCTGAACTACGTCACCACGGTGCTGCAGGCGCGCTGCGAAGGCATGACGCTGCTGCGCATGCCGCTGTCGGTGTGGGGCATCTTCGTGGCCACCATCCTCGCGCTGCTGGCGTTTCCGGCGCTGTTCGTGAGCGGCGTGATGATGTTGCTGGACAAGACCCTGGGCACCAGCTTCTTCATGCCCGCACTGATCTCGATGGGGCAGGCCACCGGTACCAAGGGCGGCAGCCCCCTGCTGTTCCAGCACCTGTTCTGGTTCTTCGGCCACCCCGAGGTCTACATCGTCGCGTTGCCGGCCTTCGGAATCGTCTCCGACCTCATCAGCGTGCACGCGCGCAAGGCGATCTTCGGCTACCGCACCATGGTCTGGGCCATCGTGGTCATCGGGGGGCTGAGCTTCGTGGTGTGGGCGCACCACATGTTCGTGAGTGGCATGAACCCCTGGTTCGGTTTCTTCTTCGCCACCAGCACGCTGATCATCGCGGTGCCCACCGCGATCAAGGTCTACAACTGGGTTCTCACGCTGTGGCGCGGCGACATACACCTCACGTTGCCGATGCTGTTCACGCTGGCCTTCATGCTGACCTTCCTGGCCGGCGGGCTGACGGGGCTGTTCCTCGGCAACGTCAGCGTCGACATCCCGCTTTCGGGCACCTATTTCGTCGTCGCCCACTTCCACATGGTGATGGGCGTGGCGCCGCTGCTGGTGGTGTTCGGCGCCATCGTGCACTGGTACCCCATGGTCACCGGCCGCATGCTCGACGAAGGCCTGGGACGCATCCACTTCTGGATC
>Ga0209262_10000738_pt1 | contig 14010 bp, 11 predicted proteins | sample Lowcelwee11metaG_FD_187171 | JGI IMG/M metagenome (GOLD analysis project Ga0209262, IMG submission 187171) | Freshwater pond sediment microbial communities from the University of Edinburgh, under environmental carbon perturbations - Low... | ecosystem: Environmental > Aquatic > Freshwater >...
GCGCACCTAGCTTTTGTAAAGGAATCGTTCTTACTCCGTTCTCTTTGATCCCCAATATTCGAGGCTTCCGACTAAGGGATATGTATTGGAAGCATTTTATTTCTGTAAGAAGGGTTCTTTGTGCATTTAAAAAACTTTCTGCATATTCATAACCTTTATTTTGAGTTTATACCGCTTCCACTTCAATGGCACCCATTGTTTTTAATTCTTCTATTCTACTAAACTCGTCTCTCGGCAAAAAGGGATGAACCCCTTTTATTTAGTACTTTGTGCGGCCATGGCGGAACTGGCAGACGCGCTAGATTCAGGTTCTAGTCGGGGCAACCCGGTGGATGTTCGACTCATCTTGGCCGCATCTTTTAATGGTAATAAGATTAAAAAATATTAGTTATTGTATGAAATGATTTTGGTTTGTACAATATTTCCTTTTTAAAATAAGGGAAAATAGGTATGTCAATAACAACAGTATCTGCATGTCGTCCACAAGATCCAGTTCCTTCTTCACGATTTTTAGGCAAGACTCCGATAGAAACAGCAAGACTTGCACTTAAAACAATTTCTACTGTAGGAGCTGTTTTAAGCGGTGTAACGGCTGTGAAGGCCGAAGGGAACGATAAATTTTTCGCATTTGTTCCTCTTCTGGTCTCAGGTGGGTTGGTATATTGGTCGAGAACTTTAAAAGACTATCAAAATCCAGCTGAGCTGTCTATGTGGAGAGCAGAAGCGGAAGGGCTCCTTTTCTCTGTAATTGAGAAAAAGCATGGTCTTAATAATATGCGATATCTTTTGTCTATAGATCATGTGCAAGAAAAATTCTTCGAGGAGAATAAATCTTTTGGACTGTCTGCAGTGGTTGCTAGATATCCTTTTACAGCCATTCGTGAACATTCTCTTGCTAAGGGTGATGCTCTTCGTTTTTTTCTCTTGTCTGAGTTGAAAAGTATTTCTGTGACTCAGCTAACCGATTGGTATGAGAAAACCGCATTTCAAGAGAATCTGTTGAATGAAAAGGAGCTTGGTTCTTTGCAAAAAATTAGAGAGGAGACTCAAACTGTGCAACAGCAGTATAAGGCTGCTCGTCAACAGTCTGATTGCAAATATCCACAGCGGAGCTCAAAACTTTTGGATGAGCTCGTTATTTGTGCGCAAAACGCTCCAGAGGAAGCAGACAAGATCAGAAAAGAGTTCATTCGCAATGGTCGAGACGCGGCAAGTCAACAAGCTAATGGCCGCTCCATGATAGATGTTATATTTACAAATAAAGGGGCAGGGACTCTTTTGGTAGAAAACATAGATAGTTATAATCAAGGATGTAATGCTACGCAACAGGCGGCAGACAAAACAGCACAAAACTGGCTTACAAATAAATTGAATGAAATTGCTGCGCAAAAAAAATTGATTCGAGAAAAAAATATAGGATCCGAGGACGAACAAAAATATCTCCAAGAGATTCAGGCAGCGGATAAAATACAGCAAGAATCATTGAATGATCTACAGGCACAGTTTCGAACGGTTCTTAGTGGTTGGCTCTCACATCCGTAATGGCAAGGAAGAAAGTTTTCAGGGAGGATCCCCGTTGGCTCCCTGCTCTAGCCAATCTTTGAGCGAGAGGACTGAGGTTTCGCATCTTTTTGTCAAAAGTTCTTCAGCTTCTTTTTTGGGAAGGTCTTCAAAATCGTCCCATTCAATCGGAGACCCGAAAACACAAGAAATTTTTCCAAATACACGGGGCCATTTTTTCTTGCTGGGCCATGCTTTGAGTGTTCCGCTTAAATATGCAGGGAAAATGGGGCATTTGGCTTTTTGTGCGAGGAAAGAAAGGCCTCGTTCAAAAGGATGAAGCGTTCCATCTATGGATCTTTTCCCTTCGGGAAAAACAATCAGTTTTTTTCCTTCATTTAAGAGTTGAATCATTTGTTTTAGGACGTGGATGTCTGAGGCTCCTCTTGAGACGGGGTGGGTATTTAAAATCTTAATAAGACGACCAAGAAGAGGAATGTGAAAAAGAGATTCCTTGGCAAGAAAATGGACCTCTTCAGGACACGAGATCGAAAGAACGGGAGGGTCATAAAAAGAATTATGATTTGCAATAATAAGTCCCGGCCCTGGACGAAAATGTTTTGTTCCGTAAATGCTCAAGCGGAAGCAGATTTTAAAGAAAAGACGAGCAAGAGAATAGACAAAGCGATAGGACAGTTTCATTGGAGGAAATCGTCTTTTCAATTTGGGTTTCAATCGCAATATTTTTTTAACGACTTCATCGATGGTTAGATTGGAGGTATCAATTAAAATTGCGTCGTCAGCTTGTTTTAGAGGAGAGATAGAGCGGGTCGTATCATTTTGGTCGCGCGCCGCCATTTCTTGCAGAATTTGCTCTTGGGTAAGAGGCTCTGATAAGTCGGGAAATTTTTCGAGGAGCTCTTGGTAGCGTCTTTCTGCGCGGACAGTTGGTTTTGCTGTGAGAAAAATTTTGAGATCTGCATCAGGAAATACAACTGTTCCCATATCTCTACCTTCAAATACGGCATTGCAGCTTCGTCCAAATTTTCTCTGCATTTTCACCATTGCTTTACGTACATTTGGATAGATTGCAATTTGAGAGGATACAGAAGAGATTTCTCTTGAGCGAATGCTTTCAGTTACATTTACATTGTCAACGAAATAAGATCTTTCACCAAGAGGGTCTGTATGGATTTCGAATTGGAAAGAAAGAAGAGATTTTGTAACTTTCTCTACATCTGATGGATCAATCCCCTTTTGAAGAATTTGCCAAGTAAACGAACGATACATAGCTCCTGTATCAAAAAAAGTAAATTGCAGTCGCTTTGCAACAGCTTTTGCAACGGTAGATTTTCCTGTTCCAGAAGGACCATCGATTGTAATAATCATGATTTCACAAAATATAAATAAAAATAGATAATCGGAGCATTAAAAAGCAGAGAGTCGATCATATCAAGGACCCCGCCCAACCCAGGAAGTCGATTGCTATCTTTTTTATTTGCATCGCGCTTTAAAAGAGATTCTGACAGATCTCCAAGAGGACCAACGAGACCAAGAATAAGTCCAAGAATCAAGCATTCAGCTAGATTTAACTGGAAAAGAGACGAAGAGGAATCTCTGCTAAATAAATAAAAAATAAAACTAGTGATCATTGCACACACAAGACCAAAAACCGTTCCTTCAACGGTTTTTCCTGGGCTAATATTGGGAGCTAATTTGCGGCGACCCCATAAATTTCCAGCAAAATAAGCTCCAACGTCAGTAATTTTTGTAACAATAAGAAGAAAAGAGACCCACCATCTGCCATCTTGTCCATTAGGAAAATAGAGAATTCCTAAAATCATTCCCATAGGAATCGCAATATAGGTTAGACCAAAAGAAGAAACCGCTAAATCGATAATCGCACCATCTTTTTCTTTGAAATGAAGAAGAAAAATTGTCAAAAAAACGATAAAAAATAGAAGCAAGGGCAGGCTTTTCAATGCAGAATAATGCGCAGCAATAAAGAAAGAAAGTACCTCGAGCAAGGTAAATGTTAAGAGGACAGGGAGGAGCATCCGTCCGCCCTTAGTTTCTACAAACTGTTCATATTCCCAGACAGCCACGCAGGACAAAAGAGCAATTGCAAGAGATACGATGTATTGGAACCACGGATTAAAAGAAAAAATAAGTAAGAAAACAATAATTGGAATTGTGATGAGAGATAGAGTAAATCTTTTCGTTAAGTCTTTCATGTCCCTCCTCCATGACGTCGGTTTCTTTCTTGGAAAGTAAGTGCGGCTTCATAAAGATTTTTTGGAGAAAAATCAGGCCAAAGGACTTCAGTCATATACAGCTCCGAGTAGGAAATTTGCCACAGAAGAAAGTTGCTCACTCTTAATTCTCCGCTTGTTCTGATCAAAAGATCGGGATCCCCCCAGGGGGATGTGTCGAAATATTGGGCAATATATTCTTCTGTAAGATTTTCTAGGGGAATTTTTTTTTGTTCATTTTCTTTTAATATTTTGAGAAAGACTCTTCGAATCTCATCTCGCGCTCCGTAATTAAGAGCGAGAACAAGGTTGATTTTGTGACAATGCTGTGTTGCATTTTTTGTCTGATTGAATGCATCTTGCACAGATTGGGGTAGGCGGGAGATATCTCCGATTGTCTCTAATCGGATCCCTTCTTGAATCATTAAATCTTTTTTTTGAGTGAGATATACCTCGAAAATGTGCATAAGCGCCTCAATTTCTGCGCTTGGTCTCGACCAGTTTTCTGTAGAAAAGGAGTAGACGGTAAGTGTTTTTATATTTAGATCGGCGGCAGCTATTACGATATCGATTAAAACTTCAGCCCCTTCCCAATGCCCCATGACTGAAGGGAGTCCTCGTTGTTTTGCCCAGCGTCTATTCCCATCCATAATGATCGCCACGTGTTTAGGGCTTCTTGTTGGATCTATTAAAGAGAGTTCTTCTGGTCTGAAAATGGACCTTTGGTCCTTTAGTTCAAGAAGAACGCTGAGTGGGGAGGCCTTGTCGTTCAAGGATTTTCTCTGGTTTTTCCTCTTGAGCATATAAGATCTATAGATATCGCAGCAAGATCCATTCTCGCAGTTTCTATGCGATTTAAAACCAATTCTTGAACCATATTCTCAAAATTTTCGACAATGGTCTCGTTCATCACTTGGACAATCCTTTGCTAGGGCTATTATGGTTTAAGTTATTTTTGGAACATCGCATAATGTTTCAGATAACCGGTTCCTGGCGGCGCAATGGAGCGAGCTCCTCGAGAGCGTAAATAAAGAGAGCAGTCGCGATCTCCTATATCCACCGCTACTTGATAAGGCGTAAGTCCACTTTTATCTGTATGATCTACTGCAGCACCATGATCGATACAAAGCTTGAGAAATTCCAATCTTGTAGCTCTATCTGGTACGAATTTAAGCATAAGTTGCAAAACTCGATGGCCATTCGCTGTGACAGCATTGGGATTTCCTCCTTGCTTGAGCAAGGCTTTCAATTTAGCAATCCCTACTGCGCCTTTTAAGAAGTTTCGAAACTTCTGTGTTTGAAATAATGTCTCTAAGCCAGGATCAGCAGCTCCCAGTTCCTTCATTAATAGAACTAAAGAGTCGTAATTCCCTCGATCTGCTTCTTTTAGGCCGTTAATGTATTTTTTTCGAATAGACCCATTGCAAGAAATACTGCTCGGCCATTTGGGATATGGACATCCCCATATGAGAAGACAACGATCTGCAATTAATCTGGAAAATCGACCATTTCCATTTTCAAAAGGGTGTATGAATACGAGACGATGATGAATGCGTGCGCTCTTTTCTACAAATGACAATTCAACAGGTGAATTGCCCCAAGACAAAACTTCTTCACACAGCTGCGCAATCTTCGCACCAATCAGCCATGTCTTTACTCCAATCGAGGTCGCTTCTTTTCTCTGTCTACCCGCCCAAGCCCACACTTTCCCAAACATAGCTCTATGAATTTCCTGAAATCCTCCATAATGGAACCATTGCAATCCTGTCGAAGAAGTAACACGTAGAGAACTCTCTTGAGCCTGCAAAATATTTTCAGCTTCTACTCGATTCAAATCGCTCATGGTACGAACCCAAGGGATCAAAAGATCACTTTCATCATGAAGCGGCGTAGCTCCTTCCGGAAATTCAAGAAACATGAAGTTAATCCTCTTTCCAAAGAGTTGAATTAGACCCTTTCAAAAGTTTTTCTTCTTCTTGTCGCAATAATACATCCGTAAATTTTTTATCAGGCTCTTGATCTTCTAGATGCATTGTTCCCAAAAGATATCTAACTTTAGCTTCAGCTTTTTTTCTCGCTTGTTTTCTTCGAATCGTATGAACAGATTCTCGCAGTATTGGCAAAATGACTAAATCACACTCAAGAGCCTGTAAAATCCTTCTTAGCGTTGCAAGACTAGGGTCCCCTTGACCTTTCTCGATGCGAGAAATTGTTGATTGGGGCACTTTTGCAAGTCGTGCCAAAACTTCTTGAGGCATGCCGATTTGCTTGCGAATCATTTTAATGAGAGTCCCTGGAGTCAATCCTCTGGCTGCCTGCGACGCTTTTGCTCCTTCCTTCGCTATTTCTTCAATGAGAAGCTGTTCCGAAAATTCCATATTGTCACCTAAGCTAAATATATAGCATGAATGCTATAAAAAGCGAAATAATTTATGCTTGTATGGCATATTTTTCTTGCAAAGAGATTTTTAAACCTGAGCGGTATCGAAAACTCTTGCCGGAAGACTTGTCTCTTTAGTTCGGGTGAATTAACGATTCTTCCTTTTAAAATTTTACTACTGATCTCCAATGGATTATATGAACTGGGCATTTACTCCTCTAGACAAGATCGGGAGCTTCGCATATTCTCGTTCAGATGAATTTAGAAAGTGGATTATGGAAAAAAATCGCAAATGGCATTTCGTTCTGATTGTGGCAGTCGCCCTCCTCACGGTGTACAATATTCTGCCAACTGTTTTTTATTATCTTAAACCTCTTCATGAACCTGTTTCTGTATCACAAAGCGAGCAAATCATTTCTTCGATTGAGCGCAGGGTCAACGGTCTTGAGGAAGAGTCGAAGAAATGGTTAGTCTCTTTTTGCGATCTACTTCATATTAAGCCAATATCAGTTACTTTGACTTCTCCATTGATTTCTGTTCGGTTTGCAAAAACAGAAGAAGCTGATCGGTTTCGCTCCATGCTTCCTCGCGCGGGGGCTTTGATTTCATTTCCGGCAATGCAATTAAAATTATCTGCGCAAGGAGATGATGCGAGAGAAGTTCTCGTGCAGAGATCCCTTTCTACGCAGTTGGAAGGAAACTTTTTTTCTTATGTGGCAAAAGATAGTCCCGAGTCTCGTGTTCTTTGCTTAGATCAGTCCGCATCCTCTGAGTCCTCGGGGTTTATTGTTTTCAAATTGGATGCACTGGCGAAGAGTCAATCGCAGAAAATTTTATCTGTACTCAGAGATAAGTGGGCTCCCAAGCATCCTGATTTTCAAAGTATTCCTATCGTTGATGCTGAAGGTTATGAAGGATTATCTCCTGAACAAAAAACACTGTGCTTGATTGCAGGAAGTCCTTTAAATGACGCAATGCCAGGTTTAAATGGAGAATCTTTATATCTTATTGTTAAGGGAATCGAGCGTATTGCAAAGAATTATGAACAATTCCCGAATATAGAGCCTGCGCGAGTTTTTCAGTCTGATTTATCTAAATTAGATCTTTTGCTTCGCCAAAATGATTTTTTTGCAGCTGCAACAGTCTCTTCGGATGCTGTTCCTTTTGCTGGAGATTTTTGTTTTGAAAAAACTCATTTTGCGCGTCCTTTGCTTGTAGCAACAAGAGAAGATTTTGTTTTGCATGGCTCTAAAAAATATGCAGTTTTGACACTTTCAACACATGAACAGCGATTGCTTACGGAAAACAAAATCGAAACGCGTATTCATGAGGAATTGATTAAGTGGGACGATGAATATCGATCCAAGCAGGTACACCCGGATCGAAATGTCCATTTTGAGACGCCAAGACCTACCCATAGTGTATTGTTCAGCAATATGGCTCTTTCGTTGCGCAAGTTGTTTCGAGGAGATGATAAAAAAATACTCCGTTGGGGGTTAGATCTTTCGGGGGGGAAAACAGTTCAGATTGAGTTGCGTGACGCAAATCATGATGTCGTTAAGTCGGATGCTGACCTTAAGCTGGGGCTGAACGAATTGTATAGTCGAATCAATAAGATGGGTGTATCAGATGTTTCGATTCGTCAGGTAGGTCATCATATTGTGCTGGATTTCCCAGGATCTCAGTCGCTTTCTGCAAAAGAGTTAATTCAATCTTCTTCGATGTATTTTCATGTAGTCAATGAGAAATTTTCTTTACAAAGTCCAACACTTGGTAGTTCTGTTCACCAATTCTTGCAAGAAGTTTGGAATGAGGCTCTTCTTACCGGGAAAAAGGATTCTCAATCAATCAATGACATTGCGACTAGACATCTTTTGGGAGATAAAGAGCTTTCTCAATCTGAATCGGCACGTACATTATGGGAAAATGGTCTCCGTTTGCAAACAGAAGACGAGATTGGAGCGGGGTATGCGCCGGAGGATCATACATCAAAAATTGCGATTTTCCGTGGAACCGAAGTAAGTGATTGGCAGGGTCAGGCAAATCCTCTTCTAATTGTGTTTCGAAATATTGCACTAGAAGGTGCTCATTTAGACAATATTCGTTCCTCATACGATCCTTCAAAAGGGAACTATTTGAGTTTTGAGGTCATTCGTTCTTTACAGAATAAGAATGGAGATACTGTCTATCCTCAAAACAATTTATATGCATGGACATCCCGTTTTTCTAAAGAACAGGTGGCGGGAACCCCGGATGATCTCTATTCCAGAGGAAATGGATGGAGAATGGCTGTGGTACTCAATGATTCTGTGATCAATGCACCTACTTTGAGTTCTTCTCTACGAGATAGTGCGATGATTAGTGGCAATTTTTCTCAAACAGAAGTGCAGCGTTTAGTTGCTGATTTAAAAGCAGGGTCCCTGACATTTACTCCTCACATTCTTTCAGAAAAAAATGTGAGCCCTGAATTGGGACAAACAGATCGAATGAAAGGTATTTTTGCTACAGTTGTTGCCCTCGTATTGGTGATCGGATCTATGCTGGTCTATTATCGTTTTGCAGGGTTTGTGGCTTCATGCGCGGTGTTGTTTAATCTTCTGATTTTATGGGCCGTTTTACAAAACCTAGGGGCATCATTAACTTTGTCTGGAATTGCTGGGATTATTCTAACTGTGGGGATGTCCATTGATGCAAATGTTCTTGTTTTTGAAAGAATTAAAGAAGAGTTTGCAATTTCTAAGAAAATTTCCTCTGCGATCGCTATAGGGTATAAAAAAGCATTTAGTGCAATTATCGATTCGAACATAACGACAATTATTGTTGCTCTTATTTTGATGAATTATGATGCGGGTCCTGTCAAAAGTTTTGCGGTGATTTTAGTGATTGGAATTGTTTCTTCGATGTTTACGGCTCTTTTTATGACTCGCTTTTATTTTAATCGCTGGGTACAGAATCCAAAAAACACTTCTTTAAAAATGGCAGACTGGATTCGTGCAACGAAATTTAATTTTCTGCAACAAACAAAAGTAGCCTTTGTTTCGGCAGCTATTATTATCGTGGCTGGAAGTTATTTTGTTTTTGCAAAATCGTCTACAATCCTAGGTTTAGATTTCACAGGTGGATTTTCTTTGCATCTTGAACTAGAACCAGATGATGCGCAAAAGTATGCGGAGAGAGTTTCTATTGGGTTACAAGCAAATGGCGCAGAGAAACGGGATTTTCAAATTCAAGAATTGAGCCCTGTGAATCATTTGCGTCTTTTGTTTTCACCAAGTATGGAGCAGAAAGGAAAACCATTTGCATCCTCTGAAGATAAAAAAGATCGAATTTCTTGGGTGGTTCATGCACTGCAAACAGAAAATCTATCCATTGCTCCTGAAATGCAATTAGAATCAAATTGGACATCGATTAGCGGCCAAATGTCAGATACTATGCGTAAATCTGCAATTATAGGACTTCTTCTCTCTTTTATCGGGATCTTTATTTATTTAGCCTTCCGGTTTGAGTATAAATTTGCAGCAGCAGCACTTCTATGTCTTGTTCATGATGTTTTGATTACTCTTGGCTGTATGGGAATTCTTCATGCTCTTGGCGTTCCTTTACAGATTGATTTACACACCATTGCGGCATTGATGACAATTGTTGGCTACTCTCTGAATGATACGATTATTATTTTTGATCGAATTCGAGAAGAGATGCGAATTTCTAACGAGAAAAATTTGATCGGGATCATTAATCGCGCTTTGAATGCTACCTTAAGCCGGACGATGATTACCTCAGGGACAACTCTTTTTGTATTGATTGCTCTTGTTGTATTAGGAGGAGTGTCGATTTTCAGTTTTGCTCTTGTGATGACAATTGGAGTTATTTTTGGAACGTTGTCTTCTTGGTTTATTGCAACACCGCTCATGTTATTTTTCCATCGACGAGAAGAGGTTCCTCTTTTAGTTAAAACTGTACAAATGAGATGAAAGGCCAAGATACACAATGGATTTATCCAGAAAGCAATGAGCATTTTCTTCATTCGGTCATAGAGGAATTTAATATTCATCCAGTGACCGCGCAGATTTTGATTTCCAGGGGATTTAAAACTCTGGAATCAATTCATAAATTTCTCTACGCCAAACTACCGGACCTTTATGACCCGGAATTATTCCCTGATATGGACAAGGCTGTAGAAAGGGTTCTCTTGGCTCTTCGAAATCAGCAAAGTATTTTGGTTTATGGAGATAATGACGTTGATGGGATGTCCGCTGCAGCTCTTCTTACTGAATTTTTACGTATGATTGGAGCGAAAGTTTTTTTTGATATACCGAATCGTTCTTCGTTGAAAAAAAGCTTAATGGGCGATGCTTTAGAGTTTGCTCTTTCATTGCGCTGTGATCTTCTTATTACGGTGGACTGCGGAATTACAGCTGCGAAGGAAATTCAAGAAGTCGTACAGCACGGGATTGATGTAATTGTAACAGATCATCACGAACCGACTTCCAAACTCCCTCATTGCATTGCGACATTAAATCCTAAATTGATTAATAGCACATATCCGAATCGTGAATTGACTGGGGTAGGTGTTGCTTTTAAGTTGGCTCATGCTGTTTTAAATGTATTGGTTGGGGAAGGAGGTTTTAACCTTCCAAAAATTGATTTAAAAAAATTTCTTGATTTAGTTGCTTTGGGTACGATCGCCGATATGGGAGTTCTTAAAGGAGAAAATCGAATTCTTGTTCGATATGGACTCAAACAAATGCGAGAAATGCGAAGAATTGGTCTTGCTAAGTTATTTGAGGTGAGCGAATTAGAGCAAGGAGAAATCACTCCCGGCGACATCGCTTCTAAAATTGCCCCCCGTCTTAATAGTTTAGGTCGTATTGCAGATCCTATTAAGGGAGTGGAGCTTCTTTTGATCCGCAATGGAGAAGAGGCTGAAAGTTTGGCTCGCGAGCTCGATTTAAATAATTCAGAAAGGCAAAAAATTGAAAGAGAGGCCTCTGAAGATATTGAGGAACAACTTTTTCTGCATCCGGAGATCTTGCAAAAAAAGGCCATTATTTTACAGTCTGAAAAATGGCATCCAGGAATTATTGCGATTTTGTCAGCGCGTATCGCGAAACAAACAAATCGACCTACATTGATTCTTTCTGTAGAGCAAGGAATCGGGAAAGGCTCCTTGCGAACCTCTTCTCAATTTCCTCTTCTTCCTGTTTTAAAAGAAAATCAACATCTTTTAGTGAATTTTGGCGGTCACGACTATGCGGCAGGTTTTACGGTTAAAGAAGAAAACATACAAGAATTTAAAGAGTGTTTTTTGAAAGCGGTGGATCGTTCTTTGACTGAGCAAGATCTTATTTCTAAGCTTTATTTGGATGCGAAGATTTCATTTAACGATCTAACGTTTGATTTTATGGAATCTTTATCTCTTCTTGAGCCTTTTGGTAACGAAAATTCCCCACCGATTCTCTATTGTGATGCGATTCAGACATGGCCGCCTAAGGTAGTTGGGAAATATCATCTGAAGTTATTTCTGAAGCAAGGAGATCGAGCTCTTGAAGGCATGGCCTTTGGTTTAGCTGACAGGCGGGAGCAAATTCGACGGAGGGATCTTCCTTTACGAATTGCTTTTACTCCGCACGTCAATACATTTTTAAACAAAACAAGCATTCAGCTTCAGATCAAAGATTTTCAGGTGATTTGACATTAATTTAATTGTTATATAATTAGATAGAAAATGCGTTTTTGAGGTTCTTGTGAGATTTGTTTCTTCTATTACTTTTGTTTTGATATCATTATTTTCGGGAAGTTGCGCTACTAATACGGGAACAGGAGTATTGGCAGGAGGTGCTTTGGGTGCTGGCGTTGGAGGAATTGCCGGTGGTGGTAAAGGGGCCCTAATCGGAGGAGCGGCCGGCGTGATTGCTGGAGGTTTAATTGGAGCTGCTCTCGATGAACAAGATCGACAAGTCATGCAGCGCTCTAGTCCTCGGACAGTAGATCGAATGGATCGTGAAGAGCCTTTGACAATCAATGATGTAATTAAGTTGAGCCAGGGCGGTGTGAGCGATGATACGATACTCCACTATATGCAAGATACCAAAACGACATATCATTTAAGCCAAGCGCAAATTCGCCGCTTGCAAGAGGCTGGAGTGAGCCAAAGAGTGATCAATTATATGGTAGATTCCGAAAGGTAAATTTCTTGCTTTTTTTTTAAAAAAAAACTATAAAAAAGTGTCTTTGAAAACCAATATCTTCTAACGCTTAAAAATTGAATGGGAAGGAAATGGCTACACAATTAGATAACGATCCTCTTGTTTCGTGCGATACTGGGTATTTTCAATATACGCTTCCTCGGTATTATCGATCTGTTTTGAAAGAGTTTAGGAAAGTTTCTCGTTCATTTGTTAATTTTAACTTTTTTTTCTTTATTGTTATTGTTGCTGAATTGTCTGCTTTTTTTGCTTCTCTTCCTCTTTTACATCGTTCGGTTTTGTTTGCTATTTCTTTAAGTGTTTTCTTTTTAACTTGTTTTTCTTATTGTGTGCTTCTTTTTTATTTCCAAGCTAGGAAACCAGAACAGATTTTGCGCATTAAAGATCGATTTCTTCAATCGTGTAGGCAGATACTTTCTTCTTCTTCTGGGGAGGGACCTCATCATTTATCAATCGCAGAGGCTTTTTCTAAATTGTCGAATTATCTTCACGATTTTGAATGGAATTTTTATAAAATTCCTTCAATATTTCAATTTGCAGCTCCTTTTATTTCCAAAATCTCTGCTTATTTTTATTGGGAGGATGTTTTTGAGATGAAGCAGCTTTTATTGTGTGCTTCAGTAGATGAGCATTTGCAGCAAATTCGATTGACCCCGACAGATTTGGAAGTTCATGCATCCCTAGCTAGCGTCTATGTTTCATTTGCAAAGCTATATAAAGACCCAATGCCCTCTTCGGATCATCCGAGGAATCATCGGGCTCGTAAATTGCAGCCATTTTGTGAAGAACAATTTAAAATTTATTCTCGTTTGGCAATGGAAGAATTTAAAATCTTGAGTCATTATGCTTCGAATGATCCATGGGTTCATGAACAGATGGCTTTAGGTTATCGAGATCTCGGGATTCCAGAGGAAGAGGTCAAAGAGGTTGAGCTCCTCTTAAAATTACGACCGCAAGATAAAGAAATTTTATTTCGTCTTGGCTCTCTCTATTTTCAGCAAGGCATGAATGCCAAAGGTCTTCAAGTGTATGAAGATCTTAAAAAAAATCACTTCAAAAAAGCAGAAGATCTGATTTCTTCTTACGGGACGTTTAAAATCTAGTAATAACTGCCGCAACGGATTTCCAATCGACGGTACCTAAGACAAGACCAAAAGCGCAAAACTGACAAGCTCTCCAGTTGACAGGTTCTTTGTAGAGTTTTTGGCTCCAAAGGTTGGACAGAACAATGGTTGTGACTGATAAAATCGGGAAAAGAACAGCATTTTCAAGGGGTGTTGCGATTTCAGTTGCCCAGATCATGAAATAGGTGCAGAGACCATTCATGATGCCTCCAAGCAAGCCGTAGAACATTTCTAAAGAATGGGGCCATCTTTTTTCATGGCGGATGAAAAAGAAGAGTTGAATTGTGAGTGCTGCAAGAAACATGAGAGGCATAAACCACTGGCTTTTGAGTTGTTCAGCGGTAAAAAAGGAAGAGAGTTCCTCGGGATGGGGAAGATTGAGCAGCATAGCTCTCCATTGAAAGAGGACAAGAAGGAGAACGTGAAGAAAAAACATTGAAAAACAGAAAATAAGCCACCCTTTTCGATCCTGCATCCCTTGTAGTCCTTTGCCAGCCAAGAATAGGCCAAAAAGAACGAGCGCAGAGCCTACTGCATGCCATCCTGTG
>Ga0209262_10000739_pt1 | contig 13976 bp, 15 predicted proteins | sample Lowcelwee11metaG_FD_187171 | JGI IMG/M metagenome (GOLD analysis project Ga0209262, IMG submission 187171) | Freshwater pond sediment microbial communities from the University of Edinburgh, under environmental carbon perturbations - Low... | ecosystem: Environmental > Aquatic > Freshwater >...
CTAGCACTATTTTTTCCACCCCGTCAACGTATTGACGAATTTTTTTGAGTGGCTCACTTCTTTTCAGACGGGACCAGCAGGCCGGCGCCCCACTCAATTTCGTTCTTTTTCAAGAGCGAAGCCTTCAACTATAGCACAATTTTTCAGGCCCCTCAAACTGCCACGCCCAGCCAGGACTGCCCGCCAAGGGATGGCGGGCCCTTACGGGGATAATCGCCAGCACTTATGGCCCTGCTCACACTACTCAACGCCCAATTGGCCTATGGTCACGTCGCCCTGCTCGATCATGCAGATTTCGCCCTCGAGTCCGGCGAGCGCGTCGGCCTCATTGGCCGCAACGGCACCGGCAAGTCCTCGCTACTCAAGATCCTGGGGGGCATCGAGAGGCCGGATGACGGCAACCTGCAATTGCAGCAGAACCTGCGACTCGCTTACGTTGCCCAAGAGCCTGTTCTCGACCCGGAGAGCACCGTCTTCGAAGCCGTCCGATTCGGGCTGAACGTGGTGATCGACTTGATCGAGCGCTACACACAAGGAGATGGCAATCTAGGCCAACTCCAGGATGCCATCGAAATGCAAGACGGCTGGAACTGGGAGCAGCGCGTGAATGAAACGCTGCATCGCCTGCATCTGGAGCCGGACACCCAGATCAAGGCGCTCTCGGGCGGCACACGCAAGCGGGTGGCGCTCGCCCAGGCGCTGGTAACCCAGCCCGACGTGTTGTTGCTGGACGAGCCGACCAACCACCTCGACCTCGACTCGATCATGTGGCTGGAAACACTGCTTCTGGAGTTCAAGGGCAGCATCGTCACGATCACCCACGATCGCGCCTTCCTCGACCGGGTAGCCACACGCATCGTCGAACTGGACCGCGGCCGGCTGAACTCCTACCCTGGCAACTTCACAACCTATCTGGCCCTGAAGGAAGAGCAACTCGCGCAAGAGGCCGTGATCAGCGCCAAGGCCGACAAGCTGCTGGCACAGGAGGAGGTCTGGGTGCGCAAGGGTGTCGAGGCCCGGCGCACACGCAGCCAGAGCCGCATCACCCGCCTGCAGCAGTTGCGCACTCAACGCGCAGCCAGGCGCGAGACCATAGGTAGCGTCAGGATGGACATCGCCTCCGGCGCCCCGAGCGGGAAACTGGTGGCTGAGTTGACCGACGTCTGCAAGTCCTTTGGCGATCGGACCGTTGTCCGGGACTTCAGTGCCACCATTTTGCGTGGCGACAAGATCGGTCTGATCGGACCGAACGGTGCCGGCAAGACCACCCTGCTGAAACTGATCCTGGGCGAACTGATGCCCGACAGCGGCAAGGTGCGCCAGGGCGCCAACCTGCAGGTGGCCTACTTCGACCAGATGCGCAACGCACTCGATCTGGACGCGACGCTGGAAGATTTCATCAGTCCCGGCAGCGAATGGATCGAGATCGGAAACAAGCGGCAGCACGTGAAAAGCTACCTTGGCGACTTCCTTTTTTCCCCGGCACGGGCCAATTCACCTGTGCGCTCCCTCTCTGGTGGCGAACGCAATCGCCTGCTGCTGGCACGACTGTTCGCCCGGCCGGCCAATGTGTTGGTCCTGGACGAGCCGACCAACGACCTGGACATCGACACACTGGACCTGCTGGAGGAACTGTTGCAGGACTACCCAGGTACGGTCTTTCTCGTGAGCCACGACCGCACCTTCCTGAACAACGTGGTCACCAGCACCATTGCACATGAAGGGGATGGGCGCTGGCGGGAATACGAGGGCGGGGTTGATGACTGGCTGACACAGTCGCGGCGCAGCCAGGCGATCAAGTCGGCGGCCGAACCAGCCGCGGGCAAAGCGACCGTTGCCGAGGTGCCGGCAACACCGCCCGTCCCGACACCGCGCTCCACAGGCACCAGCAAACTCAGCTACAAGGAGCGCCGGGAACTGGAGGCACTGCCTGACCTGATTGACGCGCTGGAACGAGAACAGGGCCAAGTACGCCGGGACCTCGCCGATGGCAGCCTGTACACCCAGGATGCAGAACGCGCCACCACCCTGTACCAGCGTGACACAGCCATCGAAGCAGAATTGATGGCTGCCCTGAGCCGGTGGGAAGAGCTATCCGCGCGTGCCTGACCCGCGATTCAAACGCGATAACGGTCGCTGCCACTGTTGCTGAGACGCGCCAGCAAAGCCGGCGCGATGGCCGTCAGCGGTAGCACCTCGTCGGCTGCGCCGTGCAGGATGGCCTCACGTGGCATGCCGAATACGACGCAGCTGGCCTCGTCCTGAACGTAGTTATAGCTGCCGGCATCCTTCATCTCGCGCATGGCCTTGGCGCCGTCATTCCCCATCCCGGTCAGCATGATGCCAAAGGCGTTGGGCCCGACCACCTGGGCACACGAATGGAACAACACTTCCACGGAGGGCTTGTGCCGGTTGACCGGCTCACCGTCCTCGACCACAGCCACGTAATTGGCGCCGCTGCGATCAATGCGGAACTGCCGGCCCCCAGGCGCGATATAGGCATGACCAGGCAGGATACGCTCACCGTGAGCTGCCTCCTTGACAGTGATCTGGCAAAGGCCATCGAGCCTCGCCGCAAAGCTTGTGGTAAATCCCGGTGGCATGTGCTGGGTGATGACGATACCGGGTGAGTCTGCCGGCATGCGGATCAGCACTTCTTTGACCGCTTCTGTACCCCCGGTCGATGATCCGATGCAGATCAGCTTCTCGGTGGACAGGCGCCCCAGCAATTTGGGCGGTGCGGCCGGGCCGCCTGTGGCCGCGGGTACGCCGGCTGCGGACGGTGCCGCCACAGGTGCCCGCCGGATATGCGCTGAAGCAGCAATGCGAATCTTCTCGACAATCTGATCAGACAAGTCCTTGATGCCATCGGCCAGGCCAATGCGAGGCTTGGCAACAAAATCCACCGCGCCGAGCTCCAGGGCCCGCATGGTGACCTCGGCACCGCGCTCGGTCAACGTGGAGATCATGAGCACGGGCATGGGACGTAGACGCATCAGGCGCCCGAGAAATTCGATGCCGTCCATGCGTGGCATCTCCACATCCAGCGTGATCACATCCGGATTCAATTCGCGGATCATCTCGCGCGCGATCAGCGGGTCGTTGGCCGTGCCGACGCACTCCATGTCGCGTTGACGGTTGATGATCTCGGCCAGCAGGCTGCGTACCAGCGCCGAGTCATCAACCACTACCACTCGAATCTTCTTCAACCTTACCTCTCTAGAACAGGTCCACAGATCCGCCGGAGGTGGACTTGGCCACAGCGGCCGCATTGCCCTTGCGCTCCTCCACGGCCAGCGCCTCGGGATGAGCATGGGCAAGCCGCTTGACCAGCGCCTTGCCCGTCACCGGAAAGAAGCACACTTTGCGCGGATGGATGTCCAGCACGTCCTGCGAGACCACCGGGATACGCTCCGTGGCCAGATAGTCCAGCACGAACTTGGTGTTGCGCTCCCCCACGTTCATGGTCGTGAAGCCGGCCATGACAGCTCCGCCCCCGAAGACTTTGGCCTGCATGGTTTCACGACGGGCCCCCATCTTGATCATCTCATTGAGCAACAGCTCCATGGCGTAGGAGCCATAGCGCCCGGAACCATCTTCTCCCTCGGGCAGCATGAAGTGGTTCATACCGCCGACGCGCGCCTTGCCATCCCAGACGCAGGCCGCGATGCAGGAGCCCAGCACCGTCATGATGAGCACGTCCTCACCGGACACGAAGTATTCTCCCGGCAGCACCTTGACGGCGTCGTACTGGAAGTGGTGATCGGCATAGAAGAAGGAGGCCTCCCCCGGTTTGCGCGGCTGGGCGCGGAGCTCGTCAACCCGCGAGATCCGCCCCCCCGCCAGAACCTTGGCACCCCCCGATGTCACGGGACGCAGCGGCGCTGCACGCACGGAGAGCTCAGACGGATTCATGCCGCTCCTGAAAAAAAACACAGCGGGCGAATCGCCAAGCGCCATAGAAAGGAACGTTCAGCGGCGCTCATACACCGTCTTTCCGCGAAGGACGAAGAGGTCGCGCGACTCGTTGAAGTTCTCCGAATGGCCGACAAACAGCAGGCCGCCCGGCTTCATGACCCGGTGGATACGCTCCAGTACGCTGCGCTGGGTCGGCGCATCGAAATAGATCATGACGTTGCGGCAAAACACGATGTCGAAGGGCTCGCGAAAGGGCCAGTCGTCACGTATCAGGTTGACACTCAGAAACTCGACCATGCGCTGCAACTCGGGTTTGACGCGCAGGAAGCCTTCGTTGCCGCCTTTGCCGCGCAGAAAAAAACGCTGCAGGCGAGCCATGTCGACACCCTTGATGGAATCCTGGCGGTAGACGGCTCGCGCGGCGGTCGCCAGTACCTTGGAGTCGATATCGCTGGCCCAGAGTTTGAAGTTGGCCTGGGGGCCCAATGCATCCAGCGCCGTCATGATGATGGAGTAGGGCTCCTCGCCCGTAGACGCCGCGTTGCACCAGACACGCCAGGGTGTGTTCAAGGGCCGGGACTTCAGGTGCTCGGCCAGAATCTCGAAATGGTGCTGCTCACGGAAGAAGGATGTCAGGTTGGTGGTCAACGCGTTGACGAATTCCTGCCACTCGGGCCCGTCGTGGGACTCCAGCCAAGTGAGGTAGTCGCGAAAATTCTGGTGCCCAGTATCACGCAAGCGGCGCGACAGCCGGCTGTACACCATGGCATGCTTGCCATCGTGCAGGCTGATGCCGGCACGCTGATAGATCAGGGCCTGGACACGTGAGAAATCGGCTTGTGTCCAGCTGAACTCCCGGGCCTGGACATCGCCCCCGGCAATCTCCGCCTCGCTCTCCCTGATCGCACTCGCCCTCGAACTCCTGGCTGCTTTGTCCGTGGTCAGCATGGTCGGTGCGCTTGGGTACAGGCAACGGGTCGTACTGGGAACAATCAGGCCTCGACGGAAACAAGGCCCATGTCGACGCTGGACATGAGCTTCTCGATATCGAGCAGGATCAGCATGCGGTCGCCCACCGACCCCAGACCAACCACGGCCGAACTGTCGACCGATCCATCGATGTCCGGCGCGGCCTTCAGGTTCTCGGGCGCCAGCTCCATCACGTCACTGACCGAATCGACCACGATGCCAACAATGCGGTTACGAAGATTCAGGATGATGACCACCGTGAAACTGTTGTACTCAGCCTGGGCACAGTTGAACTTCAGGCGCATGTCGATGATGGGCACGATGGTGCCGCGCAGATTGACCACGCCCTTGATGAACTCGGGGGCGTTGGCAATACGCGTCGGCTTTTCATAGCCCCGGATTTCCTGCACCTTCAGGATGTCGATGCCGTACTCTTCCTGATCCAGGCGAAACGTCAAGTACTCGCGTGGCCCTGACACCACCTTGCCGCTCTGATCTGACTCGCTCATACCTATCTTCTCCTTGGAATGCATCAATGCCGTGAACGCCGCACCAGGGTGCTGGTATCCAGGATGAGCGCCACCTTGCCGTCACCCAGGATGGTGGCGCCAGAGACGTTCGGAACCTTGCGGTAATTGGTTTCCAGATTCTTCACCACAACCTGCTGCTGGCCCAGCAGCTCATCGACCAGCAAGGCCACGCGACTGCCCTCGGCCTCCACGACGACCATGATGTCGCTCGACTTGCCGCCGTCGTAACGCGGCACCTGGAACACCTTTTCCAGCTCGATCACGGGCATGTATTCGTCGCGCACCTTGACCAAGCGCGAGCCCTGGGCCACGGTGTTGACAGCATCGTCCTTGACCTGGAAGGACTCGACCACCGAGGACAAAGGCAGGATGTAGACCTCGTCGCCCACGCCGACCGACATGCCGTCCATGATGGCCAATGTCAGCGGCAGGCGAACTGAAACCCGCATGCCATACCCCTCGGAGGAGTCGATCTCTACCGTGCCGTTGAGTGCAGCAATGTTCTTCTTGACCACGTCCATGCCGACGCCGCGACCGGACACGTCGGTCACGACTTCGGCCGTGGAGAAGCCGGGCGCAAAGATCAACTGCCAGACATCACCGTCGGACATCTGGTCCGAGACCTCCAGGCCGCGTTCGCGTGCCTTGTTGAGGATCTTCTCGCGCGACAGGCCACGCCCGTCGTCGCGCACCTCGATCACGATGGATCCGCCCTGATGGGCCGCCGACAGGGTAATGGTGCCGGTTTCGGGCTTGCCCGCTGCGACACGATCAGCCGGCATCTCGATGCCATGGTCGCAGCTGTTGCGCACCAGGTGGGTCAGCGGATCGGTGATCTTCTCGACCAGGCCCTTGTCGAGCTCGGTCGCCTCGCCCTGGGTCACGAACTCCACCTTCTTGCCCAGCTTGCTGGCGAGGTCTCGCAACATGCGCGGGAAGCGGCTGAACACGATGGACATCGGGATCATCCGGATCGACATCACGGATTCCTGCAGGTCGCGCGTATTGCGATCCAGGTCCGCCAGCCCCGCCATCAGTTGCTGGTTGGCTGCCGGATCCAGCGTCTGGCTGTTCTGGGCCAGCATCGCCTGGGTGATGACCAGCTCACCCACCAGATTGATCAGCTGGTCGACCTTGCTGATGGCTACGCGGATGGTGGCTGCTTCCGGCTGGGCCGCAACCGGGCTGGGCGCCGGCTTGGCCGCACCCGTCTTGGCCGCGGCAGGCCGGGCCTCGGTCGCCTCGACCGTCACAGCTGCAGCGCCACCAGTGGGTACGCCCGGCGCCCCTTCAAAAAACCCGAAGCCCGGCGCCGGCGCCACAGGCGCACCGGGCGGCGGATCGTCCCGATCCGTCCAGGTCGCGGCGCCAGGCGCTGCTGCACCCATTTCACGGATGTTCACCTGCTCGCGCGACACGTGAAAGGCGAACAGATCGAGCAGATCCTCATTGCTGGAAGAAGTCGTGGCATGAAACACCCGCGTGTCTGCACGGCCACTGGCAACCTCGGCAACCGAACCGAGACCAACGATGTCGCGAAACAGGTCCTTGACCCCGTCCACCTGGTCGGGACGCTCCAACGGGCCCATACGGATCTCCAGCTGGCGCACGCCCGGATTGGCCGAAAGGGGTGCGGGCGCCGCCACCGGGACAGGCACCGGCGGAGCAACCACAGGCGCAGGGGCCGGCGGCGCTGCCGCGGGGGCCGGCGCGCCTCCCGCCGCCAGCTCACTGATGCGGCGCACCAGATCGGCGTTGGAAGGCGGCTCGCCGGTCTCGCCGGTCTGATGACGCGCAAGCAGTACGCGCGACGCATCGGCGGATTCAAGCAGGACATCCACCATCATGGGGTTGGGCTGCAATTCATGCCGGCGCAGACGGTCCAGCAGGGACTCCATCTGGTGCGTCAACTCGGCCACATCCGCGAAACCGAAGGTGGCCGCGCCACCCTTGACGGAGTGCGCACAACGGAAGATGCCGTTGAGCTCCTCGTCGTCGGCCGTCTCCAGATTCAGATTCAGCAGCATCTGCTCCATGAGGTCCAGGTTTTCACCCGCCTCCTCGAAGAAGATCTGGTAGAACTGACTCAAGTCGAATGAGTCACCTCCGCCGGATTCCTGATGTCCCTCGGTCATGCCTGTCTCCTGTTGTGATCCCGCACTGGCGGACCGTGTTATTTGATGACTTTCTTGATGACCTCAAGCAATCGTGCCGGGTCAAAGGGCTTGACCAGCCAGCCGGTGGCACCAGCGGCGCGCCCGGCCTGTTTCATCATGTCGCTCGATTCGGTGGTCAGCATCAGGATCGGCGTGGTCTTGAAATTGGGATGCTCGCGCAGCTTGCGGGTCAGACCCAGGCCGTCCAGCCGGGGCATGTTCTGGTCGGTCAGCACCAGGTCGAAGGTCTGGGACTGGGCTTTTTCATAGGCATCGATCCCGTCAACGGCCTCGACCACCTGGTAGCCGGCTCCCGCGAGGGTGAATGAAACCATCTTGCGCATCGAAGGTGAATCGTCAACAGCGAGTATCAGTGGCATGTCTGAGCTCCGGAGGAATGGGGTCTGTGGTTATTCAAGTTCAGCAGTTCAAAACAATTCGATCGAGCCGGCGTCCATTTCGTCCTGGGTCACCGGGTTAGGGCGTTCCGGAACCTCCTCGACAAAAGGCACCGCCTCGCCATCCTCCTGTCCCATGGACTCGGAAGCCAGGCGATAGGCACAACCCTGCAACACCTTGGAAGTATGTACTATGAGTTGGGAGGCCATATCCTGGAATTGAAGCTCGGTCACGGCCGCGCGCAGGACATTACGCACCTCATCAAGCACGGCCAGATTGGCAGCGGCCGGATCGTCCAGGCCACTGATGGCCTTGGTGAATCGCTGCATCAGGTTGTCCATGGTGTGGGCCAGCAGCCCGTCGAGCCGGGCCAGGTCATGCACCACCACCAGGAGCGAGTCCTGCACCTCGGCCACCAGCATCACCGGCAATTGCACGGCGGGCTGTTCCGCAGGCAGGGTGTTGGGGGCTTGCATGGTCATTCTGTTGGGGCATCCGGATGCTAGATGATTCACTGTTCCAGCAAGTCCAGCGTTAGAATTTTCCTGGATATAGAGTAGCAGGATTCCACAGAAATGGGAGGGAATTCGTCAATATTTCGGGGCATTCAGGCCAACGCCCGGATCCGCCTGCCGGGGGTTTCATCATATCGTCTATCGCATGCAGCCAGAACTCCACCCTGCCCCCTTGCGCATCCTGCACCTTGAGGATTCGCCACTTGATCACGACATCGTGCGGCAGACGCTGCGCCGTGCCGGTTTGCCCTGTGAGCTTGAGCGCGTCGAAAGCCTGGGCGACTTCGTCAGCGTGCTGCAAGACAGCCACTTCGACGCGGTACTGGCCGACTATCGCCTGCCCGGGTTCACGGCCCTGGACGCATGGAAGGCCCTGCAGGCCATCCCGCAGCACCCGCCCTTCATCCTGCTGTCCGGCGCCATCGGCGAGACAGCCGCCGTCGACGCCATCAAGCTCGGCATGAGCGACTACCTGCTCAAGGACGACCTGGGCAAGCTGGCCCACGTGATCCAGCGCGCCATCGAGGTCCAGCAGGCCAAGCGCGAGCGCGAGCGCGCCGTCGAGGAGCTGGCCGCATCGGAGCAGCGCCTAGCGCGCTTCGCCGAACACCTGCAGAGTTCCATCGAGCAGGAGCGCGCGGCGATTGCGCGCGAGATCCATGACGACATCGGCGGCTCGCTGGCCGCCATCCAGTTCGACCTCTCCTGGATCGGCCGTCACCATGTCGATGCCGACACGCAAGGCCATGTGCAGGCCGCCACCGGCATGCTGCAGCACGCGGTCGGCGCCAGCCAGCGCATCATGATGAACCTGCGGCCCGCCATACTGGACCAGGGCCTGGAAGCCGCCATTGACTGGCTGGCCGGCGAATTCGAGCGCCGCACCGGCATCCGCACCCTGGTACGCACCACCCTGCGCCAGCCCGCGCTGTCCAAAAACATCCAGCTGACCGCCTACCGCACGGCACAGGAAGCCCTGACCAACATCTCCAAGCATGCCCGCTGCAGTGACGTCCGGATCGAGCTCTCGGACGCAGAGAGCGTGCTGACGCTGGAGATCACCGACAATGGACAGGGCATCCAGCCGCCGGAACGCAACAAGACCACGGCTTTCGGTCTCAAAGGCCTGCAGGAGCGGGCGCGCACCGCGGGCGGCTGGCTGGATGTGAGCAGCCGCAAGGGTGAGGGCACCTCCATCACGCTCTCGGTTCCCCTCACAATCGAGGCAAAAGGTTAGGTTCGATGATCCGAGTGATACTTTGTGACGACCATGCCGTCGTGCGACGCGGCATCCGCGACACCCTGTCCGAGGCCGTCGACATCAAGGTCGTGGGTGAGGCCGGCAGTTATTCGGAAGTGCGGGAGCTGTTGCGTTCGACGCCCTGCGACATCCTGGTGCTGGACCTGAACCTGCCCGGCCGCGGAGGCCTGGAAGTGCTGGCCTCCCTGCGTGAAGCGGACACGCCCACGAAGGTCCTGGTCGTCTCCATGTTCCCCGAGGACCAGTACGCCATCCGCTGCCTGCGTGCGGGCGCCCAGGGTTATCTGAACAAGGCCGGCAATCCGGCGGACCTGATCACGGCGGTGCGCACCATCGCCCAAGGGCGCAAGTACGTCACGTCGGATGTGGCCCAGATGCTGGTCGACAATCTGGCCGCTCCGACCAGCGAGGCTCTGCACGATACGCTCTCGGAACGCGAACTGCAGACCCTGCTCAAGATCGCCTCGGGCAAGCGCCTCTCCGACATTGCCGAGGAGTTGATGCTCAGCCCCAAGACAGTCAGCGTCTATCGTTCGCGCGTACTGGAAAAGCTCAAGCTCTCGAACAATGCCGAACTGACGGTCTACGCCATCCGCAACGGACTGGTGTAAGAGACCTGGCGGTTATCGCCCGGTGAAGATCTCGATGGCCCGCTCCAGCAGCGACTGGAAAGGCCGGTCCAGCATGGGCAGGGTGGCCGCCATGCCGACCAGACCCACACTGAGCGTGATGGGGAAACCGACCGCGTAGATGTTCATCTGTGGCGCCACGCGCGAGATGATGCCCAGCGCCAGATTGGTGAACAGCAGCAGGGCCAGCATGGGCAGGGCAATCCACAGGGCGCTGGCAAACAGCTCGCCGCCCAGGGTGTAAAGCTGCATCAGTCGCAGGGCTTCCAGGAAGTTCTGCGTCACCGGGAAGACCTCGAAGCTTCGTGTCACGGCCATCAGCACCATCAGGTGGCCGTTGAGCACCACGAACAGCAAGGAAGCCATGTAGCCGAAAAAACGCGCCACCGCACTGACCTGGGTGTTGAGCGAGGGGTCGAAGAAGGCCGCAAAGTTCAGGCCCATCTGGAAACCCACCACCTCGCCGGCCAGTTCAAAGGCAGCGAACACCAGGCGCACGACAAAGCCGATGGACAGCCCGATGCCCACCTGCTGGATCACCACCCCGAGGGCCGCCGGGCTGTTGAGATCGATCACCGGCATGGGCGGCAGGGTGGCCTGGCAGGCCACGGTCACCAGCAGCGCCAGGCCTATGCGGGCACGCACCGGGATCGCACGCGAGGAGAAGATGGGGGCTGCCGTGAAGACACCCAGCACCCGCAGGAAGGGCCACAGCAACGGCGACAACCACGCCATCAGCTGGGCTTCCGAGATGGTGATCATCAGAGCACGATGCCGGGGATCGCCTCGATGGTGCGACGGATGTACTCGACCAGGATGTTGAGCATCCAGGGGCCGGCCCAGGCAAACACGGCAATGGCGGCCACCAGCTTGGGCACGAAAGCCAGCGTGGCCTCGTGGATCTGGGTGATGGCCTGGAACAGGCTGACCAGCAGCCCCACCAGCAACACCACCCCCAGCAGCGGCGCAGACACCATCAGCAGCGTGAGCAGCGCTTCCTGCCCGATGGTCAGAACCATTTGTGCGTTCATGCGTCGGCTCCTAGGACACGAAACTCGCGGCCAGCGAGCCGATCAGCAGGTTCCAGCCGTCGGCCAGCACGAAAAGCATGAGCTTGAAGGGCAGCGCCACCAGCACGGGCGACAACATCATCATGCCCAGCGACATCAACACGCTGGCGACCACGATGTCGATCACCAGGAAGGGAATGAAGATCAGGAATCCGATCTGGAACGCCGTCTTGAGTTCGCTGGTGACGAAGGCCGGGATCAGCACACGCATGGGCGCGGTGTCGATCTTGGCGGCAGGATCGAGTTTGGCAAGTTTGGCGAACAGCGCGTAGTCGGACTGGCGCGTCTGCTTGGTCATGAACTGGCGCATCGGCGCCTCCCCACGCTGCAACGCCTGGTCGAAACTGATGACGTTCTGCGTATAGGGCAGATAGGCATCGGCGTAGATGCGGTCGAAGGTCGGCCCCATGACGAAGAAGGTCAGGAACAGAGACAGGCCGATGATGACCTGGTTGGGCGGGGACGACTGCGTGCCCAGCGCCTGGCGCAGCAGGGACAGCACGATGACGATGCGGGTGAAGCCCGTCATCATCAGGAGGATGGCCGGCAGGAAGGACAGCGCCGTGAAGAACAGCAGGGTCTGGATCGGCACCGAGTAGCTCGTGCCCGCCGCATCGCTGCCCACGATCAGCGGCAGCTGGGTGGTGTTGATCTGGGCGGCGGACAGGGGCGCGTTCTCCTGCGCCAGCGCCGGCACGGCCAGCAGCAGCAGCAAGGCCACCAGCCCCGAGACCGTCCGCAGGGTGGGCCCGAGCGCAAACGGGCGCATCAGGCGGCTTCTCCGCCGTCCGCCGGCGCCTTGGCGGTCGATGCAAAAACGGAACTGCGGGCAGGCGCCGGGCCGGCCGGCATGCTGTGCAGGCAGCTGATGCTCTGTGACGTGACGCCCAGCACCAGCCAGGTACGCGCGCCTTCAGGACCGACCTCGACCGTCACGACCCTCTGCTGCGGGCCGACGGCCAGCGTGGACACGATGCGGGAGGCGGCGGCACTCGATGTGGCGCCAGGAGCGCGCTGCTGGAACCAGCGCACGGCTGGCGGCAGCAGGGCCAGGATGACAAGGAACAGGACGACAGAAACAACGGTTTGCGTCATGTTCCCAGTTTACCCCCTGCTGACGCGACGCAGGCGCTCAGACGGGGTGACGACGTCGGTGAGACGGATGCCGAACTTGTCATTGACCACCACCACCTCGCCCTGGGCGATCAGGTAGCCGTTGACCAGGACGTCCATGGGTTCACCGGCCATCGCATCGAGCTCGACGACCGAACCCTGGCCCAGCTGCAGGATGTGCTTGATCGGCACCTTGGTACGGCCCAGCTCCACCGAGAGCTGGACCGGGATGTCCAGCACCATGTTGATGTCGCTGACCGGGGCATCGCTGGCGGAGAAAGGGCGCGCGGCATCGCCGCTCAGCACCCCCCCGGGCTCGACCTCGGGGCCCTTGTCGCTGGATTTCTGCTCCTGCAGGGCCTCGGCCCAGTCGGCCATGCCATCGTCTTCAGGTTTCTGATCCGGCTTGTCGTCAACCGCCATAGCGTTCCCCTAACCAGTTGCTGTCATTGCCGCGCAGGCACTTGTCGATGCGCAGGGCATATTTGGCGTTGTGCGTGCCGTACTGGCACTCGAACACCGGCACACCGTCGACCGAGGCCTCGATGCGGGATTGGCGCCCGAGCTCGATGAAATCCCCAGGTTTCATGGCCAGCAGCTCCTCCACCGTTGCATCGGCCCGCGCCAACTCGGCCACCAGGGTCACCTCGGCGGCCTGGATCTCGCGCGTCAGCACGGTGACCCAGCGGCGATCCACCTCGATCGAGTCGCCCTGGGTGGATGAATACAGCACGTCGCGGATGGGCTCCATCGTCGCGTACGGCATGCAGAAATGAATGGAGCCGGTGATCTCGGCTATCTCCAGCTGGAAGGAGGTGGAGATGACGATCTCGCTGGGCGTGGCGATGTTGGCAAACTGGGGCTGCATCTCGCTGCGCTGGTAGTCCAGCTCGATCGGATAGATGCCGCGCCAGGCTTTTTTGTATTCCTCGGCGATCACGTCGACCAGGCGGTTGATCACGCGCTGCTCGGTGGCCGAGAAGTCACGACCCTCGATGCGGGTCTGGAATTTTCCGATGCCGCCGTACAGCGTGTCGATGACGCCAAACACCAATGCCGGCTCGCAGACGATCAGGCCACTGCCGCGCAGCGGGCGGATGGCCACGATGTTGAAATTGGTGGGCACGGCCAGTTCGCGCAGGAAGGCACTGTAGCGCTGCACCTGCACCGGGCCGACGGAAATCTCGGGGCTGCGGCGGATGAAGTTGAACAGGCCGATGCGCAGATTGCGGGCAAAGCGCTCGTTGACGATTTCCATCGTCGGCATGCGCCCGCGCACGATCCGCTCCTGGCTGGACATGTTGTAGACGCGGATCTCCCCGGCCTCGGCCACCTCCTCGACCGACTTCTGGCTCTCGCCGGTGACCCCTTCCAGCAGGGCATCGACTTCTTCCTGGGAAAGAAACGATTCACTCA
>Ga0209262_10000740_pt1 | contig 13957 bp, 8 predicted proteins | sample Lowcelwee11metaG_FD_187171 | JGI IMG/M metagenome (GOLD analysis project Ga0209262, IMG submission 187171) | Freshwater pond sediment microbial communities from the University of Edinburgh, under environmental carbon perturbations - Low... | ecosystem: Environmental > Aquatic > Freshwater > Pond...
CCCTGCGCCTCGACGACATCAGCCCGCTCTACCGCGCCGACCTGTTCGCCCGCATGGCCCGCCCGCTCGGCGGCGCCAACATCTCGCCGGAGGAGTTCGAGGTCAACGCGCGCTCCAACTTCGGCGAGATCTTCGAGTCCGCCTATCTCGGCCGCCGCAGCGGCTGCCTCGAGTGTCACAACAGCGAGGAGTCCGTCACCTACAACCCCGACCCGAAGTTCAACCACTTCTGGTCGGTCCCCGGCAACTTCGAGCGCGCCATCTACGGCGACGCCAAGGGCCGCCCCGAGTCCGAGCTCTACGCGGTCTTCCGCGTCACCGGCTTCCTCGTCGATCAGGGCGGCACCCGGCCCTGGGGCATGTCCAGCTGCGGCAGCTTCGATCCCGGCCGCAACGGCGACATCCTGAGCGACCAGGCCTACCTCGGCGGCGATCTGCCCTCGGGCCAGAACCTGTTCGACGTCGACCCGCTGCTCAAGTCCGGCTTCGCCAGCCTGGCCGCCGACGGCCTGACCCTCGAGGACAACCTCGCGGTCGCGCCCGACCAGGCGCTCGCGTATCTGACCGCGACCAACCTCGTCAACAACGTCTGGAAGGAGATGATGGGCTACCCGCTGACGCTGGCCCACAACTTCCCGCGCAACGAGAAGCAGCGCGAGATCCTTCAGGCCCTCACCGAGGCCTTCATCGCCGAGGACTACTCGCTGCGCGCGCTGCTGACCGAGGTCGCCCTGCACCCGTACTTCAACGTCGAGGCGCCCGACCTCTGCGACACCTCGACGGCGTACTTCATGGAGCCCGTCTTCGAGCCCTACGCGCCGACCAGCGCCGACCCGGACCGCCGCGGCAACGGCGTCGGCGACCGCGTGCAGCGCTTCAGCGCCTGGGTGCTGATCGAGTCGGCGATGCGCAGCATGTGGTGGGCGCTGCCGGTGGGCCACGTCTCGGGACAGGACCAGTTCCCCGCGCTCGAGTTCCTGCGCGACCAGGGCGTGTTCCTCAAGGACGCGCAGAACGGCTTCAACGGGGTCGACTTCAACGGCCTGCTGTCCTGGGAGAACCGGTTGGCGACCGGCACCGACCCGAAGCTCGGCGGCGGCTGCACCGGGCCGCTCGGCCAGGACTGCGCCACCTACGAGTGGCTCGAGCTGATGCTGGTCGAGGCCTCGAAGACCCCGGGCACGACGATCCGCGAGCTCGCCAGCGCGATCAAGGACCGCCTGATCGCCGAGCCGACGATCGACGACGAGGCCGAGCTCGCGGTGATCGCCAGCGTCATGGGCCTCGACCCCGCGACCAGGATGAGCGAGGTCGACACCGGCACGCTCGAGGACGCCGCCCGCCGCTTCGTCGGCCTGATCCTCAACACGCCGCAGTTCATGCTCTCGGGCGTGCCCAGCCGCGATCAGGACCCCGCCCAGGACCCCGCCTTCGCCGTCCCGGGCACCGACACCGCGAGCCTCTGCGCCCAGCTCGCGCCCGCCGTGCTCGCCGACACCTACAAGTGGAGCTGCGGCCCCGACGGCGTCAAGATCAGCAGGTGATTCCGGGCCTCGCTCCCCGGGGAGGTCGGCACCACCGAACCCCGGGGCCGCAGCTCCGCCAGCCGCCGCTCGACCAGCCGCCGCTCCGGCTCCTCCGGCTCGGGACACGCGAGGTAGGCCTCCCACAGCAACCTCGCGTTGCCCGGGTTGCGCGCCTGCTCCTCGAGCGCGCTCAGATACAGCCGCTCGGGGAACGGCAGCATCGTGTCGACGGTCGCGCGCTCGGAGCCGAAGCGATTCGTGCCCAGCGGCGCCAGCTGACGCGCCGTGGCCTCGGGCGCGCCGGCCCGGTCGTAGATCAGCGCCATCACGTACACCACGAGCTGCCGCTCCTCCGGCGGTGACAGCTCGCGGGCCCGATATCCGAGCTCGAGCGCCGTCTGCAGCTCTCCCGCCAGCAACGCCGCCAGCGCCCTCGCCAGCTCGAAGCGCCACGACTCGACCTCGCCCCGCGCCTCGGCCCGTGCCAGCGCCTGCCTCGCCGTCGACGGATCCCCGAGCCCCAGCGCCGCCAGAGCCGTGAAATAGTGGGTGAGCAACGGCGGCGCCTCACCCCGCCGCTCGGCCTCCACCTGCGCCTGCGCCAACCAGGTCTGCGCCTGCACCCGCGCCTCGCGCTGCGCCTCGGCCAGCCGCGGCAACGCCTCCTTCAGGTCGCCCAGCGACGGATACGGCGGGACCGTCCTCAGCTTGCGCAGCGCCGCGACCACCAGCACCGCTGGCGCCCCCGGGCAATCCACCGTCCGCTTCGCCCACAGCGTCTCGCCCAGGCTCTCATCGGGGCGCAGGCTGAGCCGCAGCAGCAGCGCCTCGGCCTGCCGCTCATGATCACGACACACGGTCCACGGCCGCCCACCGGCCTCCGCCCACACATTCGTGGCCTCCGGGGCCGGGGCCGGGGCGAGCAGCAGCGACAGCCCGAGCAGCAGCGACATCGCGGCGATCCTGAGCCCTGCGCACCGACCGGGCCAGGCAAAAAAACGATCACCCGGCGCCTGCACAGCCGGCGCGTTCGGGCAAAAATTTGGCCCGTGGCGCGACGCATGAAACCTTCGCCCCGTGACCCCGCCGCCGCGCAACCGCCGTCGCCCGCAGCACCCGGCCAACCGCCGCCGCTCCCGTCCCTCGCCGGCCCAGGTCGCCGCTCGCCGCCACTCGCGCTGGCTGGTCCAGCAGCTCCAGCGCGCCGGTCTGTGGCTGCGCGGACTGCCCCAGCGCCTGCGCCAGGCGGCCATCACGCGCGATCCCGCCGACACGGCCACGGCCGGCCGCCTCCGGCCCGCCGCCGACCCGCTGCGCGCCTGGAACGAGCCCAGCGAGGACAGCAGCCCGCAGATCGTGCTCGACGGCGTCGACACCACCCCGGCCGCCCCCGGCAAGCCACGGCCGACCCCGGCCGCCGCCCAGCACATCCAGCGCCTCACCGCCATCGGCAAGCAGATCTCCCCGCGGGCCCGTGAACTCGGCCGCCAGATCGCCCCGAAGGCCGCCGCGCTCGGCCGCCAGATCGCTCCCCTCGCCCGTCGCGGCGCCATCGCCACCGGTCGGGGCCTGCGCGCCGGCCTGCGCCGCCTCGCCGACCTGCGGCCGCTGCTCGACCTCCTCGCCCGCGGCCTTGCCGGCATCGGCGGCCTGACCGTGCGCCTCGTCGGCGGCCTCTTCCACCTGCTCCGCACCCTCGCCGAACAGACCGTGCTCGGCTTCCAGCGCCACCGCGGCCTGCTCCTCGCCCTCCTCCAGCGCGGCGCCTGGTGGGCCGCCCTGGCCCTGCTGCTCGTCGGCGGCCAGGCCCTGCTCGGTGCCGACGGCCAGGTGCCCTTCGCTCCGGCCGCCCTGCCGCTGTTCGGCCTCGGCCTCGGCCTCTGCGCGGTCCTTCTGCTCGTCGCCGCGCAGAGGCACCTGCGCTGGGCCGCCTTCGCCCTCGGCCTGGGTCATGGGGGCCTGCTCACCCTGGTGTGGGCCGTGACCACCGCCTGAGCTGCGCGGCGGGCCCCCCGTGGCGGCCTGGTCGGCTGGCGCGTACGCTGGCGAGGTGAAGCTGCGCCCGCTCGCCTTGCTGACCGTCGCCCTCCTGGCCGCGTGCCACGGCGGGCCCGACGACGTGACCGGCGGCGACGAGAGCAGCGGCACCACGGGCGAGCCGACCCCGGCCCCGGCCTTCCTGAACCCCGCCCTGGGGAGTTTCCGGATCGAGGCCACGCAGCTCGAGCCGGAGCAGCTCGTCGTCCAGAACATCGAGCCTGGCACGACCCAGGTGTTGATCGACGAGCTCGCCAGCGCCGGCCTCGGCCCTGACAGCCCCTTCGGCGCGCTGACCTCGGACAGCCTCACGCTGCTGGTTCGCGGCGCCCTCGTCACGGGTGAGCACACCGTGCAGCTCCTGACCCCGAACAAGGACGGCCCGCGCTACTCGGTGCGCCTCACCATGCAGATCACGCCCCCGGACCCGGACACGCGGCCGACCTTCGGCGCCGTCCTCGACCCCGCGGTGATCGCCACTGGCACCGCCCTGCTCGCCTGGGGCGGCGGAGCGGACGCGCTGCTCGGCGTGTTCGGCCCTGGCGACACCGCCCCCGAGCTGCGCCTGTTTCACGCCGGCCAGGGCGGTTGGTCCACCGAGAAGCCCGTCGTCGTCCCGCTCGAGGGACATGTCCCCGGGGCCATGTCATTGAGCCCCGCCGTCGCCGCGATCGCCTTCCCCGAGCCAGGTGGCGGCCCGCCCCGGCGCATGCGCGTCGCCCACACCGTCGGTTTGCCCGCCTCCGCGATCGCCACCCGCGACGTCGCCCTCGCCCCCGACCCGATCGTGCTCGACCCGGTGACCGCCTTCGACCTCACCGCCGCCCTCGCCGGCACCCCGGCCGAGTGGGCCGCCTTCGGCCGCCCCGCGCTGCTCGGTCACACCTTGCTCGCCGAGCTCACCGCCGCCGCCGACGCCGAGCAGCCCCACCCTGGCGACCGGCGCCTGGTCGCCAGCTTCTGGCGCGGCGAGGAGCTCAGCTGGGCCCCGCCCCAGCGCATCGGCACCGCGATCCCGACCGACCTCGACAGCCTGGGTCCGGCACCTGTCCTCTGGGACATCTCCGCCACGAGCAGCCCCTCCCTCTCGCTGCGCCTCGGCGGCGCCTTCCCCGGCGTGCTCACCGCCAGCGACAACGGCGCGGTCTCCATCACCACGCCGCCGATGAACGCCCCGCTCGACGTGCGCGGAGAGATCGCCCTCGCCACCCTCATCAGCGACTTCGGCAGCCGCACCGTCGCCGCCGTCGATCCCCAGGGCCGCTTCAGCCTCAGCCTGCTCGACACCAGCCGCGGCAACGTTCCGCGAAGGATCTCCCCGAAGTCGGCGCAGCTCGCTGGCGTCGCCGTCACCGGCCCGCTCGCCGCGGGCGTCGGCCGCGGCTTCCCCTTCTTCCTCGTCCCGCACGGCGACGCCGCGCCCGTCGCCGTCGTCGTCAGCGACGGCGCGGAGAGCTTCGTCCAGTCGATCGCCGACCTCCACTGCGACGCGCTCGCCCTCGTCGTCACCCTCGCCGGCAACGACCCCGAGCTCGCCGCTGTGCCGCTCGCCTGCCTCCTGAACGGAGAGCTGCGCCTCGGCCACGTCGCCATCATGGCCCCCGCTTAGCCGCGACCGGCCGCGACCACGTCGCGCAATCACGCCCGGGCCCGCGCGGTCGGGCAGCGCTGGCATCGCTGGCGCGACCATGTTACTTCGCCAACCGTGTTCATTCTCAAGCGCGTCGCTCTGGTGATCACGGTCCTGCTGCTGGCGCTGATCGGCGCCGCCGCCTGGATGCTCCGCTCCCGCGCCGAGGACATCCCCGCCGAGCTGCCGCCCACCGACGTCGACCCGATGTCGATCGTGATCCCTGGCGGCAGCGGCATGCCCGATCTCAAGCTCGCCGACCACAAGGGCAAGACCATCTACCTGATCCTCGGCGACCGCGAGAGCATGCAGGCCCGCGAGAGCAAGGAGTTCGACCGCGCCCTCAACCGCTGGACTTACCCGCCCGACGTCGTCGGCTTCGCCATCGGCGACGCCGAGGGCTTCAAGCTGCTCGCTTCGAAGATCGAGGAGATGCTCGGCGCGATGCGCCCGGAGATGCGGCTCCCGCTCTACATCGACTTCGACGGCGCGGTCACCAGGGCGTTTAAGCTCCCCAAGGGCCACACCGGCATCGTCGTGCTCGGCCCCGACGGCGCCCTCAAGCTGCGCCACAGCGGCCCGCCCCGGCCCAAGGACGAGATCCTCAGCCCCGAGGACGACATCATCGCCCGCCTCAAGCTCGCCCTGCGCGCCGAGGAGCCGGTCCTCTCGCCCGCGCCCCCCTTCAAGGTCGGTGCGCTCGACAACGCCGCCTGCGCCGGCAAGACCTGCCTGTTCGTGTTCCTCGCCAAGCCCGTCAAGAAGTCCCAGCTCCCCGGCGTCGACGGCGGCTTCGAGGCCGGCATGGAGGACAGCATGAAGCAGCTGCAAGACCCCAGCGTCCGCCTCGCCGGCCTGGCCCTCGACCTCGATGAAGCGCTGACGAAGCTCGAGAAGGACCCGGACAAGTCCGTCGCCGCCAGGGTCAGCCCCGCGCTCGTCGGCACCCTCGAGGACATCGAGCTCAAGCACTGGAAGACCCTGCCGAGCGCGTCCGAGGCGCGGACCGCCTTCAACATCCCCGAGGGTGAGGCCGCCGTGGTCGCCATCGACCCCGAGGGTCGCCTCGCGCTGCGCGAGCTCGGCGTCGTGCCGATGTACAAGCTCGGCCGCATCAGCGAGCTCCTGGACATCGACCTCGGCGACCGCAGCGAGTGAAGACCCGGGCCCGGCGCGATCAGGTCAGCGCCGCAAGCCCATCGAGGTCCGTCAGCACCACCGTCCGGCCGAACAGCTGCACGAGCTCCTTGCGCTTGAAGGCCGCGAGCGTGAGGGAGATGGTCTCGCGGGTCGAGCCGATCAGGTTGGCCATTTCCTGATGGGTGATCTTCTGATCGATCTGCAGTCCGTCCTCGGTCTCCTTGCCGTACTCCTGCCCGAGCTGCAGCAGCAGCGCGGCGAGCTTGGCGTGGACGTCGCGGAACACCAGGTGCTCGATCTTCATCTCGACCAGGCGCCGGCGCTCGCCGACGACCTTGATGAAGCGGAACGCGATCTGCGGCCGCGTCATCAGCAGGTTGCGGATGCGTTCGCGCGGCAGCACCGTGATGATCGAGTTCTTCATCGCCTCGGCCATCTCTTCGCGGGGGCTGCCCTCGAGCACGCAGAGCTCGCCGAAGAACTCGCCCGCCGCGACGTAGGTCAGCGTCAGCTCCTTGCCGTCGCGCGACACCTTGCTGCACTTGATCCGTCCGCCCTGGATGAAGAACACGTGCTCGCCAGGATCTCCCGGCAGATACACGATCTGGCGCCGCTGCAGTTCGCGCACCTCCACCTCGCCGGTCAGCTCGCGATACTGCTCGGTCGATAACCCCTCCAGCAGCGGGATCTTCCGCAAGTACCAGAGCGCGCGCTTTTCATCCTTGAGCGAGGCGGGTGGGGTGGACATGGGAGCTCCTCCGCTCACCGTACGGAAGCCCACGAATTCCCGCAACGCCGTGAAGCGCATGACGAAGGCCGGGCCAAGCGTAAGCTTCACCACAGGCCGCCTGGTGTTTAATCCATCACCACATTTCTATTAAAACAATCGAAACGCGACTTCAGGCTCCGTTCATTTGGCGATCAAGACCGCGCTTCGAGTCCTGGGCTGCGCCCCTGGTAGGCTGGAGGCCTCGCATGTCCCTCGCGTCCGGGCTCCCGACACCGATCCGCAAGCTCCTCTCCGAGGCTGAGCTCGTTCTGGAGGCGCCGTACACCCGACGGATCTTCACCAACCGCGACCTCGCCTTCGACCGGATCCCGGTCATCGGCTTCGACATGGACTACACGCTCGCCATGTATCGGCAGGACGAGCTCGAGGCGCTGTCGATCCGCTGCACGCTCGACAAGCTGCTCGAGCGCGGATACCCCGAGGCGCTGCGCGACATCAAGTCCGACCCGGCCTTTGCGATCCGCGGCCTCGTCGTCGACAAGAAGTTCGGCAACATCATCAAGATGGACCGGCACGGCTACGTCGGCCGCGCGTACCACGGCAAGCACATGCTGCCGAAGCCCGAGCGCAAGGCCCTGTACCGCTCGCAGCGCCTCGGCACCGAGCGCGAGCGCTTCGCCCCGGTCGACACCCTGTTCGCGCTGCCGGAGGTGACGCTCTTCGCCGAGGTCGTCGAGTGGATCGACCACCGCCCCGAGGTGTGGAGCGGGGCCGGTCCGCCGAGCTACGCGCAGGCGTGGATCGACGTCCGCGAGTGCATCGACAAGGCCCACCAGGACGGCTCGCTCAAGGACCTGATCCAGGGCGACATCGGCCGCTACTTTCACATCGACCCCGAGCTCGGCTCGACGCTGCACAAGTTCCGCAGCGCCGGCAAGAAGCTGTTCCTGCTGACCAACAGCTTGCTGCCCTACACCGAGCACGTCATGCGCTACGTGCTCGGCGGTCAGCTGGCGGCCTACGACGACTGGCGCGACTACTTCGACTGGGTGCTCGTCGGCGCCTCCAAGCCGGGCTTCTTCACCGGCAGCGCCCCGTTCCAGGAGCTCGACATCGGCGACCGGGCGATCGGCAAGCCGGTCGCCGAGCCCCGCCGCGGCCGCATCTACCTCGGTGGCAACCAGATCGGCCTGCAGGCCGCCCTCGGCGTGCACGGCGACGAGGTGCTCTACGTCGGCGACCACATCTACGGCGACATCGTGAAGAGCAAGAAGAGCTCCGGCTGGCGCACCGCCCTCATCGTCGAGGACCTCGAGCACGAGCTCGACGTCCGCCGCGACCGCCACATCACCCTCAAGGAGATCGAGCACCTCACCTCCTTGCGCATCTCCCTCGCCGACGACATCAGCGCCCAGCGCTACCTGTCGCGCCTGCTCGCCCGCATGAGCCCCGAGGAGCTCGCGCACAAGGGCGTCGCGGGCACCGAGGCCGAACACATGCTCGTCGACACCCGCGCCCAGGTCCGCAAGCGCTTCGACCGACTGCGCCGCTACGAGGAGGAGGTCGCCGACACCCTCGATCGTCGCATCGCCGACTGCGACGAGGCCTTCAACCCCTACTGGGGCTCCGTCTTCGCCGCCCGCGGCGACGCCAGCCGCTTCGGCGCCCAGGTCGAGAGCTACGCCTGCCTCTACACCAGCCGCGTCACCAACTTCCGCTACGCCTCGCCGACCAAGTACTTCCACTCCCCGCACGGCTCGATGCCCCACTGGCACAGCGCGGCGAAGTGAGCGGCGCGCGCCGATGTCTGCGGCCGCCCTGAACGTTTTTCGGGAGAATCGCCGCCCGTGAACGTTTTTCGCGGCCCGTAACGATTTTTCGGCCTCGGCGCCGCGCGCCATGCGCGGCAGCTAAACGTTTTTACGATTTTCTCGCGCCCTGAACTATTTTTAGGGCCGCGTGAAGGTATTTCAGGCCAGACCAGCGGGATACGCGCATCTCCTGACGAAATACGCGGTTGAAGCGCCTGCGCTGCTCCACGCCTCATCGATCGACGAGATCTCGGCGCGGCGCCCGGTCTCGATCGGCATGACCGTCGAGGAGACCTTCCCGATCGCCTACGACCCGGGCGACAGCGACATCGACCACCTGATCTTCGCCCTCAAGTACGACGGGGTCGATCTCGCGGTCCTCCAGCGGCTGTTCTTCAGGCTCGACGGTGGACAGCTCAAGCAACGCATCGAGACCCAGCCGACCTCGAAGTACATCCGCCGGCTGTTCTTCCTGTTCGAGCTCCTCACCGGCGAAACCCTGGCGATCTCCGACCTATCGAAGGGCACGTACACCCCGGTGCTCGATCTGGACGAGTACTTCGTCGCCGCGGGCCGTCAGGTCGCCCGCTACCGGGTCATCGACAACTTGCTCGGCGACGCAGGATTTTGCCCGGTGGTCCGCCGGACGGCGAGGCTCGTGGCCGCGAGCGCCAAGGATCTCGGTCGACGTGCCCGGCAGATCACAGGCGCAGTCGATCCACTGCTCCTCACCCGGGCCATCTCTTTTCTCTACACCAAGGAGACCAGGTCGTCCTTCGCCATCGAGCACGAGGATATCGCGGCCGGCGCTCGCATGGAGCGCTTCCTCGCTCAGCTCGCGGCGGCGGGCGAGCGGCCGCTCGACAGCGAGTCGTCGCTCACCGAACTACAGCGCGCCTTCGTCGATCCGCGTTATGCCGAGGGCGGCTTTCGCCGCGCCGGTGCGCGAGAGGTCTACGTCGGAGAGACCCTCGGCTTCCGCGAGAAGATCCATCACGTCGGGGCCCGCAGCGCGAGCACGCCCGAGCTCATGGCCGCCTGGGCGCGCATGCGGCCGGTCGAGGGGCCCGGAGGACCGGTCGTGGAGGCGGCCTGTCGCTCCTTCGCTTTCGTCTTCATCCACCCGTTCGGCGACGGCAACGGACGGATCCACCGCCTCCTGCTGCACAACGTGCTGGCGCTCCGTGCTTACCTTCCCCCGCGCCTGGTCGTCCCGATCTCGGCGGTCTTGCTCGCCGACCCGGACGGCTACGATCGGGCGCTCGAGAGCGTCTCGAAGCGCATCCTGCCGCTGGTGGACTACAAGCTCGACACGGACGGAGAGCTCACGCTCTTCAACAACACCGATGACCTCTACCGTTACCCCGAGCTCACCGCCGTCTGCGAGGCCACCTTCGAGTGGCTTGAGCAAGCGATCGAGAGGGACCTCGTGGCCGAGCTCGACTTCCTGCGGCGCTTCGACGAGGTGCGCGCCCGCATGCGCAAGCTCGTCGAGATGCCGGACCGTAAGGAGCAGAACTTCATCAAGATCTGCCTGGCCAACGGTGGCAAGCTGTCCGCGCGCAAGCGCGGGCAGTTCGCAGAGCTCGACGACGCGACGATCGCCGCGCTCGAGGAGATCGTCTGCGACGCGATGGCTGACTCCGTGGGCGACCCGGAGTGACCGCTCCCGCGGTGTCGAGCGACTGCTCGACCTGCTCACCCCCGTCGCCAAGAGCTTCCCCGCCGAGCGCGGCTTCGAGGCCAACGCCCTCGCCCTGCAGGTCCACGGCGGCTACGGCGACTCGAGCGAGTATCTGCCCGAGGCCTGGCTGCGCGACCAGAAGCTCAACAGCATCCACTGCCGGCCGCGACCGCCGACGACCGCGACTTCTACGAGTACTGGTTCGCCACCGAGCTCCCGCGCATCGACCACCTCGCCCGCCTGTGCCGGGAGGGCGAGGACTCCTACGCGCGCATGAAGCCCGACTGGTTTTGAGGGCTCAGGTGGTCGGCCTGGGCTGCTGCTGCATCTGGGCCTTCATGCGCTCGGCCATCTGCTCGGGGCTCAGGTCCTCCTTGTGGGTGGCGACGCCCCACATGAAGCCGGCCGGGTCGACGACGGCGCCGTAGCGGTCGCCCCAGAACATGTCGCCGATCGGCATGAGGGTCTTCGCGCCGGCCGCGGTGACCTTCTTGAAGGCGGCGTCGGCGTCGGTCGTGTAGTAGTGAATGGCGACCGGCGAGCCGCCGAGGGTGGCGGCCGACTTGTTGCCCATGTCCGGGAACTCGTCGCTGAGCATCAGCTTGCTGTCGCCGAACGCGAGCGCGGCGTGCATGATCTTGCCGTCGGGCGCGGGCATGCGCTCGATCTCGGTCGCGCCGAAGGCCTGCTTGTAGAACTCGATCGCGGCGGCAGCGTTCGGCACGACCAACGCCAGGGTCACGCTGTGATACCCGGACGGGGTGGTCTGCGTGGCCGGGGTGCCGGCGATCTTCTTCCACGCCGGCTCGGCGCCGGGCTTGGCCTTGGCCGGCTTCTTGGCCGGCTTCTTCGCCTTCTTGGCCGCTTTGCCCGCCGGTGCGGCCGAGCCGAACACCAGCGCCGCGCGCTCCTGGGTCTGCTCGGGCGTGAGCTCCTCGAGGTGCTGCGCGAGCGCCCAGCGGTGGCCGAAGGGGTCGATGACGGTGCCGTAGCGGTCGCCCCAGAACTGGTCCTCGAGCGGCATCTCGGCCTTTGCGCCGGCCGCGACGGCCGCGGCGTAGAGGGCGTTGGCGTCGGCGTTGTAGACCATGAGGGTCGCCGGGGTGCCACCGAGGGTCAGCGGCGACTTGCTGCCGTCCATCTCCTCGTCGACGAAGACCCTCGAGTCGCCGATCTTGATCTCGGCGTGCATCGTCTTGCCGTCGGGGCCGGGCATGCTGAAGACCTTGGTCGCGCCGAGCGCCTTGACGTAGAAGGCGACCGCCTCGTCGACGCCCTTGACGGTGAGCTGCGGCGTGACCGCAAAGAAGCCGTCGGGGATCGGCTTGACCGCCCTGGCCACGGGCGCGGGCGCGAGAGCGGGCGCGGGCGCGGGCTCGGGCGCGGCGGTGTCGGCCTTGGGCGAGCCGCCGCAGGCAAGGGGGACGAACACGAGGAGAGAGAGGAGCGCGCTGCGAATCTTCATGGGGGGCGCGGAGCGTTGCAAAATCGCGCCCCCCTGTCGAGGCGTCAGATCATTGTTCTGGCCGCCAGCGAACCGATCACTGTTCTGGTCGCCGATCTCTCGCCAGCACCAGGACATCGTCGCCGGGCGGCTCCGCGTACAGCCGCGCGACCAGAGCGGCCCGCTGCCGCAGCACCGCCCGCTGATTGATATAGCCCTTGTCCGTGATCTCGCCGGCGTCGAGCGCCGGCGGATCGACCAACAACAACGCCCGACCGATCCGTCGGCTGCTGCCCGCGTGCTCCGCGTTGTAGCGCTCGAGCGCCGCCTTGATGTGCGCGCGCACCGAATCCTGCGCGACCAGCACCGCGAGCTCGGCCGAACTCCCGGCGAGCGCGCGACAGCCCGGCAAGCTCGGGAACACCAGCACACCGATCTCCACCTGACCCTCGCCGGCGACCACGAGGTCCTGGATCGCCGAGCCACCGACGGCGAGCGCCGCGATGCGGACCGCGCCGACGTTCACCCAGGTGCCCGAGGTCAGCTTGAAGTCCTCGGCGATGCGGCCATCGAAGACGATGCCCTTGCGCGGGTCGCAGGGGTCGGCGAGGCGGCCGGCGTCGCCGGTGTAGTACCAGCCGTGCTCGTCGAAGGCCGCCGCGGTGAGCTCCGGCTCGTGCACGTAGCCCGGCGTGATGTTCGGGCCGCGCGCGCGCATCTCGAGCTTGCCCTCGCGCGGGACCAGCTTGACCTCGCAGCCGGGCGCCGGCAGGCCGATGATGCCCGCGTGCGCGATCGGGAAGTGCACCGTCGTGATCAGCGGCGAGGTCTCGGTCGCGCCCCAGGCCGAGGCCATGAACAGCGGCGCGCCGCGGGCCTGCAGCGCCACCGCCTCGAGGCGCGCCCACAGGTGCTGGGGCAGGGCCGCGCCGGCGTAGAACAGCAGGTCGAGCCGCTCGAACAGCGCGACGCGCAGCCCCGCGTCCTGCTCGAGATAGGGCAGCAGCACGTCGAAGCCGCGCGGCACGTTGAAGTACAGCGTCGGCGGGTGGGCGCGCAGGTTCTCGGCGGTGCGCTCGATCAGCCCCGGTGCGGGCTTGCCGTCGTCGATGTAGAGCGAGCCCCCGTGATAGAGGACCATGTTGAAGTTGTGGTTGCCGCCGAAGGTGTGGTGCCAGGGCAGCCAGTCGACCAGCACCGGCGGGCGCGCGCGCAGGAACGGCCACGACTGGGCGATCGCCTGCTGGTTGGAGCAGAGCATGCGCTGGGTGTTGAGCACGCCCTTGGGCAGGCCGGTCGAGCCCGAGGTGAACAGGATCTTCGCCACCGTGTTCGGGCCGGTGCTCGCGTGGGCCGCGTCGGCGCGCTCGAGATCGTCTGTCTCTTCGGACAGCTCCGAGAATGTCCGTTGTCCGGGCCCGGGCGCGGCGCCGACCACCGCCGTCAGGTCCGGCCGGGCGATCGCCGCCAGGGCGCGGGCGTAGCGGGCTCCGTCGGCCGCGTAGACCAGGCCCGGCGCGACCTTCTGGGCGATGTGGCGCAGGTTGACGAGGTCCTGCGAGACCAGGCTGTAGGCCGGCGAGACCGGCACCGCCGGCACACCGACCTGCATCGCCGCCAGCTGCAGCAGCGCGTTGTCGACGGAGTTGTCGGACAGGATCAGCAGCGGCCTGCGTGCGCCCAGTCCCCGAGCCAGCAGCGCCGCACCCAGCCGCGCCACCTGCTGCCAGGCCTCACCATAATTCACCGTGCGCCAGCCCGCCCCCGCGCGCTCGCCGAGGAACACCCGCTCCGGCGCCTGCTCGGCCCAGTGGCGCAGCAGCTCGCCGAGGGTCTCCGGATACGGACCCAGCGGGCTCGGTGAGCGCAGCACCATGCTCCCGTCCGCGTGGTAGCAGACCTCGACCTCCGCGGGCGCCAGCGCGAGCGACGGAGTCGGGGTCATCGACGGGGGC
>Ga0209262_10000741_pt1 | contig 13957 bp, 13 predicted proteins | sample Lowcelwee11metaG_FD_187171 | JGI IMG/M metagenome (GOLD analysis project Ga0209262, IMG submission 187171) | Freshwater pond sediment microbial communities from the University of Edinburgh, under environmental carbon perturbations - Low... | ecosystem: Environmental > Aquatic > Freshwater >...
GACGAAATAGCCAATGGGCACTCAGAGTACTGCGCAAGGCATTGCGGCGCCGGTTTCCTTCAACCGGCATGGACCCTTCTATCGGCTGCAACGACGCTTGGGGATCCTGTCCGATACGGACCTTGCGGCGGGCCGGCGCGCCTTGCTGTTCCTGGTCCTCGCCTGGGCCCCCGTGCTTCTGCTCGCCGCCCTGCAGGGTTATGCGCTTGATGCGCACCCCGAGCGCGCTCTTCTGTTCGACTTCAGCGCCTACGCCTTTGCCCTCGCCACCATGGCCTTTGTGCTGATGGAGCAGACCTCCGACCAACGGATGGCCTGGTTGGTCGGCCAATTTACAGTCCGCGGGATCGCGAAAGAGTCCTCGCGGGAGTGTTTCGCGCAGGCGCGGCAGAACATGGCCCGGCGCACTGGCTCGGGGTTGGTGGAGGCTGTGATCCTGGTCGGCGCCTATCTTGTCGCCTACGTCTGGATACAAGGCGGTGCCGGGCGAGTCGAGGGGGGCACCTGGTTCGGGGTGGTCCAGGACGGCGACCTCCGGCTCACCCTGGCCGGCTGGTGGCTGCTGCTCGTGGCGCTGCCACTGTTCTGGTTCCTGCTCGGCCGCTGGCTGTGGCGGTTCGCGACCTGGGGGCTGTTGCTGCGGGACATCGCAGGTTGCGATTTGCGTCTGGTTGCGACGCACCCGGACCGCTGCGGTGGCCTGTCGTTCATCGGCAGCTATCCCAATACCTATGTTCTGTTTGTATTTTCCCTCAGCACCGTTGTTGCGGCGGCGGTGCTCAAGCAGGTCGTCTTCGGCGGAGCGAGCCTGATGAGCTTCAAGTTCGCGCTCTTTGCCCTGATCGTCTTCCTGGTCGTTGCCTTCGTCCTGCCCCTGTTGGCCTTCACGCCCGTGCTTAAGTCGCTTAAGAAGCAGGGCCTGAGCCGATACGGCGCCCTGGCGAGTCGGCACAACCTGGCATTCGAGGCACGCTGGATCCAGGCCGCCAACCCGGATGAGCCGGGCGATGGTGCACTCGGTTCGCCCGACGTTTCGTCGCTGGCAGACCTGGCGGCCGGCTACGCGCTGGTCGAGCAGATGCGATCCGTGCCCGTGACCAAGGCGAGCGTGATCCCGCTGATCCTCGCGGCCTTGCTCCCCCTGATGGTCGTGGCCGCCACCCAGGCGCCCTTCGGGCAGATCATCGGCGAACTCAAGGGCCTGGTGCCGTGATCGCGAGCGCCGCGTAACCCTCGGACCGCTGGAGCGGCCAGGACTGCATTTCCACGTCGGGCGTGGAAGCGCCCTGACCAGCCAACTGACCTCAACCAACTTACCCCAACCGACCGGAGATGATCTTATGAAGACCACTGCTACCGCACTCGCCCTGACCCTGTCCCTGGCCACCGGCATCGCCGGTGCCGGCCCCCTGGACCGGGATTGCACCCCCGAGAAGGCCGCCAAGAGCGCGGCCGCGAAGTCCACCGTCGGGGTCGGTACAGGGTGTTCCCCCAAGGAGGCCGCAGCCGACACCGCCAAGCGCAAGACCGGGGTCGATGGGGACAAGAAGGACAAGGACGATAAGGGCCTGCTGGGGAAGGACAAGGACAATAGGTAGTCAGTCCGCAAGGCCAAACCGACGTGACGTGCGCCGCGCGTGACCCCGCCTCGTCGGGCCCCAGTCGGGGCTCCTTGGCGAAGGGTTGATGCGGTGACTTTGTCGCTGCCGGCTCTCCCGATGTCCGGCGGCGGCGGGATGCCATTCCTTCGGCACCGCAAATCATCAAAGCAAGATCTGAGAGGATGCCCATGAGTGTGCTACATCGCCTCGCCTTGACGCTCGCCCTGGGGGCCAGCCTCGGCGCCGGCCTCGCCTCGGGTGCCGAACCGGTCCCGAATGACGGCTCTGTCCTGCCCTTCCCGCCGACCCCCTCGGCGAGCCTGGCTGGGCCAACCCTGCAGGAGTCCAAACACCAGCGTCGAGTGGAGCCGGACCGCCTTCCCGCCGATGCCCCGAACATACTGATCGTCCTGCTCGACGACGTAGGCTTCGGCCTGGCCGACACCTACGGTGGGCCCATCCATACCCCGACGCTGTCGCGCATTGCGGGCGAGGGGATCAGCTACAACGCCTTCCACACCACGGCCATCTGCTCGCCGACCCGGGCCGCCCTGTTGACTGGGCGTAATCACCAGCGGGTAGGCTCGGGGACCATCGCCGAGCGTGCGGTGGACTGGGATGGCTACACGGGCGTGATCCCGCGCTCGTCCGCGACCCTGGCCAAGGTGCTGGGGGAATACGGCTACAAGACGGCCGCCTTCGGTAAGTGGCACAACACCCCCGCCACCGAGACCACGGCCATGGGCCCCTTTACCCTCTGGCCGACGGGGGAGGGGATCAGCTTCGACTACTTCTACGGCTTCCTGGCCGGGGAGACATCCCAGTGGGAGCCGCGGCTGGTGGAGAACTTCAACGCCATCGAGCCGCCCCACGACGAGACTTACCACCTCTCCGAGGATATGGCGGACAAGGCCATCGCCTGGACGCGCAGGCACCGCGCCTTCGCCCCCGACAAGCCCTTCTTCATGTACTGGGCCCCGGGCGCCGCGCACGGGCCGCATCACGTCGCCAAGGCCTGGGCGGACAAGTACAAGGGGCAGTTTGATGACGGCTGGGATCGGCTGCGCGAGCGCACCTTCGAGCGGCAGAAGGCCCTGGGCTGGATCCCGGCGGATGCCCAGCTCACGCCGCGGGCCGAGTCCATGGTCGCCTGGGACAGCATCCCGGAGTCCGAGCGCCCCTTCCAGCGGCGCCTGATGGAGGTCTTCGGCGGTTTCGTGGAGCACGTCGATACCCAGCTCGGTCGCGTGGTCGATGAACTGGAGCGGCTCGGCATCCGTGACAACACCCTCGTGATCTACATCTTCGGCGACAACGGGTCGAGCGCCGAGGGTCAGGGCGGCACCATCAGCGAGCTCCTGGCGCAGAACCAGATCCCCAACACCATCGACCAGCACCTGAAGGCCATGGACGGACTCGGCGGTCTGGATGCCCTGGGCGGGCCTAAGATGGACAACATGTACCACGCCGGCTGGGCCTGGGCCGGGGGGACGCCGTTCCAGCACACCAAGCTGATCGCCTCCCACTTCGGCGGCACACGCAATCCCATGGCCATTTCCTGGCCCAAGGGCATCCAACCCGACAAGAGACCCAGGTCCCAGTTTCACCATGTCAACGACATAGCCCCGACCATCTACGAGGTCCTTGGCATCCAGCCGCCCAAGGTGGTGGACGGCTTCTCCCAGGACCCCATCGATGGGACCAGCCTGGCCTACACCTTCGCCGACGCCCGGGCCCCGGAGCGCAAGCACACCCAGTACTTCGACAACAACGGCAGTCGCGGCATTTACCAGGACGGTTGGTACGCCGGCACCTTCGGCCCGCTGACGCCCTGGCTGACGGTGAGTCCGGGGCTCGCCACCTGGGACCCGAACAAGGACCTCTGGGAGCTCTACAACCTCAACCTCGACTTCTCCCAGGCCAACAACCTGGCCGCGCAGGAGCCACAGCGGTTGGAGGCCATGAAGGCCCGGTTCCTCGCCGAGGCCGAGGAGAACAAGGCCTTCCCCATCGGGGCGGGCATCTGGCTGCGCATCCATCCGGAGGACCGCGTCAAGACGCCCTACACGAGCTGGCAGTTCGACGCGGCGACCACCCGGATGCCCGAGTTCACCGCCCCAGGCCTGGGCCGGGAGAGCAACCATGTGACCATCGACGCGGAGCTTGGCGCCGACGCCTCGGGCGTGCTCTACGCGCTCGGCGGGGCATCGGGGGGCTTAAGCCTCTACATGGACAAGGGCCGGCTGATCTACGAGTACAACATGATGATCATCGAGCGCTATGGCGTCGGCAGTGCCGAGAAGCTGTCGGCCGGCAGGCACCGCATCGAGGTGGACACGACCATCCCCAAGCCCGGCGCTCCGGCGGAGGTGGTCCTCAGCGTCGACGGGCGCGAGGTCGCCCGTACCACCGTCGCCCGCACCGTGCCCGCCGCTTTTACCGCCAGCGAGAGCTTCGACGTGGGCATGGACCTGGGCTCGCCGGTGTCGCTCGACTACGCCGAGCGCCGGCCTTTCGCCTTCGACGGAAAGATCGACACTGTGAAGGTCGGGCTCAAGTAACGCCACGGGGTCCGCGGCGCAGAGGACACCGGGCAGCAATAACAGCAGGAGCCACCTAGAGCCGGGTTCAGGCCGATTCTGCTCTTGCTGCGCAAGGTCTCGGCCGGGGCAATCATCTTTGCCATCAGCATGGACTCGACCCTCGACGACATCCTCTACCCCTGGCGGCGACCCAGTTTGCTTGTGCGCTCGCTGCTGGCGACGGACGTCCTGGTGCCGCTAGCGGCGCGTCGCCACGGGTAGGCGATGGACCAGGCGGGTTAGGCCACCGCGGCTTGCGTCCGCCGAGCCCCCAGGACCGGAGGCTTAGGCCCCGCTGAAATCTGTAGGCAACGGCGATCCGCGTTGCGCTGGGTGTTGGCGGCGGGCGTCCTGGTCTGTAACCTCAGTCCAACGGACCGGCAAGCCACGGCTTGCCTTTAACCGCTGCGCCACAGGCTGGGGCGATCCCCCGCAAGCCGTTGAGACCAAGGATTAGAACCCGTGCCCACCCTGAACTGGATCGGCAAAGAGGCCGTCGTCAGACACCACAAAGAGGTGCCGTTCCGTCTGTTGGAGCCGATCCCGGAACTCTGTTGCCCCCCCGTTCCTCCTGGAGAAAGGCCGATGACGAGGGAGGCCAGTGGCAACCTCATCGTGCAGGGCGACAACCTCCATGCCCTCAAGGCCCTGCTCCCGCGCTATGCCGGGCAGGTCAAGTGCATCTACATCGATCCCCCGTACAACACCGGCAACGAGGGCTGGGTTTACAACGATAACGTCAACAGCCCGGAGATCCGCCGCTGGCTGGGGGAGGTGGTCGGCAAGGAGGGCGAGACCCTCGACCGGCACGACCGCTGGCTGTGCATGATGTACCCGCGGCTGGTGCTGCTTCGGCAGTTCTTGCGAGAGGACGGCGCGATCTTTGTGTCCATTGACGACAACGAAATCCCGACGTTGAGATTAATACTGGATGAGCTATTTGGGGCGAGGAACTTCGCTGCTTCATTTATCTGGGAGAAACGCACGACAAGAGAGAATCGCCGCGTTTTTTCTTTCAGTCATGATTTCGTGCTTTGCTACGCAAGAAACTTGGCAAAATTCGAGGTAACTCGGGGTGAGTTGCCCCTAAGAAAAGCTGTCCGGGACCGCCACAAGAACCCAGACAACGACCCCCGCGGCGCGTGGCAGTCAGTCTCCTTGAATGCCCAGGCGGGTCATGCCACTGCGTCGCAGTTCTATACGATCCGGACGCCCAGTGGCAGGGTTCTCCAACCACCGCAGGGGCGATGTTGGCTATTAACGCAACCTAGACTTGAAGAACTGATAGCGGATAGCCGGGTGTATTTCTGGCCAAGTGGAAACAATGTCCCGCGTCTTAAGAAATTCCTGTCCGAGGTAGATCGCGGACTAACGCCGCCCACTCTTTGGAAAGCAGATGAAGTTGGAACAACAGACTCAGCCACAAAGCTGGTCCTCGATGTCATGGGCGAGGATGCGACGTTTGAGACACCGAAATCGGTAGGTTTGATCGAGCGCATCCTACAAATCGCAACAGACAGGGACTCGCTGATCCTCGACAGCTTCGCCGGCTCCGGCACCACAGGCCACGCCGTCCTAAAGCAGAACGTCGATGACGGGGGCAACCGCCGCTTCATCCTGGTGGAGATGGACGACCACATTGCCAGCACGGTCACCGCGGAGCGCGTGCGGCGCGTCGCCTCTGGATATACGAACGCTAAGGGCCAGATCCGCTCCGATGTCGGGTTTGCGCAGTTGGCGGAGTTTGTCTGGTTCGCCGAGACCGGGACGGGCTGGAACCCCCAGCGCAACGAGCCATCAGCCTGGCTCGGGGTCCACGAGGGCCGCGCCATCTATCTGCTCTACAACGGCATCCTCAAGGACAGATCCCCCGGAGGCGGCAATGTGCTGACCGGGCCGGTCTTCGACGCCCTGCCGCGGTTCGACGGTCCCAAGGTGGTCTATGCCGCCGCCAACCGCCTGGGGGCACGTGCTGCGCGGGAGGGCCTGACCTTCAAGCAGACCCCTTACGCGCTAGAGGTGTGATCAATGGATCCATCACTGTCCCGTACCTATCCAGATCCGGATTTACTCGGTGCGCTCGCCGCGCTGAGGCGTGCCGCCAACGGTGCGTGCGCGGAGACAATTGCCTTTCGGAGCCAAACCATGAACCTGCCGGAAACCATTTACACCCATGTCCGAGCCCTGCCTGCCGACCTGCAGCGGGAGACGCTCGATTTCATCGGCTATCTGGAAGAGCGCTATGGCCTGGCACCGACCACGCCGCGTCTCACAACCCAGACCTTCATCGAGCGCTTTGCCGGCAGCCTTGGCGACGATTTCCCCGACGATATTGACGAAGCCGATCTGGGTCAGGATGTTCCACGGGAGTCGCTGGAGTGAGCGGCTACCTGCTTGACACCAATGCCTGGATTGCATTCATGAAGGACCACCCTTCCTTGGTCGATGGGGTGCGTCGAGCCGGCTTGGAGACGCTCTATCTGTGCGCTCCAGTCTGGTCGGAGCTCTGGTTTGGTGCCTGCAAGAGCCAACGCGTGGCGGAGAACCAGGCACGGATTCGCGAATTGGACGCGCAGGTTCCTAGCCTGCCATTCGATGATCGCGCCGCAGAGCACTGCGGCGAAATCCGTGCACATCTGGCCCGCCAGGGGCAGCCCATCGGTCCCTACGATGCACAGATCGCCGCCATTGCCCGCGCCGCCGGCCTTTGCGTGGTGACCCGCAACATCTCAGAGTTTGGGCGGGTGCCGGCCCTGCGGGTCGAGAACTGGCAGGACTCCGCGTGACCAGCTTTGCGCCCAAGACCTACCAGACCCAGGTGCTCGACAGCATCGTGTCTTATTTCAGGGCGTGCCACGAGCTGCCCTCGGCTTCGATCGCGTTCACCGCCACCACCGAACGGCTGTGGGGCCGCGGCTCGGCCTATAACCCTCTGTCGGGCTTTCCGGCGGACATGCCTTACTTTTGCCTGCGGGTGCCCACCGGCGGCGGCAAGACCTGGCTGGCGGCGAAGAGCCTGGCCCTGGTCAACACCCACCTGTTGCGGTCCGAGCACAGCGCCGTCCTGTGGCTGGTGCCGAGCAAGCCGATCCGCGAGCAGACCCTGCGCGCATTGAAGGATCTCCGGCATCCCTACCACACGGCCCTACGCGAGGTTGGGCCTGTGACCGTGATGGACCTCGATGAGGCCAAGTCCGTGACCCGCGCCACCCTGGACACCTCGACGGTGGTCATCGTCGCCACCCGGCAGACGTTCCAGGTGGAGGATGAGGAGTGTCGCAAGGTGTATCAGTCCAACGGGGCGCTGATGCATCACTTCGAGAACCTCGCCCCGGCCCAACGCGCCGAGTTGCTGACGGACAAGGCCGGGAACGGCCAGGGCTCAGATTGGGACTCAGATCGGGGCCCAGATCAGGTTCAGGAGCAGACGGTCCCGTATTCTTTGGCCAACGTGCTGCGCCTGCGCCGGCCCTTCGTGGTGATCGATGAGGCCCACAACAACCGTACGGAACTGGCCTTCGACATGCTGGCGCGCTTCCGCCCCAGCGGCATGATGGAGCTGACGGCCACGCCGGACCTGGAGCGCACACCGTCGAACGTGCTGCACAGCGTATCCGCCGCCGAGTTGAAGGCGGAGGAGATGATCAAGCTTCCGGTGGTACTGGAGACTGAGCCGAATTGGCAGCAGTGCCTGGCCGATGCCATCGGTCGCAGGGAGGCCCTATCGGCTCGCGGATGACGAGCGGCGGACGGGCGCGGCCTATCTGCGCCCGATTGTCCTGATCCAGGCCGAGCCGCGGCGGGCCGGGGTCGAAACAGTGGACGTGACGCGCGTCCATGCCGAGCTCGTCAATAATCATCGCATCCCGGCCGAGGATGTTGTCATTGCCACGGGCGAGGAGAAGGGCCTGGAGGGGATCGAGGACAAGTACGCCCTGGGGATTTCCGATCCCGTCTGTCCGGTGAAGTTCGTCATCACCCAGAGGGCACTCGCCGAGGGTTGGGATTGCCCCTTTGCCTATATCCTGGTCAGCATGGCCGCGCTGCATTCGGCCACCGCCGTGGAGCAGTTGCTCGGGCGGGTCCTGCGCCAGCCGGGCGCCAACCATCGGCAGAACCGCCTACTCAATCAATCCTATGCCTTCGTGGTTTCGCGCAGCTTTGCGGAGACGGCGGCTGCCCTGCGGGACCGGCTGGTGGCCGGCGCCGGCTTCGAGCGGCGGGAGGTGAGCGACTTCGTGACCGCCGCCCGACCCGACCAGGGGCGGCTGGACCTGGAGGGACATGCGGGTCGCATCGCCGTTCGGCCGGTGGTCGTCGCACTGCCGGAGCGGCCCGACCTCAAGGCTTGTCCCAAACCCCTGCGCGACAAGCTGAGCTGGGATAGGAGTCTGAACACCCTAACGATCGGAGCCCCACTGACGGCCGACGAGTCGGAAACGCTGAAAGCAACAGTCCGTTCCGAGGCGGCCGTGGCTGCCATTGCCCAGGCTGCGGAGGCGAGCCGCACCACAGCCGTCGCGTTTTTTCTGACACCGGCGGAACTGGGCGAGCGCCTTCGGGTTCCACAACTGACCTTGCAGATCCAAGGGCAGTTGCAGTTGTTCGACGATCCCGAGGTCTTGGAATACCCGTGGGACCTGTCGCCTTACGATGCCGCACCGACGGAGGACGACATCAAGAGCCTAGGTGCGGGGCTGAAGGTCTCCGAGGGCGGTGAGATTGACGTGGACGCCGGTACCGGAAAAGTGGTGTCGCGCTTCCTGCCGGACCTGCAGCGGGACCTCGGCCTGGCCTACCGGCCCGAGCATTGGGACAAAATCAGGTTGGCCACCTGGTTGTGCCGCAACCTCCCGGAACCGTCGCTCACCCACGCCAGCAAGCAAGCCTTTGTTGCCGCCTGGCTCAGCGACTTGCTGCGGCGGGACGGGTTCACTCTCGCCCGGACCAACCTGCAGAAGTTCCTCATCCGGGACCTGATCGAGGCGCGCATCCGTGCGTTGCGCCGGCAGGCTGTTCGGACCATCTATCAACAAACACTCTTCGGCGACGATGCAGGGGCGCGGGTCACCGTCAGCGACCTCTATGCCTTCGAGTTCCATCCCCAGGCCTACGCCCCCAGCCGCGATTACGATGGCCGGTTCGGCACCTTCCATTTCCGCGGGCATTTCTACGGCAGGATGGGCGACTTCGACAGCAAGGAAGAGTTCGAGTGTGCCTGTCAACTCGACATCCTGGCTCAGCAGGGCCGCATCCGCTTTTGGGTGCGGAACCTCGTGCGGCGCGAAGGGGCTTCCTTCTTCCTGCAGAAGGCGGATGGGCGCTTTTACCCGGATTTTGTGTGTCAGTTGCCCGGCGTTGGCGACCGGCCTGGGGCCATCCTTGTGGTGGAGTACAAGGGGGCCCAGGGTTGGACAGACGCGGCTGACGACCGCTTGATCGGCGGGCTCTGGGCCAACCTGTCCGGGGGACGCTGCCGGTTCGTGATGGTCAAGGACGGGCGTTGGGACTGGATCGAGGCGTGCCTAGGGTGAGGCGAGCTTGAAGCAGGGTGTCGGGGCGTCGCTGATTCGGTCCGGGGGCCGACGCACCCGGTAAATGGATCAGGGTTCATGTGCAAGCGCACGCGCCCGCAATTGGCCGCAGCCGCCGTCGACGTCCTGCCCGACCGAGTTGCGCAACCGAGTGACGATGCCGCGTTGCTGCAGCTCGCCGGCCATCGCTGCGGCACGCTCCCAGGTGGGGCGATGGAAGCCGAGTCCTTCGTTGGCGTTGTAGGGGATAAAATTCATCATGGCGTACTTGCCGGCCAGGAGCCTGGCGATGGCGTTCAGCTCTTCGTCGCCGTCGTTGATGCCTTCCAGCAAGGTCCATTGGTACTGGATCGGATAGCCCGTGGCGCGGGCATAGCCCTCGCCGAGCTCCACCAATTCGTCCGGGTCGATGCGAGGCGCCCTGGGCAGGAGCCTCGTTCGCAGGGCGGGGCTTGTGGTGTGCAGCGAGAGGGCCAGGGCCGGCTTGACGGGACCCTGCGGCAGGCGTTCAAACACGCGTCGGTCGCCGACCGTCGAGAAGACCAGATCCTTGTGCCCGATCGCGCCGATGGTGCCGAGCAGCTCGATCGCCTCGAGCACGTTGTCCAGATTGTGGGCCGGCTCCCCCATGCCCATGAACACCACCCGGCTGACCGCCCGCCGCGTTCGGGCAAGGGCCACCTGCGCGACGATCTCGGCGCTGCCCAGTTGGCGCAACAGGCCGTCGCGGCCGGTCATGCAGAAGACGCAGCCCACGGCGCAGCCGACCTGGGTCGAGACGCACAGACCGTCGCGCGGAAGCAGCACGCTTTCCACCGTTTGCCCGTCGGCAAGCTCGACCAAGAGGCGCGCAGACCCATCCTCGCCGAGGTATTCGGAGCGCAGATGGGCAAGACCGTTCAGCTCTGCGGTCAGGGTGGGGAGCGCCTCGCGCACCGTCAGGGGCAGGAAGTCCTCGGCGAGGCGGTGGCGGGTGTCCACGGAGATGGCCCGCGCCCAGGCCTGCAGCACCCGGTGCTCGTGGCAGGGTTTGGCGCCATGGACACGCAGGCGCTGGCGGATGTGGTCGATACGCACGAGTGGACTTCGCTGTCGGTGCGCCGGGCGCTATTCCTGACCCTCCGCGGCCCCGGGCGCCTCTGGTTCTGGCAGACGGGTGGCCAGCACCTTGTCGATGCGTCGGCCATCCATGTCCACGATCTCCAGGCGCCAGCCCTCCCAGTCCACCCGGTCCGCAGTCTGGGGGACCCGGCCGAGGAGCCACATGAACATCCCGCTCAGGGTGTTGTAACGCCCCTTCTCCTCCTCGGGCACGGCCTTGAGCTCGAGCCGGTCCTTGAGCTCCGGCACCGGGATCAGACCGTCCAGGAGCCAGGAGCCATCATCGCGGGCCACTGCCCAGGCATCCTCCGGATTGCGCGGCTGGAACTCGCCGGTGACGGCCTCGATCAGGTCCCGCAGGGTCACAAGCCCGAGGACATCGCCGTACTCGTCGATGACGAAGACCATGTGCGTGTCGTTGGCGCGGAACTCCTCCAGCAGTTCCATACCGGTGAGGGACTCGGGGACGAAGACTGCCGGTTCCAGTCCGGCACCGAGGTCGATGGCGCCCTCGCTCAGGGACTGGCTGAACAACTGCTTGATGACCGCAACGCCGGCGATGTCTTCCAGCCCGCCCCGGCAGACGGGGAAGGCGGAGTGCACGGACTCGGCGATGCGCGCGAGGTTCTCCTCCAGCGGGCGGTTGAGGTCGAGCCAGGCGATCTCCACCCGCGGCACCATGAGGGAGGGCATCTGCCGGTCATCCAGGCGGAAGACGTTGCGCACCATATGGTGCTCGCTACGTTCGATGACCCCGGCCTCCGAACCCTCCTGGAGCAGGGCATGGATCTCGTCCTCGGTGACCCGTGGCGCTGCCAGGTCGGCGTGTCCGAGGAGCCGCAGCAGGGCGGCAGTGGACCAGGAGAGCAGCAAGACGAAGGGGTGGGCCGCGGTGGCCAGGGCGTTCATGGGTCGTGCCACCAGGCGGGCGATCCCCTCCGGGTCGATCTGCCCCAGACGCTTGGGCACCAGCTCCCCGATCACGATGGAGACATAGGTGATGATGACCACGACCAGCACGGTGGCACCCAGCAGACCCGCGTCGCGCTCCACCCCGAGGGTGGCGAGCCAGTCGGCCAGGGGGTCGGCAAGGGCGGCCTCGCCGACGATGCCGCTCAGCACCCCGATGGAAGTGATGCCGACCTGGATGGTGGACAGGAAACGCGTGGGGTGCTCACCCAGGCGGATCGCCACCGCGGCGGACTTGTCCCCATCCTCCGCGAGCCGCGCCAGGCGGGCGCGCCGGGCGGAGACCAGGGCGATCTCCGACATCGCCAGGGCACCGTTGAACAGGATCAGTGCGACCAGGAACAAGATATCCATCGAAGGGTTCTCGTGGGGCGATGGTTTGGCACTGGCCCCCGCGGGAGCCGGGCTGCAAGATGCGGCAGGGAGTGCAGCGGGTCAACAGCGAAGGCCGCCGCTGGGCCCTCGCTGATACAGGTTGCCCTGAAGCAGAGGAGTGGGCGCGGCGCCCCGGGCAGTGGTCGCGAGGCACCCCCGAACGGCCTCACACATCGGTTGTGGTTTCTGGAACGGGAGCGGCGGTGAAGAGTGCCGCGGAAACCTGGTCGAGCTGCTGGTAGACGCGGTTGGTCCAGACCTTGACCCGCTGGCGGTCCATGAGGCCGAGCCCGCAGTCTCTCGTGTGGGCCGCCGCCCACAAGCTGGCGCTGCCGTGGTCGATCTTGCGCATGGTGGCGGCGTGCAGGTCCGGGAGGTCGATGGCGGCAGCCCCCATCCCCTGGGCCTTGGCCTGGGCCGCAGAGGACTCGAAGGCGGAGAAGTTCTTGCCGCGCCCGTAGTTCTTGACCACCACGTAGGCGGCGGCGCTGCCGTAGCGGTCGAGCAGGGCATCGAGCAGGGCGATGCCATCGGCGCCGTCGTCCATGACGTGCCAGAAAACCACGCGGACCTCCTCCTGCTCCGCCAGGGCCAGAAGGTCATTCTGGTCGATCCACCGGTGCAGGGGCAGGGACGTCTGGGCTGCCAGGTCCACCAGGATGTCGTGGTCGGCCTCCAAGGCCGCCTCCATGAGCTGGTCCGCACTCTCGAAGTCGTCCAGGGCCATGGGCCGGCTGAAGTCGCCGTAGAAACGCAGCAGGGCGCCGTGGGAACGGTCGGTGTCGAAGGCGGTGAAGGGCAGCCCCTTGTCGATGTGGTACTGAGCCAGGAGCCGCGCCAGGACGGACTTGCCGACCCCGCCCTTTTCCCCGCCGACGAAGTGGATCTTGCTCATACTGCTACCTACTGAGTTAGAGGAGGACGATAGTGGAGGGGCCGGATGGCCAAGCATCCGACAAATGGCAGGCGCATTCTGACCTCGAACGGGCCGGCAGCGGCGCCGAAGGCCCGCCTAGCCTCTGGGATGCAGGGCGTAGACGTGCTCTGTCAGGCGGGTGACCCCGCGGCTGCGAAAATTCGGGTTCTCTGCCAAAATATCCAGCTCCGCCAAGCGACGGATGTCGAAGCGGGCCCCCAACAGGGACTGGACCTCCGCCTCTCCCACCGCAAAGGGCGGCCCAGCCATCTGGGCCTGGTCGTAGTCCAAGGTGATGAGAAGGCCTCGGGTCTCCGGGCGGATCTGCCCCTCAAGATGCTTCACGTACCGCGGGCGCAGCTCCGGCGGCAGGGCGATGAGGGACCCCCGGTCATACACGGCGACGACTTCGCCCAAGTGCGCGACGTCTAGGTCGAAGAAGTCCCCGCACAGGACCTCGATCTCGTCGAGCCGATAACGCCGAAAGGGCGGATCCTCGACGACCTCTGGGGTCAGCCCGTTGTCGCGGAACAGGGCCTCCACAGCGATGAGGCTGAGCTCCACCCCCAACACGCGGTGGCCCTCCCCCGCCAGCCACAGGAGATCCAGAGTCTTGCCGCACAGGGGAACCAGGACGCGCTCACCCACCCCGACCCCCAGCCGCGGCCAGTGTTCCTGCAGGTGCAGGTTGATCTCCGTCAGGTGCCAGCCAGTCTCCCCGCGCTGCCAGCGCTGATGCCAGAACTCCGGTTGCATGGGGATCTCCTGGCGGACAGATCGGGCGAATCCGCAACCTTACACTCGGGCCGGGGCAGCGGGGCTCGCGCTCACTCCGGCGTCAGGGCTTGAGCCTCTGCCGGCAGGTTGCGCACCATCGGC
>Ga0209262_10000744_pt1 | contig 13950 bp, 13 predicted proteins | sample Lowcelwee11metaG_FD_187171 | JGI IMG/M metagenome (GOLD analysis project Ga0209262, IMG submission 187171) | Freshwater pond sediment microbial communities from the University of Edinburgh, under environmental carbon perturbations - Low... | ecosystem: Environmental > Aquatic > Freshwater >...
AGGGAGCGCGACGCGGACGCCAGGCGGGCAACAATGTTTCCATGCTTCAGGGGTACAACTTCCCCATGACCGACCACCAGCGCGCCCAGGCGCTGAACGAGGCCTATCGCCTGTCGTCGACCCCGGAGGAGTTCGCACCGGTCATAGAGCGCCTGCGCGCCGAAGCGGAATCCCTCGGCCCGGCCGCCCTGCATGCGCGGCTTGGCCAGCGCGACCCGCAGACCGCGGCGCGGCTGCACCCGAACGACGCGGTCCGGGTCCTGCGGGCGCTCGAGGTCTTCGAAGTGACCGGCCGGCCCCTCTCCGAGCTCCAGCAGGAACACCGCTTTGCGGACACGCCGTTCCGCGCGCTCACGATCGGGCTTTCCATGGAGCGCGAGGCGCTTTACCGCCGCATCGACCGGCGCGTGGAAGCCATGGTGGCGGCCGGGTTGGAGGAGGAAGTGCGAAGGCTTTTGGCCGAGGGCTACGGCCCTGAGCTCCGGCCCATGCAGTCCATCGGCTACAGCCACATGGCGGCCTTCATCGCCGGTTCGTTGAGCCGGGAGGAGTGCCTCCGCACCCTCCAGCGCGACACCCGCCGCTTTGCCAAGCGCCAGTGGACCTGGTTTCGGGCGTATCCGGACATCGTGTGGATGCCGCCGGATCAGACCCGGGAGATGATCAAGCTCGCGGAAGCTTTTCTCCGCGCTAAATGAATCCTCCCCGCAGCAAGCTGCGGGGAGGATTCATTTAAAGGGGCAACGCCGCCATCGGGTGCGATGCAGGGTCATTCCAGGCAAAGGTTGCCCGACGCATCAAAGACCAGAGGGGCGGTCGCGGCAATTTCAGCTTCGGGGATTGCGTCGATCTCCTGGCGCAGCGCCCGGCTGGCCCAGAATTCGGAAAGATGCAGGGTGTCGCGGATGATCACCGCCCGCACCTCCTCTGCCGGCACCGGCCCGATCGTGGTGAAGCAGGCCTGGATCGCCTTGCGGTCGTTCGGCATCCGCACCGGGATGAACGCCTTGTGCAGCGAGAGGCTGGTGAGGGCGTTCATGAGGGTGGCTTCGTAGTCGAGCATCTGGAAGACCTTTTCGGTGATGATGTCGGCATTGCCCAGGCCGATGGCATTGCCGCCGGTCTTGGCGGACAGGTCCAGGACCGCTACGCGTGTGGCTTTCAGGATCTCGGAGAAATCGCTCTCCATCAGGTCGAACGCCCGGCCGGTCACGTTCGGGTCCATGCCGGCACCGCTGATCTCCTTGCCGATCCGGCAAACGATCAGCACGTCCAGCTCCTTGAACGGCAGCCGCGGGATGTGGGTGTTGGCCATTGCGTTCAGCTGCGCTTCTTCCTCGATGAGCCGTTCGGCCGCGACGCCGGTGATGGCGAGCGGACGGTCGAAGGCGTTTTCGACCACCGCCAGCCCGAAACGGAAATTGGCGACCTCCGCCAGCGCCGTGCCCATCTCCCGCAACAGAGGGTAGAAGCCGTATTTCATCGCCCAGTTGTGGTAGGCGAGCGCCCCCGAGTGCTTGCCCATGCCGATGCAGAGCATTTTCAGGATCCCGCTTTCCGCCGGGCCGCGGAACTTGGTGTGGGGCTTGATGCGGTTGATGACGATCGAATGCTCCATGGCGAGGGCGTCCTTCGAGTAGTAGAGCGGCACCTCCCCGAACACGGCGCCCACCTGCTCAACGTCGAGCGAAGACAGGAGCGGCGCGCCGCAGGCCTCCGCGGTGACTCCCAGCCGATGCAGCACGGCGAGCTGCCCCTCGGCCGTCGCCCCGCCGTGGCTTCCCATGGCCGGAACGATCGTCGGCCGGGCCCCGGCCTCCCGCAACCGCAGGCAGGCCGCCCGCACCATCGCCGCCAGCTGGTCGATCCCCCGGCTGCCGACCCCGACGGCCACCCGGTCGCCGGCGCGGATGCCGCAGGCGGGCAGGACACCGTCGAGGGCGCGGTTGACCGCCGCCGGCACGTCGCCGATCGCCTCGCGGCTGAAGTTCATGCGCACGTGGTGAAACTGCGGAAAATCGAAATCCGATTCGATAAACGCGGGGTATCTCACGGGGGCTCCTTTCCTGAGTCTGCGACGCCGGTGACAAGACGGCCGACCTGAGTTAAAATGGATGATGTGGTTCTTGTGTCACGTATCGGCTCATCGGAGCGGATGACCATGAAGACGGACAAATCCGGCGCAGAGCTTTTAAAAGGGGTGATGCTGGCCCACTTGATCCTGGGCCTGCATGTGGCGGTCATCGCGCTGATCGGCCTGCTCGTGATCTTCTTTGGCGGCATTGCTCGCTACTGGGCCTGGATCCTCCTCGCCGGACTCGCCCTCGCGGCGCTGGCCGCCTGGGTCGTCACCCGCAAGCTCAAAGCTCAGGGCCGCAACATCGTACAGGACTTGCGCGGCGTGTCGGTGCCGCCCGGCAGCACGCTCGAAGTCAGTTTCCTCGGCGGCCTGGCATCGGTCAAATTCGCCCGGCCGGCCCATGCGGCGCCGCAGATCGCGGCACCCGCCGCCCCGGCCCTGCTCGAAGGCCCGGAAACCCCGGGGATCCGCGAGCTGGCCACCCTGGCCCGGATGTACGAAAAAAAACTGCTCACCCTCGAGGAATTCGAGCGCGCCAAAGGGGCCATCCTCAACCCGGCGCATCCGACAGGATTCGAACCCGGGACATTAGAGAATTGAACTCGGCTTCCGGAACCTGCTCCCAGGGCTGCCGCGGCCGAAACTGAATGAAGGATTTGATCCCGGGCGTGAACACCTTGCCGCCCTGGATGTCGGGGCGGCTCAGCCGGTATTTGAATTCGCCCCCCAGGTCGAGCATCAGGTCCACGTCGTCGCCCTCGTCGAGCAACTGCACCAGCAAGGCGTTACGGACCCGGCCGCGGCCGTGCAGCCGGCGCCCGCCCCGCCCTTCGGAAACCTCGATGATGGCTTCCTCGACCTCCACCGCCTTCCCTTCGTCGGCGAGCAAAACGGCCCGCTCGGCAAGGTATCGGCCCTCCGCAAACGGTATCCATTCGTCCATGGCCGCTCCGCCGCGCGTATCGGTTTTTTATTGAATCCAGGATTTGTTCTGTGTACAAAACACGATAGCACAAATTCGTTTTGGCAGGAAACACCATTGGGAAAAAGGAGAAAAACCCATGTACGGCTGGTGCGGTAAGGTTCTGCGAGTGGACCTGAGCCTGGGGAAAATTACGAGCGAGCCGCTGGACCCCAACGTGGCGCGAGACTACATCGGCGGCCGGGGGTTCGGCATCTACCACCTTCGCAAAGAGGTCGACCCGACCTGCGACCCCCTGGGCCCGAAGAACAAGATCATCATGGCGGCCGGACCGCTCACGGGCACGGCGGCGCCGACGGGCGCGCGCTACGTGGTGACGACCAAGTCGCCCCTGACCGGCGCCATCACCTGTTCCAACTCCGGCGGAAATTTCCCGGCCGAGCTGAAGAAAAGCGGCCACGACGCCCTCATCATCGAGGGCGCCTCGGTCAAACCCGTCTACCTCTGGATCGACGGCAACCGGGCCGAGCTGCGGCCGGCGGAGCACCTGTGGGGCAAGACGACGCACGAGACCGACGACGCCCTGCGCCGCGAAACCCATGAGAAGGCTAAAACGGCCGTGATCGGGCCGGCCGGGGAGAAGCAGGTGCTCTTCGCGGCCATCATGAACGACCGCGACCGCGCCGCGGGGCGCGCCGGCGTCGGCGCGGTCATGGGCGCCAAGAAATTGAAGGCCGTCGTGGTGCGCGGCGAAGGCGAGGTCGTTCTCGCCGACCCGGAGGCCTTCAAGGCGGCCAACACCAAATACCGGGACGCCTTCAAGGCCAAGACCAAGGACAACCCGCCGGCCCTGCGGACCCACGGCACGGCGATCACCGTGGTGGGCACCCAGAGCCACGGGGTCTTCCCCACCCGCAATTTCCAGCAGGGGACCTTCGAGGGCTGGGAATCCATCTACGGCGAAACTCTCACCAAGAAATACCTGATGCGGGCCAAGCCCTGCTTCAGCTGCCCGATCGCCTGCGGCCGGGTGACCCGCATTCCGGACGGGCCCTTCAAAGGCGAGGGCGAAGGGCCGGAGTACGAGACGGTCTACTCCCTGGGGTCGGACTGCGGCGTGGACGACTTGGCCGCGCTCACCAAGGCAAACTACGTCTGCAACGAGCTCGGCCTGGACACCATCAGCATGGGCTCGGCCATTGCCTGCGCCATGGAGCTTTTTGAAAAGGGGCTCCTGAAGGAATCCGAGGCCGGAATGCCCGTCCGCTGGGGCGACGGCCACGCCCTGGTCGCCCTCACGCGCATGACCGGGATGAGAGAGGGTTTCGGGGACATCCTCGCCGAGGGCAGTCTGCGGCTTGCGACGCGCTACGGACGGCCGGAGCTCGCCATGGTCGCCAAGGGCCTGGACTTCGCCGGCTACGACCCCCGCGGCGAGCAGGGCATGGGGCTCGCCTACGCCACCTCGCCCATCGGCGGCTCCCACATGCGCGGGGACCCGGCCTACTTCGAACTCTTGGGCGTGCCGGTTCCCGCGGACCCCCACACCTGGGAGGACAAGCCGCCGCTCGTGGCCAAGTGGCAGGACTTGTTCTGCGTGATCGACGCGGCCGGCCTGTGCGTTTTCTTCAGCGTGCGCTACCTCGTCGAGCAGAACCTGATGGTCAAGCCGGTCGGCATCACGGAGCTTCTCAACGGGGCCACCGGTGCCGGCTACACGCCGGAGGAAGTGGAAAAAATCGGGGAGCGCATCTTCAACGCCGAGCGGCTGTTCCTGGTGGCCGCGGGTTTCACCCGCAAGGACGACACTCTGCCGCCGCGGATCACGCAAGAACCCATGCCGACTGGCCCGGCCAAGGGCAGGGTCTGCATGCTGGAGGAAATGCTGGCGCCCTACTACCGGCTGCGCGGATGGAGTGCCGAGGGGGTGCCGTCGGAGGCAAAGCTCGGGGAGTTGGGGCTGCTGTAAAAGCTCAAGGCCAGAGAATGAAAGTGCACGTCAACACATTCGCCAATCTGCGCGACTACGCCCCGGCCGGCAAAGGCAGCTTCGAATTAGCCCTTGCCGACGGGGCGAGCCTCACCGATGTGTTCGCCGCACTGCGGATCCCCGCGACGGTCCAAGCGGTGATGCTCGTCAACGGCCGCCGGGCGGACGCCGCGACCCAACTGAACAGCGGCGATGAGGTCACGCTCTTCCCGCCCATGGAGGGAGGATAAAGCTGTCGCCTTGTGCCTTGATGGCAGCGTTCAACTTCTCGGTCAAATCATTCATGGAGGTTGCCTGAACGCCCCATAGTCCACAGGCACGCGCAATGCCAGCGTAGGGAACGTCAAGATCCAATTCGGTGCCGACAAAGTTGTCGTCGAACCAAAGCGTGGTGTTCCGTTTCTCTGCACCCCACTGGTAGTTGCGGAAGAAGCATACGTCGTGGAACCTATTGTGGCCACTCGCGGACAACTCGATTACGAGTGGACACATCAAAAGAGGCCCGCCGCTGTTATAAGCTAATCGTAAATAGCAACCATACCTACTTAGTCTATTTTATACTTGCCAACCACATAAAGCCGGCGTATAAATCAAGACCATTAGGGCAACTCGTTTGATTGCGCCATAAGTGCTGCTCACCGGGAGGCAGAAATGGTTTGTGCCGTCTGTAACGGTAAGGGGTACGTAGTTGAAAAACACCGCGAATCGGTTTGTAATGAATGCCAGGGGCGGGGTGAATGTTTTTTTATCGATCGCGATAGGGACCATAAGCAGAAAGCCCAGCTCGTTCATGAAGCGCGCTGATTCCTGAGAAGTTCACTCTCGCCGATCAGTTTCCGCCAAATCCGCTGCTGAATCATATCTCGTGCCTCGGGAAAATCATATCCCGTTGCATAAGCTCTTTTCAGCCCTGCAGGGTTTCCATTCTCCCCATCACCTCAACTTCCGTGCCCTTCCCAAAATACAGCTGAAAGCAGCCTGAGCCGCCTTGGGCTATCGCGTTTTCAGGTGCATGATCCGCCGCGCCTCCTCCGGCGTGGCCACTGCCCGGCCGAACTCGGCCGCCAGCTTCACCATCCGCTCCACGAAGCGTTCGTTCGGGGCCGGCTCCCCCTTGCGGAAGTAGATGTTGTCCTCCAGGCCGATGCGGACATGGCCGCCCATCAGGATCGCATGGGTGTTCACCACCAGCTGGGCCGGGCCGATGCCGGCCACCGTCCAGGTGGACCCGGCCGGGATGCTGTTCTTGAGATGCACCAGGTTTTCGATGGTGGCCGGGATGGCGCCCTTGAGGCCCATCACGAAATCGAAGTGCAGCGGCGTCTCCGCCAGGCCCTTCTCCGCGAGCTCCACCGCATTGCGGATCATGCTGACATCGAAGATCTCCATCTCCGGCTTGATGCCCAGCGCTTTCATGTCTCTTGCCAGGTGTTCGATGAGCTCGGGGCTGTTGGCGTAGACCGAGTCGGGGAAGTTGACCGACCCGGTGGTGAGACTCGCCATCTCGGGCTTGAGCGCGAGCCGGTCGCTGCGCTGTTCGTAGGCCATGCCGGCCCGGCCGCCGGTGGAGATCTGGATGACGAGGTTCGTGCGCGCCTTCAGACCCTGGTGGATCTCCTTGAAAATGTGGACGTCCGTGGACGGGGACTCGTCCTTCGGGTTGCGGGCGTGCACGTGAATGACGGCAGCTCCCGCCTGCTCGCAGCGCACCCCGGCCTCCACGATCTCGGCGGGGGTGATCGGGACGTGCGGGGTTTTCTTTTTCGTGGGAAGAGAGCCGGTGACCGCTGCCGTGATGATCAGTTTTTCCATCTTAGCACCTCTTTGATTCTTGGTTTGGTCGGTGTTGAAGCCGCGCCCCTGAGCCCGTTTCGCTGTCTGTCGGCAGCGGTTTTATAGGCAAGACCGGCCCCCAAAGTCAATTCTCCCCTCCTCCATTGACAGGCGCATGAAATTGGACAATAAATAGAGCCTTTATTTGTCATAACTTAGCTATCACCGTAGGCCGCCGAGAAGGCGGCACCGCAAACCCCATCATCTGAAAGGAGGCTGCTCATGAAGTCGAATCGAGGGATCATGGCTGTAACCGCTGCTCTAGTGCTGCTCTGCGGCAGCGCCTGGGCCCAGGATGTCATCAAGGTCGGCGTCGTCGGCCCCCGCACCGGGGCCGCCGCGGCCACCGGCCAGGCGTTTGACGAGGGCATCAAACTGGCCACGGAGTATGTCAACTCCAAGGGCGGCGTCCTCGGCAAGAAACTCGAGATCGTTTTCGAAGACACGGCCGCCGTGGACAAGGCCGCATCCGGCTTTGAGCGGCTCGTCACCCGCGACAAGGTCGTGATGGTGCTGGGCGAAAGCCAATCCTCCTCCGCCCTGGCCGAAATCGAAGTGGCCAACCGCTTGAAGATCCCGTTTGTCGTGGCCGAAGCCTGGGCGGACGACATCACGGCCAAAAACTACCCCTACGTGTTCCGGGCCGGCCCCTCCAACTCCGGCGTGGTTTCCCAGAGCATCGCCAAGTGGGTGCAGTCTGAGAAGTTCAAGAAAATCTTCATCATCGCCGAGAACACCGACTGGGGCATCGGCATCGGCAAGTTGACCGAAAATGCCATGACCAAGGCCGGGGTCCCGTTTGAATCCATGATCACGGAGCGCAACAGCCAGGACCACTACGTCGAGCTGACCAAGATCAAGGCATACAAGCCGGATGCGATCCTGGCCTACATCTACGGGGTCGGGCTGCACTACTTCGTGGCCCAGGCCGGCGAGACCGGCGTGAGCCCCAAGGCCGTGATCCTGGACGGCGCCGGCCCCCCCAGCCTGTGGCCGGACTACTGGAAGAACGTGGGCGACTACGGCAACCTGGAGTGTTTCGTGTCCTCCATGCATGAAAAAGTCGAGCTGACCGATCTCGCCAAGTACTTCCGCGAAGCCTACGTCAAAACCTTCGGCAAGGCGCCCACGGACTACAAGTCCCGCTCCATTTTCGACGCCATTCTGATCGCCGCCGACGCCATCAACCGCGCCAAGAGCACGGATCCGGCAAAGCTCGTCGACGCGCTTGAGAAAACCAACCTCAAGACCACCCGCGGCATGGCCAAATTCGGCATGGAGAAAGGCAGCCCGCAGTACCATCAATGGGATCCGCCCATGCTGGTCATCCAATGGCAGAAAAAGCAGCAGGTGGTTCTCTACCCGCCCGAGGCGGCCACCGGCAAGCTGATGCGGTAAAAATCCTCCTGGCGGAGGATTTTTATAATAGGTTTTTCAAATAGAACAAGCCGGGCGGGAGACGAACATCTCCCGCCCGGCCCTTGTTTGCCGAAAGCGATTCAAGAAAAGGCTGCAAAACCGGTTCCCCTCGGCGCACTTTTAAAAGTTCATCCTATTTTTTTTCGCAGCCGCCAGGCTGCGAAAAAAAGGAGCGCAGCGTGTTTGCCATTTCGATCATGAACGGGTTGGTGATGGGGGTCATCTACGCCCTGGCCGCCCTGGGGGTTTCCCTGGTGGTCGGGATCATGAACGTGGTCAACTTTGCCCACGGGGAGCTTTACATCCTGGCCGGTTATTTCAGCTACCTGTTTGCCTCCGCCCTGGGGGTGAATTTCGTGCTGGCCATGGTGATCGCCGTCGGACTGGTGTTCGTGCTGGGGCTTCTGATCGAATACCTGCTCATCCGGCCCACCTACGGCAACGACATGTATTCGCTCATCCTGACCTTCATCCTTTCGATCGTCCTGCAGAACGCCTATCTGCTGATTTTCGGCCCCTACCCCAACAAGCCGCCCCTGTGGGTGAGCGGGGCGACCGACGTCTTCGATCTCTTCCTCTACGGCAACCAGCGCCTGGCCGCCCTTGCGGCCGGCGCGACCGTCATCGCCGTCATCTTCGTCATCATCAAGAAGACCTGGTTCGGCCGCATCATCCGCGCCACCAGCCAGGACCGCGATATGGCGGAGCTGAACGGGGTCGACACCACCCGGCTCAACATGCTGAGCTTCGGCCTGGGCTGCGCCCTGGCTGCGGCCGCCGGGGTGATCCTCGCCCCCGTCTTCCCGGTGACGCCAACGGCCGGCGTGCCGGTGGCGCTCACCGCCTTCGTGGTGGTGGTGTTGGGCGGCATGGGGTCCATGTGGGGCTGCGTCGTCGGGGGGCTCACGCTGGGACTGGTCGAGAACCTGGGCGCGGCCTTCATTTCCACGGGATACAAGAACGTCTTTGGTTTTATCATTCTGATCCTGGTGCTGCTGGTCCGACCCGCCGGGCTGTTCGGGCGCGCTAAAATTTAAGTCCTAAGATTTAGCACCTGGCTGGGGCCAGGCGCTAAATCTTATTGTGAAAATAAAGGACGGATAATGACCGGGAAAAAACTGGCTGTGATTGCGGCGATCATTCTATCGGGCATGTGCGTGCTGCCGCTGGGGCTGGGCATCTACCCGCAGCATGTGCTGATCGTCAGCCTCTTCTATGTCATGATGGCCTCGAGCTGGAACCTGCTGGCGGGATACACCGGGCAGGTCTCCTTCGGGCATGCGGCCATGGCGGGCATCGGCGCCTACACGTCCGGCATCCTCGCGGTCAAGGCGGGACTCCATCCCTGGATCGGGGTGTGCATCGGGACGGCCATCGCCGCCTTGCTGGGCTTCGGCCTGGGCGCGCTGTGCCTCAAGATGGGCGGCATCTATCTGTCGCTCACGACCCTCGCCTTTTCGCAGATCCTGCACATCGTCATCGTCAACGAATACAACGTCACCCGCGGCACCATGGGGCTGCAGGTCCCGGGGCTCATGGACGAGTATTCCAAGATCACCTATTACTACATCATGCTGGCGGCGGCGGTGCTGATCCTGGCCATCTTGTACCGGATGATCCACTCCAACCTGGGACTGAATTTCCGGGCCGTGCAGAACGACGAGGCGGCGGCCAAGTCCGTGGGCGTCAGGGTCCTGCGGGTGCGCGTGCTCGCCTTCACCGTGGCGAGTGCCATGGCGGGCTTCGCCGGCGGACTCTATGGTCATTACCTGCTGCTGATCACCCCGGAAATCCCCTCGCTGGACCTGCAGTTCAAAGTCCTTGCCATGACCGTCATCGGCGGGATGGGGTCCTTCCTCGGGCCGATCCTCGGCGCGTTCGCGCTGAACATCCTGGAGGAATACATCCGGGTCTACGGCGAATATCACGTGCTCGTTTTCGGATTGGTTGCCCTGGTCGTGGCGCGCTTCGCGCCGAACGGCCTGACCGGGCTCTGGCGAAAATTCCGCCCGGTGAGGACGCAGCCGGCCGTGAAGCAGATTTAAGGAGGAATCGGTGGCGTTATTGGAAGGTCGCAACGTCAGCAAGTCCTTCGGCGGCGTGCAGGCGCTCAGCCAGGTGGACTTCACCGTCGAACGAGGGACGATCGTGGGCCTGATCGGCCCTAACGGCGCCGGAAAGACCACCCTGTTCAATGCGGTTGCCGGAGCCTTCAAACCGACTTCCGGCAGGATCGTCTTCGACGAAGCCGACATCACCGGCTTGCCGGCCAACGCCGTCTGCCGTCTGGGCATGGCCCGGACGTTTCAGGTCACCCGGCCGTTTGGGGCCATGACCTGCCTGGAGAACGTCATGGTGGCCGCCATCAACCGGCACCCCCAAAAGCCGCGGGCCTTCATCGAAAGCATGGCCCGCGAAAAACTGAGTTTTGTCGGGCTGGCCGAGATGGAGGGGTTTGAGGCCCGCCATCTCAACGTGATTCAGAAGAAGCGCCTTGAAATGGCGCGCGCGCTGGCCACGGAACCTAAACTGCTGATGCTCGACGAGGTGTTGGGCGGGCTCAACACCCAGGAAATCAGCCAAGCGGTTGAGTTCATCCGCAGCCTCCGCGACCAGCTGGGCCTTACCGTCCTGTGGATCGAACACGTCATGGGCGCCATCATGCAGGCGGCCGAACGGGTGATCGTGCTGGACCAGGGCCAGGTCCTCATGGCAGGAACCCCCGCCGAGGTGGTCAACGACCCCCGGGTCATTCAGGCGTATCTGGGAGAATAGCGATGGCTGCGCTGCTGGACGTGTCGCATATCGATCTTTACCGTGGTGAGACTCAGGTTCTGTGGGACATTTCCCTGACCCTTGAGCAAGGCGAACGGGTCGCCATACTTGGGAGCAACGGCGCCGGCAAGTCGTCTTTTCTGGCAGCCGTCACGGCCGCGCTCGCTCCCCGCCGCGGCGAGATCCGTTTCAACGGACGCTCGCTGGCCGGCATGCGTCCTCACGCGGTGACCGGCCTCGGCATCGCCCTGGTGCCGGAGGGCCGTCGGGTCTACAAGGACATGTCCGTAAGGGAAAATTTAGAAATGGGCGCCTTCCCCAAGAGCTCCCGCGGCCGGCTGAGGGAGACCCTGGAACATGTCGTTCAGTTGTTCCCCATCCTGGGCCGGCGCAAGGACCAGCCCGCCGGTACGCTTTCCGGCGGCGAGCAGCAGATGCTCGCCATCGGCCGGGCGCTCATGAGCCGGCCCAAGCTCCTGCTGGTGGACGAACTCTCCCTCGGGCTCGCCCCCTTGATCACCAAGTCCATCTACCGCACCCTGTCCGCCTTGGGATCCGATATCACCATCCTGCTCGTGGAGCAAAACGTCGAGCAGGCCCTGAGCTTCTCACAGCGGGCGTACATCCTCGAAAGCGGCCGCATGACCCGCTCCGGAAGATCCGCCGACCTCGTGCAGGATGCCGACATCCGCCGGGCCTATCTCGGCCTGTAGCACACTGCCGCTTCAGCGGCCGCGCCGGACATCACACCAGCCGGAATCCTCGATTCATTCAAACGCCCGGTAAGAATTGCTCCTCCCTCGAGCCGAAAGGGCGCATCCGGCTCCTCTCGCAAAACCAGTTTTTCCGATTGCCCCTTTACTCGTCCTCGTGTAAGATATTAAGATGTTGGATCAAATTCACTGGCTCTTCCCGGCGCTGACGGCGGCGCTGGCGGCCACGCTGCTGCTATCGCTGGTTTACTATTATCTTTACACGCGCTACCGTCGAAAATACCTCGGCGTGTGGGCCTGCGCCTGGTCAATCTATTGCTTTCGTTTCGTTGCCGAGCTTCTGGGAATCCTCAACAGCCTTTCCTCGAACGCCGCGGCCGTTGCCTCTCAATCCGTCACGCTTTTCAACGGTTTCCTGCTGCTCTGCGGAACCTATGGTTACCTGTCCAAACCCATGCCTCGCGCCTGGATTGCAGCTTGCGCCGTCGGCATTTTTTGGAGGCCGCTCACATCCATTCTCGGGCTCGATTTCGTGGGTATGACGGCCCCGATCTTCATCGTCATAACCGCCGCATATGCCTGGACGGGGACGGTTATCCTGAAATCGGCAGAAACCCGGGCCACCGGCAAGCATCTTGCCGGTTGGGCCTTCATCGTCTGGTCCGGGCTGCATCCCGCCTGCCTTTTGTTCGCGGGCACCTACCGGTGCAGGGAGTGGGGATTGCTGGCGGAAGCGGTGCTGGGGACCTGTGTCGCGGTCGGCTTCCTGCTGATGTACTTCGAAGATTCGCGCACCGAGCTGGCTCGCAGCACGGAGTCGCTTCGACAGCTGGTCCAGAACATGCCGGTCATGCTGGTCGCACGGGATGAGAAGAATATATACAGCGCCTGGAACCGTGAGTGCGAACGTGTCAGCGGCTACAGCGCCGCTGACATCATCGGCAACCCCCGCGCTTTTGAAACCCTTTACCCCGACCCGGAACAACGCGCGCGGATGCTGGCTGCAATCGAGTCCAGCCGATTCAACTATCGGGGCTTGGAGTGGGATCTGACCTGCAAAAACGGTGAAATCCGGACCATATCCTGGTTCAACATATCGGGGGCCTTCCCCATCCCTGGATGGTACACCTGGGCCGTGGGGGTGGACATCACCGAGCGCCGGCACGCGGAACAGGAAATGCGGACACGCGCGCTCCAACAGGAAGCGGTGGCGGGGTTGGGGCAGCATGCCCTGGTCGGAGCGGATCTCAACGAACTTTTTAACGAAGCGGTCCGTTCCACCGGCCGGATCCTGCAGGTCGAGTACTGCGAGGTGCTTGAACTCATCCCCGGGGAAGACAAGCTGGTCATGCGCGCCACGCTGCCGGGGATCGAGGATTTGATCGGGCAGGCCGTCATCGACGCGGGCAAGGGCTCCCAGGCCGGCTACACCCTTGAGCGCCGGGAGCCGGTAGTGATGCCGGATATCCATACTGAAACCCGCTTTGCGCCCAATTACCTCATGCGCGAGCATGGCATTGTCAGCGGCATGAGCGTTGTCATCGAGGGCCGCAAGCACTCCTTCGGGGTCTTGAACGCTAGTTCGAAACACAGCCGGCGCTTTACCGAAGGCGACATCAACTTCCTGAAATCCATCGCCAATGTCCTGGCGGCCGCCATTGAGCGCAAGCAGGCGGAAGCTGCGCTTCACCACAGCGAGCAGGAGGCCAAACGGCTGGCGGCCGAAGAAACGGTCATGGCGGAAATCGGCCGCATCATCAGCTCCAAGCTGAACATCGGCGAGGTCTACGAGCGCTTCGCCGCGACCGTAAAGCAGGTGCTGCCTTTCGATCGCATCTCGATCAACATCGCGGACCCGACGGCCGGCCGGCTCGTCATCCGCTACGCGACCGGCGGGCCGGTGCCGGGGCGCGACCCCGGCGACGAGATGCCATTGGCGGGCACGGCCACCGCAGAGGTCATCCGCTCGCGCGCCAGCCTGCTGGTCCAGCCGGAGTCGCTTGAAGCGCTCGCGCGGCAGCACCCCGGGCATCAGCCGGCCTATCTCGCCGGGTATTGCTCCTCGCTGTTCGCCCCACTTGTGTCCGAGGGTCGGGCATTCGGGGCGCTGGTGCTCATGTCCCGCACCCCCGGCCGCTACGGGCCCCACGAAATCGCCCTTGCGGAGAGCGTGGCCGGCCAGATCAGCGGTGCCATCGCCCACGCCCAGCTCCTGAAC
>Ga0209262_10000745_pt1 | contig 13944 bp, 10 predicted proteins | sample Lowcelwee11metaG_FD_187171 | JGI IMG/M metagenome (GOLD analysis project Ga0209262, IMG submission 187171) | Freshwater pond sediment microbial communities from the University of Edinburgh, under environmental carbon perturbations - Low... | ecosystem: Environmental > Aquatic > Freshwater >...
AGGCTAGGTCCCTCCTAGCCCCTTGTCAACCGCAGACCTGGAACGACACCACTCCGGATTCCGCTACCGCTCCAATCGCAAACAGTCGGTCGGTCCGCGACCCTTCCATCCGGGCTATGACGCTACGGCTTGGGCGGCGGCTCGCCGGCCGCACCGCCCGTGCCTTCCACCTGCAGGCCGAGCCGGTTGACCATGACAATCGCCTGGGTGCGGCTGGTCACCTTGAGCGCCTTGAGGACGGCGGTGACGTGGACCTTCACCGTCGCCTCGGCCAGGCCGAGCGCCCGGCAGATCTGTTTGTTCGACTTGCCCTGCGTCAGGAGCGCAAGCACCTGCTGCTGGCGCCCCGTCAAGCCCAGGGTCTCGGCCGAGACTCCACCAGCGGCCCCGGGGCTTGCCGCACGCGCCGGGGCCGCCGCCCAGTCCTCCCCGGCCAGCTCGGGCATCAGCTCGGGGGGCAGATAGCGCCCCCCCGCTAAGACCAGGCGCAGCGCATTGACCATGACCCGATGGGGCGAGGACTTGGGGATGAACCCCAGGGCGCCCCCGGCCAGCACCGCCTTGACGGTGCCTGGGTCGTCCAGCGCCGAGAGGACCACGACCGGTAGGGCCGGGTAGTCGCGGCGCAGCTCCTCGAACAGCGCGAGCCCCTTTACGCCGGGCAGGCAGAGGTCGAGCAGCACTAGGTCGAGGTCGGGATGCTCGGCCGCCAGCCGTCGCACCGCATCGCCGTCCGCCGCCTCGATCGGCGTCACCCCGCCCTCCAGCTCCCGCAGCACCGGGAGCAGCGCCTCGCGGAGCAGCGGATGATCGTCGGCAACCAGAATCTTCACCGCCCGGCTCCAGTGGATTGCGACAGGTTCGATGGTGCTAGGACGGCGGTATTAGATTCCCCTTCCGAGCCCCCGACAAGGTGCAGGAAAAATCCCGTCCGGACAGTCTGTTGCACGCGCCCACCCGCGCCTGCGACCTTCGTCTTAGGCCGTCTGGTCAATAGGACCAGGCTGCGCGTAGGTCCAGACTTACACCCGTAGGCGGAGGCGTCGAGCCGGTCCCGTCTCGGCAACAGAGTCCGGCTCGGCGCACCATGCATCAGACGACGGAGGTCACGACCATGAAGACAACCATCATCCTCGCCCTGCTGCCGGTCGCCCTTGGCGCGAACGCGAGCTGCGTGACGGACCCTCCCGAGATCGGCGACATCGGGCCAGGCTCCGGGCTGGTATGCCAAGAGCTCATGCAGCACTACCCAGATGCCGCCCTTGCGGTGGATGGCCGCTCCATCCACTCGCCCACGGAGGTTACGGTCACGGCATCGGTCGACGGCCGGCCGATCCGGCTGGCCTACAGGCTGACGGGTTTCACCTGGAGCATCGATGACACCGGCAACGGCGTCGTGGAGGGGGGGCCGCAGCCGGCCCGCCTCTCCCTGGGGCATTGAGACGCCCTGGCTGGTTGGGTGCATCGGTTACGGCGAGAAGTTCGGCGAGTCCAGGCTCGAGGCGCTTCCCGCCGGCAGCTTCTACGTGGAGCCGGCCGGCGTTCATCATTTCGTCGCGACCAAGGGCGAGCCGGTGGTCCTTCAGCTGAGTGGCATGGGCCCGACCGCCACCCGGCTCCTGGACAAGGCGAACGCCTCCAAGTGCCGCCGAACCTTGCCCGCCAACCCCGGATGGGAGCGGGCAGGGATTCGACGGCCCTGCGGACCGCCGCGGCAGTCCTGTTCCCCGAGACCCTGGCCCACCAAGGCATAGACGTATGGTTATCGGAAGTCGTACCGCCCCTTGACCAAGTCAAGCGCTCCGCCCCCGGGGCCCGGCTCAACTTGTCAGCCTGCGGTAGATCTCCGAGACCTTGGCCGGCAGCCGGGCCACGTCGGCTACCAGCACGTAGTTGGCCGCGCCGTACATGTGGGGGAGGTACTCGGGCCCGGTCTCATCAATGGTGATGCAGAAGGGGTGGACGCCATCGAGGCGGGCCTCGAACAGGGCCTGGCGGGTGTCTTCGATGCCATACTCGCCGCGGTAGGCGGGGTCGTAGTCATCGGGCTTGCCGTCGGAGAGGGTGATGAGGAGCTTGATGCGGGCGTCCTGGGCGCGTAGCAGTCCCGTGAGGTGCCGGATAGGGGCCCCCATCCGGGTGTAGTCCCGTGGCTCGATGCCGCAGATGCGGCCCTTGGCCAGGTCGTCGTAGGGCTCGCCGAAGCGCTTGACGGGAAAGACCTCGCAGCGCTTGCGCGTCCAGCCGGAGAAGCCGTAGACCGCAAAGCGGTCCCCCAGTGTCTCCAGGGCCGCGGAGAGCAGGATCAGGGCCTCGCGCTCGGCCTGGTTGATCCACCCCTTGGTCGAGCCGGACATGTCCACCATGAGCATGACAGCGATGTTCCGGTCGTCCTGCTGGCGGCGGGTGAAGAGGCGCTCGCCCATCTCCAGGCCGACCCGAGCGTCGGCATAGGCCTCGACCAGGGCATCGATGTCCACGTCCTCGCCATAGGGCTGACGTTTGAGGATGCGGTCCTCGCCGCGCAGCACCTCAAAGGTGCGCCGCAGGGACTTGATGAGACCGCCGTGCTTGCGCAGCGTGGCGTGATAGAAGGCGAGGCCAGCGGGCTTGACCTCGTGCTCTCGGAGGATGCACCAGCCCTTGCGGTGATGCTGGCGGCTGAAGTCCCACTCGTCGTAGGCGAAGGCACCTTCCTCATGGTAGGTGCCGGCCCAGGCGCTGTCGGCGTCCTTGCCCTCCGAGCCCAGGCCGCGTCTGTAAAGTCCCGGGCCGGCGGCGACCAGGTACTCCGGCGGAATCTCGCCGAGGTCCTGGATGATGCTCTCCATGGTCGAGACCACGTCTTCCGGCGGGGCAACGGGCTTGCCGTCGAGGAAGAGCTCGTAGGTGAGACCCTCAGGGCTGTCCGGGTCTTCCTTGGCGCGGGTACCGAGGCGGGCGGCGGTCTCCGGCAAGGTTTCGGCGTCCGGGCGATCCTCCCCCGGGGCCTGTTTGTCCTGTTCCTCGACCAGCCTGGCCAGCGCAATGCGGAAACTGTCGCGGTCCAGCGCGGCGCGAATCTGCATGCGGGCCCGCACGGCCTCTGGCAGCAGCTCGCCGCGGTAACAACAGGGCGGGGCGCGATGCCCGCTCAGGTCTGCCCAGAGCGCCAGGGAATCCCGAACCCGCGCCGCAGGGTCACGCAAGGGCCGGACGATGTCCTGCCAGTCGGGGGCGTAGGCTTGGAGCTGGGTATCCAGGGCCAGGCGCAAGGCCTGCATGTCGCGGTGCAGACCAGGGAAATCGCGCTCGATGCAGGCGTCCAGGCGCACCGTTTCCAGGGCATGGAAGAGGTCCACAGCGCTCGCCGACAACTCTTCCCGCGCCACGGCATCGAGCAGCACGTTGCCGCGCCAGGTCCCGTACCAGCCCTGAGCCCACTGGTGGACGGTCATCGCCTTGTAAAGGCGAAAGTTCGCCTCCTTCTCCGGCAGGCGCCCGACCACGCCGGGGAGAAAGATGGTCTCGGTGTCTGTATGGCACCGCTCGCCCACGGCGATGCGTAGGGCGCGCCCGTTGAGACCACAGACGAAGCGCTCCAGGACCCCGGAGATATCCTCGAGCACGATGCCGGCCAGGCGCTCCTGCCTATTGGCGGCGAAGCCCTCCACATCTTGAAAGGCGCGGATGGCCGGGACCTGCCCCTTCTTGTCGTAGAGGTCCATGGCGTAGAGCAGCCAGGACTCCATAGCGTCCGGGTCCATCAGCCTCAGACCCCGGGGGGCGAAGGCGGTGAATTGATAGGCCAGCTCCGCGTTGTCGCGGGCGATCACGGCCCCCCAGTGCAGGACGAAGCCCTGCTCCCGCGGCGGGAAGGCGGCCAGCTCGCTGGCCGGGCCGGCCGCCGTGCGGCGCGAGGACAGGGCGGGGTCGAGGTAGACATCCATGCATTCCTCGAGCCCTTGCGCCGACAAGGCTGCGGTGAGCGGGGAGGTCAAAACAGGGACGCGCTCAGCTCGTTGACGGCCGAGAGCATGTCGGCATCGTCGGTCAGCGCCTGGGCGATGGCGCTGCGGCAGGCGACGACCGGGGCGACCCCGGAGTGGATCAGCTTTGCGGCGTGGACGAGGAGCCGCGTCGAGGCCCCCTCGTCTAGCCCCTGGCCCTTGAGGTTGCGCGTCATGTGGGCGAACTTGACCAACTGGCGTGCCAGGGCTGGGTCGATGCCCGACTCGCGTTCGACAATGGTCTGCTCAAGCGCGGCCGCGGGGTAGGAGAACTCCAGGGCCACGAAACGCTGCCTGGTACTCTGCTTCAGGTCCTTGAGCACGCTCTGGTACCCGGGGTTGTAGGACATGGCCAGGCAGAACTCGGTTGGGGCCTCGAGCAACTCGCCGAGCTTCTCGATGGGCAGCACCCGGCGGTCATCCGCCAGGGGGTGGATCACCACCGTGGTGTCCTTACGGGCCTCGACCACTTCGTCCAGGTAACAGATGCCCCCCGCCCGCACCGCCCTGGCCAGGGGTCCGTCCACCCAGATGGTCTCCCCGCCCTTGACCAGGAATCGCCCCACCAGGTCGGAGGAGGTGAGGTCGTCATGGCAGGAGACGGTGATCAGCGGGCGCTTGAGGCGCCAGGCCATGTACTCCATAAAGCGCGTCTTGCCGCACCCCGTGGGGCCCTTGAGCAGGATCGGCAGCCCGTTGGCGTAGGCCGCCTCGAAGACTGTGACCTCGTCGGCCACAGGCTCGTAGTAGGGCTCGACCTCGATGAAGTATTCCTCGGGCTTCAAGACCCTCAGCTCATGCTGTTGCAACGGTGCTCTCCCACTGACCAGTTGATTGAACGTCGCATTTGGGGGTGTCGGGCGGCGCAGGCAAGGTCCGCGTCCAGGCCGAGCCAATCTTGAAGGACTGTCGCCCGCGGCCTCGGTGCGGGTCGCCAGCGGGGCCGGTCAGTCCGGCCAAAGCCCCCGAATGGCGGCGACACCCTGAGCCCCATGCTCGATGGCGGTGTCAAGGTCAGCCGGGCCCAGGCCACCGAGGGCGTAGACCGGGAGGGCGGCCCGGTCCGCCAGCTCGGCGAAACGCGTCCAGCCAAGGGATTGGGCCTCGGGGTGGGTCGCCGTGGGCTGGACAGGGGCGAGGAGCGCGTAGTCCAAGCCGAGGTCTGCCGCACGCTGGAGGTCGCGGGCGTCGTGGCACGAGGCCCCACACCAGCCTCCGGTGGCCCCCAGCGCCGTGGGTTGCCGGGTGAGCCGCCACAAGCGCTCTCCGGTGAGGTGCAGGCCATGGCCCGGAAGGTCGGAGGCGAGGTCCGGGTCGGCGTTGAGGATCAGCCTGGCCCCTGACCCTTCGCACAGGTCGAAGGCGGCCTCGGCCAGCCGGGCGTAGCCGGCAGGCGGCAGCCTGTGGGCGCGCAACTGGACGAGTCGCACCCCATGCCCGAGGGCCGTCGAGAGGCGTCGGAGGAAAAGGTCTGGCTTGGTCGGGTCGGCCCCGGTGATGAGATAGAGCGTTGGGAGCCGCAGCGCCGAAATGATGGGCCGGTCTGCGGCAGGGAAGGCCGCGGGGTCCATGGTGTCGGGGGTCAGCCACGCCAGCGGTTGGCCCTCGCACCCGGCGGGCTCGCCCGAGTACGCGGTGACACGGTGGACATCCAGGAGGATGTGGCGGTCGCCGTAGTCGTGGTGGACGCGGATCAGGCGGCGGGTGGCGAGCACCTGCACACCCAACTCCTCCCAGAGCTCCCGGCCCAGCCCCTCGGCCGGGGTCTCGCCAGGCTCCAGCTTGCCCCCGGGGAACTCCCAGAGTCCACCCTGGTGGACACCCTCGGGGCGGCGCGCGACCAAGATGCGGCCCTGGCCGTCCTCGATGGCGCCCGCGACCACGTGGATTCGGCGTGTCGCCAGAGCGGCGGTTTCCACTGGGGTGGCGCTTTAGCTGCGGTACTCGGCGTTGATACGGACGTAGTCGTAGGACAGATCGCAGGTCAGAACCCGGGACCCCGCCTGGCCGCGGCCAAGGGCGACCCGGATGAGGATCTCCTGCTCGGCCATGACGGCCCGCCCTGCCGCCTCGGTGTAGTCGGCAGCCCGCCCCCCATCGCAGACGATGAGGGTGTCCCCGAGCCAGATGCGGACCCGGTCGATGTCGAGCCCATCCAAACCCGCGCGTCCCACGGCAGCGAGGATGCGCCCCCAGTTGGGGTCGGAGGCGAAGAGCGCCGTCTTGACGAGCGGCGAGTGGGCGATGGCGTCGGCGACCCGCCTGGCCTCGGTGGCGTCTGTGGCCTCCTCGATCAGGACAGTGACCAGCTTGGTGGCCCCCTCGCCGTCGCGGACGATGGCTGTGGCCAGCTCCTGGCAGACGGCGGTGACCGCGTCGCGCAGGGACTGGTAGTCCGGGGACTGGGGGTCGGCGATCGCTGGGTTGCCCAGAGTCCCGCCGGCGGCCAGGACGCAGGCGTCGTTGGTGGAGGTGTCGCCGTCCACCGTGATGGCGTTGAAGGAGACGTCCACGGCCTCCTGGAGACATGCCTGGAGCAGGTCGCGGTCCACGGCGGCATCGGTGGCGAGATACGCGAGCATGGTCGCCATGTCCGGGCGGATCATCCCGGCCCCCTTGCAGATCCCGGTCAAGGTGGCGTCGGCTCCGGCGCTTCCGACTGCAAAGCGCCGGGAGACGAGCTTCGGGACCGTGTCCGTGGTCATGATGGCCCGGGCAGCTCCCTCCCATCCGTCCACCCTCAGGGCCGCGAGGGCCGCCGGCAGGGCCGCGGCGAGTCGGTCCACCGGGAGGTGCTCGCCGATGACCCCTGTGGAGAACGGCAGGACCTCCTCCAGGGCGCAGCCGGTGAGCTGGGCGAGGGCCTCGCAACTCGCAATGGCGTCCGTGAGGCCGCGGTGACCGGTCCCGGCGTTGGCGTTGCCGGAGTTGACCAGGAGGTAGCGGGGAGCCGCCGCGGCGACGTGGCGCCGGGCAACCACCACAGGGGCGGCGCAGAAGGCATTGCGGGTGAAGACCGCGGCGCAGGTTGCACCGACCGGGATCTCGATCAGGAGCAGGTCCTGACGATCCGGATAGCGGATGCCGGCCGCGGCGGTGCCGAGCCGCACACCCGGGACTGGGTGGAAGGCGAGGGTCATGGGCGTCTCCCCTCAGCCCGCCTTGCCGTGGCAGTGCTTGTACTTCTTGCCAGAGCCACAGGGGCACGGCTCGTTTCGGCCGACCTTGCGCTGCTCGCGCACGAAGGGCTCGTGGTGCGCCTCGGCCATCGGTCGGCGCTGTATCAGGAGCTCTCCCTCTGGCTCTGCCTCGGGCGGGGCGTCGAGACCGTGGAACTCCTCGTGCTTGAACTGGAACTCGTGCTCGTCGCCAGGCACCGGGTTGAGGGCGGCCAGCTCTTCCGGGGTCTGGATGCGCAGCCGAGCCAGGGTATTGACGACCTCCTGTTTGATGCTGTCGAGCATCGCGGAGAACATCTCGAATGCTTCGCGCTTGAACTCCTGCTTGGGGTTTTTCTGGGCATAGCCCCGCAGGTGGATGCCTTGGCGAAGGTAGTCCATGGCGGCCAGGTGGTCCTTCCACTGGGTGTCGAGGGTCTGGAGCATGACCGCCTTTTCGATCTGGCGCATGACCTCGGACCCGACGGCCTGCTCCTTGTCCGCATACTGCTGGGCGACGCGGTCGTGGATGCGATGACGAAGGGTTTCCTCGGTGAGGTCATGCTCCTGGTCGAGCCACTGCTGGATGGGCCAGTCCCCACCGAAGGTCTCCGCGAGTGCCTTGCTCAGGTCCGCGACGTGCCACAACTCCTCCAGGCTCTCCCGCGGGATATGGGCGTCGATCAGGCTGGACACGACGTCGTCGCGCATGGCTGTGACGGTGTCGGCGACGCTGTCGGTGTCCATCAGCTCGCGGCGCTGCCGGTAGATGACCTTGCGCTGGTCGTTGGCGACGTCGTCGTATTCCAGGAGCTGCTTGCGGATGTCGAAGTTCCGGCCCTCGACCTTGCGCTGGGCGTTCTCGATGGCCTTGGTCACCCAGGGGTGCTCGATGGCCTCGCCCGGCTGCATGCCGAGCTTTTGCATCAGGGTCGAGACCCGCTCGGAGGCGAAGATGCGCATCAGGTTGTCTTCGAGCGAGAGGTAGAACCGGCTGGAGCCCGGGTCGCCCTGGCGCCCGGAACGCCCACGCAACTGATTGTCGATGCGCCGCGACTCGTGTCGCTCGGTGCCGGTGACATGCAGGCCGCCGGCGGCGATGACCTGGGCGTGACGGGCCTTCCACGCGGCTCGGATGGCCTCGTGGTCCGCCTCCGGACCAGCCTGGTCCAACTCCGCTTCCAGGTTGCCCCCCAAGACGATGTCTGTCCCGCGGCCGGCCATATTCGTGGCGATGGTCACGGCCCCTGGGCGCCCGGCCTGGGCGACGATACCCGCCTCGCGCTCGTGCTGCTTGGCGTTCAGGACCTCGTGGGGAATCCCGGCCTCGTTGAGGAGCTTGTCGATCAGCTCCGAGGTCTCGATGGAGGCGGTGCCCACCAGGGCCGGTTGGCCGCGGGTCACGCAGTCGCGGATATCCTCGATGATGGCATCGTACTTCTCATTCTGGGTCAGGTAGACCAGGTCGCCACGGTCCTCCCGGATCATCGGCTGGTTGGTGGGGATGACGACCACCTCGAGCCCGTAGATCTGCTGGAACTCGTAGGCCTCGGTGTCCGCCGTCCCGGTCATGCCGGAGAGCTTGGGGTAGAGGCGGAACAGGTTCTGGAAGGTGATGGAGGCGAGCGTCTGGTTCTCCTGCTGAATGGGCACGCCCTCCTTGGCCTCGACGGCCTGGTGCAGCCCCTCAGACCAGCGCCGGCCAGGCATGGTGCGTCCGGTGAACTCATCCACGATGATGATCTGGCCGTCGCGGACGATGTACTCCACGTTCTTCTGGAACAGGGCGTTGGCGCGCAGGGCCGCGTAGACGTGGTGCATCAGGACGATGTTGCCTGCGTCATAGAGGCTCTCGCCCTCTGCGAGCAGGCCCATCTCGGTGAGCATCTCCTCGACCTTCTGGTGCCCGTCCTCGCTCAGATAGACCTGGCGAGCCTTCTCGTCCACGGAAAAGTCGCCGGGACCGAAATCGGGTTTGCCTTCCTCGTTGGTGATGGGTGACTGGCGGGTGAGCCGGGGGATGATGGTGTCGATCTGCTTGTAGAGGTCGGTGCTGCCCTCCGAGGGGCCAGAGATGATCAGCGGGGTGCGGGCCTCGTCGATCAGGATGGAGTCCACCTCGTCGACGATGGCGTAGAAGGGATCGCGCTGGGTGCGCTGCTCCGGCGTGAAGGCCATGTTGTCGCGCAGGTAGTCGAAGCCGAACTCGTTGTTCGTCCCGTAGGTGATGTCGGCGGCGTAGGACTCCCTGCGGGTGACCGGGCGCATGTACCGGTAGCCCTGGCCCTCCGGGGGCAGGTAGTGGGGGTCATAGAGGTAAGAGGCGCTGTCCGGACCCATGCCCCCCGAGGAGTTGATCACGCCGACGGTCAGGCCCAGGAAGTCGTAGACCCTGCCCATCCAGGCCGCATCGCGGCGCGCCAGGTAGTCATTGACGGTGACCACGTGCACGCCCTTGGCCGGCAGGGCGTTTAGGTAGGCCGCGAGCGTGGCGACCAGCGTCTTGCCCTCGCCGGTACGCATCTCGGCGATCTTTCCGTCGTTCAGCACCATGCCGCCGATGAGCTGGACGTCGAAGTGGCGCATGCCCAGGGCTCGGACGGCGGCCTCGCGGACGACGGCGAAGGACTCCGGGAGAAGGTCGTCCAACTTGGCGCCGCCGGCCAGGCGGGCCCGGAATTCGGCGGTCTTGGCCTTCAGGTCCGCGTCGCTGAGGGGCTGGAAGTCCGGCTCCAGGGCCGTGATCCTGGCAACGACCTTGGACAGCCGCTTGACCAGGCGCTCATTTCGGCTACCGAAGATCTTCTTGAACAGGTTAGTGACCATAGGACGGACCAACGTGAAAAAATGCCGGAATCATACTGGAAAAGCCAGTGCCACGCAGGGCTGCGCGGGGCCCCGATCGCGGTGGTCGGAGGTGCGGAGATCGGGCCCGAGCTGGCCGATCAGGGCGATGCGGGGGCGGGGGAAGGGGGTGAAGAGCCTGGGGTGTCGCAAAGGTCTGCAGAGGCCCTTGCGACGCCCCGGGGTGTCAGATGTTGCGGTCAGCCATCCGCGCGACCTTGGGACGGGCCGGTATCGGCGGCGAGGTTGGTCTGGTCGATATACGTCAGGGGATCGACCTGCCTGCCGCCCACCAGGACTTCGAAGTGGACGTGGGGGCCAGTGGAGCGCCCGGTAGAGCCCAGGGTTGCGATGGTTTGGCCGCGATCGATGGTGGCGCCCTCGCTGACGAGGAGCTTCTGGCAATGGCCGTAGCGGGTGACCAGACCGTCCTTGTGGCGGATCTCCACCATGTTGCCATAGCCACTCTGCTTGCCGCTGAAGGTGACGACACCGTCCGCCACTGCGACCACCGGCGACCCCCTTGCCCCGGCGAAGTCGACCCCCTTGTGGAAGGCGCTGCGGCCGCGGTAGGGGTCCTTGCGGAATCCAAATGTTGAGGTGATGTAACCGGATCGGACTGGCCAGCCCGAGAGGGCAGACTGCTCCCCGGGGTCTCCGAGGTGGCGCTTCATGATCAGTTCTTCGAGGAGGGTGAGCTTGCGCTCGCGGTCGTCGAGCTCACTGAGCACCTGGGCCAGTTCTTCTGCCAGGGCATCGATGGCGGCGGGGCGGTCGAAAGATTCGGTATCGGGGCCGCCCTGGGGTGGGGGGTTATGGAAGTCGAACTCTTCCTCATCGAGACCGGCCATCTTGACCAGCCGTTCTCCGAGGGCGTTCAGACGCAAGATTTCAGCCTGCATTGCGCCCACTTGGCCTGAGACGGCATCGATGTGGACGCCGAACTCCTGTTCCTGCGCGTCGAGTCCCTCGCACGCTGGCTGAGCCTGAGCCTGAGCTTCCGTCCTGGCCTCTGGTCCCGCTCCGTCCTTCGTTACTGAGGACGCCAGCGCCATACCTCCTAGCTCCGGCCTCACCAGCCCCTGGCTTCCAAGCCAGACCCCGATTCCTCCTGCGACGACGGCCAGTACGACGGCCGCCAAAATCCCCACCAACGCACTGCCTTTCTCGGACCTTCTGCGGTCCAACGGCACCAGGATGTATCGCTTCATCTAGGCCTCTCGATAAATAGATTTTGTGCAAAGTACCAGATCAGCACCTCCCGGTTCAAGGTTTTTCGTCCCGATAGCGCATCCTAACGGGGTATGCGGGGGCTTGCGTCGCCGCGCGGGGCGGCTATAGTGCAGGCCATTGCCGTAGTCTTTTCGTCCCGCTGGATGTCAGAAAAAGCAAGTCATATCAATAACTTTCTTCGCCGGAATCAGGCCGCCGCGGGGTTGTTGGAGGGCGTCGAGCGTGACACCCGCCTGCTCAAGGCCACGCAGCGCGCTCTGGCGGCGGAATTGCGGCCCCACTGTCTGCACGCGACCCTGGACGGAGGGCGGCTCTGGTTGCTCACCGACGGCCCGGTGTGGGCCTCGCGGTTGCGTTTTGCGGTGCCGGATCTGTTGGCCGGATTGTGCGCACAGGGCATGGTTGCGACCGAGGCGCGGGTACGGATCGCCCCCGCGGAGGGGCTCAACGCGCGGGTAGATGGTGCAAGGGGGGTGCCCAGGCTGTCCCAGGCGACGGTTCGGCACCTGAAGGTGGCCGCGGAAACGATTGACGACGCCGACCTCGCCGCAGCCTTGCTGCGGCTCGCAGGAAACGGGCCGGTGTCTGGTCAGGAAACCGCCAAGGGGCGCGGTCCGTAGGCGATGGGCGCGGGCTCGGTGTCCTCGAAGGTGACCTCCTCCCACGCCTGCGTGTCCGCGATCAGCGTCCGCAGCAGCCGGTTGTTGAGGGCATGCCCGGACTTGTGCCCGCGGAAGGACCCGATCAGGCTGTGCCCGAGGAGATAAAGGTCCCCGAAGGCGTCAAGGATCTTGTGCCGGACGAACTCGTCCTCGTAGCGTAGCCCTTCGTCGTTGAGGACCCGGTAGTCGTCCACCACCACCGCATTGTCCAGGCTGCCGCCCAGGGCCAGGTTCTGCTGACGGAGCGCCTCGATGTCGCGCAGGAATCCGAAGGTTCGGGCGCGGCTGACCTCCTTGACGAAGGAGGTGGTGGAAAAGTCCACCGTCGCAGTCTGTGACCGGGAGGCGAAGGCCGGGTGATCGAAGTCGATGGAAAACTCGACCTTGAAGCCGTCGTAGGGCTCGAAGATGGCGTACTTGCCGGCCTCTTCCACCGCTACCCGTCGTTTGATACGGATGAAGCGCTTTGGCCGGCTTTGTTCCTCGACCCCGGCAGACTGGATGAGGAACACGAAGGGCCCAGCGCTGCCATCCATGATGGGGACCTCGGCCGCGCTGACCTCGACGTACGCGTTGTCGATCCCGAGCCCCGCCAGGGCAGACAGCAGGTGCTCGACAGTCGAGATGCGTACGTTACCCTGCGTCAGGGTGGTCGACAGCCGCGTGTCCCCCACGTTGCAAGGGGTTGCCTTGATTTCCACGGGCGGGGTCAGGTCCACCCGCCGGAACACGATCCCGGTATCCGGGGCCGCTGGCCGCAGGGTTAGATCGATCTTCTCGCCGGTATGCAGCCCGACGCCGGTCGCTCGAATCACGTTCCTGAGAGTCCGCTGCCTGATCATCGCTCTGTGTCTCCGGTCGCATCCTGAAATGGACTCGTCCGGATCCGACACCTGACTGGGCGCACCGCATAAGGGGCAAATCCTGCGGCACCGCGTTGGCCAGCGACTTCTGGTATCTTCTCCGGCCCCGGCGCGGCGGTCGAGCATCACTGTCCCGGCCGCCGCGTTAGGGTTTTCCCGTATTAATATCAGTAGCAGACACAGTTTGCAAGCGAATCCTCTGATTAGTCACGTGATCCGCTGGCGGCGATCTGGCTCTTAATCGGCCTGCCGCCTCAGGAATGCCGGGATGTCCAGGTAGTCCAGGTCGGATTCCGCCCCCGCTTCGGCCAGGGCCTGGGCGCCGGCGGCGTGGACTCTGCGGTAATAGGCAGGGCGGTCCATCTCACGATAGTCCGGGGTCCCTCCGTCGTTTCGCCCGCCTGAGACCACGCGCATGGCCGGTTCGTCCCTGGACGCGGCGCGCAGCGTGGCCGCACGCCGCTCGCCTAGCCCAGTCGCCACCACGGTGACGCGCAGCTCGTCGGTTAGATCCATGTCGATGACGGTCCCGACGACCACCGTGGCGTCGTCGTCGGCGAAGTCGCGCACCGTGTCGCCAACCTCGTGGAACTCGCCGATGGCCAGGGAGGGACCGGCGGTAATATTGACCAGGATGCCCTTGGCGCCGGCGAGATCGACGTCTTCCAACAGCGGGCTCTTGATGGCCTTCTCCGCGGCCTCGCGGGCGCGATTCGGGCCGCTCGCCTCACCGGTGCCCATCATGGCCACGCCCATGTTGGCCATGACCGTCTTGACGTCGGCAAAGTCGACGTTGATCAGGCCGCGGCGCGTGATGAGCTCGGCGATGCCTTGGGTGGCATTGAGCAGGACATCGTTGGCTGCCTTGAAGGCGTTGAGCAGGCTCATCTCCTTGCCGAGCACGGCGAGCAACTTCTCGTTGGGGATGGTGATCAGGGAATCGACGTGCTTGGCCAGCTCGGCGATTCCCTCATTGGCGATCTTCAAACGCTTGCCGCCCTCGAAGGAGAACGGCTTGGTGACGACGGCCACGGTCAGGATGCCCAGCTCTTTGGCCACCTCGGCCACCACGGGGGCCGCCCCTGTTCCAGTTCCGCCGCCCATGCCCGCAGTAATGAAGATCATGTCCGCGCCGTCCAGGGCGTCCTTGATGCGCTCCTTGTCCTCCAGCGCCGCTTGGCGACCGACTTCCGGG
>Ga0209262_10000747_pt1 | contig 13925 bp, 10 predicted proteins | sample Lowcelwee11metaG_FD_187171 | JGI IMG/M metagenome (GOLD analysis project Ga0209262, IMG submission 187171) | Freshwater pond sediment microbial communities from the University of Edinburgh, under environmental carbon perturbations - Low... | ecosystem: Environmental > Aquatic > Freshwater >...
TCCAGCTCCGACACGCCGATGGCACACCGCTGACCGACGAGGAGTGGCCCTTCGACGTCGCCATGCGTCGGGGCCAGCCGGTTCGCAGCGACGAGTGCCTGCTTTTGAGTCGAGGCCGCGCCGCGTTCCCGGTGAACTACACGTGCGCCCCCCTCCGGCGCGCAGGACGGGTCTCGGGCGCCGCCCTGGCGTTTCGCGACATCATCGGGGTCAAGCTCGCCGAACGCAAGCAGCGCGCGCTGGCCGACCTGGGCGCGCTGCTCGCCTCCTCGCTGTCCGATCAAGAGATCCTCGCGGCCATCGTGCGCTTCACGGTCCCGTTCCTCGCCGACCTGTCGTTCATCGACGAAGTGGGGGAGGACGGCGTGGCACGTCGACTCGAGGTGGTCTTCGCGGACGCGCAGAAGCAGCGAGAGCTCGGGGCAAGCGTGGGTGGTTTCACGCCCCGCCCCGGAGGGAAGACACCTCAGTCGAGGGTCCTGGCGTCAGGGAAGCCGCTGCTTCTGAGCGAGGTCCACCACCCCGCCGCGTTCGCGCACGACGACGAGCACGCGGAGGTCATTCGCATGACCGGCGCGAGGTCGATGATGGTCGTGCCCCTCGTCGCACAGGGAGCGACGTTCGGGACGCTCACCTTCATCGCCGCGGAGTCAGGTCGACGCTACTCCGCCGACGATCTCGATCTCGCCGAGGAGATCGGCCATCGGGTCGCCGTCGCCATCCACAACGCTCGGCTGTATGAGCGCGCCCGGCGAGCGACTTGCGCCCGTCAGGACGTACTCGCCGTCGTCTCGCACGACCTGAAGAACGGGCTGGGTGTGATCATCATGAACATCGCGATGCTCCTCAAATCCTCCGCGGACCCCGCGGCCATGCCCCTTCTGGCGCGGATCCAGCGCTCGGCCGAGCGCATGGACCGCCTCATCCTCGACCTCCTCGATTCGGCGAGCATCGAGGCCGGGCATCTGTCGATCGAGCTCCGGCAGGTTCAAGCGGCGTCGCTCGTCTCCGAGGTGCTCGACGCGAATTCAGGCCTTGCGACGAGCAAGTCGATTCGCATCAGGAGCGAGCTCCCCGAGGCGCTGCCGGCCATCGCGGCGGACCCTGCACGACTCCAGCAGGTCCTCACCAACCTGCTCACGAACGCGCTCAAATTCACACCGCCGGGCGGGGAGATCACGGTCCGGGCGGAGCGCTCGGACGATGCGGTGACGTTCTCGGTGACCGACACCGGCCCGGGAATCGACGCACAGGACCTCGCCCACGTCTTCGATCGCTTCTGGCAGGTCCGAGACTCGGCGAGCCTCGGGACCGGACTCGGACTATTCATCGTCAAGGGGATCGTGGAGGCTCATGGCGGCAGCGTGTGGGTCGAGAGCACGGTGGGCTCGGGCTGCACGTTCTTCGTCAGGCTCCCCATCGTGAGCACCTCGACAGACCGGCGATAGCATCCAGACCCGCCAAATACCGCGGTCCGGGGCAGCTGCGCACCCGACCACCGCAGGACCAGGAGACACCCCGCCGCATCCCAGCATCTTGCGCGCTGCCGGCGTCCCGATCAATAGGATGGACGATCTCGGCCCGCTCCCCCTGCGCGGCGAATAGTGCCGACCTTGGCACGATGAACTACTCTGAATACATATCGAGCATCCACCAGACGCTCGGCATCCCGGCCGACTACGCGGCGTCCCGGCAGATGACCCTCATCCCGGAAGCGACGCACCTGATCCAGGCCGACATGAACTCGGCCGGGCGCCCGCGCTGCCTGACGCCCACTGCGACCCGAGCCTGGCATGAACTGAAGGCCGCAGCGGCAGCGGTCGCTGAGTGCGACAGGCTCGCCGCGCGGATCGAACGGGTCGAGAACGACCTGGCCTGTGCGCGGGCCGACCTCGTAGCCGCCAGGAACTCCTCGCGTCGTCGCTGAATAGATACAACCCTTGTAGCGTCTTCAGCGTGAAGAGTCTCCAAAATGTCTTCGGAACCAGGCGACGAGGCACGTATTGACGGCTTCAAAGTGCCCTTTGGTCCTAATACCGAAGGAAGGTTAGTATCGGCAGATGATGCGAGACGCGGCGAGGTGCGGCGCCGAGGAACGCCTTGAGGTTACCGCGCTGCTGCTCTGCTTCGTCGGCGACGACGCGCGTCAGCAGTGGGTCGGGCTCCGGACGGCGTGCATCCATGGGACGGTCAGTGCGCCTCTGCGGCGACCATGCGGTCGAGCACGGAGTGATAGATGCACGTCAGGAGCGACATGTCGGCCAGCGACGCACGCTCGTCGGCTTGATGCATCGTCGCGCCGACGAGTCCGAATTCGACGACAGGGCAGTACCTGCGAATGAACCGCGCGTCGGACGTGCCACCGGAGGTGTCGAGGCGGGGGTACAGACCAGTGTGCTCGGTGACCGCCGCGCACACGGTCTCGGTCAAGGCGCACGGCGTGGTAATGAACGCGTCACCCGTGCCGCATAGCTCCAGCACGTGATGGGGACCGAGATGTGCCGAGGCAAGCGAGCGCAGCCAGGCCTCGAGGCTCTGGCGGGTGTGGTGGTCGTTGTAGCGGATGTCGAAGCTCGCCGACGCCGTCGCCGGGATCATGTTGGTGACGGGGTTGCCGACGTCGATCGAGGTGATCGTCAGCGTGGAGCTGGGAAAGTGTGGGGAGCCCTGATCGAGCCGGGCCATGTCGAGCTGTTCCAGGAAGTGGAGCAGGCGCGGCACAGGGTTGTCGGCCAGCTCGGGGTAAGCGGTGTGCCCGGACCGACCTCGAACCTTCACGCTGCCGCTGAGCTGCCCCCGACGTCCGATCTTGACGATGTCCCCCAATTGCGCGCGGCAGGTCGGTTCGCCGACGATGCATACCTCCGGGATCTCGTTCTGCTCGGCTAGCCAGGCGAGCATTGGTTCGGTGCCCGCAGTGGCGTCGCCCTCCTCGTCTCCAGCAATGAGCATGCTGATCGAACCGAAGAAGCCGTGCGGGTGCGCCGCGAGGAAGCGAGCGACGGCGGCGACGAAGCAGGCGATCGCCCCCTTCATGTCGCAGGCACCGCGGCCGTAGAGCACCCTGTCACGCAGCACCGGCGTGAATGGAGCGAAGCTCCAGCCCTGCCCTGCCGGCACCACGTCGGTGTGGCCGGCGAAGCAGACGCGTGGACGGCCCTCGCCCAGCCGCGCATAGAGGTTACGAATCTGGGTGCCATCGGCGCCACGAAAGTGCAGTTCGTGGCACTTGAAGCCCAGGCCCCCCAGCGCCCGCATGAGCACCCCCAGGGCGTCGGCGTCGCGTGGTGTCACGCTGGGACAGCGCATCAACGCCTTGGCGAGCTCGAGCGGGTCGTGTAGTGCGGCGGCTACATCGGGCGCTCGCTCGGCGGAGACGGAGCGCGCCGCAGGCTCGAAGTCGAATGCAGGAGCGACGAGGTCAGGCATGGTGCTGACAACCTGCCACCGATGAGATCAAGGAATCGTCAAGACTGAGCAGTGCCCGGTGGCGTGATCGCTCGGGGCCGCACATTCATTACAAATTGACGAGATCTTGATGGTCACACTGTCAGGATGAGGCCGGTCATGAACCGCGGGCGACGACCGACGGCACCCGTGATCCAGAAGACACCCGCCATGAGCCAACCCATCCCGGCATTGCCAGCCACGCGCCAGTCGGACCTCGCCTGGGCGCTGCGCGAATCGACCCATATTCGCATGGTCCTGTCGCGCTTTGCAGAAGGACACCCCGGGACCACGACCGTGCGGACAGGGCTGTTGCCGTACGAGCGGCCCTCGCCTCGCTGGCGGTTCGACGCGCCGGACACGGCCTGGCGCTCTTTCCCCGCCGACTTACCCGCTGTGACCGCCGCGATCGACTCGATGAGCGGGGCTCACGACCTGCAAGCCCTGGATTGCCCCGCCAGGGCGTGCTGGTGGCACTCCTCGCACGAGCCCGGGAGATTGGTCCACATCACGGTTCACGCGCGGGGCCATGAGGTCGTCGTCGGCGTGCACTTCCAATTGGCAATGGATGCACCCGAGCGCGACCGCAACGTCCAGGCGGTGATCTTCGCCGGCGTCGCCGCCTCGATCGCGGGTTGTCTGCTATTCGGGGAGTTGGTCGGCGTCATGCTCCTCAACGTCGGCCTCTGGCTGGCCTTCGTCACCCTCGCCGTGGTCGCCCCGCGCTGGCGGCGACGACGGGAGCTGAGCGCCTGGAGCCGGGCGTGGCGGCACAGCTTCTGGGCCGCTCTCGCGGCGCGCCTCGCCGCCGGACGGATCTACCGGTGACGACAACGCTCCGCCGGTCGGCACCTGGACTGCGTCTCCTGATGCCACCGCGCTCGATCGATCTGCCCGCGAACCATGCCGCCGGTCCTGAGGTTGACGATGTCGTTCCACGCGCCAGCGGCCGCCGTTGGGCTGGGCGTCGAACCCGGCGGGAGGCCGTGAGCGTGGACAGGGAGCCCGCCGAGGGCGAGCGGGAACAGAAGCAAGGCAAAGGCGTGGCGACGCCGTGACTTGGTCGGCATGAAAAATCTCCTGGATGTCGGGGGGAGCGCAGCGCCGGACACGCTGTCCGTGGAGCGTGCCCTTGATGCGAGTGGTGAGGAGGCCTGCAATGGACAGCGACATGGGCAGCCCACCGCGGTTAAGAGGCTTCATGTGGGAATATTTCCGGCGGACCGAGTACCCGATGCGCCGCAGTCCACGGAAGCAGGCTGTGCGATGAACCCGGAGCGTGGCTCCGGACGGCCTCGCACAGCTCCGGTCAGCACGATCGGGGAGGGGTTTCTCGATGGTGGTGGGCCGAGACGGGCGGCTTGGCGGCCTCCACCATGCGAACGAAATGGGGGGTCAAGCGCGACGCCGGGGCGACGAGCTCGTGGACGTGGTCGGCGGGGCGCTGTCGACGGTGGACAGGATCGCCGGACCACCAGGTAGATCAGGCCGCCGACCCGCGTCGCGCGCCGGGCGATGCTGGCCGAGCGGCGAGCTCGCCCGCGAACTCGGCCGCCATGCCGAGCACGCTCGCCCCGCAAATGCCGAGAGAATGGGCTTGTCCAGGGCACGACGCAAAGCCCTGACGCACATGAGGTGCCGCGTTCGACCGCAAGATCTGCAGTGAGGAAATTGTCATTGTGACGGTGATCCCAAGCCCCCGTCACTCGCAGATTTTGCCGTGCTCATGACCTCGCGCTGCGGAGGCGCCTCGGACGCGGTCCTGCGGCCGGAGAGCAGCCCCGCGATAGTTCTTTCCTATTGACATAAGCCGGCGGATGGCCGATTCTCCCGGGGAATTCATGGAAACTGGTCGCCAGAGCGCTCGGGCAGCTGCGCTCGCCCATCGTCATAGTGTCGCGTGGCCAAAGGCGATCTTTTCCGCACCCCGGGGAGAAATTACATGAGCCAATCACCGTTGATCCAACCGGCAGACCTGGCGAACGCGATGGCGTGCGGTGAGCGTATTGCCATCGTCGACACACGCAGCCCCGAGGAATACGCGAAGGGGCACATCCCGGGCGCCGTGAACGTCCGTGCGATCTTCACCTACCTGGCGATGTCCACACTCGAGGGGCTCAGCGCCATGGAGGCCGATTTCACGAAGCAGCTCGGCGAGGCCGGTGTCTCGGGCGACGAGCGGGTCGTCCTCTACGAAGACGCGATGAGCAACGGCTACGGGCAGTCTTGCCGGGGCTGGTTCCTGCTCAAGTACCTGGGGCACCCGCGGGTCGAGGTCCTCCACGGAGGGCTCCAGGCGTGGCGCGCCGAGGGGCGCCCGACCACCACGGAGACGCCGGAGGTCGCGGCGAGGACGTTCACCGCAGACGTCGATCGGGCGATGCTGGTCACCTGGGAAGAGATGCGCGACGCGCTCGACGACCCGAACATCATCATGCTCGACGTGCGCGATCTCGAGGAGTGGACGGGCGAGAGCTCGTCGCCCTACGGAAAGGACTTCGCGCCCCGCAAGGGCCGGATCCCGGGCGCGGTCTGGATCGAGTGGTACCGAATGATGCGGAAGGACGCAGGCGTCCCCTGGTTCCGCCCCGCGGAGGAGGTGCGTCGGATCTGCGCGGAGGTCGGGATCGAGCCCGGGTCCCGCGTGTATCTGTACTGCTTCAAGGGGGCGCGCGCCTCGAATACGCTGATCGCCATGAAGGACGCGGGCATCGACGATGTCCGCCTCTACTTCGGGTCCTGGAACGAGTGGGCCCGCAACCCGGAGCTGCCCATCGAGACGGGGGCCCCCGATCCGGCACGCATGGCGCGGCGCGACTGATCGATCACGATCGAGGAGCAGGGTGCGTCCATGATACATCGTAGCAAGGTCGAAGAGATGGCCGCCACCGGGCAACCCGGCGAGCGGCGTAATGATTTGATCCCCATCGGCCGCGGAGATCTGTCCGTCACCGTCGACGGACAGGCCATCCGCGCGAAGGAGGGGGAGACGGTGCTCACCGTGCTCACCGCCCTGGGGCAGCGGGCCATCTGCCGCACGGATCGGGCCCTGGAGACCGGCGCCTGGTGCGGCATGGGCATCTGCTACGCGTGCCAGGTGCTGGTCGACGGCAGGAAGGCACGTGCCTGCCAGGTGCGCGTCGGGGAGGGGATGCAGGTGCGCACGCGCGCGAACATCTTCGAGGCCGCCCATAGCGAATAGAGAAGAGGAGTGCCACTTGGACAAGAATCAAGGCAGTGACCGGATGCCCCCAAACATATCCAAACACGCGGAGACGGTCATCATCGGCTCGGGGCCTGCAGGGATCAATGCCGCCATCCAGCTCGCGCGGAGCGGGGGGAGCTGCGTCCTCATTGATGAGAACCAGGCCATCGGGGGGGCCATCTTCCGTCAGCCCCAGAAGCAAGGGGGCTCGGAGGCGCCGGAGGAGCTCAAGGACAGGACGAAACGGCGGGCCAAGGAGCTGCTGCGCTCCTTTGAGGAGGTGAAGGGAGCGATCACCATGGCGTTGGAGACGCAGGTGGTGGGCGCGGACGCCGACACCCGGGAGCTGACGCTGCTGCAGGGGCAGAGGTTGTCCACCCTGTCCTTCGACAGGCTGATCGTCGCCGCCGGCTGCTATGAATGGCCGCTGCCCTTCCCCGGGTGGACGCTGCCGGGGGTGTCCTCCGTGGGGGGGCTGCAGCTCCAGGTGAAGAGCGGGGCGGTGCGGCCGGGGCGCCGCGTGGTGCTCGCCGGCACGGGGCCGCTATTGCTGGTGGCCGCCAAGAACCTGCACGAGGCCGGTGTCCAGGTGCTGGGCGTGTTCGAGATGGGGCGGCGCTGGGAACTGGTGAGCCAATTCCCGGCGCTGCTGTCCAACGTGGAGTTGTTGCGCGAGGGCGTGTCTCTCATGGGGTACCTGCGCGCGGCGGGCATCCCCATCCACCACGGATGGGGTATCGTCGAGGCGCGGGGAGAGGGCGAGCTGTCCTCCGTGGTGGTGGCGCCCCATGACGCGCAGGGGCGAGCGGTGCGCGGACAGGCGCGCACCCTGGAAGCGGATTGCCTGGGGACCAGCTTCGGCTTCATCCCGCGCGTGCAGCTCACCCAGCTCCTGGGATGCAAGCACGAGCTGTCGGAGATGGACCGGGCCGCGGTGCCCACGGTGGACGATTGGCAGCGCACCTCGCTCCCGGGGGTGTACGTCGCCGGAGATGTGGGGGGAGTCTTCGGTTCGGAGGCGGCGAGCGAGCAAGGGAAGCTGGCCGCGCTGGGGAGCCTGGTGGACATGGGGAAGTTGAGCGTCGAGGATGCCGAGCGCCAGGCCCGGCCCGCGCGCTCCCGGCTGCTCGCCATTCAGCGCTTCCGCCGCGCCTTCGCGCGCTTCTCGGCGCTGCGGCCGGGCCTGCTCGAGATGCCGCAGCCGGAGACCGTCGTCTGCCGCTGCGAGGCGGTGACGAGCGGACAGCTCGCCCAGGCCATCCAGGACGGCTCCAACACTTTCTCCCACCTCAAGATGGCGACTCGGGCAGGCATGGGAGACTGCCAGGGGAAGATGTGCGGCCAATACTGCGTGGAGATACTGGTGCGCATGACGGGTCGCAGCCGCGAGCAGGTCGGCTCGCTCCGCCCGCGCTTCCCGCTGGCCCCCATCCCCTTCGCCGCCTTCCTCGACGAAGAAGGAGGTGTCTCGTGAACAAGACTTCAGACGTGGTCATCGTGGGCGGCGGCGTGGTCGGCATGGCAGCGGCGTACTACCTCAGCCAGCGCCGCGAGCTGTCCATCACGGTCATCGACGTGAAGAAGCCCGGCAACGCCTCCTGGGCCTCGGCGGGGGGGCTGTGGCCCATCGGCGAGTCCGTGGGGCTGGGCTGCGGGGTCATCTTCTTCAAGACGCTCTCCAAGCGCCGGCAAGAGAACCCCGACGAGCCGGTGCGGCTCGATCGTCCGCACCAGCTCCCCGACTTCTTCTTCGACTTCTGCCTGCAGAGCAACGAGCTCTTCCCCGCCCTCCACCGCGAGCTGCTGGAGGTGTCGGGCGTGGACTTCAAGCTGGAGAAGACCGGCCTGCGGTTCGTCATGTACGACGAGGACGATCTGGCCTACGCGAGGCAGATCCACGCCTCCATCCCTCACCTCTCCGAGCAGCTCCGGTGGGTCAGCCAGGAGGAGCTGCGCGAGGAGGAACCCAACGTCACCCACGCGGCGATCGGGTCCCTCGACTTCCTGCGCGACGATCAGCTGAACCCCTACCTCCTGGTACAGGCCTATCAGCAGGCCGCGCAGGCCCAGGGCGTGAAGGTGATCCAGGCAGAGGTGACGGGGATCCGGGTGGAGCACGGGCGGGTGATGGCGGTGGAGGCCGCCGGGCAAACCATCCCCTGCAAGCTGCTCATCAACGCCGCCGGGGCCTGGGCGGCGCAGGTGGCGGCCATGGTGGGGCAGTCCATCCCCGTGGTGCCGGTGCGCGGACAGATCGTGCTCTCCGAGCGGCTGCCCAAGACGCTGCTCAGGTCCTGCCTGAGCACCAGCGACTGCTACATCGCCCAGAAGGACAACGGCGAGGTGCTCATCGGCAGCACCACGGAGCACATCGGCTTCGAGCCGGTGGTCACTCTGCCACAGCTCAAGGGCCTGATCGCGGGGGCGGTGAAGGCGATCCCACGCCTCGCGCACCTGAACCTCAAGCGCACCTGGGCCGGGCTGAGGCCGGGTAGCCCTGATGAGATCCCCATCCTGGGGCCGGTGGCGGGGCTGGAGGGCTATCTCAACGCCTGCGGGCACTTCCGCACGGGCATTCTCACCTCCGCCATCACCGGGAAGCTCCTCCAGGCCCTGGTCTTCAAACAGCCCTTGCCGGTGCCGCTGGAGCCCTTCCTGCAGGAGCGGTTTTCGAACAGCTCGTCGAGCCCCTCGCCCAGCGACTGGGCGGCGCTCGGGTAGTCGGCGGCGAGGCGCCCGGCCAGGGCCTCGAGGAGGCCCTTCGCGGTCTTGCTCGTGGCCGCGCGGAAGGCCTCCTTGAGGATGGTCTCGACGCCGGGCCGCTTCTCCTCGGGGAGGTGCTCGCGGACATTGCGTCGCTTGTGCACCTGGCACCGCTGGACGAGGGCCCGCTTGCCGAATACGTCGAGCACGGCACGCCGCAGGACCTTCGCTCCGTCGAGGACGAAGAGGGTGCTGCGGCTGGAGTCGATGCCACGCTCCACGAGGTTGGCCAGCAGGGCCCTGCAGCCCTCGCGGTTCTCGGTGGCCCCCTCATGGATGCTTCTTCCCCGTCGCCGCGACGAAGCGCCGGCTCACCGCGCTCTTGCTGATGCCGCGCTCGACCACGTCGGATGGCACCTTCTCGAGCGAGCGCCGGTACTTGCGCGTCGACACCCCGATCAGCCTCTGCGCGACCGCTCGATGATTCAGCGGATCTTCGCTCGCTAGCCCCTCCCACGTCTTCAGCGGTACCTCGCGGCCGTCTTGCCGGACGCGTGGGCGTTGGACCTCGACCCGTCGCCCACCGCGGGCGAGGCTCTCCGGCGCCGTGCCGCTTCGTGAGGGGCGCTCTCCCTGCCCACGCCCGTACCGCGGGCCGCACAGCGCCGCGACCTCGTGCTGCAACATCCCCTGCAGCGCGAACTGGTTTTCCTGGTGGCCTTTGGTGGCATTCTTCTTCACGGCGGGTCTTGTCCTTCACAGCCCCGAGAATCACCTCGGGGGCGATGAGACCGCCACCTGGCATTTCAACAGCGCCCGGGACACTGCCCGGACCTTGACGTGCAGCTGCTTCTGCGTCCCCACCAGCACGAGCCCGATCCGCTCGTTCACGAAGCTCTTGTGTTTCTCGACGGCCTTTAGGCCGCGAAGGCGATGCGTTCTCGGCGTTGGCCGAGAATCTGGTCCAAGAGACAGCTATCCGACCCACCAATTGCCGGAAGAGGCGCAAGTTCTATGCCCCTGAAAGGCGTGCGGCTCCCCGGCCGCGGTGATCCGCTGATATTGAAGCAATTTCGACGAACTGATGCCGCGTTGTGTCGGGGGGACCAGGGAGGCGCCCGGCGCTGCGTGCCACGGCGGTCGTGCCGAATCGAGAGCATCCACCCGCACGTGCGCCCGCGCGGGCTGGTTGCAGGGGCCGCACATGCGCACGCCTGGGCCCATAGGTCTCCCGGCGGGCTGACGGACCACCAATACATATGAGATGTCACCTGTGCATATTCTGCACCATCCGCCCATGCGGGCACAATTGTCAATCTTGACGATCCATTCGGGATGATGTACACATCTCCGCCGGGGGGGGGTCATTGTTGCCACATCGTGTCGTCGTCCGAGGGGCGAGCTCTGCATGTCTGCTTCTGGTGCCGCCTCCGCGGGCTTGCAGACACATCCAGCTCGCGGCCCCCGTTTGTGCAGAGGGGGAGGCGACGTCGCGCTCTGGTCGGCTCGGGGAGCTCTACCGCGAGGCGCAACGCGCTCTCGCTCCCGCCAACGACGGCGAGACAGGGTCGATTCACGCCGCAACGTCCTGATCCCCGCGGGAGCAGCGGCCGTGGGGTGCTCTTTACAATCTTTACACTGAGAACCAGGTTCGACTCGTGGCCCCAAATTCAAACAATACCGGCACCCCCGCTTCCTGGATAGAGCTGCTGCGCCGACGCGCCGGCGAACAGCCGGAACGCCTGGCCTACCGCTACCTCAAAGACGGGGAAACGCTGAAGGCCACCCTTACCTACGCGCAACTGGATCAGCGCGCCAGGGCCGTCGCGGCCCTGCTGCAGAGCCAGATGGCGCCCGGCGAGCGCGCTTTGCTGGTGTATCCGCCCGGCCTGGAATACATCGCGGCGTTTTTCGGCTGCCTGTACGCCGGGGTGATCGCCGTGCCCATCTACCCGCCGCGCCTGAACCGGCACGACGAGCGCCTGCTCGCGGTGGCGCGGGATTCCGGCGCAGCGGCGGCGCTGACCACCAGCGAGACCCTGGGCAAGATCCAGGAGCGCCTGGAGGTGCATCCGGTATTCGGGCAGATGCAGGTGTTGGCCACGGACCGCCTGGAGCTCGGCCTGGCCGGAAGTTGGCGGGAGCCCGCGGTGGGGCCGGATCACCTGGCGTTCCTGCAATACACCTCGGGTTCCACCGGAGCGCCCAAGGGAGTGATGGTCAGCCACGGCAATCTGCTGCTCAATTCCGCGCTCATCCATGGAGAGATGTACTTTCCACTCGATCCGCCGGATAAGCGCAATTTCGTCAGTTGGCTGCCGCCCTACCACGACATGGGCCTGATCGGCGGCATCCTGCAACCCCTGTACAACGGTTTTCCCGCCACGCTCATGTCGCCGGCGGCGTTCTTGCAGCAGCCTTACCGCTGGCTCAAGGCGATCTCCGATTATCAGGGCACCGACACCGCGGCGCCCAACTTCGCCTATGAACTGTGCGTGAGCCGGATTACCCCGGAACAGCGCGACACGCTCGATTTGAGCACCTGGTACATGGCCTTGAACGGCGCCGAGCCGGTGCGGCCCGAAACCCTGGAGAAATTCGCCGCCTACTTCGCGCCCTGCGGCTTCAGGCGGGAGACGCTCTGCCCGGCCTATGGAATGGCCGAGGCCACTTTGCTGGTCTCCGCCATCAGGCGCGACCAGGCCCCGCGGGTGCGGCATTTCTGCGGCGAGGGCCTGGCCGGACACCGGGTGGTGCCGGCGGACGCCCCCGACCAGGGCGTGGAATCCCTGGCCGCGTGCGGCGCGCCGGCAGAGGACATGCGCATCGCCATCGTGGACCCGGAAACCCTGACCGAATGCTCGCCGGACCGAGTGGGAGAAATCTGGGTCAGGCATTGCAGCGTGGCCCAGGGTTACTGGGAGAAGCCGGAGATCAGCGAGGAGACCTTCCGCGCCCGCACCCGGCAAGGCGACGGACCGTTTCTGCGCACCGGCGATCTGGGGTTTGTTTACGAGAATCAGGTGTATGTCACGGGCCGCCTGAAAGACCTGATTATCATCCGCGGGCGCAACCACTATCCCCAGGACATCGAGCTGACGGTGGAAAACAGCCACCCGGCCCTGCGATCCAGCTGCAGCGCGGCCTTTTCGCTGACCCTGGCAGGCGAGGAGCGCCTGGTGGTGGTGGCCGAGATCGACCGCCATTACCGCCCGGACCGCCGCGCCGACGAAAGAAACCCGCCCCCCGAGGCGGGCCGCCAGGACATGTCGCCGGCGCTCGAAGCCGTCATCCACGACATTCGCCGCAGCGTGACCGAGCAGCACGGCGTGCAAACCTACGCCGTGCTGCTGCTGCGAGGGGGCACCATCCCCAAGACCTCCAGCGGCAAGCTCCAGCGCCATGCGTGCAAGGCCGGGTTTCTGGATCGCAGCCTGACGGTCGTCGGCAGCAGCGTTCTGGAGCTCGATCACGGCGGGGGCCAGGACGTGGGCGAAGCACGCCCGCTGGATCGCGAGACCCTGCTGGCCTGCCCGGAGGCGAGCCGAAATTCGCTGCTCGCCAACTACCTGCAGAGCCTGGCGGCGCGGCTGCTGAGAGTGCCGGAGTCGCAGTTGGACCCGCAGCAAAGCCTGAGCAGCGCGGGGCTGGATTCGTTGCTGGCGGTGGAATTGCAGTTGATGCTGGAACGCGAGCTCGGCGTCGAAATCCCGATGGCCCGCCTGCTGGGCGGGCCGAGCATCGCGCAGATGGCCGACGACATACTGGCGCAAGTCCTCGCCGGCCCCTCGGTGGCCGGCGCATTGCACCACCGCCCGCTCGACGAGGCGCCGCTGTCCTACAACCAGCAGGCGTTGTGGTTCATCCATCAACTTGCCCCGCAGAGCGCGGCCTACAACGTGTCTTTCGCCGTCTACCTGCGCTCGCCACTCGATGTGGCCGCGATGGAGCGCGCCTTCCAGGTGTTGCCGGCCCGCCACCCGACCCTGCGCACCACCTATGCCGAGCGGGACGGCGCCCCGTATCAGATCCTCCACGACAGCGCCACGGTGGATTTCGCCGCGGTGGCAGGCGAAGACTGGAGCGAGGCGGAGGTCGCCGACTATCTCGGCCTCGAAGGCCACCGTCCGTTCGACCTGGCCCGCGGCGGTTTGCTGCGGGTCAGGCTGCTGCGCCGCGGCCCGGAGGAGCATCTTCTGTTCGTGAACATGCACCACATCTGCACGGATTTGTGGTCCATGCAGCTCATGATGGAGGAACTGGGACAGCGCTATCTGGCAGAACAGCACGGCCAGCCGCCGGCCCTCGAGCCGCTGCCCCTGAGCTACAGCGATTACGCCCGCTGGCAGCGGGAATTTCTCGAAGCCCAGGGCGAGCGGTACTGGGCCTACTGGCGGGACAAACTGGGCGGGGAACTGCCCATGCTCAATCTGCCCACCGACCGGCCCCGCCCGCCGGCGCAGAGCTTCATCGGCGCGTCGCTGGCCTTCAAGCTGGAGCCGCGCCTGACGATGGCCCTGAAGAAGCTGGCGCGCGCCAACGGGGTGACTTTGAACACCCTGCTGCTGGC
>Ga0209262_10000748_pt1 | contig 13908 bp, 12 predicted proteins | sample Lowcelwee11metaG_FD_187171 | JGI IMG/M metagenome (GOLD analysis project Ga0209262, IMG submission 187171) | Freshwater pond sediment microbial communities from the University of Edinburgh, under environmental carbon perturbations - Low... | ecosystem: Environmental > Aquatic > Freshwater >...
CAGCGATTACCTCGACACGGGATTGTTCCTCGATCACCGCATCACGCGCGCACGCCTCGGTGAATGGGCCAAGGGCAAGCGCTTCCTGAATCTCTTCGCCTACACCGGCGCGGCCACGGTGCATGCAGTCGGCGGCGGGGCGGTGGCCTCGGCCACCGTCGACATGTCGAAGACGTACCTCGACTGGGCGTGGCGCAACCTCGAACTGAACGGGCTGCGCGGCCCGGCGCATGAATTCATCCAGGCCGATTGCCTGGCGTGGCTGGAAACCCAGTCGCAGCAGATGAGGCCGCCAGAGTACGACCTGATCTTCATCGATCCGCCGACGCATTCACGCTCCAAGCGCATGCAGCGGGAGTTCGACGTGCAGTTGGACCATGGCTGGCTGCTGACCACGGCGGCGAAGCTGCTCGCGCCGGGCGGGAAGATCGTCTTCTCGAACAACTTCCAGAAATTCAAGCTCGACGGCGCGACGCTCGAACACTTCGACGCGGAGGACATCACGCGCGCCACGATCCCCGAGGATTACGCGCGCAACCCGAAGATCCATGTGTGCTACGTGTTGCGCCCGAAGGCCGGCGCAGTTGCGCGGGCCTGAAGCGCTGTCGATACTGCCCGCTGCACAGGTATTGAGCCCGAGGTTGCCCGTGGAGATCTTCAAGACATTCACGCTCGAGAGCGCACACCGGCTGCCCAACGTGCCTGAGGGGCACAAGTGCGCGCGGGTCCACGGGCATTCGTTCCGCGTCGAGCTGCACGTGAGCGGTCCGGTGGATCCGCACCTCGGCTGGGTGATGGATTTCGCCGAAATCAAGCAGGCGTTCGAACCGCTGTTCCAGCGACTCGATCACCGCTACCTGAACGACTTGCCAGGGCTCGACAATCCGACCAGCGAGCAGCTCGCGCGCTACATCTGGCAGGAACTGAAGCCGGCCCTGCCGTTGCTGTCGCGAGTCGTCGTGCACGAAACGTGCACCAGCGGCGCAAGCTTTGCAGGGGAGAGGGGCTAGCCTGCGGGGACGCGGCGGCTGCAGCCGCCGGCCATCGCAGTCACAGGGCCCTGGCAAACAGGTTCACGTCGATGTCGTTCAGTCCCGAATAGCGCAGCTGCTTCTCGACCGCGAACCCCAGCTTCGCCAGCACGCCGGCCGAGGCGACATTGTCCGGGTGGACCAGCGCCACCAGTCGCTTCAGGCCAAGGTCGGAACGCGCAAAGTCGATCGAGGCCCGGCCGGCCTCGGTCGCGAGACCCATGCCCCAGAATTCGGGGAAGAACCGATAGCCGAGCTCGGTGTCGGCGATTTCGGGGACGTACTTGACGCCACTGAAGCCGATCACCTCGCCTGATTCCTTCCAGACGCACGCGAAGCGACCGTAGCCGTACGTGGCGTAGTCGCGAAACGGCGCTGCGTGCATGAACTCACGCGCTTCCTCGAGGGAGGCGACCGGCGTGCTCTGGGCGTAGCGGATGATCTCTGGCCTGGAGCAGAGCTGGTAGAAAGCCGGCAGATCGTCCAGCGTGAACCGCCGCAGGACCAGGCGCCCGGTGTCGATGACTTTGTCCATGGCCGCCATGGTCGCGTGGCAGACCGGGCAGTGGCAATCGACGGTCGAATTCGGCCGGCCGTTCTACATCGTGACCTGCATGCGGGTGGCCGCGTACTGCAGCGAGCCGAACATCAGGAGGGCGCCGAGCAGCAGGCTGGTACCAACGGCGACCAGGAAAGCTCTGTTGGATTCGGACTTCGTGCTCTTCATATGGGAGACCGCCTTGGCCGCGATCGCGCGGCAAATCACTTGCTATCCCCCTGCAGGCACGAGAGTACCGCAGAATTGTTGCAGTGCAGCGTAACTCGCCTGAAATCTCGTCACTTCAGGTGAACAATCGTCACCTGCCCGAGCGGCTTACAGCAGGTCCTTGAGGCGGAACCAGAGCATCGCCAGCACCAGCCCCGGCATGCGTAGCGCGGGACCGCCGGGGAAATCGTGATGCTTGAGCTGCGTGAAGAGGTCGAAGCGTTCGGCCTGCCCAGCGATCGTCTCGGCGACCATCTGCCCGGCGATGCCGGTCAGTGCGATGCCGTGCCCCGAGAATCCCTGCAGGTAATACACGTTCGGCGCGAGACGCCCGAAATCCGGCGCCCGGCTCATAGTGATGTCGACGTGACCGCCCCACGCGAACTCGATCTTCGCGTCGGCCAGTGACGGGAACACGTTCAGCATGCGCACGCGCGTGGCTTTCGCGGTGTTGCGTGCGTCGCGGCCCGAGTAGCTCACCCGCCCGCCGAACAGCATGCGCTGGTCGCGGGAGCGCCGGAAATAGTCGAGCACGAAGTTCACGTCGGAGACGGCGACGTTCTCGCGCAGCAGGTTCTCTACCCGCGCCTGGCCGAGCCGCTCGGTGGCGATGATGTAGGTGCCGACCGGCATGATGCGGTTGCGCAGCGGCCGCGAGATCTTCTCGTCGATGAAGGCATTGCAGCACAGCGCGACGTGCTTCGCGCGCACCGAGGGGCCCGCCGCCGTGCGGACACGCACCGTGGATCCATGCTCGATGCCGACGACCATCGTGTCTTCGCAGATCTGCACGCCGGCCGCTGCCGCCGCGGCCGCGAGCCCCAGCGTGTAATTCAACGGGTGCACGTGGCCGCTGCGGTCGTCGCGCAGGCCGCCGATGTAGCGATCCGTGTTCAGCACCGTGCCGAGTTCGGCCCGGTCGAGCCAGCGCGTGCCCGTGTACCCGTACTCGTTGGCCAGTTCGTCCTGGTACGCGCGCAGTTCCGATTCCTGCCGTGGCTTGAGCGCCGTGTGCAGGTGGCCCCAGTGCAGGTCGCAGTCGATGCGGTGCCTGGCGACCAGCTCTTTCATCAGGTCGAGCGCATCGACGGTGATGTCGAACATCTTCTTCGCGTCGGCCCGGCCGACCTGCGCGACGAGCTTGCCCTGGCTGCAGGCGTAGCCGACGATCGCCTGGCCGCCACTGCGGCCCGACGCCCCGAACGCAATGCGGTTGCCCTCCAGCAGAACGACCTTGTAGCCGCGCTCGGCGAGGAACAGCGCCGTCGAACAGCCGGCGATGCCGCCGCCCACCACGCAGACGTCCGCTTCGACATCGCCGGCCAGCCTGGGGTGGTCGGGCGCGGCGTGCGCCGACGCTGCGTAATACGAGTCGATGTGCTTGACAGGCATTTGGCTAGCTGGTCGTCAGGTACCAGTCGTAGTCGATGGCCGGCACGTAGGAGTGGAAGTCCTGCATCTCGCCGCGCCGTGTCTGCGCGAAGAGCCGGGCGAAACGCTCGCCCAGGTATTCGCGCGCGAATGCGCTGCGCTCGAACACGCCGAGCGCTTCGGGCCACGATTGCGGGATCGTGGGCGCCGTGTCGCGGTAGGCATTGCCGGCGAGCACGGGACCTGGATCGAGCTTGCGCGTCAGGCCAAGGTGCATGCCGGCGAGCACGATCGCCGACAGCAGGTAAGGGTTGGCATCGGCACCGGCGATGCGGTGCTCGACGCGGCGGCTCGCCGGCGGACCGTGCGGCACGCGGAACGCGACGCCGCGGTTGTTCACGGACCAGCTCGGGTTGAGAGGCACGTAGGCCTCCGGCTGGAAGCGCCGGTAGGAATTCGCGGTCGGCGCGCAGATGGCCATCGAGTCGTTCATCGTGGCCGCGAGGCCGCCGATCGCGTGACGCAACCGCTCGCTGCCGGCGGGATCTTCCGCCGCGAAGATGTTCCGGCTCTGCGTATCGAGCACGCTGATGTGCAGGTGCGCGCCGCTGCCGGCCTGGTCGCGGTACGGCTTGGGCATGAACGTCGCTTCCATGCCGTGGGCTAGCGCCACGCCCTTGACCAGCCGCTTGAGGCGGATCGCATGATCGCAGGCGAGCAGGGCGTCGTCGACGTGGTGCAGGTTCACCTCGAACTGGCCGGGGCCGTACTCTGCGAGCACCGTGCCGACGGGCAGTTCCTGCTCGCGCGCGGCCGCGTCGATCGCGCTCAGCACGGCCGAGTATTCGTTCAGCTCCTGCATCGAATTGATCTGCGTCTTGACCTCGCGGCGGCCGGTCCGCGGCTGGCGCGGCGGTTGCGCGTAACCTTCCGGCGTGCGCTCGCGATCGACCAGGTAGAACTCGAGCTCGACGGCCATCACGGGCTGCAGGCCGAGCGCCGTGAAGCGACCGACGACGTCCTCGAGCACGTGACGCGGGTCGCCGTGGAACGGCGTACGGTCGTGCTCGTACATGCTGACCTGCATCTGCGCGACGTTGTCACCCAGCCACGGCACTGGCACCAGGGTGCCGGGAATCGGCAGGCAGACCCGGTCGGCATCGCCCTCGTCGAAGCCGAGGCCAGTGGACTGCACCGTGCCGCCAAGCACGTCGAGCGCGAACATCGACGCCGGCAGCAGCAGCCCCGCCTGGTGCACGCCTTCGAGTTCGGCAGCGGTCACGCGCTTGCCACGGGGGATGCCCATCTGGTCGGCGAGCAGCAGGTCGACGAAGCGCACCTGCGGATGGCGCTCGAGCCAGGTGGCCGCCGGGCCGAATTCCGCGAACTGCGGCATGAGACACCCGTTGTTTAGGATTTAGCGACGGCCGGACCGCCGGGGAGCGGTGAGGATAGCCGTTCGGCAAGCCGGCCGGCAAGCCGTGGAACGGCGGCCTGGAACCGACCCAAGTCCATGTTTAGGCTGATTTTTGGCCATTTTTTTGCGCTGCTCGGCGACGCCGGGGGGGTGGCTGTGGTTTAATCTGCCCCGTCCCCGAACGACGGCCTCCCAAGAGCCGTCTAGGATTTTAAACGTGGCTCGCCACAAACCACTGATCGGCATCCCCGCGGATCGCCGGATACTCGGTCCGCACCCCTTCCATTGTGTCGGGGAGAAGTACATTGCCGCCGTGGCCGAGGCGGCCGACGCTATGCCGGTCCTCATTCCCTCGCTGGGTGAGCGTGACCTCGACGAGCTGCTGTCCAGGCTGGACGGCATCCTGCTGACGGGCAGCCCGTCCAACGTCGAGCCGCGTCGTTACTCGGGCCAGCCCAGTGATCCGGACACGCTGCACGATCCGCACCGCGACGACACGACACTGCCCTTGATCCCGCGGGTGATCGAGGCGGGGATGCCGCTGTTCGCCGTCTGCCGCGGCTTCCAGGAAATGAACGTCGCCTTCGGCGGCACGCTCTGGCAGAAAGTCCAGGAGTTGCCGGGCATGCGCGATCACCGCGAGGACAAGCAGCAGCCCCTCGAGGTCCAGTACGCGCCCGCCCACGAGATAGAACTCGTTCGCGGCGGCTACCTGCACGGGCTTGCGGGCGCGGATCGCGTCATGGTCAATTCGCTGCACGCGCAGGGCGTGCATGCGCTCGGCGCCGGACTCGAGGTCGAGGCGCGTGCGCCCGACGGCCTGGTCGAGGCGTTCCGCGTCCGTTCTGCCCCGGGCTTCACGCTCGCGGTGCAATGGCACCCGGAATGGCAGGTCCTGAAGAATCCCTTTTCGCACGCCATGTTCGCCGCCTTTGGCGACGCGGCGCGCGCACGAATCAACGCACGGAAGTAGTCATGAGCACCCCCATCCAGCAGTTTTTCAAGGAACACGGCATCTCGGAAGTCGAGGCCGTCGTCCCGGACATGGCAGGCATTGCCCGCGGCAAGGTCATGCCGGCAATGAAGTTCGCGGAAGACGAGGGCATGCGCATGCCCGAGAGCATTTTCCTGCAGACGGTCACGGGCGATTACCCCGACGACGACCGCGCCATCAGCCCGTCGGAAATCGACATCGTGCTGAAGGCCGATCCGAACACGACCCGCGTGGTGCCGTGGGCAGCGGAGCCAACCGCGCAGGTCATCCACGACAGCTATTACTCGGACGGTCGCCCGGTGACGATGGCGCCGCGCTACGTGCTGCGCCACATCCTCGACCTCTACGCGCAGAAGGGCTGGAAGCCGATCGTCGCGCCGGAACTCGAGTTCTACCTGGTCGAGCCGAACATCGACGCCGACTACCCGTTGAAGCCGCCGGTCGGCCGCTCGGGCCGGCCGGAGATCGGCCGCCAGTCGTACAGCATCGCGGCGGTGAACGAGTTCGACCCGCTGTTCGACGACATCTACGCATTCTGCGAGGCGCAGGAGATCGAGATCGACACGCTGATCCACGAGGACGGCGCGGCACAGATGGAGATCAACCTGATCCACGGCGATGCGATGTCGCTGGCCGACCAGGTGTTCATGTTCAAGCGCACGGCGCGCGAAGCGGCCTTCCGCCACAAGATGTACGCGACGTTCATGGCCAAGCCGATGGCGCGCGAGCCGGGCAGCGCAATGCACATCCACCAGAGCATCGTGGACGCCAAGACCGGCAAGAACGTGTTCAGCGACAAGGACGGCAACCCGAGCCAGCTGTTCTTCGCGCACATCGCCGGCCTGCAGAAGTACCTGCCGCACGCGATGGCGCTGTTCGCGCCGAACGTGAATTCGTTCCGCCGCATCATCCTGCGGCACCTGGCGCCCATCAACACGCAGTGGGGTTACGACAACCGCACGGCAGGCCTGCGCGTGCCGATCTCGAACCCGGACAACCGGCGCGTCGAGAACCGCCTCGCCGGCGCCGACGCCAATCCGTACCTGGCGCTCGCCGCCTCGCTGGCCTGCGGCTACCTCGGCATGGTGGAAGGCCTGAAGCCGTCGGAGCCGGTCTCCGGCAGCGCGTACGACCTGCCGTTCAACCTGCCGCGCAGCCTCGAGGAATCCGTGCGCCTGCTGCGCGACTGCCGGATGCTGATCGACACGCTCGGCGACCGCTTCGTGCTCGCCTACACCGCCGTGAAGGAAAGCGAGCAGGATACGTTCCTGCAGGTCATCAGCAGCTGGGAACGCGAGCACTTGCTGCTGAACGTCTAGGACTCATTCCCAGGTAGCCCCGCCATGCGCTCCACGCCGTACCTTGCCGACAGAACCACTGCCGCCTGGCAGGAACTCGACCGCCAGCACTACCTGCATCCGTTCACGGACTACAAGAACCTGCACGCCAAGGGTTCGCGCGTCATCGTCAAGGCCGAGGGCGTGTACCTGTACGACTCGGACGGCAACCGCATCCTCGACGGCATGGCGGGTCTCTGGTGCGTCAACCTGGGCTACGGCCGCAAGGAACTGGCGGAGGCGGCGTACCACCAGCTGCTCGAACTGCCGTACTACAACAGCTTCTTCCAGACGGCCCATCCGCCGGCGATCGAACTCGCCAAGCAGCTGGTCGACCTGACGCCGCCGCAGTTCAACCGTGTGTTCTTCACGGGCTCTGGTTCGGAAGGAAACGACACGGTCGTGCGCCTGGTACGCCGTTACTGGGACCTGCTCGGCCAGCCCGAGCGCAAGGTGATCATCAGCCGCGTGAATGCCTACCACGGCAGCACCATGGCCGGCGCCAGCCTGGGCGGCATGGGTTTCATGCACGAGCAGGGCGGCCTGCCGATCCCGGACATCGTCCACATCCCGCAGCCGTACTGGTACGGGGAGGCCGGCACGCTGAGCCCGGCCGAATTCGGCGTGAAAATTGCGCACACGCTCGAGCAAAAGATCCAGGAGGTCGGACCAGCCAGGATCGCGGCCTTCATCGGCGAGCCGATCCAGGGCGCTGGCGGAGTGATCATCCCGCCGGACACGTACTGGCCCGAGATCCAGAAGATCTGCGATCGCTACGGCATCCTGCTGGTCGCCGACGAAGTGATCTGTGGTTTCGGACGCACCGGTCACTGGTTCGGCTCGAACTACTTCGGCATCAGGCCCGACCTCATGACCATCGCCAAGGGCCTGTCTTCAGGCTACCTGCCGATCGGTGGCGTGATGGTGGCCGACCGCGTAGCCGACGTGCTGATCGACAGGGGCGGTGAGTTCGCCCACGGGTTCACCTACTCGGGCCACCCGGCCGCGTGTGCCGTGGCCAGCGTCAATTTGACCCTGATCCAGCAGGAGAACCTGGTCACCCGGACCCACGACGAAACCGGTCCCTACCTGGCGAAGAAGTGGCGCGAACTTGCCGAACACCCGCTGATCGGCGAGGCGCGCTCGGTGGGCCTGATCGGCGCGCTGGAAATGGTCAAGGACAAGGGGTCGCGGACGTTCTTCGAGAACCGCGGAGAAGTCGGCACGATCTGCCGCGACTTCTGTTTCCAGAACGGGCTGATCATGCGCGCGGTGCGCGACACGATGATCATTTCCCCGCCGCTGGTGATCACCCGCGAGCAGCTCGACGAGCTGGCCGAGAAGGCCTGGCGCTGCCTCGACCTCACTTACGCGCGCTGCCGCGAGGAAGGCAGGCTCTAGGCGCCGATCGACGCACGAAGCTGGGGCAGCAGAGGTCGCGCCTGCACCGAACCGCAGCGCGGACTGCGCGCCCCTAGCCACGGAATTGTTTCTTCGCTATACAGCGTCCTGCAGCGCCGTTCGGCGCACCACCAGGCAAGCATAGGGGTACGTCCAAGATGAGCATGAGCATCCGCGCCGGGTTATTGGGCCTGATGGTCGCCACCGCCCTCGTGGGCTGCGGCAAGAAGGAGGCAGCGCCTCCGGCCGCCGGGCCTGCTGCGGCTCCGGCCGCCGGCGCGCCTGCCGCGCCGGCATCGACCGAGGAAAAGGTCGTCAACGTCTACAACTGGTCCGACTACATCGACCCGACGACCCTCGAAGCCTTTACCGCCGAAACCGGCATCAAGGTGAACTACGACGTCTTCGACTCGAACGAGGTGCTCGAGACCAAGCTGCTCGCGGGCAATACCGGCTACGACGTGGTCGTGCCGTCGGCCTCCTTCATGGAGCGCCAGATCAAGGCGGGCGTCTTCAAGAAGCTCGACCGCAGCAAGCTCACGAACTGGGGCAACCTGGATCCGGAAGTCCTGCAGCGCGTCGCCCTGCACGACCCGGGCAACGAGCACGCGGTGAACCACATGTGGGGCACCGACGGCATCGGCTACAACGAGGGCAAGGTCAAGGCGATCGACCCGAACGCGCCGGTGGACAGCTGGCAGCTCGTCTTCGATCCGAAGTGGGCTGCCAAGTTCAAGGACTGCGGCATCTCGGTGCTCGACGCGCCCAGCGAGATGGTGGGTGTCGCGCTCGCGTACCTCGGCAAGGACCCGAACAGCCAGAACGAGGCCGACCTCAAGGCTGCCGAGGAACTGCTGCTGAAGATCCGTCCGTACATCCGCATGATCCACAGCTCCAACTACATCGACGCGCTCGCCAACGGCGAACTGTGCGTAGCGGTGGGCTGGAGCGGCGACATCCTGCAGTCGCGTGACCGCGCCGCCGAAGCCGGCCAGGGCAACGTGATCAAGTACAGCGTGCCGAAGGAAGGCACGATCATCTGGTTCGACATGTACGCGGTCCCGGCCGACGCCAAGCACCCGGACAACGCGCACACGTTCATCAATTACATGATGCGTCCGGACGTGGCGGCCAAGAACTCGAACTTCATCAACTATGCCAACGGCAACCTGGCGTCGCTGCAGTTCATCGACGACAAGGTCAAGAACGATCCGGGCGTCTATCCGTCGGCCGAAGTGAAGGCCAAGCTGTTCCCGGACCTGGCCGAGACGCCGGAATTCACCCGCCTGCTGAACCGTTCCTGGACGCGGTTCACCACGGGCAAGTAGGCGCGCCCGCACGAGCCACCCCACGGGGCGGTCGGATCCAGTCCGGCCGCCCCGTCTTGTTTCAGGGTGAGGCTGACTTTGCCGGGTCGCTGCGCTATAACCGACGCAGGCTGCGCCGCGGGGGACGGGGGCGGTTGGCCACGACCCTGGGAGAACCATGAAAAACCTGTTGAAGCACGCGGCCGTTGCTGCCGCATTGTCCGTTCTGCTCTCCGGCTGCGGCAAGTCCAAGCAGGCTGCCACGGATGAAGCGGCAGCCCCGGCCACGCCTGCCGGCACTGCCGCCTCGGGCCAGGTGGTGAACGTCTACAACTGGTCGGACTACATCGACCCCGAGGTCATCAAGGCCTTCGAGCAGGAAACGGGCATCAAGGTCCGTTACGACGTCTTCGACTCGAACGAGGTGCTGGAGACCAAGCTGCTGACAGGTAATTCAGGTTACGACGTCGTCGTCCCGAGCGCCTACTTCCTCGAGCGGCAGGTGAAGGCAGGCGTCTTCGCTGCGCTCGACAAGTCGAAGCTGCCGGGGCTCGCCAACATCGATCCGGACCTCGCCGCGCGCGCCGCGCGCCACGATCCGGGCAATGAGCACTCGGTGGTGTACATGTGGGGCACGACCGGCATCGGCTTCGACCGGGCGAAGGTCAAGGCGATCATGCCGGACGCGCCCGTCGACAGCTGGAAGCTGATCTTCGATCCGGCCGTGCTCGCCAGGTTCAAGGACTGCGGCGTCTCGATGCTCGATGACCCGACCGACATGGTGGGCACCGCGCTTCTGTACCTGGGCAAGGACCCCAACAGCGAGTCCGAGGCAGACCTCAAGGCCGCCGAGGACGTCCTGATGAAGATCCGGCCGTTCATCCGGACGATCCACAGTTCGCAGTACATCGACCAGCTGGCGAACGGCGAACTCTGCATCGTGGTGGGCTACAGCGGCGACGTGCTGCAGGCCAGCGATCGCGCCGCGGAAGCCGGCAAGCCGCTCGACATCGGCTACTCGATCCCGAAGGAGGGCGCGCTGATGTGGTTCGACACGCTCGCGATTCCGGCAGACGCCGCGCACAAGGATACTGCGCACAGGTTCATCGAGTACCTGCTCAAGCCCGAGGTCGCCGCCAGGAACTCCGACTTCGTCAACTTCGCGAACGCCAACGCTGCGGCGACGCCGCTCGTGAACGAGGCATTGCGCAACGACGCCGGCATTTACCCGACGCCGGACGTCAAGTCCCGGCTGCAGCCGAGCCTCGCCAAGTCCGCCGAGTTCACGCGCGCGCTCAACCGCTCGTGGACGCGCTTCATGACCGGTCGCTGAGCGCCGCATTCACTTAACCGCACGAGAAGCCATGGCCACCTCACCGCGCGCAACGCAGCAGAAATTCGAGCCCTGGACCGATCCGGAAGCGAAGCCTTACGTGCGGATCGAGAAGGTGACGAAGAAGTTCGGCGACTTCATCGCCGTCGACGACGTCTCCCTCGACATTTACAAGAAGGAAATCTTCTGCCTGCTCGGGGCGTCCGGTTGCGGCAAGACCACGCTGCTGCGCATGCTTGCCGGCTTCGAGCAGCCGACGTCCGGCAAGATCTACATCGACGGCGTCGACATGACTGCTATCCCGCCGTACGAGCGGCCGGTCAACATGATGTTCCAGTCGTACGCGATCTTCCCGCACATGTCGGTGGAGCAGAACGTCGCGTTCGGCCTCAAGCAGGAGGGCCTGCCGAAGGACGAGATCGCGCAGCGCGTGCAGGACATGCTGAACATGGTCAAGCTCGGCCCGTTCGGCAAGCGCAAGCCGCACCAGCTCTCGGGCGGCCAGCGGCAGCGCGTTGCGCTCGCACGCGCGCTGGTGAAGAAGCCGAAGCTGCTCCTGCTCGACGAACCGCTCGCCGCGCTCGACAAGAAGCTGCGCGAGCACACGCAGTTCGAGCTGATCAACATCCAGGAGACGCTCGGCGTCACCTTCGTGGTCGTCACGCACGACCAGGAAGAGGCGATGACGCTGTCGACGCGCATCGGCCTGATGAACCACGGCGAGATCGTGCAGGTGGGCACGCCCGACCAGATGTACGAGTATCCGAACTCGCGCTTCGTCGCCGAATTCATCGGTTCGGTCAACATGTTCGAAGGCCGCCTGATCGAGGACGAACCGTCCTACGTGCGCATCGGTTGCGACGACCTCGAGGCGCCCATCTACGTCGACCACGGCGTGAGTTCCGCGCCCGACGCCACGGTCTGGGCGGCGATCCGGCCGGAGAAGATCACGATCAGCCGCGAGAAGCCGGCGGGCGCGGACAACTGGGCGAGCGCGATCGTGCAGGACATCGCCTACATGGGCGACGTGTCCATCTACCTGCTGCGGCTCGAGTCGGGCAAGGTCCTGCGAGTCACGCAGCCGAACGTCTACCGGCATGCCGATGACCGCATCACCTGGGAAGAACGCGTCTACCTGCACTGGCATGCGACCAGCCCGGTGGTGGTGACGAAATGACGCGCTGGCTGTCGCGCTGGCTGCCCTCCGGGCGATCGCTGGTGACGGCGGTCCCGTACCTGTGGCTCCTGCTGTTCTTCCTGATCCCGTTCGTGATCGTGCTGAAGATCAGCTTCTCCAGCACGCTGATCGCGATGCCGCCGTACGAGCCGCTGCTGCACTGGACCGGCGAGAAGATCCTGCAGATCAAGCTCAACCTCGGCAATTTCGCGTTCCTGGTCGAGGACAACCTGTACTGGAAGGCCTACCTGAACTCGATCAAGGTCGCCTTGATCTCGACGCTGTTCTGCCTGCTGATCGGCTACCCGATCGCCTATTCCATCGCCCGCAGCAATCCAGCGACGCGCAACATCCTGATGCTGCTCATCGTGCTGCCGTTCTGGACGTCATTCCTGCTGCGCGTGTACGCGTGGATCGGCATCCTCAAGAACAACGGCCTGCTCAATAATTTCCTGATGTCGATCGGCGTGATCGACCAGCCGATCCAGATGTTGCAGACGGACTTCGCCGTCTACGTGGGCATCGTCTATTCGTACCTGCCGTTCATGATCCTGCCGCTGTACGCCAATCTCGAGAAGATGGATCTCACGCTGCTCGAGGCGGCGGCCGACCTCGGCTGCAAGCCCTGGCAGGGATTCCTGAAGGTCACGTTGCCGCTGTCGGTGCCCGGGATCATCGCTGGTTGCCTGCTCGTGTTCATCCCGGCGGTAGGCGAGTTCGTGATCCCGTCGCTGCTCGGCGACCCGGGCATGCTCATGATCGGCAAGGTGCTGTGGACCGAATTCTTCAACAACCGTGACTGGCCGGTTGCCAGCGCGGTGGCCATCGCGCTGCTGCTGTTCCTGGTCATCCCGATCATGTACTTCCAGCGCGCGCAGGACGCCGAGTCGGGCGCGGGAGTGCACCGATGAACCAGGGTCGCAGCCTGTTCCGCACGCTGGTCCTGGCCCTCGGATTCGCGTTCCTCTACATCCCGATCGTCTCGCTGATCGTCTATTCGTTCAACAAGTCGCGGCTGGTCACCGTCTGGGGCGGCTTCTCGACCAAGTGGTACGGCGCGCTGCTGCAGAACGAACAGATCCTGAACGCAGCCTGGCTCAGCCTGAAGATTGCGGCCATCTCGGCGACACTGGCGGTGGCGCTCGGCACGCTTGCCGGGATGGTGCTGGCGCGTTTCGGGCCCTTCAAGGGCCGGACGCTGCTGTCGGGCCTCACGACCGCGCCGCTCGTCATGCCCGAGGTCATCACCGGACTCTCGCTGCTGCTGCTGTTCGTCACGATGGAACAGATCATCGGCTGGCCCAAGGGCCGCGGCATGACGACGATCATCATTGCGCACATCACGTTCACGATGGCGTTCGTCACGGTGGTCGTGCAGTCGCGTCTCGCGCAGATGGACGACTCGCTCGAGGAAGCGGCGATGGACCTCGGGGCGCGTCCGCACAAGGTCTTCTTCCTGATCACGCTGCCGATCATCTTCCCCGCGCTGATGTCGGGCTGGCTGCTGGCGTTCACGCTGTCGCTCGACGACCTCGTGATCACCAGCTTCGTCGCGGGCCCGGGATCGAGCACGCTGCCGATGGTGATCTTCTCGAAGGTGCGACTGGGCGTGAGCCCGGACATCAACGCGCTGGCGACGATCCTCGTGGCGGTCGTGGCCGTCGGCGTGGTGATCGCCGGCGTCGTCATGTCGCGGCAGCAGAAGATCCGTGATCGCGACGCGCAGATGGCCCTGGCCGCCAACCAGCAGATGATCGACAGCCTGAAGAAGAGC
>Ga0209262_10000749_pt1 | contig 13901 bp, 6 predicted proteins | sample Lowcelwee11metaG_FD_187171 | JGI IMG/M metagenome (GOLD analysis project Ga0209262, IMG submission 187171) | Freshwater pond sediment microbial communities from the University of Edinburgh, under environmental carbon perturbations - Low... | ecosystem: Environmental > Aquatic > Freshwater > Pond...
TTGAGAAGGAAGAGATGTTCCTCCGCCTACGGTTCCGACGATCAGATTAGGCAGCGTTACGCTTACATAGAGATCGTTTTCCGGAGTCAGCTGCATTACCGTAATTCCGACAGCGGCTTCGGCAACGCAGGCGGCATCCTGACCGCAGGCTAGGAAAATACCCGTGAGAGCATTCGCGAAATGACCGTTCACGCCTATCGAACCGCTTTGAATGCCGTTTATAACGGATGTCTGCCAGTATTCCACAATAGCTTCGGGAGTGGTTCTCAGTATTTCTATCACGGAATCCCGCTTCATTATTACTTCAGAAGTGACTTTCTTACCCCTGACTGATGTGAGGGAAAGCGAAGTAGCTTTTTTATCTCCTGAAAGATTTCCTTCGATAAACCAGCATTTCGGCTTTACCGGAGAGTTTTCGATAATGTATTCGCAGATCGCGTTTGAACAGATCGTTACCATGTTCTGGCCTGAAGCGTCTCCCGTATTGAATTCGAGAAGAAGAGCGATCTGGTTCCCGGTTATGTTGAATCTGATATCATTCAGCCTTCCGTGGCTTGTATTAAGTTTAGTGATCTCTTCAAACTTCTGCGCCTGACCTGAACACCATATTATAAATTCTCCGCATTCCGCGAAGTTTTTGAATAAAAAGCTCGGTGCCCTCTGAACAGCTTCGAGCAGACAGACGCTGACCGCTCCGCCCGCCAGAGATACGATCTTTGCGCCTCTGTTGTAAGAGGCTACAAGCGCGCCTTCTGATGTAGCCATAGGTACATAAAAATCGCCGTTAGCCTCTAAGCCGTTTATCCTCAAAGGTCCGATGATTCCGGTGGGTATCTGAGTCATTCCGATGAAATTCTCAATATTTCCCCGGAGAATTTCGTGGTTCTCTATATTTGATATCGTTCTAAGATTTTTAAAAGCGGTTCCTGTCTGGTTTTGTATAAAAGCCTGCCGTTCATTTGTAGCTTTATTGCTCCAGTTAAGCTCATGAGGCACTGTTTCCGGAAGCGGTCTTTCGCCGGGAAGTACGGGTTTAGCTTTATCGATAAGTTCCCTGATATCACCCTTTTTTATCATGTCTCTTATTGAGCCCAAAGCTTTATTCAAAGTGTTTGTCATAGAACTCCCTTTTATTAGTAATTACATCTTTATATGACCGCTTCTTCCATAGCTTCGAAAACCGAGCTGGGGGTTGAATTATGGATCAATATTGTAATATCCGTGTTGAATTTCTTAGAAATACCGATAAAATATTCCAATTCGGCTTTTATTTTGGATTTGTTCATTTTATTATGGGCATAAAGTGTCGTATCCATTACGATCAGAGACCTTTCAACGACTAAATAAGCCCGTCTGCGGTTAAAATCCCAGGGTCTGAATATTCTTCCTGTTCCGCATCTGAAGCCTGATATTTTTGAATATCCGAGCGAATAATCTTCCTTTATGCCCGATCCTTCAAGGATATCGAAAGAACTCATAATATCGAATTGAAGGAAATGAGCTCTTCCCTTCTTAATCTTTACGGAGTATTTTTTTTCTAGTTCAAATTTTTCGCTTCTGATATTCTTTTCATTTAAAAGAGAAAAATAGCCGTAATGAAGCCCTATTCCCGCGCCGTTCTCAGCAAGTTTTTTAAATGTTTCAACATCTTTAGTGTCTTTCGCGAACCAGCCGTCATTATAGGGACCTTCCCCGTTAGTCAAAACAAAAAACACAGGTATTGTATTGAACCTGTCGGACAATCTCATGATCCTGTCAAAAGTATTATACGGGTCTCCGGCTTTGAAAAATCTTTTATTAAAATATTTTAACATGTCTGTAGTAAACAGAAAAGGATTATATCTTTTTAAAATATGACCGGCGAACATTTTTAAAGTTCTGCCTTTCTGAAATTTCTCGAATGAATCGATATCGGAAGTTATAATTATCTCAGGATTATGATCATTTAATTGTACGCTTGGATCCAGTTTGCTGATAATTTTTTTCAATAGTAGAACATACTCGTCGACAACAGGCCTTCTTACAAAATTAAGCCTTGAAGCCAGACTTAAATGAGCCGGAAATCTTCCGTGATCATCTTTATCTTTAATTACAGTCTCTTCCCATCTGCTTATCATAAAAAATACCGATGCAACGATATCAAGCCCGACGCAGATCTCATTTTCATTTTCGGTATAAGTATCATCGCCGAATATTACAGGCATTTCATCACAAAATTCTGAAGTCAGATATTTGATTTCCTGAGGAATGAATTCTTCGGACAAATATGAATTGCCGACTTTGATTTTTGAAAAGAAAGCATCTTTAAAAATCAGCCGTTTCCCGTTCGGAAGCTCAAGCCTGTAATTCTCAATATTTTCTTCAAGTATCTCAAATCTTATTCCGGTGAATTCAGTAATGATATTTAAAGCGTATTCCTTTTCTTCTGTAAATCCCCTCAGACATGATATCTTTATGGAAGTTGTCATTTTGCTCTCACTATAAGAAATATTCCCGCTATACCGAAAATTATGTTCGGTGCCCATGCGGCGATAAAAGGATTTATAAGACCGACCGCGCCCCAGTTTTTAAAAACGATTATAAGTAGATAATAAACGAACGCTATTCCTACAGAAATCCCGAAATTTACCGAGGTTGAACTTCTTGATCTTCCTGTGCTTAAAGGTATCGCTATAAGTATCAGGATAAGATTAATTACGCTGTATGAAACTTTTGAGGTTTTTTCGACTTCCCACTTCGTCATATCAACACCGAAACTCTTCTTTTTCTCTATATATTCATCAAGTTCAAAATATCCCATCTCGATAGGTTTTAACTCGATCTCGATAATATCTTTCGGTTCAAAATCGAGTATTATGGAAGCGGAATCCAGCTTCTCATAAACCGTCGAATCCGCCAGAAATTTTCTTTTTACAAGATTTTTCAAATGCCATTTACCGTCTTTGAATCTCATTCTTTCCGCATCGAGCCTGAAATCGATCCTGCCTTCGCTGATACCCTGGATCGAAATACCCGCAGCAACTTCTGTTTTACTGTCGAAAGAACTTATATAAACCAGGCTGTTCTTCTCCTGGGAAACGAATTCATTCATAGTTCTGTGCATTTTTGTTCTCTGCTCAAGATAATACTCTTTAGCCTCATAATGTTTTCTTGAAGTATAAGGAACAAAAGTCTCAGAAAAGAAAAAATGCCCGACGGAAAGCAAAACTCCCAAAATGATCAGGGGAGCGGCAATTCTCATCAGGCTGATACCTGATGACAGCATAGCGATAATTTCATTGTACTTTGTAAGATTTCCGAGTGTGAAAAGCAGCGACATAAAAACAACGACAGGAGATATCTGTGAAATTATTTCAGGTATTTTGAGCGTATAATAAAGAATGTAACCGATCAGAGGCATCTTTGCGTCAAGAAATTTATTAAGATGATCGAAAAGGTCAATAATAATATAAACAAAAATCATCGTTAAAAACGCCATGAACAGCGTGATCAGAAATTTCTTGAGTATGTATATGTCAAGAATTTTAATCATTGGGGCTGTTTTTCCTGAATAGTGAGGCTGAGTACTGAAACAATCTTTTTAACCAGCTGAAATCGATCTTTACTCCTCTTGATGCGTACCGTATAAGCACTAACCCGAGAATTCCGATAATCACATTAGCATTCCACATAGCGTAAACAGGATCAAGCTTGCCTCTGTCAGCCAGATCTTCACCTGATATAAGAAAGAACCAGTAGATCAGAAAAATAAATATGCTCATCGTAGCTGATCCGCCAATACCACTCCTTCCGGACATCAGACCCAAAGGCGCGCCGATAAGTATCATTATTATGCAGGCGAATGAAAGAGCGAATTTTTTATAGTATTCAACTTCTACCTGAGCTATGATCAACGGCGGACTTTTATCTCTTTTCAGCCTGTCGATCTTTGCTTTCAGGCTGTCTGAACTTTTTTCTCTGTCTCCGTAATAATTCTTATCCTCCACCTCAAAATCAATCCCGGTCACTTCTTTAGTCAACTCCATTTTGGAGAATTTAGATCTGAAATATCCGTCGGGTTTCTGAGGGTCCAGATTTGCGATCTCTCCGTCATTGAGCGTGATGCGGTATCTTTTTATCCCCTGATCGTAAACAAGACTCCCGGTTTCTGCCGTTATTGTTCTTCTGTATTTTCCTGTTCTTGAGTTCTCAAGCAGAATAATTTTATACAGTTCATTTTTTTCATGATCGACTTTTTCCGCTTTAATAACATAACCCGGTATATCTGTAATAAATATTCCCGGTTCAATTACGGCAAGAGGTTTCTTTTTGCTTATAGACGATTTTATTATTTTGCTCTGATGATTCATTTCAGGCAGAATATTATTGTGGAAAAACAGCATACCAAAGCTCAATACTATTCCGGCTATAACCGCCGGTGCCATAGCCTGATAAATGGAGATCCCGCTAGACTGCATAACCGACCATTCGTTATCCTGAGAAAGCCTGCCATATGCCATAAGCGAAGCGACGAGTACCGACATAGGTATAGCAAGGGCAAGTATCCATCCGAGGCTCAGATAGAAAAATTCCAGGATTACAAGAAGATCCAGTCCTTTGCCGACGAATGTCGTCATCATTTTCATAATGATATTTAATATGAAAAGGAACAGGATCATACCCAAAGACATAAAAAACGGAAATATATGTTCCCTAAGAATATATAACGGAATTATCCGCATCTCTATTTAATTTCTCCGAGCATCAGCTCAACAGCCTTTGTAAGCTGCACATCGTCGTCATCAATGATCTGATTGAATGTCGGATCCACAAAAATATCCGGCTGAACGCCGTTGCCTTCCAAATTCATTCCCTCTTTTGTGTACCAGCCGACCATCGGAAGTCTCATTGACGAGCCGTCTATCAGAGTTTGCGAGCTGGTTCCGATCACCGCTCCCGATGTCGGAGTTCCCAATATCTTTCCAAGCTTAAATTCTTTATAGATAGCCGGGAATATTTCCGCATCGGAAAATGAGTTCCTGTTTATCATCAGAATTGAAGGTTTATCCCAGACATCAAACGGCGATTTCATTTTCGTATTGCCGCTCCATCTTGTAGTAGTATATGCGTAATGTTTCTTAGTCAGCATCTTGATCAGTTCGTCGTGAGTATAACCGCCGCCGTTATATCTGATATCAATTATCAGAGCTTTTTTATCGAAATTTTTTGTGTAAAGATCATCTATAAACTTCTGAAGAGGTTCATCTGACATCCCCTCGATATGAACATATCCGACCTGATTCCCTGAAAGCTCATCAACGATCGCTTTTCTCTCACTTACCCATGTAAGATATTTTAATCTGTAATCACTTTCCAGACCTTTAATATAGACCGTAGTCTGTTTTTTGTCTTTTTTGAGGAAAACAAGCTTAATCTTATCATTTACTTTATTCTTTAAGAGAGATTCTATGTCCGTAGCAAGATTAATTCCAATATCATCAATTGACAGAAGAACATCTCCATGTTCAATTCCATGAACCGTTTTTAATACAGAACCGCCATAAACTTTTTTAACGGTTATTCCTTTCGGAATTCTCGTGATATAATCGAATTCCGCTCCGATCTTAGCTATCGGCAGATATTTTCTTTCAGTATCATCCTTTGCGTAATAACCGGTATGCGATGAGTTTATCTCCCCTATCATCTCTTCAACAATATTCGTAAATGTTTCCCCGTCAAGATTGTATTTTAAGTATTCGGAGAACATTGACCCCAGTCCGTCCCAGTCAACACCGTGCATCTGGGGATCGTAGAACCATCTTTTGAATACCGAATGGACTTCATCAAAAACCTTCCGGTAGATTTCCTGTCCGTTATAAGTATATTTAATCTCGAAAGGAGTGTCTTTAATTTTCTTTGAAGCTGTTTCAATAGCTTTAATTTTACCGCCCTGAAGATAAAATAAAGTCAAGGTCGAATCAACAAAATTGAATTCATCTATTTTACCGCCCGGAAGTTCCGCTATAAGCTCATCTTCTTTTATCTGATAATCGGTCTTTCTAAAATAATACTTGTTGTCGAATTCGTTAATGTAATAGATATTCTGGTCTTTTGTAAGGCTGATTATATAATTCATACCGGGCTTGTTGATGAGAAGTTTTTCATTCTCTTTTAGATCGATCTTAGGAAAATCGGATTTTGCTTCCGCCTCTTTTCCTTCCTTGATTATTTTAACGGCTTTATTGAATATGTCTTTCCATTTATCTTTCTCGAAGTGGAATTCCGACAGTTTTTTAAGATCAACTCTGTAAACGGCCGTATCTTTATTGAAGAACATAAATTCCTCTTTAGGATCCAGTTTCATGTTCCACATCCATCCCACATGAGAATATATCATTTCCCTTCTGCCTGAATTTTTGTCGTAAATATATATATCTTTGTTCCATAATCCGGCTTCAAGAACCGAATAAAAAATAAAATTCCCGTCTCTGGATATCTCCGCATTTTCAACATATTTGTCTGTCACTATTTCTTCGAACAGGTCTTTCGCGCTATCTTTGATGGCAAGTCTTCTCCGCGACTCTCCAATTGAATAATATACGAAAAGCTTTCCCTTTACGACCTGAAGCCATTCGATGGATTTATCATTACTCCACGGTATCATTTCTGCCGGCGCTTCCGATTTCACTGAAGTTCTGAAGAGTTTGAGATCGCCTTTTATAAGAGATGAGAAATATATAGTTTCATTATCGTCCATAATAACAAAATCCTCAATACCGTTGGAGTCCTCTGTGATTTTTTTTATCTCGCCTCCTTCGAACGGTACAGCAAAAAGATCGAATTTGTACTTAAACAGTACCCAGTTTCCTTTAGATGACGGCATAAATCTGTCTGTTGTCGTTACATTATTCTGGGTAATAATATCAGATTCGAAAACATCTTCGTTAATATCGATTTCAATTTTTTTCGTTTCTCTTGTTACAGGATCTGTTGTCCATATCTCATCAAAATATTCATAAACCATTTTATCGTTATCGCAGGCGATCGAAATATCCCTTGCCGACCATGTATCAAATTCGGTTAACTTTTCAGTTTTAGCGTCAATTTTACCCATTTCCGAAACAGGCATCAAATGTATTTGAAACACTTTCCCGTCAGACTGAGCGAAATATATTCCTCTGCCTGTTTTAGAATATACAGGATATCTTTCTGTCAGAGGACTGTCAACCAGCCTGTAATAAGCGTTTGTAACAAGATCGCTCAGATAAATGCATCCGTTCTGGCTGCCGGTCATTTTTTCTCTGTACGGTTCTCCGTTATGCGCAAAAACGAATTTGTCATTTTCTTTCGACAGATCGCCGTAAATAAAACCTATCGAATTAAGATCTTTAAGCTCTGAACCGTCAATTCTTATTTTAAAAAGTTTATATCCTGTAAAATTTACCCATTTCGTAAGCATAATTGATTTTGAATCTGAAAACCAGTCAACTACCGTATAATCGCCGGTTACGATCTTTCTGGCCGAACCGCCGTCGGAAGGTATTACATAAACCCCGTTTGAACCTTCTCTGTTTGAATTGAACGCGATGTACTTTCCGTCAGGCGAATAATCAGGATTGGAATCGTCTCCATCTACCGATGTGAGTCTTCTTGCGGACCCTCCCTCATAAGGAGCCATCCACAGATCGCTTTTGTATGAAAAACAGACCCTTGACCCGTCTGGTGAAATCGCGGGATCTTTCATAAAATGAGGATCGAAAGCTAATACAGCTATGTTCATAGTAAGTATCAAAGCAATTTTGAATTTCATGATAAATTCTCCATTTTTTTTATTGAATAAAATATAAACAAATACAGTATAAAAACAAATTGAAAAATGTTTAATAATTATTTATATTTATAATGTAAATTAATTACGGGGTAAATAATGTTGTATTTCGATCCTCTCTATATCATAATTATTCTGGCAACTGCAGTATTATCCGGAATCACTTCAATGATGGTGAAATCCAGCTTCAACAGAGGAAAACAAGTAATTCTTAGAAGCGGCTTGTCGGGATATGATGTTGCAAGGAAAGTTCTTGAAAGCGCTAATATCTACGATGTAAAGATCGAACAGCATAACGGATTTCTTTCTGATCACTATAATCCTGCAACAAAAACACTAGCTTTGAGCAATGATGTTTATAACGGCAAAAACGCGGCTTCGGCTGGAGTAGCAGCTCATGAAGCGGGACATGCGATACAGCATGCAGAGAATTACGCACCTATGTACCTGAGAAGTTTTATCGTTCCTGTAGCTCAGATCGGCAGTACGCTGGGACCATATCTTGTTATTTTCGGGATCATGTTAGGTGCGGCTGAAGGCGCAGCGCTAGGTCATTTTCTTGCCGTCGCCGGTGTAATGCTTTTCGGAGGAGCTACTTTTTTTTCTATCATTACTGTTCCGGTCGAATTCGACGCTTCATCAAGAGCGAAAAAAGAACTTTACAGCTTAAGGATTATTGATGGAGATGAAGAACTCAGCGCTGTCAGTTCGGTTTTAAGAGCAGCCGGTCTGACCTATGTCGCCGCAGCTATAGGAGCGATACTGAACCTTCTTTACTGGGCGTATAAAGCAGGTCTTCTGGGGCGCAGAAGGAACTGATAAAAATTCCGTTATAAAAATATTCATTTTTATTGTTTGTTTAAAAAAAATTATCCTTATATTAATGTTTAAGTAAATAACACTTCAACTCTATACTACGGAGGGAAAATGAAAACTTTATTGAAATTCAATATGATTCTGGTGATTTTTATATGCCAAAATCTGTTCGCTTACACGACTGTAAGCGGAAATGTTTCGGGACAGACATGGACTTCCGGAACTTACTATGTTTCCGGGACCATTACCGTGAATCAGGGCTTTACTCTGACAATTAATCCCGGCGTGACCGTTAAATTCGCGAACGGAACTTTGGCCTATATTTACGGGACTTTGGATGCAATCGGACTTTCAGGATCGAATATCGTTTTCACTTCTATGCATGACAATAGCACAGGTGAAACGATTGACGGATCGAACGGTACTCCCGTTCCGGGAAGCTGGTATGCTCTCAACTTTGACGGATCGGGAACTTATAACGGCATCGGGCATCTCGATTACTGCGATATAAAATACGGCGGAGGTTATTCGTCTTACCCGGGCGGCATCTATGTTTATGTTTCCGATTCTTTCTATATCAGAAATTCGACGATTAGGCAAAGTTCGAGAAACGGACTCAGTTCCTACTCAAGCTCACCTGAAATAGACAACTGTGTTTTTTCAACAAACACTATGCAGGGTATTCACATTGATGGCGGAACACCTATTGTTACAAATAACACTTTTACAGGTAATACTCTTTACGCTGCTTATCTTACCGGAGTAAACACAACAGCATATTCCGGGAACGGCGGTAGCGGCAACGGGAAAAACGGGATGCGATTGTCGGGCAATGTGACTGTTAATCAGACATGGTCTCACGATCCCGCATTCCCATTCATTATCGGAAGCAACATTTATGTCAATGACGACAAGATACTTACATTTGCACCCCAAACCGTCATCAAAGGAGAGCAGTACGGATACTTTGTATGCAACGGTTCAATCAACTCGGTCTCGACTTCCGGAAACGAGATCATCTTTACTTCTTTTAAAGACGATAACTACGGAGGCGATACTAACGGAGACGGAACCGCATCATCTCCCGCACCGGGTGACTGGTACGGCTTTAATTTCTCAGGTGAAAGTTCGTACGAAGGTGTAGGAACTTTTGAATATACTATAATAAAATACGGAGGAGGTTATTCCTCAGCTCCGGGAAACATCTATTCTTACTATTCAGACTCATTCAGCATAAAAAACTGCTATGTTTCAAACAGCTTAAGGAACGGATTAGATTTTTATGGACCTTCTCCCACCGTTCAAAACAATACAATTACTGCAAACACAATTCACGGGCTTTATTGCGATGGAGGTGCACCGGCGGTTAACAGCAATTCCTTTACAGGTAACACTCAATATGCAGCTTATCTTAATGGTGTGACAATAACATCATACTCCGGAAATACCGGAAGCGGTAACGGGAAAAACGGACTGAGAGTGAGCGGAAATGTAACATCTGATCAGACATGGACATCAGAATCCGGTTTTCCAATCATATTAGGAAGTAATGTGTATGTGAACGACGAAATGACTCTGACTTTCTCTCCGAATACGGTTATCAAAGGCGAGCAGTACGGGAATTTTGTATGTTACGGGAGTATCAATTCTGTGTCAACAACAGGAAACGATATAATATTCACTTCAGTAAAAGATGATAATTATGGCGGAGACACTAACGGCGACGGTTCGGCTACTCTACCCGCTCCCGGCGACTGGTACGGCTTCAATTTTGACGGCGGCGGTGCCTATAACGGCATAGGAAATTTCGAATACAGTATTATCAAATACGGAGGCGGATATTCATCCTCTCCGGGTAATATACATTCTTATTATTCCGATTCTTTCAGCATAAAAAACTGCTATGTTTCAAACAGCTTAAGGAACGGATTAGATTTTTATGGGCCTTCACCCACCATACAAAACAATACAATTACCTCAAACACGATTCACGGACTTTATTGCGATGGAGGCGCTCCTGCGGTAAACAGCAATTCCTTTACAGGCAACACCCAGTATGCGGTATATCTTAATACCGTAACTGTTACATCGTATTCCGGCAACACCGGCAGCGGAAACGGCAAGAACGGGATGCGTATAAATGGAAGTGTAACATCAAATCAGATAATATCGTCAGAACCCGGATTCCCTTTCATAATTGGAGGAACAGTTTACATAAACGACAACCAAACTCTGACCATTGATGAAAATACTGTATTAAAAGGCGAACAAACAGGATATTTCAACATAACCGGCACTCTTGTCTCAGACGCATCGGCTGGAAATGAGATAATTTTTACTTCTGTTAAAGATGATACTTTCAGCGGCGACACTAACGGTGACGGTTCAGCCACTCTTCCCGCTTCGGGGGATTGGTATGGATTTCATTTTGACGGAAGCGGTGAATACGACGGTAAAGCCACAATTGACTACACCATAATAAAGTATGGCGGCGGATATTCATCTTATCCGGCGAATATTGACGCTTATTATCCCGATAACTTGACAGTTTCAAATTCTTTGGTGTCAAACAGCGTAAGACACGGTCTTTACTTGTACGGCGGTTCATCAACGGCGATAACAGGAAATACTATATCCGGAAATACTTTCAACGGGCTGTACGCTACTGGAGGAACTCCTGTTATAACCGGAAATACATTCACGAATAATCTTCAATATGCAGCTGATCTTTCAAGCGTAACGCCGACAGCTTACTCGGGAAACTCCGGCAGCGGTAACGGCAAGAACGGAATGAGACTGAACTGCACCGTTTCATCGGATCTGTCATGGTCACACGGAACGAATTTTCCGTTCATCATAACGGGAAATTTATACATCAGCGACGAAAGGACTCTCACTCTTGCGCCTGGAACGGTTATAAAGGGTGAACCCGCATCGAGAATTGCCGTTTACGGCACACTTCAGTCACCAGGTACAAGCGGCAGCGGAATTATATATACATCACTAAAAGATGACTCCCGCGGAGGCGACACAAATGGTGACGGGAACTCAACTCTGCCTTCTCCGGGAGACTGGGACGGTTTTTATTTTGAAGGGAACGGCACCAATAACGGAATAGGCAATTTTGAGTACTCTCAAGTATATTATGGGGGTAGAACCGGCGGAAATACAGGCAACAGCAATATTTACTGGAATTATTCAGATTCCGGATATTTCAGGAACAGCGTTACCGGCAACAGTCAGAACACGGGATTGCATGTATATTACTCTAAACCTGAACTGACATCAAGCACTTTCACAAGCAACGGAACTTATGGTGTTCATTGCAATAACTCTCTATCAGGAATGCAGATAACCGGAAATACTTTTTCAACGAACGGAAACCACGGACTTTATCTTGAAAGCAGTTCTCTGGCCAGTATTGACAACAACATCTTTAATAACAATAACGGCTACGGGGTGTATCTGAACAACCTCTGGCTTTACAGTTATACAGGGAATACTGGAACCGGTAATCTGAACAACGGCTTCGGAATTTACGCAGGGAGCTTATGGAATTTACCTTCGACATGGACAAGCGGTTCAAAGGATTTCCCGTTTATTATTGTCGGCAGCACAACAACGCCTGTTAAAACTCTAATCCAGCAAAGACTGTTAATCGGTCCTGACACCACTCTCAAATTCAATAATGGCCTTGGTCAAATGGATGACAACGGTACTGAAGGTCATGTAGAATGGTCTTCAGGATGCTGTCTCTGGCTTAACGATGGTGCTACTCCGACATATGCTCCTGCGACACTAGGCGTATTTATTTTTGATCAGAGATTCTGGCCGGTGGAATGGAAGATCACATCGCAAAGCCCCGCAGGAGTTTACCAGATTGACGAACCGTTCCAGGGAGGAACCAAGGTTACTATTGACTGCGCAGGAAGGGTAATACTTTTAAACAACATTCAGGTTACAGAAGAATTAAATCTGATTAACGGAATAATAGACGGATATATAACTCTCGGAACTTCAGCTTCAAACAAAGGCATATTCAATTATATGAACGGATATACGATACAAAGCTTCACGAGATGGCTGGGGTCCGAAACCGCAGACGATATCCTTTTCCCGGTAGGATCGTCGGATTATTTTTCCAGGCCTGTAAATCTCAGCTTTACTTCCGCTCCGGCAACCGGCGGAACGGTTACGGTCAGATTCAATGACCCGAACCCGGGAACGAACGGACTTCCGTTAAGCGATGCAGGATCATCAATAACCGATGTTTCTATGGCAGGTTACTGGTCAGTTACTTCCGGGAACGGCCTTTCAGGCGGAACTTATGATCTTGATATCACAGCATCTGGTTTTCCCGGAATTGTTGATTATCAGATACTTCATTTGCTGAAAAGAACTGACGGAACAAGCCCATGGACAGCTGCGGGTTCTCATATTACAGCTACGGGAACAAACAGCAATCCAACTCTCCACAGAAAGGGTCTGTCATCATTCTCTGAATTCGGAGCCGGAACCGAGGGCGTTTTTGACTATACACCGAAAAACTTTTCAGTCGCAACTGCCACAGGTTCTTCTGTGCTGACATGGGATCATATTTCCGGAGCATCAGATTATTATGTATATAGATCTTCCGATCCATACGCTTCTTTTCCTTCCGGATGGACATTGCACGCTATCGTTCATAGATATGCGGGAGATACCAGCTATACAGTGACATGGACTGATACCGACGGGATACTGGATAAAAGATTCTACAGAGTTACGGCGGTTTACTAAAAACAATTAAAATTTATTAATTTGAGGGGAAATTATGAAGAAGATTTCGTTTTTATCAGGTTTGTTCTTCATTTTGTTGACGAACCTGTATTGCCAGAATGTCGGTGATATAATGTCTGTCTCAAGCGGGAACTGGAGCGACACAGGAATATGGAGGTACTGGGACGGCTTTATGTGGACATCCGTACCCGGCGTGCCCGGTAGTACTTACGAAACGATTACTATTAAAAATGGCCATACAGTCACAGTTAACAACGGGGCCAATGTTGATCAGACAATTGTTGAATTAGGCGGAACGCTGATTTTATCGGCAAGCACATACATCAGCATTAACAACGGCATAGGCGACGACTTGACTGTCAACGGAACATTATCAGTATCCGGCGGGTCGCTTGAAGGTTCAGGCAATGTAGTAATTAACAATGCTTTCGACTGGACAGGCGGGACAATAACTGTCTATACTACTCAGATTTCTCCCGGAGCACATCTAAATATTTCA
>Ga0209262_10000750_pt1 | contig 13869 bp, 11 predicted proteins | sample Lowcelwee11metaG_FD_187171 | JGI IMG/M metagenome (GOLD analysis project Ga0209262, IMG submission 187171) | Freshwater pond sediment microbial communities from the University of Edinburgh, under environmental carbon perturbations - Low... | ecosystem: Environmental > Aquatic > Freshwater >...
TCGATCGATGCGTTCAACAAGGCCGCGAACGGCGAGATGGTGATCGAGCTGTATTTCGCCGATCAGCTGGTGCCCACCGGCGAGCTGTTCCGCGCCATGCAGGCCGGGACGATCGATGCGGTGCAGAGCGACGATGACTCCATGTCGGCACCGGTCGACATCCGCGTGTTCGGCGGCTACTTCCCGTTCGCGACGCGCTTCAGCCTGGACGTCCCCGCGCTGTTTCATAAATGGGGCCTGAACGAGATCTGGGCCGAGGCCTACAACGAGGTCGAGGGCGTGACCTGGCTCAGCTCCGGCGCCTGGGATCCCTGCCATTTCAATACCGTGAAGCCGATCACCAAGGTCGCGGACCTGAAGGGCCTGCGGATCTTCACGTTCCCGACCGCCGGCAAGTTCCTCACCCGTTTCGGCGTCGTTCCGGTCACGCTGCCCTGGGGCGACGTGCAGGTGGCCATCCAGACCGGCGAGTTGGACGGTCTCGCCTGGTCCGGCATCACCGAGGATTACACCGTGGGCTGGGCGGACGTCACTCCGTACTTCCTCACCAACAACATTTCCGGCGCCTGGATCGGCTCCTACTTCGCCAATACCGCGTCCTGGGAGAAGGTGCCTCCGCATCTGCAGCAGCTCTTCAAGCTCTGCATCGACAGCTCCCACTACTACCGGCAGCACTGGTACTGGGCCGGCGAGGCGGACCTGCGCGTGAACGGACCGAAGATGAAGCTGACGACGATTCCCGCCGCAGAGTGGAAGAACGTGGAGAACGAGGCGCACAAGTTCTGGGACGAGATCGCTGCGACCAGCCCGCGCTGCGCCAAGGTGGTGCAGATCTTCAGGGACTACAACGCCCTGATGGAGAAGGCCGGACCTCCGTATCGGTAGACCCGAGCCGAGCCTGCGTCGAGACGCAGCCAGCGGGGCCCTTCCCCGCCCGTAGACGGGCGGGCCGGGGAAGAAAGCCCTGTTTCGGACGACCACGAGCGCGACCGCAATGCCCAGGATCATCAAGGCCTACGTCCGGTACGTCGATGCCGTGAACCGCGTCCTCGGCTACTTCGTCATGTATCTGACTCTGGTCATCATGGCCGTGCTGCTGTTCGGCTCCCTGACCCGATACGTCTTCAACATACCGTTCGTCTGGATCATCGAGCTCGCGCAGTTCCTGATGGCCGCCTACTACATCCTCGGCGGCGGCTACTCGATGCAACTCGACGCGCACGTCCGGATGGACGTGTTTTATGAGCGCTGGCGGCCGAAGACCCGGGCGTTCATGGACTCACTGACGGCGTTCTTCCTGGTCTTTTACCTGGCCATGATGGTGCGCGGCGGCTTCGCGAGCAGCGCCTACTCGCTCAAGTACAACCAGACGAATTACTCGGCGTGGGCGCCGCCGATGGCACCGATCAAGATCATCATGACCGTGGGGATCGCGCTGATGCTGCTGCAGGCGATCTCGATCTTCTTCAAGGACGTCGCGAAGTTCACCGGCCGGGAAATCGCATGAGCTACGAGGCGATCGCGGTCCTGATGTTCTCGACGTTCATGCTCCTGCTGCTGACCGGGCAGCGGGTTTTCGGCGCGATCGGGTTCGTGGCTTCGGCCTTCGCGCTGGCGCTGTGGGGCGAAGGCGCCGTCGAGATGCCGTTCGCCTCGACGATCACGCTGCTCAACTGGTATCCGATGCTGACGCTGCCCATGTTCGTCTTCATGGGCTACATGCTGTCCGAGTCGGGGATCGCCAGCGACCTGTACCGGATGTTCCACGTCTGGACCGGACCGATGCGCGGCGGGTTGGCGGTTGGCACGATCCTGCTGATGGTGGCGATCTCGGCGATGAACGGCCTGAGCGTGGCGGGCATGGCGATCGGGGCCACGATCGCGCTGCCGGAACTGCTGAAACGCGGCTACGACAAGATCATGGTGACCGGCGTCATCCAGGCCGGCAGCTCGCTCGGCATCATGCTCCCGCCCAGCGTCGTGCTCGTGCTCTACGGCATGATCGCCCGGCAGCCGGTGGGCCAGCTTTGGCTGGCCGGCGTTGGGCCGGGGCTGATGATGGCGGCGCTGTTCATCGTGTACATCGTGGTCCGCTGCCACCTGCAACCGCACCTTGGGCCGCCGCTGCCGCTCGAGGAACGGCAACAGATCACCTGGGGTGAAAAGATCCGCCTGCTTCGGGCCGGCATCCTGCCGCTGCTGATCATCTTCTCGATGACCGGCCTGTTCGTGATGGGCGTCACCAGCATGGTGGAGTCTTCCGCCGTGGGCGCGCTGGCGGCCACGCTGGTCGCCGGGTTCAAGGGCCGCATCACGCGCAAGGTGCTGGAGGACACGCTCCGCAAGAGCCTGGCCGTCAGCGCCATGTTCATGTGGATCATCCTGGCGGCGCTGGCCTTCGGCGCGGTCTTCGACGGCCTCGGAGCCGTGAAGGCGATCGAAATCCTGTTCCTGGAGAAATGGGGCCTCGAGCCCTGGCAGGTTCTGGTGCTGATGCAGCTCAGCTACATCCTGATGGGCACGTTCCTCGACGACACGGCGATGCTGATCATCGTGGCGCCGCTCTACGTGCCGCTCGTGATCGCGCTCGGCTTCAATCCGATCTGGTACGGCATCCTCTACACGATCACCTGCCAGATCGCCTACATCACGCCGCCGTTCGGGTACAACCTGTTCCTGATGCGGGCCATGGCGCCCAAGGAAGTCACGCTGATCGACATCTACCGATCGATCGTCCCGTTCATGCTGATCATGATCCTGGCGCTCGCGCTGGTGATCATCTTCCCCCAGATCGCGCTCTGGCTGCCGAACCACGTTTACGTGAAATAGCCCCCGGTTACTTCACGAGCGTCACCGGCACGGTGGCGTAGTGCACGACTTTCTGCGCCACGGAGCCCAGGAAGAGGATGCCGAACGAAGTGAGGCCGTGGGTACCCATCGTGATCGACTCGCAGTCGAGCTCCATGGCTCGCTTCGCGATCGTCTCCGCCGGATCACCCTCCGTCTGCTCGAGCTTGAAACTACAGCCGGCGTCCTTCAGGTGCACGGCCGCCGTGTCGAGTATCGCGCGTGCGCGATCGGTGGCGACCTGGTGGATGCGCTCCGCAGTCACGTAGATTTCCGCCGCGGTATAGTTGCTCAGCGTCGGCTGGACGTTCAGCACGTGCAGTTCCGCCGCCGGTGCGTAGCGCGCCTGCTTGATGGCAAAATCGATCGCCCGCAGGGCGGTTTCCGAACCGTCGATCGCTACCAGGATTCTTCGCATCGGGTTCTCCCAAAGTCGACGCAGTGTACTTCGATCAGTGCCGCCTCGGACTCGTCCGCATCCCGGGTCTGAGCTTGCGGAACGGCAGCTTCGCCGGATCGGCGATGTTCGGTCCCGGCGCTTCGACGACCAGGATCCGGCCTGCGATGGCACCGAAATCGGCCCGGAAGTGCACGGAGCTCTTCAGCACCAGCGCGGCGTGATCTGCGGGCTCCGCGCGCAGGTGGCGAAACATCGCCTGGTCGGCGGCCTGCTGCTTGCGGCTCGCGACGGCGATGCGGACACCGCCCAGCTCGAGCAGCGCCATCGGGCCGAGTTCGAATCGGGCGCCCCGATAGAATGGCCCCGTGCCGGTGAAGCGGCCATCGCCGAGTGCGATCACCTTGAAGCGGGCGGCGAGTGGCGATTCGCCAGGCGTCCCCGAGCCTGCCCCGAGACTGAGGTCGACCGACGCGCCCTCACCCGCTGCATGAGCACGGGCAGCCGCCGCCGGATCGCAAATGACCCCGGCGAGCATGCTGCGAGCGTCGCACGCCACCAGCGCCTTGATCAGGCTCATCGTGTCGGCGTGGCCACCTGCGCCCGGATTGTCCTGCGTGTCCGCGAGAATGATCGGTCGTCCGCGAGCGGCCGCCGAACGCCGGATCTCCACGATCGCTTGTTCGATCGTGTACAGCTCCAGCGCGAATTCGCCTTCGCGGTGCCGTAGTTCGGCCGCCAGCTGGCGGACCGTCGTGGCAAGTTGGAATGCGTCGCTGCCACAGCCGTACACCGAGGGCCCGCACTCGGCCACGTCGGCCGCCGGAAATCCCGGCAGGATGCCGAGCGACACGAGGGGCGCCCGCTCGGCGGCCTCGACCTCGCGCATCAGGGACTGCAGCGGATCGACCAGCGTGGACTGCGAGGTGAGCGGGATGAGGTAATCGATCGGCTCGAGGTAACTCGCGACCTGCGTTCCGCGCAGGATATCGTGCAGCGCCCGCGCCGCCCGCGCTCCGCACTCGGCCATGTCCACGTGCGGGTAGGTGCGATAAGACACGAGTGCCGTCGCGGATTTGGCCATCTCGCGCGAGAGATTGGCGTGAAAGTCGAGGCTCGCGACGACGGGCATGTTTGTGCCGACGACGTCCCGGACCCTGCGCAGCAGCTCGCCGTCCGCGTCGTCCACGTGTTCGGCCACCATCGCGCCGTGCAGGTCGAGGTAGACGGCGTCGAGACTGCCGCAGGCGCGCAGGTCGTCGACCAGCATGGCCGCGATGCGCTCGAACGCATCGCGCGTCACCCGACCGGAGGGCTGGGCCGAGCACCAGGTCAACGGCATCAGGTCATGGTGCAGTGAGCGCGCTTCCTGCACGAAGCCGGCCGCGGGGAGATTGATCCCGGCCACAGCCTCGAACATCGCGGCGCCGCGCGTCAGGCCGGGCCAGGCGTCGGGTGCCTCGAAATCCGCAAACGTGGCCGGCACCGGCGAGAACGTGTTCGTCTCGTGCTGGAAGCCACCAACCGCAATGCGTGCCATGCCGGACCGCCGCCTAGAACGAATACCCGAGTGACGTCGTGACGCCGTAGTCGGACTTCGAGTCGGCGCCCTCGCCCGGGTCGCTGTCGTAGGAGCCGTACAGGCTCACCTCGAAGAACAGGTCGACGACGATTTCATAGCGCGAACGCAGCCGACCTTCGGACCGCACCCGGCCCGAGTCCGTGAAGCTGGGGAACAGGTTCAGGGTGGCATCAAGCGAAGCCTCCGGGGTGTCGTAGCGGAAGAACCAGTACTGGGTGCCGAGGACGCCCTCGACGCTCTCCTCCACGCCGACACTGAAGTCCTCGCGGGTGACGGCCAGGCCCGCATAGGCCGCCCACTCCTGCTGCGGCGTCTGCGAAACGAATCGCCCGTAGGCGCCGCCGACCGTCGTCCGCAGGTCGAGGCCGAGTTCGTCATTGCCATCCAGGGTCGCGAAGGCCTGCCAGAACCAGCGGTCGGGCAGGAAGCGGCGGTAGACGCCATCCACGTTGAAGCGACCCGTGTCTTCGACATCCTGCTGCGACGTCTGGGTCGTAGCGCCATCGAGCGACCACTGCCGCCGCTCGTTGCGCGTGTCGATCCCGCCCGAGAACGTCAAGGTCTGCAGGCCGTTCGCCTTCGTGTAGTCGTATCCCGCCGTCACGTAGCCGTCGAGGCGATCGATGGGACCTCCCCGGTCGATCGCGGCGATCCGGATCACGTCGGCCAGCGGCAGTTCCCAGCCCTTGGAATCCTCGCTCAACCGGATCAGCAGCTGCCCTTCCCGGTCGTGCTGGGGCGCACGGCCCGCGTAGCGCAGGCCCGACGTGAGTTCGACCTGCAGGTACTGCCCGGATTGAAGGCTCGCCACCTTGTCCCACTCGATCTCGATCGTCCCGGTCGCATCGGTCTTGAAGCTAAGCTTGCCTCGCTCGAGGCCCTTCACCTCGCCCGTGAGGCGGTCGCCGTTCACGAGGACGATCACGTCGGTCTTGGGGGCCGCCCATGCCGTCCCGGCCAGGCCGATCGCCGCCCCGAAGGCGATGAGCAGCCTCATCCAGCGGGTTGCGATCGCGGTGTCTCGCGTCTTTCTCTCCATGGCCGCAATGTTGAGCCGGGAGCCTCGGCTTCGTCCATTGCGGCTTTGCCGCAACCGGTCGGTCACGCGGTTGCCGGATGGGTCTGGTAGATTCGGCCCAGGCATTTCCCGCGCGACACATGGAGCCGCCACATGGCCAAGTCCCGCCCCGCCCCGAACCTTCCGATTTCCCTGCCCGCCGACGAGCTCCGTCGCATCGACGCCTACTGGCGCGCCTGCAATTACCTCGCGGCGGGCATGATCTACCTGCAGGAGAACCCGCTGCTGCGCGAGCCGCTCAAGCCGTCGCACATCAAGAACCGGTTGCTCGGCCACTGGGGTGCCAGCCCAGGGCTCAGCTTCACGTACGTGCACCTCAACCGGCTGATCAACAAGTACGACCTCGACGCGATCTTCCTTGCCGGTCCGGGTCACGGCGCGCCGGGCGTGCTCGCGCCCGTGTACCTCGAGGGCACCTATGCGGAGATCTACCCGAACAAGGGCGAGGACGTCGAAGGTATGCGGGAATTCTTCCGTGAGTTCTCGTTCCCGGGCGGTATCGGCAGCCACTGCACACCGGAGACGCCCGGCTCGATCCACGAGGGCGGCGAACTCGGCTACAGCGTGTCGCACGCGTTCGGCGCCGCCTTCGATAACCCGGACTTGCTGGTCGCGGTCGTCGTGGGCGACGGCGAGTCCGAGACCGGGCCGCTGGCCACAGCTTGGCACTCGAACAAGTTCCTGAACCCGGTCCGCGACGGCGCGGTACTGCCGGTGCTGCACCTGAACGGCTACAAGATCAACAACCCGACGATCCTCGCGCGCATTTCGCACGAGGAACTTGACTCGCTGTTCCGCGGCTATGGCTGGACGCCGCACTTCGTCGAGGGCGATGACCCGGCCGAGATGCATCAGCTCATGGCGACGACCATGGAGCGTTGCGTGCAGGATATCCGGGCGATCCAGACCGCGGCGCGCCGCAGCGGCCGGGCCGAGCGCGCGCGCTGGCCGATGATCGTGCTGCGCAGCCCGAAGGGCTGGACTGGACCGAAGAAGGTCGGCGGCCGCACGGTCGAGGGTTACTGGCGCGCGCACCAGGTGCCGATGGCCGACGTGCGTGACAACCCGGAGAACCTGAAGCTGCTCGAGAAGTGGCTGAAGAGCTACCGGCCGCAGGAACTGTTTGACGAGAGCGGCCGGTTCGTCGAGGAACTCCGCTACCTGGCGCCGAAAGGCCGGCGGCGCATGAGCGCGAATCCGCATGCGAACGGTGGCCAGCTGCGCAAGGCGCTGCGGCTGCCCGACTTCCGCGACTACGCGGTGGCGGTCAAGAGCCCGGGTCGCGGCGAAGCCGAGAACACGCGCCGGCTCGGTGAGTTCCTGCGCGACATCCTGAAGCGCAACCCCGACAACTTCCGCGTCTTCGGCCCGGACGAGACGACGTCGAACAAGCTGGACGCGGTCTACCAGGCGAGCAAGAAGACCTGGCTCGCGGACTACCTTCCGGTGGACGCCGATGGCGGCGAATTATCGCCGGATGGTCGCGTCATGGAGATGCTGTCCGAGCACACGCTGGAGGGCTGGCTCGAGGGTTACCTGCTCACCGGACGGCACGGCTTCTTCTCGACTTACGAGGCGTTCGTGCACGTGATCGACTCGATGTTCAACCAGCACGCCAAGTGGCTCGACATCTGCGAGGAGATCCCGTGGCGTGCACCCGTCTCGTCGCTCAACCTGCTGATCACCTCGACGGTCTGGCGGCAGGATCACAACGGCTTCACGCACCAGGACCCGGGCTTCCTCGACGTGGTCGTCAACAAGAGCCCGACCGTCACTCGGATCTACCTGCCGCCCGACTCGAACTGCCTGATGGCCGTGTCGGACCACTGCCTGCGCAGCACGAACAACATCAACGTGATCGTCTGCGACAAGCAGAAGCACCTGCAGTACCTCGACATGGACGCGGCGATCAAGCACTGCACCAAGGGCATCGGCCTCTGGGACTGGGCGAGCAACGACCAGGGCACGGAGCCGGACGTCGTCATGGCCGGCTGCGGCGACATCGCGACCCAGGAGGCGCTCGCGGCCGTCGAGTTGTTGCGGCAGCATTTCCCGGACCTGCGCATCCGCTTCGTCAACGTTGTGGATCTCTACAAGATGACGCCGCCCGAGGAACACCCACACGGGCTCTCCGACCGCGACTTCGACACGCTGTTCACGACCGACAAGCCGATCATCTTCAATTTCCACGGCTACCCATGGCTGATCCACCGGCTCGCGTACCGCCGCACCAATCATTCCAATCTGCACGTCCGCGGCTACAAGGAAAAAGGCAACATCAACACGCCGCTCGAGCTCGCGATCAACAACGAGGTAGATCGCTTCAGTCTCGCGATCGACGTGATCAACCGGGTGCCGCGGCTGCAGGTCGCGGGGGCGCACGTCAAGGAGAAGCTGCGCAACCTGCAGATCGAGTGCCGCAACTACGCGCACGAGCACGGCATCGACCGCGACGACATGCGCAACTGGAGGTGGACGGCATGAGCAGCCAGCTCGACGGCCTCAAGCAGCACTCGGTCATCGTCGCGGACACCGGCGACATCGACGCAATCGCCCAGTGGCGACCGCAGGATGCGACGACGAACCCGAGCCTGATCTTCAAGGCTGCGCAGGATGCCCGCTATCGGCCGATCATCGATGAGGCAATCGCCGCGGCTGCGGACGTTCCCGCGGAAACGCGGCTCGGCGAGATCGTCGATCACCTGTTCATCGGGTTCGGCAAGCGCATCCTCGAGCTGATTCCGGGACGCGTGTCGACGGAGGTGGACGCCCGGCTCAGCTTCGACACCGCGGCCACCGAGACGAAGGCGCGCCGGTTGATCGAGCTCTACGAGCTGGCCGGCGTGACGCGCGATCGGGTACTGATCAAGATCGCGAGCACCTGGGAAGGCATCCGTGCCGCCGAGCGCCTCGAGCGCGACGGCATCCACTGCAACCTGACGTTGCTGTTTAGCTTCGCGCAGTCGGTCGCCTGCGCCGAGGCGGGCGTCACGCTGATCTCGCCATTCGTCGGCCGCATCTACGACTGGCACAAGAAGTCGCGCAGCGTCGACGACATCGCCCCGGCCGACGATCCGGGCGTGGCATCCGTCACGCGCATCTACAACTACTACAAGAGGTTCGGCTATGAGACGCAGGTGATGGGCGCGAGCTTCCGCAAGACGACGCAGATCCTCGACCTTGCCGGCTGCGACCTGCTGACGATCAGCCCGGACCTGCTCGCCAAGCTTGCGTCTACCGAGGGCGATGTGCCGCGTCGTCTGACGCCGGAGTCGGCCGCGGCCAGCGACGCGAGTCACATCGCGCTGGACGAGGAAGCCTTTCGCTGGATGCACAACGACGATGCGATGGCGACGGACAAGCTCGCCGAGGGCATCCGTGCTTTCCATGCAGACTCTTTGAAGCTCGCAAAGGTGATTGAGGCCACCTGCAACTGATTTCCTGCAGGCCCTCCAACGCCGACCCAATCTGCATATTTGCGTCAATAGGCGTTCGGCCTACGAATCGCGGTGGCCCCGGCTCGCAAGCGAGCGATAGGCGAGCGCTGCTGACAGCGCGGCCCCGATCAACAGCAGCCCAAGGAGCAAGGCGCGGCGGAACAGGTGATCGACGAGCGCCCGGCCTGCCTCGGCACCGCCCGCCACGGCCGCCGCGACCGGCGTCCCTTCACGCCCGAGCGCCTCGAGCAACGCGGTGAGCTGCCGCGCGGTGCCGGTGAACTCCGCGGCTGCCGCGGTGTACTCGGTGATGTCGAAGGGACGGCCCTCCGCCCGTTCCGCGCCGGGCTCGCGACGCGGGAAGCGCGCCATCAGCTTGTCGAGCGCTTCGACGGCGGAATTCACCGCCGCCGCGGTCTCGGATCCCGTGGCCAGCGTCGTCTGCATGTCGTTCAGCAAGCCACGCAGTTCGGCTTCCTGTCTCAGCATTTCGCCCGAGAGTTGCTGGATCAGCGCTTCACGCTCGCGGGCAATCGCCTCCGGCAGGTTGCTGCCGATCGCCGCATAGTTCTCCATGGCCAGGCTGGCGCGCTCGAGGCTCGCGTTCGCACGCTTGACCTGCGGCGCCAGGGTTGCCTGCAGCACGACCCGCTCGGTTTGCAGGTCGAGCAGGTAGGGCATCCGCTGCATGTAGAAGATCACACGCTCGGCAAGCAGTCGCGTCTGCTCGATCTGCTTGACCGCGGGGTCGAGCCCGGCGAGCGGATCGAGGCCCAGCAGCCCGAACAGCCCGCCCGGTGCGATCTTCGCCTCCGCGGACCAGCCAGCGGCCTCGGCAAACTCGGCAAAATGCACGAAGCCGACCAACGTGACTTGCGGATTCTTGGCCCGCCAGTCCGCGATCAAGCCGCGCAGCTCGGCGAGCTGGGCCGGGGTCAGCAGGGCCGCCGCGTTACTCCAGGCCTCCTGCTCCAGGTCGCGATAGACCGCGACGAGCGGCTCCAGCAGGTCGTCGTCGAGCTCGACCAGCGTGTCCTCGACCACCATGCGGCTCAGCGTCGTGAGCACGACGAAGTCGAGATGGCAGAGAATCGGGCTGGGACCCGTCGCGATCGTATACGCCGAGTTGAGCTGGGTGATCTGCCAGTAGCTCAACCCATCGACGATGGCCAGATCCGCGGACCGCTTCATGATCGGGCTCACGTACTCGAGCACTTTGCCGGCAAACCCGTCCGCAAACCGCTGGCAGGTCTGCTGGATCTGGCTCAGTTGCTGCGCCTGCTTTTCGGACCGCCGCTCCTCGCCGGTGACCTTGGACCACGTGCCGCAGCCTGAGACCAGCACGGCCACGAGAATCAGCGTCAGCAGCTGGCGTGATGACTTCAAGGATCGGCCGTACCGTGGCATCGTGCCGGAACTCTAATACAAACGCCCCGGCACGATGCGGATCGCAGGGCTCGCTACGCCGGGGCTGATGCATCCGGCGCAGCGAGCCAGGTGGCGCGTTCAGTTACTTCTTCGGCGCGGCCTCGACCTTGATCGCGAACGCTTCAGTGAAGGTGAGCTGGACCGTATCCCCGACGCTGACGCCCTCGAGCTTCTCCGGGTGCAATACCTTGATGGTCCGGGTGTTGCCCTGCGGCCCCTTGAAGGTCACCGAGGGCGCCTTCGGGTCGATCGCCGTGATCAGCACCGTCACCGTGGTCTGGCGGGCGATACCACCGGCCGGCCGGCTGCCAGGCGCGGCGGCTCCGCCCCCGACGACCGTCGCCACGTCGGCCACCTGGCCACCCTTCTTCACCTCATAAGCGAGCGCTTCGCCGTAGGTCGCGGTGATCACGTCGCCCGGCTTCACCTGGGCGAGGTTCTTCACGTCTTCGCTGGCAACGAACGTATGCTCCTCGCCGTCCTCAGCCTTCACCGTGACTTCGCGCGTCTCGTGGTTGATCTTCAACACGGTCGCAGTGACAGTCGCGGAGGCCATCACGACCTCGCCCTTCGGCTCGGCTGCGGGCGTCTCGGCGCGGGCCACGGTGGCCAGGCACAGGGTCGCGGCCAGGCAGGCGGCGGTCGTCGAGGCTTTGAAACTTGTCATCGTCGATCTCCTGGCGCGTACTGCGCACTCACTGATACGGTTTCATGATTCGTCGCCGCACGCAGGGGGCGTGCGTGATCGCGGGGCACGGAAGTATGCAGCTTACTCGACCGCGCGGCCTTTGCGCTCGAGACAGGCGCCGCCGCGCCAGTCGTTTTGGGACGGGTGAGGGTTTATACGTACTAGTCGAAATGCGAATTTGACCGTGTGTGGCCACTCTTGGCAGGGCTCGGTGGGTGTCACGTCCTCAAAGCCGCTGGCTCGGCCGTTGTTCTATGATCTTGCGCACAAATACTGGGGTTCCATACATGACCCGATCGATGCACCGTAACCTGCTGGCGACCGCGCCTCTTGCGCTTGCGCCATTGCTGGCGCCTGCCGCTGCGCACGCATCGATGTTCAAGGGCGACACCCTTGATGCCGTAGCCAACGGCATCGCCTGGGTCGTGCTGATCCTGGTGCCGGTCGTCGTGCTCAGCGTGTTCTGGCTGGTGCACATCCTGCCGGAGAAGATCGCCGAGCAGAGAAAGCACCCGCAGGCCAAGGCGATTCAGGTCCTCTGCCTGTTGTCGCTGGTGTTCGGCGGCATGCTCTGGCCACTGGCGTGGCTGTGGGCCTACTCGAAGCCGGTGCTGTACAAGATGGCCTACGGTACGGACGTCGCTGAAGAGCATCACGGCGAGAGCGCCGAGGCGTCGGCGGCCACCGCCAGCCCCGAGGCGGCACGGGGCGAAATCGAGCAGCTCAGGGCGCAGCTCGCGTCACTCGAAGCACGACTCGGCCCGGAGGCTCGCGGCTGATGGAACTCATCCTGCTGCTGATTTATTCGTTCTTTGTCTGGTTGATTTTCATCAAATTCAAGTGGCTGCCCTGGAACATCGTGAGCCAGGTCATTGCCGCGACGATCCCGGTCGTCGGAATCGCGATACTGATCCTGCTGCTGAACATCTTCGCGCCGTCTTCCTCCGACGTGCGCGTCATGAATTACGTGGTACCGATCAATTCGCGCGTAGCCGGCAAGGTGATCGAAGTCCCGGTCGCGCCGAACGTCCCGGTCAATAAAGGCGACGTGCTGTTCCGGCTCGACCGGACGCCGTTCGAGATCCAGGTGCGCTCGGCGGAGGCGAACATCGAGTCATTGAAGGCTCAACTGATCTCGGCCAATGCCAACCAGCGCAACCTGTCGCAGCAGCTGAAGGAGGCAGTCAGCCGCCAGGGCACCGCCCGGACGCAACTCGCGCTGGCGCGCAAGCGCGCGGCGGAATACGAGGAGCTCGCCCGGACCGGCGCCGGCAACCGGTTCGACCTCGACCAGGCGCAGACCGACGTGCAGCGGACGGAGAATGACTTGCTGGCCGCTGAAGCCTCGGTGGCGCAGGTGCAGGAGAAGCTAGCGGCGAAGACGTCCACCGGCGTGCAGGACGAGGTCGCAAACGTGCTGGCGCAGATCGCGCAGGCCGAGGCGCAGCTGGCCGACGCAATGTGGAATCTCGAGCAGACCGTGACCTACGCCCCGGCCGACGGCTACGTTGTCGCGCTTGCCTTGCGCCCCGGAGTCATGGTGGTGCCGTTTCCGCCCGTTCCCGCGATGACGTTCATCGAGAACGAGCAGTGGGTCGTGGCCTACTTCGGACAGAACGAGGTGCGCAAGATCGAGCCGGGCAATGAGGCGGAGATCGCGCTCAAGACCTACCCCGCCCGCGTCATCAAGTGCGACGTCGAAGCGATCATCTGGGCGACCGCGCAGGGCCAGCTTCCGATCAGCGGCCTGCTGCCGAGTACGGGCTTTGGCGCAGCTCCGGATATGCGTCTAGCCGTCAAGCTGCGTCCGGTCGGCGACGACGCCGAGCTCTTCCTGGCCCCCGGAGCCCGGGGAATCGGGGCCGTGTACACGAACAGCGGCGCGATGATCCACATCCTCCGCAAGGTGTTCCTGCGTGTCAGCTCCAAGCTCGACTGGCTGATCGTCAAGCTGCACTGACCGACATGAGCGCCAGGCCCATCACGTTTGCGTCTGCGGTCCTGGCCGCGCTGGCCGGCTGCGCCGTTACTGCGCCGCCCCCGGCGGAGGAGATCCGCAAGGACGCGCTGCAGGGTACGGAGATCCGCGCCTCGTGGAGCGCCGACGCTCCGCAAGCAGGCGCCATCAGCGACAACTGGCTGGCGTCGTTCAACGACCCGCAGCTCAGTGAGCTCGTCAACGAAGCGATCGCACGCAACCCGGACCTGCGCGCAACGGCGGCCCGCGTGGAGCAGTCCGCGGCGTATGCACAGATTGCGCGCGCCGCCCTGCTGCCGACGATCAACCTGCTCGGCACCGGCGGCCTGAAGGTGGGTGGCGGCTCCGACCTTACCTCCGCGCTGCAGGGCGTGATGCTCGGCATCTCGTGGGAACCGGATCTCTGGGGCAGGCTGCGGTACGGGCGCAATGCG